>JADHED010001333.1_pt1 | contig 21831 bp, 25 predicted proteins | sample 8952041 | NCBI WGS metagenome assembly JADHED01 (sample SAMN16124423, study PRJNA663239) | bioreactor sludge metagenome | isolation source: sludge (control) | place: India:Bengaluru | collected 2018-09-08
GATACTTATACTTCGGGCATGACCAGACAATTAAAAAACAGCCTGGACGGAAACAACTGACAAATAAATTAAAACAACTTAATATAAGTCGTTTTTTACGGCTGAATTTCTTAATTTGTCAACATCAAAGCATCGGTAAGGCAGAATTTAACAACAGTTAATTATGATTTAACCTACTTTTGTATTGATAGTTAATTTTTACAAAACAACTGATTATGTTTTTATCAGCGATTAATCCACAGTTATTGTGGTCTATGCCAAGTGGTGGTGAGTGGATCATTATATTGCTAGTAGTCATCATCTTCTTTGGTGGTAAGAAAATACCTGAGCTTGCACGCGGTATTGGTAAAGGTATCCGCGAGTTCAACGACGCAAAAGAAGGCGTTAAGAGCGAGATTGAAGCAGGTATGAAAGAAAAGAAAGCTGAATAAGCTATCGGTTGGTTTATCCCCGCAATTTAGATTTCAAACACTTCCCCGATAAGAGGAGTGCATTGTTTAACCACTAAAACCGAAACAATATAAATGCTTAAAACATTTGTGTTTGGGTCTGTTTTCGTGCTGTTTTCAACAGCCTCTTACGGACAGTCATCTTCTGCACCTGCCTCTAAACGGGTAGCCAAAGCAGATACGATTCTTGTCCGCAAGCCCGCACTCAATTCTAAAGGTACTATTGCATTACCTATAGCCATTGCTATGCCCAAAGCAGTGCAACCTAAGGCTAAGGTTTACAAGCCCGTTCCGCTTGCCCACGAAAAAGAGTATTATGGCTCTATGAGTGGCTTTGTAAACGAGTTTGTCACTAAATATTCTCGTACACACAATCAAACCATTAACGTAGTTCACGGTCGTAGCAATACACAGTTTCCGCTAATGGAAAATGTATTGCAAAAGCACGAAATTCCTAAGGAACTGAAGTATCTGGCGGTTATCGAATCGGCTTTAAACAACAAAGCTGTTTCTCATGCAGGTGCTGTAGGCCCTTGGCAATTAATGGCACCTACGGCACGGCTTATGGGACTGAAAGTAGGCAAAGGGCGCGATGACCGCACCTACTGGTAAAAATCGACAAATGCTGCAGCAAAATATCTGGTTACATTGTATGAAGACCTGAACGACTGGTTGTTGGTAGTAGCTGCTTACAATAGCGGCCCGACACCGATAAAACGTGCCATTGCCAAAACTGGCAGCAATAATTTTTGGGATATAAAAAAATACCTGCCAAAAGAAACACAAGGGCACGTTCTGGCATTCATAGCTACTGCTACCATATTCGAAAACATGGGCAAGTTCATGAAGCCGGGAGAAGGTAGTGTAGCAGATATTGCTAATCCTGCTGCAACCGTTGCCCCGCCCAAGCCACGTTTTACGCCCGAAGAGCTGAAAATGATGGCAATCGTAAAGCTGACAGAACCCATGAGTATGGACTTGCTGATACATGAACTGGGGCTGGACAAAAAGCTGATGGAGAAATGGAACGAGGACTACGACATGTATGAATACAATATCTATCCTGAAGAAACATATAGCCTGAGGCTGCCCAAAGACAAGCTGGAAAGCTTCCTGAACCAGAAAGAATACTTGCAACGCAAATCAAAACAAGTATTCAGTGCGCAGAACATGTAAAAAATCAGGAAAATATTTTTGCGTTATATAATTTTCCCTTACCTTTGCAGTCCTTAAAATAAATAAGTATAATAAATGGCAAATCATAAAGCAACCAAAAAAGACGTACGTCAGAGTGAAAAACGCCGTGATCGTAACCGTTACTATGGTAAAACTACCCGTAATGCAATCCGTACGCTTTTAGCCATTACAGATAAAACTGAAGCTACGGCTCAACTGCCTAAAGTTATCTCTATGATAGATAAACTGGCTAAACGTAACGTTATACACAAAAACAAAGCTAGCAACCTGAAATCAGGTATCGTTAATAAACTGAATGCACTAGCATAATTCAGTTCTTTTAAGCTATTTTAGAGCCCGGATATCTGATATCCGGGCTTTTTATATTTACCCATCAATTCAAGTAGCATTCAGAAATGAAAAAACTGGTTTCCGTTCTGTTAACCATCCTATCGGTAGCAGTTGGCGCATTATTCATATATTCAGCATACACCAAGCTATATACTATACAAAGCTTCGAAAGCTTTCAGTACAGCATAGTAGAGTACGTAAAATTACCATGGCTTGTAGCCGCAGTTGGTGGCAGGTATCTGATTGGGGTTGAAATGGGCCTTGGCATACTACTCATCACTCACCTGTGGGGCAAGAACAAATGGGTACCTAAAGCCGCGGCTATTCTTACCATTATATTTAGCATATACCTTGTATACCTGTGGATATACGCAGGTGATGATATAAACTGTGGTTGCTTTGGCGATGCCATTTGGATGTCTCCTTCTACATCACTTATCAAGAATGCCATATTGCTTGTTGCATTACAAATAATAACCAGATACCACAACGGGTTCAGAAACGTGATGCTGGCATGGATAGGCGTAGCAATTGCTATTGCATGTTCTATTGTTCCATTCATACTCTACCCTCTCCCTGATACACATCCCCAATGGCTGAAAAAAGGTCGTTTCCAACTGGATATGACCAAGCTATATGAACCCGGCAAAACTGATGCGCCAAAGGTTGACCTGCGCAAAGGCAAACACGTGATTGCCTTCTTCAGCCTCAAGTGCCCGCACTGCCAGATAGCTGCTTACAAAATGCACATTATGAAGGTCAATAACCCTTCCCTGCCATTCCAAATGGTAATAGCCGGCAAAGACGAAAACAAAGCCGAATTCTTCAAAAAAACGAAAGCCGAAAACATCCCATATACAAAACTGAAAGGCGAAGATTTTACCAATCTCGTGGGCTTCAGTTGGCCGGTTATCTATCTGGTTAAAGACGGATGGGTAGAAGCACAAACAGACTATGTAACCATGAGCCAGGAAGTTATAGAAGATTGGTTGGCTAAGCCATAGTATTGTCATTCTTCTATGCACCATTCTATACATCCAATTTTGGCGCGGTAATTGTTTTACTTCTTATCGAAGAAAAAAAATATTGTTGCTCAACACAATATCGAAGAACAACAAACGTTATGTTAAAATATTGTGCTGACACAATAAATTGATTACCGTTAAAAGCTTACTTATGTCTTACAAAATGCCCTTAAAACAGACTACCCCAAAGTCTAAATGGATGACAGTAGCCTTGGTTTGTGTGTATATAGCAATTGGTGTCTTCATAGTGATGCATAAATAACACATAGCTGAGTAAACTATTGGTTATTTTCATAGTCTGAATAGAATCTTATCAGACATATGAAGAAACTGGCTTACATACTCTTCTTTATTCTATCTGTCAGCAAAACAGAAGCGCAAACATATTTCCCCCCAATATCGGGCAACACATGGGACACAGTAGCTCCTGCTTCTCTTGGTTGGTGTCTCGATAGCCTCAATTCCGTTTACAATTATCTTGACCGGAAAAACACCAAAGCTTTCATTGTACTGAAAGATGGCAAAATAGCATTGGAAAAATACTATGGTACCTTCACTAAAGACAGCGTTTGGTATTGGGCATCTGCCGGTAAAACACTGATAGGATTTTCAACTGGCATGGCGCAGGAACAAGGTTATCTTAAAATAAGTGATACTACAAGCAAATACCTTGGCAATGGTTGGACATCGCTATCCACAACACAGGAAAAAGCCATTACCATTCGTCACCACCTTACAATGACTACAGGGCTGGATGATGGTGTAAGTAACAGCGATTGTACAGACCCTACATGCCTGCAATATAAAGCGGCTCCGGGCACACGCTGGGCATATCACAATGCACCGTATACGCTTTTGCATAAAGTACTGGACAACGCTACAGGCAACTTCAATTTATTTTTTACCACAAAACTGCGCAACAAAATAGGCTTGGGTGGCATTTGGCTGAAAGGTGCCGGCAGTGACACATTCAATATTGTATATTACAGTACACCACGCGGTATGGCTCGTTTCGGTTTGTTGCTATTGAATAAAGGCATCTGGAACACAGACACATTGCTACACGACACTGCCTACTTGCGGCAAATGACTAATACTTCTCAAAGCCTCAATTTATCTTACGGATACCTTACATGGCTGAATGGTAAGAGCAGCTACATGATACCACAATCGCAGCTGGTATTTCCAATATCGCTTGTACCCAATGCACCTACAGATATGTTTGCTGCGCTTGGTAAAAACGACCAGAAGATATATGTAGTACCATCTGCCAATATGGTTGTAATACGCATGGGCAATGATGCGGGTTTTCCTGCACTTGCAGTGTCTGCCTTCGATAATGAACTATGGGGCAAACTGAAAGATATATTCTGCACACCAACAAGTAATGTCAACACTATCAACAACAGCAATGTAAGCCTATACCCAAACCCCGCTAATGATATTATAAGTATAAACACGCCTGATAATTACACCGCTTCATTACACAATGTTACAGGCCAACTAATAGCGACATACAACATCGCCAAAGGCATAAATAGTATCAATACCCAACAATTACTTACAGGCACATATTATATAATACTCCGCAACGAACAGGAAAACAAAACATTCAGATTTGTAAAGCAATAACTACCTGAAGTAGCGCTTTAATTTGAGAAACTGCTTCTCAAATAAATGATAAGAAAGCATACTTATCCCTATAGATAGGGCAAATGAAATAAGCACAAATACTAAAGCCCACAATCCATTATCAATATCCCATTGCAGCTTTTCAAACACCCGCTTCAGCAGGTTAATAACAAGTGTATGATAGATATAAAAACCATAGGTGTACAACCCTAGTTTACTAAGCACATTACGATCCCGTATCCTGAATCTGGTATCTGATGGCAATGTAAAGATGATGAGCAAGGCAAACATTGCTCCTAATATACAAGTAGCCCATACAAATGGCGCATCTCCCTGTAGTTGTGAAAACAACACAACTACTATCAATACTACAACTGCATACAAGCGTTTTGTCGTAATAGAGATCTTGTTTACAGCTTCCAACAATCGTTCTTTATGATTTAACAACAAGTATGCGGGTATGGCACCGTATGCAAACAAATCTATGTTCGTCAACAAGTCACTTGTAGATAATCCGTTTTGGACAAAGTAAAACCTTGCTATTAAGGAAAGCACAAGACATAATGCTATCACCCTCAGCAAAGATTTGATATTGATAAAGTATAGCAATAGCCCCCACACTATATAAAAATGCTCCTCTATACACAACGACCACATGACCCCAAGTGGAGATGCATTGGGGACATCGTGCATCAGTATCATCTTGTAATTTTCAAGAAACAATGCAGACACCAACCAATTGGGTTCGTACCCCGCAGCAGAACTATTGAGGTGGATAATACTTAGTAAATACGGTGTAATGAACGCGATAAAAATAGCCAGGTAAAACAATGGCCAGATACGTAGCACACGCCTTGCGAAAAAGTGCTTCAAATTCAGTGTACCTGTTCTTTCCTTCTCTTCATAAATGATGTAAGTAATCAAAAAACCACTTAGCACAAAAAAGAATTGCACACCAATACCTCCACCCTTTCGCAATGCATCAAACCATGGGAAAGCTACAATGGGCAAGTGGTGCAAAAACACTTTGAAGCAGGCAAAAAAACGCAAGGCATCAAATGTGTGAAAATGATGCCTTGTTGTATGATTTTGTATAACCTCTTTCGTTTGCATTATTCTGCGGGTTCTTCTATACCTTCTTGATCTTCCATAGATATAGATTGTGCGGTAGACATAGCATTTTGTGCTCCTTGCATATCGCCTTTTGCCTGATAAAGCTGCGCCAACAACTGATACCCGTTAGCATCACGCGATACCATTTTCAGATATTCATTCATTACTGCAATAGCATTATCCATCTTGCCTATGCTTGCCAATGCTATTGCAAAGTTTTGGTATAATGTTTCATCTTTAGGCTCTTTCTGTACCGCCAGTTGGTAATAATATGCAGCATTTGCATAGTCTTTGGCATTCATAAACTGTGTAGCCTTAAAACCATAGTACGATGTATCAGGTTTTGTAATAGCAACAAGCGGTGTATTATCTGCTTTTACCACCATAATGGTATTTGATGGTGGGAAGTATCCTCCTTGCAATAGTTCCTTGTCTATGAAGCGCGAAAAGAAGATACCATATGTGTACTTCTTACTACTACGTTCTCTATACTTCACATAGTCCATTGTCACCTTAGGATTATTAAGAGCTTTGATGTAATGTGTCATAGGCTCAAAACAATTAGTCATGATAAGTACCGAATCTTTAGTATTGTATAGGTCTTTTTCTTTAGCAAGCTTAAAGAAAGCCTGCTTGATGCTATTCATGTAATAGTCCGTCTCATAATGTCCGTACGCACCATCTATACCTCCGGTAAACTCATTGAAATATACTATTTGGTTAGGATGGTTTGCCACTACCCATTTAACAGGCAAGAACAATCCTATTACCAATACTGCTATAAATGCATACTTTACTTTCACATCTTTGAAGTGATCGTATATACCACTGAATGTAAGTGCTGCCAACACTATCAGCAGCGGGTAAATAAATAACAAGTGCCTCCAACCATCGTATAGCGGCGAATGTTTATAAACGATATATACCCATGGAAACAATGTCACAAAAAACAGAAATAATAGTGCATGCATCTTTTGTTGTTTGAAGTAAAACAACAACGGCGATAATACAATCCCAACCAGTATAATGATTGGCGTTGTAATGAATATCCACAGTGGTATATAGTTGGCAGGTACTCCCTGACTCATAATATGCCTGTCATCAAACAGCATACGGATACCCATGGAGAAGTTAGACATCTCAGACAATGCGCTGAACGGATTGCTCAGTGGTGCCTCTAATGCATATGGCCAGAATATCAATCCCGCAAAATAACCAACAACACCTGTTACTATTGCATATACTATTGTGCGCTTCATCTCTGCGCCAAACATTGCATAGCTTTTCCTCCAGTTAAAGAAGTACTCTATACCAATACCAACAAACAGAAATGGTATCAGCAACAAACCGCCCACACGCACGCCAATTGCAAGACCTATAGATAACGCCAACCACAACGCATCCTTCCACGTAGGCTTGGGGAATGCAGCTACAAACCTGCATATATAATACACACCCATCGTCATCCCCAATGCAAATGGTATATCCTTCGGATTGTACATAGATTCACCAAAGAATCTGGGCGATAAGAACAATAATACAGATGTAAGAAATGCTGCCCCCCACCCTTTATACCTCTTAGCCAATAGAGATGCGTATATGATTGTAAGGAAACCAAATATGGCAGTTATGAAGTGGCGCGTGTTATACTCATCAGTAGGTAATATCTTGTTGACCGTTACACATAACAAATCGAACAAGCCCCCGTAGTAGTACACGTTCTTAAAAGTCAGTGCACCTTTATCAGCACCACCGGTAGCAAAGTAATTATATACATGCTCGCCATAGGTATTCTGTGTATACTCATCACCGCTTATACCAAAGTCCTTGCTTACCCAAAGCATAATGATTGCCATTACAGCCCACGTTATCAGTGTCAGCTTCTTAGCATTTATTTTATTGAGAAAGTCCATCTGATATATTATTATTTACTGTTCTTAATGATACTATTAACCTTTAGTATTTCTTTAAACATAGCAATCGAATCCCTAACCAACTGTATCTTACTACCCTCTATAGCCTGCCATGTGATAGGCATTTCTTTAATACGAATACCTTCATGATGTGCTCTTGTCAGTATCTCGACATCGTGCGCCCAACCATAAGTTTGCAATGCCCCAAAGAGCTTGTGTGCCACCTTTTTGCTGTATAATTTAAAACCACATTGTGAGTCTACCACCCTTAATGGAGTAAGTGTACGTACTATAATGTTGAAGACATTACCTGCAAGTTTGCGCTTGAATGTTTCACTATGAATGATTGATTGCCTGTGTTCTCTTGAGCCGATATAAACAGTGTTTGTATCCAACTTGTTATTTTCCAAGGCTAGCCATTTCAATATTTCGGTAGGTTGGGTGGCCATGTCCGCATCCAGTGTTAGCACAAAATCTTTGGTAGAATGTGTCACACCATTTTTCAATGCACCGCCCTTGCCTGTATTTTGCTGATTTACCAGCGTTATTTTGTCTGTATTGGCTTTGTAAAAACTATGCTGCTGAAGCTTGGTGTAGGTATTGTCTTTACTACCATCATTTACTATCACCACTTCGTATATCCCTTTCCATTCTTTTGCAAACAACTCCAACCCGTTGTACAGCAGACCAACCCTGTCAGATTCATTGTAACATGGTATTACAAGAGATAGGGTTATGCCTTCTTTTCCTACATTCATAAATAGAGATATCGATACTAAAGTCTATTGTCGGTAAATATAAATTAAAGCTGCGAAAAACCACTACAGCAAAGCCTTTGATTGCAAAAAAATACGCCCCGGAATTGCTTCCGGGGCGCTAATCTTTTCGGTATAATATAAATTATTAACCTTCTTGATTTTCTGTAGCAGGTGCTTCACCTTCTGCAGCATCAGCTTCAGCAGCATCAGCCTCTGCTTCTGCAACTTGTGCAGCAGCTTTAGCTGCATACTTTTCTTCCACTTTGCGTACAGACTCGCTCATTGCTGCGTGACGTTTGTCTGCTTTGTGTTGACGATGAGACTCTTCGCGCTTAGCTACCAGTTGCTCATGATCAGCATTCCAGCTTTCAAATTTCTCCCATGCAGTTTTTTCGTCAAATAGGCCGAGGCTAACACCACGCATCAAGTGTTTCAGGTACAATACACCTTTGAAAGACAGGATACGGCGGCAAGTATTTGTTGGTTGCGCACCTTGTTGCATCCAGTACAATGCACGTTCGCGGCTCAGACGTACTGTAGCAGGAACTGTAAGCGGATTGTAAGTACCGATTTTTTCAATGAATTTACCATCGCGAGGTGCTACGCTGTTTGCAGCTACGATGAAATAGAACGGGCGCTTTTTTGACCCGTGGCGTTGAAGACGAATCTTAACTGACATAAATAATAGAAATTATTTGTGTTAACAATAATTTTAAGGATTGCGAAGTTAACTAAAAACTCCTGAATTCTAAAATTAAATTCAGATTAATAATGAGTTAACCCCTGTTTTTTCAATAATTTATGATTTAGCGCCTTCCAAATGGTGGCATTCCCATGCCCATACCGCCCGGCATCATGCCTTTCATTTTGTTCATCTGCCCCATCATCTGGCGCATCTGATCAAACTGTTTCATAAAGGCATTTACCTCAGCTATATCCTTACCGCAGCCTTTTGCTATGCGCTTGCGGCGGCTTCCGTCTATTACATCCGGGTTATTACGCTCATATGGTGTCATAGAGTTAATAATAGCTTCTATGCCCTTAAACGCATCGTCAGAGATATCAATATCTTTTATCGCCTTGCCAACTCCCGGAATCATAGCCAACAGGTCTTTAATATTACCCATTTTCTTTATCTGATTCAATTGCTCCTTAAAGTCTTCAAAGTCAAACTTATTGGCTCGGATTTTCTTTTCCAGTTTTTTTGCCTGTACTTCGTCAAACTGTGCCTGTGCGCGCTCTACAAGGGTTGTGATGTCACCCATCCCTAGTATACGCTGTGCCATACGCTCCGGATAGAATACATCCAGTGTATCCAGCTTTTCGCCCATGCTCACAAACTTGATAGGCTTATCTACAGTGTATTTGATAGTAAGCGCAGCACCACCGCGTGTGTCACCGTCAAGTTTGGTAAGTACAACACCTGTGAAATCAAGCCTGTCGTTAAAGGCTTTAGCTGTATTCACTGCATCCTGACCAGTCATTGAATCGACAACAAACAAGATTTCATGCGGTTGCACAGCAGCTTTGATGTTAGCAACCTCCATCATCATAGCCTCATCCACTGCCAAGCGGCCTGCAGTATCTATGATTACCACACTGTTACCATTCTTTTTAGCTTCTGCAATGGCGTTTTGTGCTATTGCAACAGCATCTTTATTTTCAGGCTCGCTGTAAACAGACACTTTTATCTGCTCACCTAATACCTTTAACTGGTCCATCGCCGCCGGGCGATAGATGTCAGCAGCTACCAGCAATGGGTTACGTCCTTTTTTGCTCTTCAGGAAATTGGCAAGCTTACCACTAAAAGTTGTTTTACCCGAACCTTGCAAACCGGCAATCAGTATGACCGTAGGCTTACCATTCAGGTCTATTTCTGCCTCTTCGCCACCCATCAGCTCTGCCAACTCATCCTTCACAATCTTCACCATCAACTGGCCTGGCGATACCGATGTCAGTACCTTCTCACCCATTGCTTTGTCCTTTACCCTATCGGTAAATTCCTTAGCTATTTTAAAGTTCACGTCGGCATCTACCAATGCACGGCGTATTTCTTTTATCGTGGTCGCAACATTTATTTCCGATATACGTCCCTCGCCCTTTAACTGCTTAAAGGCACCTTCGAGACGTTCACTGAGATTTTCAAACATAGTCCTGTATCTTCTGAAAGGATTGCAAAGTTAAAGAAAACAGGCATACGACGAAATGTAAATAACCCGATTCCCTTACCTTTATTGTATGATACTATTAGCCGTATTGGTTCCTTGGCTGTCTTTCTTTCTGCGTGGCAGAATATTAAGGGGGATTATATGTCTCTTACTGCAAATCACCCTCATAGGCTGGTTGCCTGCAGCGCTCTGGGCAGTTTCAGACTTGCATAACCGACGTGCTGAAAAACGGCATCGCCGAGTACTTGCCACTATCAATAGCCGTAATTAATAATTCTTAGCTTGTTTTTTTGAATAGTGAATGATATTTTTACTGAAATCTTAAACTTCAGCTTGTGAAAAAGATATACAGCTTTTCTTTAATCCTGATAGCTCTGGTAGCATTTAGCTCTTGCAAAAAAGAATTTACCTGCCAGTGCAAAGTAAACTATGTTGTCAGTGGTAAAGTGCAAAACATGACGACTACCAGCAATGTCATCAGAACAGTGAAAAAAGAAGAGGCTCAAAACCAATGTAAATACTTCGAAACTGAAGAAGATTATCTGAATCAAAAAGCTGTAGTTCAACACTATTGCGAGATTAAATAAGCTATATTTTATACATCATATTTCAGCCGTGTTATATAACACGGCTTTTTTCATAACCTCAAGGTTTGCCCGTAAATACGTATTGCATTAATATTGCATCATATTTAATCCCTTTTTTATGAAAAAAATCGCCCTTATTTTGCTTGCAGGTGCTTTAATAGCATCATGTAAAAAAGACTATGTATGTAAATGTACTAGCACTGCAACTATCCCTGGCTTTGGCACGGTAGATAGCTCTTTTACTGTAGACATCAAAAAAGCTAAGAAGAAAGATGCTGAATCTAAATGCAGCGCAAACGAGAATTCGTCATCAGGTAGCTACATGGGTTTCACTTTCAGCTATGTTACAAAGTGTGATCTTTAAAAAATAATCATACCTACTACTTTTGAAAAAGCCCCTTCAAAAAGGGGCTTTTTTATGTAATTTAGATATAGCGATGAATATCAGGATTATCAAATATTCCATACCACTGCTCTTTAACATCGGTGCATGGCGCAGCTTTCATTACACAGGCTTTGTAACATGGGCACCTGTAGTATTCGGCTTTGTGCTGATACCATTATTTGAACTGTTTGTAAAGCCAGATCATAGCAACCTCAACGCTAATGAAGAAGCCATGGCAAAAGATGACAGAATCTACGATTGGATATTATATTGTATAGTACCAATCCAATACGCTGTTCTCTGTCAGTTCCTGACACACATTACAGACCCGGGACTTACAACAGCAGATACCATAGGGCGCATTATGACCATGGGGCTGATGTGTGGTGTAATGGGTATAAATGTTGGGCACGAGCTAGGGCATCGTGTGAATACTACCGAACAAACAATGGCGCGTATGCTATTGCTCACATCACTCTACATGCACTTCTTTATAGAGCACAATCGCGGGCATCACAAACATGTAGGTACAGATGCAGACCCTAGTACTGCAAAGCGTAACGAATCATTATACTTTTTCTGGTTCAGAAGTATCACTGGTGTCTACCGCAATGCATGGAAAATTGCAAGTGATGAACAACGAAAGAAAGGCAAGTCATTTTTGCTTAATGAAATGCTGCATTATCAACTGATACAATTAGCATTTCTTCTTGTCATTGGTTATGTATGGGGATGGCTGGTATTGGGCTACTTTATGATAGCTGCCATTATAGGCATACTGCTATTGGAAACAGTAAACTATATAGAACACTACGGACTTTTCAGAAAGCCATTGGGCGAAGGCAAATATGAACGCGCCATGCCGGCGCATAGCTGGAACAGTGACCATGTATTGGGGCGCGTAATGCTTTTCGAACTAAGCCGCCATAGCGACCACCATTATCTTGCTAGCCGCAAGTATCAGCTGCTTCGCTACCACGATAACTCCCCACAACTACCAACCGGCTACCCCGGCAGCATGATACTAGCAATGATACCACCACTATGGTTCAGCGTGATGAACAAGAAGATAGATAATATACAATGAGATATATACCCTTTTTACTGATAGCATTCATATGCAGTTGCGGCAATACCCAAAATAGTAATGATGCAAAAGACACGATAGCTGTTGTACCAATCCGGACTGACACAGTTCAGGCTCAGGATTCATCCTACAACGACCCTAATACAACATCCGACGACTATGCCAATTATTATCTCGTAATAGCAGATACAGGCACAGACTATAATAGCCTTGATGCTGCGATGTATCTACTTGCCAAACAAACTGGCCTGCAAGTAGATACACTAAACAAGTACTACAACCCCCAAAAGAAAAAGATAGTATTGCGAGAAGATGATGATGACGAAGCCTATGCAGGTGAATACATTTCTGTCCGCTTCCCTACCACAACAATGAGTATGGAATATCTGGATAGCTATACCATACAAGCGCGCGAAAAAACTATGTGCATTCTTGCAGGTATATACGAAACACAGCAGGCTGCTGATTCTGTTCTGAGGATTGTAAAGCCCAATGCACCGAAAGCTTTTACAATGAAGAGTAAAATATACATCGGCTGCATTCATTGATCAGGAAGAGACTATTATGGGAAACGAAGTTATCAGCTACCTGTCAAAACACATCAAGCTATCGCCCAGACAGAAAGAGCTTATCGAAAAATGCACAATTGTAAAAAGCTACACGAAGGGGACAATACTGCTGCGTCAAGGTAATATTGCCAATGAAAGCTATTTTGTACTGAAAGGAATTGTACGTAGCTATGCAATAGATGATAACGAACAAGAAACAACTATTGAGTTTTACCCCGAAGAACAAGCTATAATACCACTGACCTACGGAAAAAGAATACCCTCTACTCACTTTTTGGAATGTCTTGAAGACTGCACACTCATCATCAACAATCCTGAATACGAACAGGAGATGTTTGCCAAGTACCCTGAATTTGAATCTATATGCAGAGTGATGGGAGAGGTAATGATGGCGCAACTACAGGAATTGTTTACAGACTATAAAACCCGCAAGCCCGAAGAACGCTACCTGCATATTATAGAACACAGGCCTACCCTGCTGCAGCGTGTACCACTCTACCAACTGGCAAGTTATCTGGGCATTAAACCTGAGTCGCTAAGCAGATTGCGAAAAAGGCTTACAAAGAACAATTAACTCCGTTCTTGACAAACGTCAATAACTGAGGCATATACCACTGATAGTTTTGCATGCTGTAAATAAGACAGTTATATGCAATTCAGAAACATCATTTTATCTGCAACACTTGCACTGACCACAAGCGTAACACTTGCGCAAACAGGCACCCGCGACACTGTACGATACAACCATTACGCAGGCACTTCTCTCTGGTCGTTGCGCAACCTCTTACCCAATGGCGGTGACTTTTATGAACTGGACTACGGACATCGCCTGTCAAAAAAAGAGTTTTTGGTAGCTAGAGCTATTACGTGGAAATATGATGCACCACTTGGCATACCATTCGGCTCTCCCGATTTGGGTAGCGATTCTGTAAAATACCCTGGCTATGTGCGTGCTTGGGGTTTGGGTGCAGGCTATCAGCGTTTTTTATACAGACGCTTATTTGCAGCTGCATATGCCACAGGCTTTATTCAAAATTTTTATGGTATTGGTAACGGGAAAATGCAAAGTGGATTTCAGCTTTTCCTGCAGGCGAAAGTTGGTTATAGATTCAATTTCTTTAAAGGCAAAGTCTATTTCGACCCTGCGATATCATTCAATTACTGGCCTGTTAATACCAACTTCCCTGCTGACTTCACACAAAAAGAAAAAGGCCGGCCAGACTATTTTCTGTTCGAGCCTCACTTTAACTTCGGTATCAACTTTTAATCAATTACTTAGCTATGAAAAATACAGATGTAAAACAGCACATATCTGCACTGTGGATAGTTGTTATGCTGAACCTGATATTTGCAGATGTACTGTCTATCATGCTGGCACTTACAGACAAAAGCCGCATCAACATAATAGGCGATGCTACCACAACGATGGCTATAGCAGCTATTGTTACCAACATACCGATACTGATGGTTTACTTCTCAAAAACATTGCCATACCGAGCTAACAGAATTGCAAACATCATTGCAGCTATACTGACAATAGCCTATATAATAGGCGGTGCTGATACTGCCCCTCACTACATCATCTTAGCAAGTATAGAAACCATTTGCCTTGTTGTAATCATTACCAAAGCATGGCGGTGGAAAGAAGGATAGTTTAAAAATTAAAAGCCTCGCAATGCGGGGCTTTTAATTTATCTGTACACTTGCAATCAGATTACAGGTGTGCTTGTATTTTCTTTTCGAATACACCTTTTGGTGCTGCACCTACTTGCTTATCTACTACCTGGCCATTTTTAATGAACAGTACAGCAGGGATACTTGTAATACCGTAGTTGATAGACAGATTAGGGTTCTCATCCACGTTTACTTTACCCACGTTTACTTTACCATCATATTCTGTAGCCAGTGCCTCGATTGTTGGGCCTAAAGCCAAACAAGGACCACACCATGGAGCCCAGAAATCAATTACACTCAGTTTGTCTGCTTTCAGTACTTCTGCATCAAAGTTTGCATCCGTATATACTGCTGCCATTTTCTAGTTGTTTAATTATTAATTGAAAATAAAAATGAAGTACAAATTTACTATCTATTTTCGGTTTAGTAGTATAGAGTGCCGAAATACACATATAAGCATGGCTTACATATGCTGTTGAATCTTCTTTTCGAACACACCACGAGCGGCCAGACCTAATTGTTTATCAACTAGTTGCCCGTTTTTGAAGAACAATACCGCAGGCATACCCGTTATGCCATAGTCTAAACACACATTCGGGTTTTCATCTGCATTTATCTTACCTACGTTCACTTTGCCTTCGTAATCTTTTGCCAGTGCCTCTATGGTTGGGCCAAGTGCCAAACAAGGGCCACACCACTGTGCCCAAAAGTCTACCACGGTTAGTTTATCTGAACTCAGCACTTCCTGCTGAAAGTTTGCATCTGTATATACTGCTGCCATTTTGTGAAAGAATTTTTATTGAGAAACACTGTAAACTTAAACCCATTTTCTGAGCATGCCACATAAGCAACGCTTATATCCTGATAAGAATTAACAGCTTATCCACTATGTATTCAGCTCCACTTTATACTCTACAAAATCAGATTGGGTAATGAATTGTATCAGCGGATCATTCACCTCTACTTTTGAGCTTCCTCCCGGGCGTAGTTTTACTGTCAATCCGCTATCAGGGTCTGTTACAGAAAGCAATACTTCCGCATTGCCGGGATGTTGTTTGATGTTCTCGTAAAGGAACTGTGCAACTAACTCATCTACCTTATCAAGCGGCATCGATATATGCAGACGCTTAGTCATGCTCTTACGCACCTGGTCGAGCAGTGTTATACCCTGTATTTGAAACTCCATAACACCCGGGCGGAATCTGTGTTCTTGGTACACACCCGTTATTATCAGCTTCTGCCCGTTATCTATATAGTTGCTGTATTGTACATAATTTGCTTCCCAGAATACTATTTCCTGATTGCCTGTGTAGTCATTCAACATCATCTTACCAAACTTGCTACCCTTCTTGGTTGTCATATGCGCAGCATCGGTAACATAACCTGCTATGCGCACCGTACGCCCTTTCATCTTCTCTATCTCGCTGATAGGTGTAAAGCCATAATGGTCTACTTCAAACTTATAACCATCCAAAGGGTGCGCACTCAGATAGATACCCACAACTTCTTTTTCCCTGTCCAGCAATTCGGGTAACCCCCAAGGCTCACATTCAGGCATTACAGGTGGTTTGATATCAGGCATTACAGCTTCGCCAAACAGGCTGTTGCTTGCCATTGCACTACTTGCCTGCACCTGATTACCAAAGCGTACCAACCTTTCAAGCCCCGACACAGGGTCTGTTGGTGGCATATAGAAATACTGTGCTCTGTGCAGTTCTTTAAAGCCGTCCATAGCACCCGCCAATATCAGGCTCTCCAACGATTTCTTATTTACAGTCCGTTGATTGACACGAGATATGAAATCATATATCGTTGCATAAGGTCCGTTTGCTTCTCGTTCTGCAATGATGTCTTCTACTGCAGCCTCGCCTACCCCTTTTATGGCATTCATACCAAAACGAATAACGCTTTCTTTACTTACAGAGAAGCCTTTTAAACTCTCATTCACATCAGGGCCTAATACCTGCAAGCCCATACGTTGGCACTCTTCCATGTAGAACTTTATCTTATCGATATTGCCCTGGTTGTTGAGTACCGCAGCCATAAACTCTGCAGGGTAGTGCGCCTTCAAATATGCTGTCTGGTATGCTACGAATGCATAACAGGTAGAGTGCGATTTGTTGAACGCATACTGGGCAAATGCTTCCCAATCGGTCCATATTTTTTCCAGCTTGTCTGCAGGATGCCCTTTTGCTGTAGCCCCCTCCACAAATTGGGCTTTCATTTTATTCAGTACGGCAATCTGCTTTTTACCCATTGCCTTACGCAGTACGTCGGCATCACCTTTACTAAAGCCAGCCAGCTTTTGCGACAGCAACATCACCTGCTCCTGATACACGGTAATACCATAAGTTTCCTCGAGGTATTCTTTCATATCGTCCAAGTCATACACAATCTCCTCCTCACCGTGCTTACGTTTGATGAAGTTGGGGATGTATTCCAACGGACCGGGGCGATACAAGGCATTCATCGCAATCAGGTCATCAAACTTATCGGGCTTCAGCTCGCGCAGGTACTTCTGCATACCCGGACTTTCAAACTGGAATGTAGCATTCGTTTCGCCACGTTGGTACAATTCGTACGTCTGCAGATCATCCAGTGGTATAGCATCCATGTCAATGTCTATACCATAGTTGCGTTTGATAAGTGCCAATGCATCTTTGATGATGGTAAGGGTTTTCAACCCCAAAAAGTCCATCTTAATTACACCTGCATTCTCAATGATGTTACCTTCAAATTGTGTAATCAGCAGGTCTACATCTTTTGTCGTTGCTACAGGTATCAATTCCGTAAGGTCTTTCGGGGCAATGATGATACCCGCTGCATGTATACCTGTGTTACGAACAGAGCCTTCCAGCTTTTCGGCCTCGTGCAGCACTTTGCTTTGCAGCAGACTGCCATCGTTATATATTTCGCGCAGCTTGTTAACACCTTCAAAATCCTCTGCACTCAATCCCTCTTTTTCTTCCAAGCTCTTCTCTCCTTTCAGCGGTGCATGCAGCACGCGCTTTAGTGAGATACCCGGTTTTTCAGGCACCAGCTTTGCCAATGCGTTACTATCGGGCAATGGCAAATCGAGCGCACGGGCAACGTCTTTGATACTCATTTTGGCAGCCATGGTACCATAGGTAACAATATGCGCCACCTGATTTTTACCGTACTTATCTACCACATAGTCTATCACCTTCTGTCGGCCTACGTCATCAAAGTCGGTATCTATATCGGGCATGCTCTTACGTTCCGGATTCAGGAAACGCTCGAACAGCAGATTATACTTAATCGGGTCGATATTAGTAATACCGATACAATAAGCCACCGCACTACCTGCGGCACTACCACGTCCCGGACCTACAAACACACCCAAATCTCGACCGGCTTTGATGAAGTCACTCACAATAAGGAAATAACCCGCAAAACCCATGGTGCGAATGGTGAAGAGCTCAAAACGAAGACGCTCTTCTATTTCGGGTGTCAGTTCACGATAGCGTTCTTTAGCACCTTCCCATGTCAGGTGTTCGAGGAATCTATCCTGATCGTCATTGAACTCCTGCGGCACTTTAAAGTGTGGCAGTAGTATCTCCCGCTCCAGCTTCATCGGCTTTATCTTATCGACAATCATGTTGGTATTGTCGATAGCCTCGGGGATGTCTCCGAAGAGCTTGCTCATCTCACCCGTGTTCTTGAAGTAGAACTGATCGTTATAAAAAGCAAAGCGCGTATTCTTTGGCTTTGCCTCGTCATCATCCGAAAACTCTTTGTTAGTTGGTGTACTCTGCTTCTCGCCCGTATTGATGCAAAGCAATATGTCGTGTGCATTGGCATCTTCCTGCTCTACGTAGTGAGAGTCGTTGGATGCGATAATAGGCACATTGTACTTGCGGGCAAACTTCACCAGTGATTCATTCACTTTTATCTGCTCTGGTATATCATGGCGTTGCAGCTCTACATAATAGTCATCGCCAAACAGATTGTGCCACCACTGAAAGACTTTTTCACCTGCCTCTTCTCCATGCTTCAGGATAGTGCGTGGCACCTGTGCACCCAAGCAACAGGTAGTAGCTATCAAGCCCTCATGATACTTCTCTACTAGCTCTTTATCTATCCGTGGGTATTTACCATACAGACCCTCCATATAGCCCAACGAGCAGAGCTTTACCAGATTGCGATAACCCGTTTCGTCCTTCGCCAAAAATAACTGGTGATAACGAACATCTTTCTCCTCTCTGCTGAACTGGCGTTTGGTGCGGTCTTCTACCAGGTAGAACTCGCAACCTATTACAGGCTTTACGATTGGCTCTACAATGTCCTTCCCGTCATCGCGCTTACCCACTACTTTGGTATTCTTCCATGCTTGCGACACAAACTCGAACACGCCAAACATATTGCCGTGGTCAGTTATGGCCATTGCAGGCATTTCATCTTTCATAGCCTTGTCGTACAGGCGACTGATAGACGATGCACCATCCAATAATGAGAACTGTGTATGATTGTGTAAATGGGAAAACTTCATAGTATCACGTAGCCAAACAGCGTCTTACAAAGTAACGAAAAAGGACGGGGGTAACTCCTCGCAGTTATCCACAGCAGGTGGATTGAGTAAACGCATGCCATAAATTGCCTATATGGTTACCCGCCTACCGGACAGGCAGGCAAACGGTCACGGTTTTTCGGAATATTCACTGTGTAACAAAAATTACAAAACAATGAATATCAATTAAATAAAACGAAATTGTTGCAATTTGTTGCAGTTTTCTGTCTTTCTATTTTTTTGCAACAAAAGCCAACAGATAACAATTGACAACCTATGCAAAAGATGGTTCTTGAAATGAAAATGACAGGGCATTAAACAAAGAACTTTATTATAACAAATATACACAAAAAACAGGAATTGACCTACATCAAATCTAAATTTGGAAAATGGCATTAGATTTGCTTCTATATCTCAAAAAAGCATCCACATGCGAAAACTTATTGTGATAGCCGCTGCCGGTATTGTATTACTTACAACAAGTTCTACTTCGTGCAAAAAGAAGAATGATAGTAACTGTGCAGATGTGATGTGCACAGCCATGTTTGTAATGATAAACACCAAAGTGACGGACGCAAACGGGCGCTATATAAAACTTGATGAAGTATACACACAGCGTGCTAGCAATAAGGACATATACAAACCTGACCCTGCAATGATGGCATTCGACAGTACCTACATTGTGCTGGATGACAGCTACCTGACCAAACTACAAAACCAGACCGACAGCTTTTACTTTGTAGGCATTAAGAATGGCGTAAAAGTGGTGAATGAACCATTTGTACTGGGCGCGGATTGCTGCCATGTTAGTAAGCAAAGCGGTAAGACAACGATAGTAGTTCCATAATAAAAAGGCAGACTTTACAGTCTGCCTTTTTATTTCTTGTATTTATTTCTTTTACGGATTCAGTGGTATCGTTTTTGTTGTTCTGTACCGCAATGCAATGCTACCTGTAGCCGTGCCATCGTTCATTTGCAATGGCATAGATTTGTAGCGTGTCATCTCTACCGTCAGGTTGTTGCCTGCTTTCATGTATTGCATGTCTGTAGCCGAAAAGCTGATTGTTGTAGCGCTATTGGTAGCATTGATACTACGAGAAGCTGTGCCTGCGGAATCTGATGTACTGATAGTGATAACCATAGATTCATTACCCGTCAACGGATCGCCCACCCAACCAAAACTGAAACCGGATTTTGAAGCAGCAACAGGGAATGTATTTGCGAATGCGACGTTGCTGATGTCGGATAGTTTTACCTTGTTTGTAATAACTGTCCCGGAATTTTTGGTCAATATAAAATCTACATCTTTCAGCCCTATCATATTCCAGAAATAGTCTGATGGCAGGATGAAATTGGTAGAAGCTGCTATGCCATTGGTCGTAACATTCGCACCATTACCTAACTGTACTTTTGTGCCGTTAGCATCACGCAAACGGTAGATAACTGAAGCATCTGTCTTGCCAGCTTCCTTATCATAATACACACCGTAGGACTGATAGTATGGCACGGCATCTTTTAAGTCGTCTGAAGAGACTTTTTTACAACTACCAATTAATAATGCAGCGCCAAAGAGTAATAAAGACAGGTATTTCACAGAAATATTTTAACTTAATATAACAAAGAATATGCCGGAACGTTATAGGAAAAACTACATACACCTCGATATGAAAAAACTAAGTTTGATTGCCTTCGGGATAGCAGCCATTGCACTATCCTCATGCTCAAAAAAGGACTATAACTGTGTATGCTACGGTGGTTTAACCGGCGGCAAAGTCACGCTGACAGTAAGTAGCTCATCGAAATCTAAAGCTGATAACAAGTGTACTGCATTCAACAATCCTCCAGGTACTGCAGACGGGTATTCTGGATGCCATATTGAATAAGCTATATTTAAGAGCGCCTTCAGATTCGGGCGCTTTTTTCATATCAAAAAAACGGCACAGTATTTGGTTACAGAAAACTACAACCAACTATTGTATGAAATACCTTTTATCCCTTTTATGCTTGTTAGCATCGCATGGCATTTATGCACAAGACACACTATACTATGTAAAAGATGCTCCAATCCTGATAAAACTTGAAGAAGTAAACCCGGGAAAAATCAAATACAAAACTTGGGAATATCAACAAGGTCCTTCATACATTGCAGCTCGCAGAGATATTGCCAAGGTGGTGCTGGATGGAGGGAAAGTTTTATGGCTGAATGAAAGGGCGTGGGAAAAAGATATAGACGCAAACAGAGCAACAAACCCGATCTCTCATCGCAGTCAGAAGACATACGGGCGTAACCTTTTATCTGTTAGCCCGATAACTGTTGCAGTAAATGGTTTTGGTGGTGGTATTGCTTACGAACACATTAACAAAAGTGGCACTATAGGTATACATCTGCCTGTATATGGTACATTAGATTATAAAG
>JADHED010001331.1_pt1 | contig 21738 bp, 22 predicted proteins | sample 8952041 | NCBI WGS metagenome assembly JADHED01 (sample SAMN16124423, study PRJNA663239) | bioreactor sludge metagenome | isolation source: sludge (control) | place: India:Bengaluru | collected 2018-09-08
GGGGCGGGGCTACGCCCCGCCCGCGCCCCGCCCGTGCCCCGCCAATGTGGAACGTGGGGGCGGGGCTGCGCCCCGCCCGATGTGGGTTGTGGGGGCGGGGCTCTGCCCCGCCCGTGCCCCGCCCCGTGCCCCGCCCGAGTGGGGCGCAGCGCCACCCCCACGATATGATCCGGGAACGATGGAAACCGAGGTCAAGCTGCCCTTTCCGGACGCCGCGTCGGCCCGCGAGGCCCTCCGCCGTGCGGGCGCGACGGAGCGGAGCCCGCGGCAGTTCGAGGACAATCGCCTCTACGACGACGACGCGCGCGCGCTGAAGGCGGCCGGCAAGGTGCTGCGCCTGCGCTCGACGGGCGGGCGGCACCTCGTCACCTACAAGGCGCCGGACCCGTCGTCGGAGGGGTCGCGCTACAAGGTCCGGGTGGAGCACGAGACCGAGGTCGGCGACGCGGAGGCCTTCGACCGCCTGCTGCGGGGCCTCGGCTACCGGCCGCTCTGGCGCTACCAGAAGTACCGCCAGGGTTTCGATCTCCCCGGCGTGCACGCGGAACTCGACGAGACGCCGATCGGCGTCTTCGTCGAACTCGAGGGCGAGGGGGACGCGATCGACGCCGCGGCGGCGCGCCTGGGCCTCGGTCACGCCGCGTACGTCACGCGGAGCTATCGCGAGCTGCAGGAGGACGCGACGGGGAGCCGTGAGCCCGGCGACCTCGTGTTCGACCCGGACGCCCCGTGACCGGGTGCACCGCGCTGGTGCTCGCCGCCGGCCGCGGCGAGCGCATGCGCCCGCTGACCGAGGGCCGCGCGAAGCCCACGCTGCCCGTGCTCGGCCGCACGATGCTCGAGCGGATCGCCGCGGTCCTCGCCGCCCAGGGGGTGGCCACGCTGGCGGCGAACGCGTTCCACCGCCCCGAGAGCGTGCGGGACGCCGCCGGGTGCGCGGCGTCGGCGCTCGGTCTGCCCCCGTTCACGATCTTCGAGGAGCCGCAGCTGATGGGCAGCGCCGGCTCGATGGCGGCGCCCTCCTCGCTGCTGGCGCGCGCCGGGTCGTTCCTGCTCTACAACGGCGACACGCTGCTGACGCCGCCGGTGGACGCGCTGTTCGCGGCCGCGGCCGGGGCGGGCCGCGTGGGCGCGCTGCTCGTCCGTCCCGGCCGGACGGCCGGCTACGGCGGGCTCGTGCTGCGGGACGGGCTCGTCGCGGGGCGCTTCCAGCCGCGGGAGGAGCCCGATCCCCGCGCCGGCGCCGCGGCGACGTACCTCGGCGTCGCCGTGCTGACGTCCGAGGTGCTCCCGCGCGTGCCGCCGGATCGGCCGTCGGAGCTGTTCCGCGACGTCCTGCTGCCGCTGCTGGCGGAGGGCCGCACGCTGGCCGCGGTCGAGCACGCCGGCGCCTGGCTGGAGTTCACCGACCCGCGCTCGTACCTGCGCACCCTCGTGCGCCGGCTGCACGCCGGCCGCGCGGCGGGCGCCGCGGACCTGCCGGGGGGCGCCGCGCGGTTGCGGCTGGCGCCGGACGGCGTGATCTTCGCGGCCGAGGGAGCCGTGATCGAGGCCGGTGCGATCGTGGAAGGAGCCGTCGTGCTCGAGCGCGGCGCGCGCGTGCGGCGCGGCGCGCGCGTGTCGAACACGGTCGTGCTGGAAGACGCCGACGTCGCCTGGGGCGCGCTGCTGCACGACGTGGTCGTGGACCGCGGCGTGTGCGTCCCGGCCGGGACCAGCGCGAGCCGCGGGGTGATCGTCTCCACGCCCGGGGGGGACCATGTCGTCCAGCCCTTCGCCTCCTGACGCGACCGACCTCGCGACGCGCCTCGCGCGGCGCTTCGCGCCCGCGCGCGACGTCGAGCCGCTCGCGCCCGATGCGTCCGTGCGCCGCTTCTTCCGCGTGCACCGCGCCCGCGGGCGGGCCCGCGTCGCCCTCGTGGACCGGGACGGCGGCGTCGCCGCGCTCGACCGCATGGTGGCCGCGCGCGACCTGCTGGCGGCGGTCGGCGTGCGGGTGCCGAGGGTCGAGGACCGCGACGACGAAATTCCGGCGCTGCTGTTCGAGGACTTCGGCGACGTGCTGCTCGCCGACGCGCTGGGGTCGATGACCGCCGAGCAGCAGCGCGCCGCGTACCGGCAGGCCGGGCGCTTCGCCGGCCTGATCTCGACGGCGGGCACCGCGCGCGTGGGGCCGGATCATCCGCTCGCGACGCCGCGGCTCGGGCGCGAACGCCTGCGCTGGGAGCTGGCGCTGTTCGCGACGCAGGAGATCGGCGGGCGGCGCGGGATCGCCGACCCGGGGGTGTTCGGCGACCTGGCGGAGGTCGCGGACCGGATCTGCGACGCGATCACCGCGACGCCGCCGACGCTCGCGCACCGGGACTTCCACGCGCGCAACCTGATGCTGCTGCCGGACGGCTCCCTCGGCGTGCTCGACTTCCAGGACGCGCTGCTCGCGCCGCGCCACTACGACCTCGCGTCGCTGGTGCGGGACCCGTACGTGGAGCCCGCCGAACCGCTCGCGCGGGCCGCGGTGGAGGGCTACCGCGAGGCCGGCGGCAGCGAGGCAGACCCGCTGGGGGAGCCGCTGTTCGCGTGGGTCGCGCTGCAGCGGGACCTGAAGGCGATGGGCACCTACGCGTTCCAGGGGCGCTGGCGCAAGCGCGAGCGCTTCTTCGCGTACACGGCGCCCGCGGAGCGGATGGCGCTCCTCGCGGTCCCGCACCTGCCCGCGGAGGCGCGGGCGACGGTGCAGTACGTCCTCAAGCGGCTCGGGTTCGAATGAGCGGGCGGGTCCTCCCGCTGCGCGGGAGGCCCGCCCTACGGTTCTCGTCAGCGCCCTCGCCCTACGGTTCTCGTCAGCGCCCTGCGGTTCTCGTCAGCGCCCCTACGGTTTCCTCGGCGCGAGTACCGCCGATTCAGGTCAGAAGCGATAGGCGAGGCCGACGGTGACCAGGATCGGCTTGACGTTGAGCTTCTGGCCGTTGAACTCGGGCACGTCGAAGCCGCCGTCGCCGTCGTCGAAGAAGATGTCGTCCACCTCCGCCTTGGCGTCGATGTACTCGGCCCTCGCGGTCAGGGCCCACGACGGGTTGAAGGCCCAGTCGAAGCCGACCTTCACGCCCCACGTGAACTCGCTCTCGAGCTCGATCTCCGCGGTGGCGAGCTCACCGATCTCGTCCGAGAGGGTCACGTCCGAGTTGCCGTAGGTGATGTACGCCAGTTCGGGCGCGACGTAGAACGACCACGGGTCGCCGCCGGCGAGGTAGATGTTCAACCCGATGGTGAGCGGCATCATGCTGATGCTGTCCGACCCGGTGGCGAAGGTCTCGCCCGTGAGGGCGTCGCCGACGCTCAGGTCGAGGTCGGAGCTGACGTAGCTGACCCCCGCCTCGACGCCGAGCCGCGGGCTGAAGCGGTACTCGTACGATACCGAGGCGCCCAGCGCGCTGTCGAACTCGCTCGTGTACTCGTAGTCGAACGGGTCCGTGAAGGTCTGGTCACCGGTCGGCGACGCGTAGGTCAGGCCGAAGCGGAGCACGCTGGTCGTCGCGGGTGCCGTGCCCTGGGCCTGCGCGGCAGCCACCGTCGCGATGGCGCAGACCGCCGCCAGGGCGCACTTCCTGAATCCAGTCATTATTTGTTCCCCCGAAGACGCCGGGCGGGCGATCCGGCGCATCCCCGTTTTGGGAAAAGGGACGTCTCTCGTACGCGTGTTTCTCGCTCCGTGGTGCGGACTTCCGCGCGGCCGCCCGGTTCGGTCAGGATGGGAGCGGAACTCGGGGCGCCTGGTTTCGGCGGCGTGGCTCGTCGGGTCGAGCCGGCCTCACGCGGGGAGCGGGCTTCGGCGGGGAAGATACCAGTCCGGCGCTCCCGTCGCACGTCGCGCCGTCGCACGCCGTGCCCGGCGGCCCCTGGGTCGACGACGGCGCCGCCGCCCCGGAGGGGCCGCGGCGATCGGGTCACGGGCGCGCCGGCGCGGCAAACTCCAGCACGTGGGACGTCTCGGCAACCCGCACGGAGCGGCCCTTGCGCAGGCCGGCCTCGGCGGCCCAGCCCGCGATCTCGGCCTCGGTGTAGGTTCGCCCGCGCTCTGTCATGACGAACATGTTGACCGCGAAGATCGCGCCCTCGCGCGGCGCGGTGCGGGACGCGTCCACCGTGCGCTCGTGGATGACGAGGCGCCCGCCGGGCGCCAGGAGCGGCGCGAGGCGGCGGAACAGCGCGCGGTTCGCGTCGGGGCCCTCGGAGTGGATGACCTGCGAGAGCAGGACCAGGTCGACGCGCGGGAGGTCGCGCGGCGGCGCGTCCTCGTAGAAGTCCCACGCGACGAAGCGCAGGCGCGGGAACAGGGGCGCGTCCCGCTGGATCCTGCGCGCGACCTCGAGCGTCAGCGGCAGGTCGACGAGGTACAGGTCCGCCTGCGGCAGCCGGCGGCCGAACTCGGCGAGATAGTGGCCGGGCCCGCCGCCGAGGTCCGCGACGGAACTCACGCCGGCGAGGTCGATCGCGTCGAGCACCGCGCCGACGCCTTGGTGCGAGTAGGCGTACATCGCGCGGATGAAGTTCTCGTTGTCCTGCTCGTCCTCGAGCGTCGCGCGGTCGAGGTAGCCCGGCGGCATCGGCCGGCCGAGGATGCGGTCCTCGAGCAGCGCCCAGTGGCGGAACAGGCGGTTGCGGTGGCGCATGCCCGCGACGTGGTGCGTGGGCGCGTCCTCGAGGAGGTACGGCTCGTACTCGGGGGCGTTGGTGTACGTGGCGCCCGCCTTGCGCACGTAGCCCAGCGCGACGAGCGCGTCGAGCAGGATCTCGACCCCGCGCACGTCGGCGCGCCCGGCGGAAGCGCCGTGCGGCGTCTCGCGGGTGCCGCGGTGCGTCTCGGCAGCGCCGTGGTGCGTCTCGGCGGCGCCGAGGCGCGCCGCGATCTCGGACGCGGTCCCGCCCGCGCCGCGCAGCGCCTCGAACAGGCGCAGCGAGGCGGCGGCGAAGAGGAGCTTGGCTTCCATGAAACCCAGGGCGGCCTGGTTCAGTCGCTGCAGCGCCTTGTCCATGGTTAAAGATAGCTCAACGCGGCAACGACGGAGAGGTCAGCGCGCCCGCAGGCGGTGCAGCAGTCCGAGGAAGAACGGCACGCCCATCAGCGCGGTGACGACGCCGACGGGGATCTCGACGTTGCGCGACGCGACGCGCGCCAGCAGGTCGCACACGACCAGGAAGCCCGCGCCCGCGAGCGCCGACGCGGGCAGCACGCGGCGCGCGGCCGGGCCGGCGAACGGGCGCACGAGGTGCGGCACCATCAGGCCGACGAAGGCGACCGGGCCGACGACCGCGACCGCGCTGCCCGCGGTGAGCGCGACGAGGCCCAGCAGCAGCGCGCGCCCGCGCAGCACGTCCACCCCGACCGACAGCGCGTGCTCCTCGCCCAGCGCCAGCGCGTCCGCGACGCGGCGCAGGAACATCAGTCCGACGATCCCGGCGAGCACCGGCAGCGCGGCCAGCCGGACGTGCTGCCACGTCCGGCCCTCGGCCGAACCGAGCAGCCAGGCGAAGATCTCGTGCACGCGGTGGCCGCCCTCGCGGATCAGCAGGATCGAGACGAGGGCGGACCCGAGGCTCGCGATCGCGACGCCGGTGAGCAGCAGCGCGTCCGTCGTCGGGCGTCCCGCCGCGTGCGCGGCGACGTACACGAGGCCGATCGCGCCGAGGGCGCCGACGAAGGCCGCGAGCGGGACGGACGGCGGGAACGCGAGCGCCGCGCCGGTGGTGTACGCCGTGACGGCGCCGAGCGACGCGCCCGCGGAGAGCCCGAGCAGGCTGGGGTCGGCGAGCGGGTTCTGCAGGCAGGCCTGCAGCACCGCGCCGCCGGCCGCGAGGGCCGCGCCGGCGAGCGCGAGCAGCAGCACGCGCGGGAACCGCACCTCGAAGACCAGCGCGTGCACGATCCGCCCGCCCGCGTCCGTGCCGGCACGCCCCGCCAGCGCCTCGATGACCTGCGCGGGGCCGACCTCGGCCGCGCCGCCCCAGAGGAGCCCGGCGAAGATCGCGACGAGCGGGAACAGCGCGAGCAGCACGAACGGCAGGGCGCCGCGGACCCCGCCGCGCGGGACCTCCGCCACGCTCATCGGGCCGACCCCTCGTGGGGGCGAAGTTCTGCCTCGCCCGGGCGGGGCGCAGCCCCGCCCCCACGGGGAGGCGCGGGCGCGGCCGGGCGGGGCGCAGCCCCGCCCCCGCGGTCGAAGCGCCCCGGGTGCAGCGTGCGCGCGAGGCTCTCGGCGCCCTCGACCAGGAAGGGCGAGACCGCGGTGAGCAGCCGCGGCGACAGGACCACGACCCGGCCCTCGCGCGCGGCGCGGGTCGCGCGCAGCAGCGGGTACGCGTCGAGCAGCGTGTCCGCGTCCTCGCCCGGGTCGAAGCCGAGCAGCAGCCAGTCGGGGTCGAGCGCGATGATCCGTTCGAGCGGCACCTGCTTGTGGCCACGCAGCCCGATCTCCGCGGCCGCGTTGACGCCGCCCGCGCGCGCGATCAGCGCGTCGGCCGTCGTGCCGGCCCCGGCGACGATGAGCCGCGAGAAGGACAGCACCCGCGGCCGGTGGCCGAGCCCGGCCAGCCGCGCGTCCAACGCGGCGAGACGGCCGTCCAGCGCCGACGCGGCCTCGGCCGCGCGGGACTCCGCGCCGACGCGCCGGCCCAGGTCGAGCAGCGCCGCGCGGATCTCGGCGAACGTGTCGGCCTCGGGCAGCACGTAGGTCGGCACGCCGCTCCGCCCGAGCAGGTCGACGAACGAGGCATCGTTCCAGGGCGCGACCACGACGAGGTCCGGCTGCCGCGCGAGCACCGGCTCGATGCGACCGACGAGCCGCGGGACCGTCTTCGGCACGCGGCCCGCGACGTTCGACAGCTCCGGGTCGTCCGCGAAGGTGGAGACGCAGACGAGGCGCTCCGGCGGCACGAGCAGCACGAGCAGTTCGTCGCCCGCGAGGGAGAGGGAGCAGATGCGCTGCGGCGGGGCCGCCGCGAGTCCCGCGCCGGCGGCGAGCCACGCGACCAGCGCGATCAGCGCGCCCGCCGCGGCGAGCCGGGCGGGGCCCGGCCGCCCGGAGGTCAGACGCGCGTGTCCCACAGCACGTCACCGAGGCCGCGGGCGTGGTTCTCGTGGCGCGCGAGGATGAACAGCAGGTCGGAGAGCCGGTTGAGGTAGCGCAGCACTTCCGCCGGCACGTCGCGCTGGTGCGCCAGCGCCACCGCCTTCCGCTCGGCGCGGCGGCACACGGTGCGCGCGACGTGCAGGCGTGCCGCGCCCGGCGCGCCGCCCGGCAGGATGAAGTTCTCGAGCGGCCCGAGCGGCGCGTTGAAGCCGTCGCACTCCCGTTCGAGGCGGTCGACGTGCTCCTGGCGCACGAGCGGCACGGGCGGCCGCCGGTCGGGCGGCGAGCCGATCAGCGACAGCTCGCCGCCGACGTTGAACAGCTCGCTCTGCACGCGGGTGAGCGTCGCGGCGATCGCGGGCACGAGGCCGTGCGCGAGCGCGACGCCGATCAGCGAGTTCAGCTCGTCCACGTCGCCGTACGCGTCGACCTGCGGGTCGTCCTTGCCGACGCGCTCGCCGGAGGCGAGCCCCGTCGTGCCGTCGTCTCCCTTGCGCGTGTAGATCTTCGTCAGTCGCACCGTGCGCAACCGCCTTCCGTCGCGAGGGGCGGGCGTCGCCCCGCCCGGGTGGGGCGACGCCCCAGCCCACGCATTCTAGTGCTTCGGCGGGAAACAGACGTTGCGCAGGACGCCCAGGGGCAGGCGGCAGCGCGCGCTGGACAGGCTGGACGGGCTGGACAGGCACGAGCGCGCTCGGGCGGCCCCTGCCGAGCCCCGGGGGTCCGGGGGGTGACCCCCGGGGCGTTCAAGGACGGGTGAAACCAGAGGAGGAGTTTGAATCCGCTTTGCGAAGCCGTGCTCAGCGCCGCATCGCGTCGCCGGAGCCGTGCCGCTCGATGTCCACCTTCGGCGCGCCGGAGTAGACCAGGTCGCCGCTGCCGTGCAGCCGCCCCGTGACCGTCTCGCTGGCCGCCACGCGTGCGTCGCCGCTGCCGTGCAGCTCGGCGTTGACGGTCCTGACCTTCAGGTCCGAGGCGTCGACGTCGCCGGAGCCGTGCACCCGCGCGTCGAGGCTGTCCGCGCTGCCGCGGACGGTGACGTCGCCCGAGCCGCGGATCGCGATGCCGACCTCGCGCGCCGCGAGTCCCGCCAGCTGGATGTCGCCGGAGCCGTCCACGCCGATCTGGACGCGCGCGGCCGTGCCGGTCGCGGTGACGTCGCCCGAGCCGTGGATCAGCAGCGCGAACGCCTCTCCAGCGATCCCGTCGACCTTCGCGTCGCCCGAGCCGTCGATCCGCAGCGCCTCGAGCGCGGGGACCGTCAGCCGACCGCGCAGCCCGAGCCGCGAGTTGTACGACTGCTCCGTGGACAGGACGAGCTCGCCGTTCCGGACCTCGGTGCGCACGAGCGGGAGCAGGTTGTCGTCCCCCTCGAGCACGAGCGACGGCGCGCCGCCGACCTTGATCTCGAGGTCCACCGCCCCCGTGTTCTGGATCTTCGTGAACCCGGCCACCGTGCGGGTGTCGGTGCCGTTCCGGCCCGACCCGGCGACGCCCGCCAGCACGGGCGGCCAGAACGGCTGGCAGCCCGCGGCGACGGCGAGGGCGAGGGCGACGAGCGACGGGACGAGTAGAGCCAGGCGGCGCGGCATCGGACGATCCTCCTCGGTGTCCGCGAGGAGTCTCCGGCAGCGCGCGCCACGGGCCAACCCTGGCCGGCCGCCCGAGCGCCGGGCGGTCGGCAGCCGCCGGTCAGCGGTTCGGACTGGCCGGATGCGTCGTCAGACGGTGCCGGATCTTCCCCACCACCTTGTTGATCGGGTGGCTGCGCTCGAGGAACGGGAAGACCGGCGGGCGGCGGTGTCCCAGGGCGCCCATCTGCTCCACCGCGGGGCGGAAGCGACCGTCGATGGACAGCGCCGTGTTCAGGGCCTCGATCGCGAGGTCGCGCCGGCTCCCGGCGAGGTACGCCTTCGAGAGGTTCGTGTAGAGCTCGGGGTCCATCGGGGCGTCCGTGATCGCCTCTTCGCAGAGTTGTCGCCCGCGCCCGACCTGGCCGTTCACGACGGCGACGACCACCCCGTAGCACGAGCGCAGCTTCCTCATGTAGAGGCCGCGCGGCTCGCCGACCGAGTAGGCGAGCGCCTGCTCGAGCGGCTCGAGCGCCTCGTGCAGGCGCCCCTCCTGGAAGAGCTGGTAGCCGTGCTTGAACCAGAGTTCGGCGACGCTGGGCGAACCGCCGCCGCGCGGGGGAATCGTGGAACCCATCTGGACCTCCACCTCGGTACCGGGATCGTCGTTGCAGGAAAGCTCGGTCCCGGACCGGGGCGGGTCAATCCGCCCGGGGTACGCCCGCCGCGGCCCGTTCGACGTCGTCCCGTGCCGCGCCGACGTCCTCCGCGGATTCCCCCTCGAAGACGACCAGCACCCGGTCCGGCTGCGGATACGACCCGATCCGGACGGTCTCGAACACCGCCGCGGTCCGTTCCAGCAGGGGGGCGAGCAGGGCCTCGTCGGCGCGGAACGCCAGCGTGACGCGATGCAGGGGCGCCTGGCGGAGCTGCCCCGCGAAGCGCTCGAACTTGCGCTGCAGGATCGAGGGGACGCCGGGCAGGACGAAGACGTTGCGCATGCGCACGGTGGGCCAGCCGCCGTCGCGGCCGACGAGCGTCGCCCCTTCCGGGGCCCACGCCATCCGCAGGTGCGCCGGCAGGCACGCGTCGCCGAAGTGACCGCGGATCAGCGCCTCGAGCGTCGGCTCCACGATCACCGGCACGCCGAACGCGAGCGCGACGCCCTCCATGGTGACGTCGTCGTGGGTCGGCCCGATCCCGCCGGTCGTGAAGACCCAGGTGCACGCGTCCGCGAGCCGCCGCACGGACCCGGCGATCGCGGCGGGCTCGTCCGCGCAGACCTCGGCCCGCGTGAGCGCGACGCCGAGCTCGAACAGGCGGCCGGCCAGGAACGGCAGGTTCGCGTCGGCCACGCGGCCGGACAGCAGCTCGTTGCCGATCAGCAGGACCGCCGCGGTCGGACGCCCCTCCGCCATCGCGCCTCCGGGGCGATTGTCCGTCCTCGATCGGCCCCCTCGCCAGAGCCTCAGAACAGCCCGGCGCGGCGCGACAGCGCGAGCCCCGCGTCGACGAGCCAGTACAGCCCGATCAGCCGGAAGAGCCACGCGACGCCGGCGGAGCCGACGAGGGCCTGGAGGTGCACGGGGAACGGCGCGCGCAGCGCGTCGCGGTCGGGCGTCGCGGACGGGCCGAACCAGCCGAGCGGCAACACCAGCAGCGCGATGACGAGCCGGAACGCGTCTCCGAAGACGCGCGGCTCGAGTCCGCCGAGGCGCCCGCCGGCGGCGAGGGCCGAGCCGCCGACCACGAGCGCGATCGCGCCCAGGATGCCGACACGCAGCAGGGTCCCGCGGCGGCGCGCCCAGCCGAGGAACGCGCGCACGCGGGTCTCGTGGGCCGGACCGCAGGCCGCCCAGCTCGTGCGGCCCCCCGGCTCGTCGATCGCGATCGCCGTCCCGGCCGGCGCCGCGCCCGCGCACCAGAGGCAGCGCCGCGAGGCGCGCGCGAGCGCCCACGGGCGCGCGTAGAGGCGGTGGGTCGCGACCAGCGCGATCGCGGCGACGAGCGAGACGCCCGTCCCGAGCGGCTGCCGGGTGAGCAGCACCAGCACGACGGGCACCGGCAGGAAAAGCAACAGACCGACGAGGCGGTCCAGGACGACGCGGTTCATGCCGAGGCGGCTCATGAAGAGGCGGTCCATGAAGATCGGGACCCGGGGCGGGTGCGGCCGGCTCGGGGCGGCCCGCGCGTCGCGCGCGGACCGCCCCCGCGAGGGCCGGTTACGCCATGAAGTCGTACGGGCGGACGGTCTTGCGGCCGTTGGCCTGCGCGCGCTTCGCGGCCTGCTCGATGTACCAGTACACGATGCCGTTGAGCGCCGCCGGGGCGTCCGAGGCCACGTTGCAGTCGAACCCGCGGATCGCGTTCTTGACCTTGCTGCCGACGATCAGCATCTCGGCCTCGGCCGCCGGCTTCTTGCGGCCCTTGGACTTCGCCTTCGCCTTCGCGGGAGCCTTCTTCGCCATGCTCTCGTTTCCTCCTGGAATGGGATGGGTGTGCTGGACTCGCCGCGGGTGGTCCCTTCCGCCTGGCGAGTCCGATCTGTCGGCGCGGCTGCGACGGACGCCGTCGCGCACGCGCGCGGGGAATCACGCCGTCGATCCTCGTGAAGCGCGCTATTGGTACCATCGCGCGGCGCTCCGCGGCAAGCGCGAAAGCGCGAAAGCGCGCTCTTCGGCCGCTGGGTACACTTCTCGGCGTGAAGCGACGTGACGCGAGAGGAGCGACGATGGACACGAAGGACACGATGGACGCGGACGAGGGACGCGCGGCGGAGCGGACCGTCGTCGTCGCGGTCGTGAACAGCACGGCGGCCGCGGAGATCATCGCGGGGCTGCTCGAGAACCACGGAATCTCGGCGCTCATCCGCGGGGACGACGCCGGCGCGCAGTTCCCGTCGCTCGAACCGCTGCGCGGCGTGAAGGTGCTGGTGCTCGAATCCGAGGCCGAGATCGCGCGCGCGGCCCTCGCGTCCGCGGAGCCGCTGGACGAGGACGAGGCGCCGCCGCAAGAGTGACCGCGGCGCCGGCCCGGCGCGCGCGCCACGAGGCGCGCCTTCGGCCGCGCGGCCCTTCCGGGCTACGATGGCGCCTCCGATGACCAGAACCGCACCCCGCGCCGCCGCGCCCGCGCCGCGCGCCACCCCTCCTTCGTCCGCCGCGGGGCCCGGCCCCCGCGCGTTGCTGCTCGTCGCGGCGCTCGCCGTGCTGCCCTACCTCCTGCTGCCGGCCAACCCGCTGATCATCGATGCGGGGACCGCGATCCTCGAGAACAAGGTCGTGCAGGAGGGGTCCCTCGCCGACATCTTCGGCACGGACTTCTGGGGCGTCCCTTCGGGAGCGGACTACGGGACGAACTCGTACCGCCCGCTGGTCGTCCTGACGTTCTGGGCGCAGGTCCGCGTGCTCGGCAACGCCGCGTGGGCCTTCCGGGCGCTGGACCTCGCCCTGCACGCCGGAAGCGCGGTGCTGCTGGCGCTGCTGCTCGCGCGGCTGCTGCCCGGCCGCCGCTGGGCCGTCCCGGGCGCCGCCCTGTTCGCGGTGCACCCGGTCGCCACCGAGGCGGTGTGCTCCGCCGTGGGGCGCGCGGACCTGATGGCGTCGGCCGCGTTCCTCGGCGCGCTCGTGCTGCATCTCGGGCCACGCGAGCAGGCCGCGGGCCGGGGCGGCGCCGGCCGCGGCACCGATGCCGGCGTCCGCGGCGCGGGCGGCGCCGGCCGAAGCGCGGGCATCGTCGCCCTGCTGGCCGCGGCCCTGCTCTCGAAGGAATACGCGGTCGCGTTCCCGCTCCTCCTCGTGGGCGTCGACCTGCTCCTGCTCTGGTCGGGACGGATCGCCGGCGCCGACCTGAGGCGGCGCGCGCCCGCGCTGATCGGCGGCGTACTGGCGCTCGTCGCGTACCTGGGCCTGCGCGTCGCGCTGTTCGGGGAACTCGGCGGCGTGCCGATGCTCTCGGCGGCGGACCACCCGCTCTACGGCGCCACGGCCGGCGCGCGGCTCGCGAACGCGGCCTGGCTCGCGGTCTTCGGGCTGCGGCTGCTCGTGATCCCCTACCCGCTCACCTACTTCTACACGTTCAACACGGTCGGCCTCGCGTCGTCGTTCGTCGACCCGAGGGCGCTCGCCGGCGTGGCGCTGCTCCTGGCGCTGCTGGCCCTCGCGACGCTGCGCCTGGTCCGCCGGCGCGACCCCCTGCCGCTGATCGCGCTCGGGATCGTCTTCGCGCCGCTCGCCCCGAGCCTCAACACCGTGAGCCTCGCGGGCGTGCTCTTCGCCGAACGCTTCCTGTACCTCTCCGCGGGCGGGTTCGCCCTCGCGGTCGCGTGGGCCGTCGCGACCTGGCTGGACGCGCCGCGGGACGCGCCCTCGCGCCGCCGGACCATCCTGGTGTGCGGGAGCGTCGTGCTCGTCCTGTTCGCGCTCGGGACCGCGGCGCGGGTGCGGGAGTGGCGCTCCGCCGAGTCGCTGACGCGCGCGGCGTTGCGGCACTACCCCGACGCGCCGCTGATCCACTTCGAACTCGGGCTCGCGCTGGGCGTGCAGGGGCGGCACCAGGAGGCGGCGGCCGCGTTCGAGCGCTCGCTCGCGCTGCGCACCGACCGCGCGTCGGTGTGGAAGAACTACGCCGTCGCGCTGGGCGCGCTCGGGCGGCACCAGGACGCGGCGGAGGCGTGGCGGCGCTGCCTCGAGCTGTCGCCGAAGGACATCGGCGCCCTCTGGCGCGGGCTCGGCATGGCGCAGCTGCGGGCGGGGCAGACCTCCGAGGGGATCGAGGCGCTCGGCACCGCGTTCAGGCTGATGCCGCAGGACGAGGCGCTCGGCGCGGAGCTGGCCCGCACGCTCGTGCTCGAGGGGGGCGAGCGGCTGGCCGCGGGGCGGCCGGACGAGGCGGCGCGGCTCGCGCTGCGGGCGCTCGAGACGAACCTGCTCCCGCCGCAGGGGCTGTTCCAGGCGGCGCTGCTGCTCCACCGCTCGGGGGAGGCGGACCGCGCGGCGCCGTACTTCGCGCAGGCGCTGCGCCAGGATCCCGACCTGCTGCGCAACATGCACCGGCTGGCGGTCGAGTTCGACGGCAAGGGGCAGCACGCGCAGGCCGCGGAGCTGTTCCGGCAGATCCTGGTCGCGCAGCCGGACCACGTGCCGACGCTGTTCAACCTCGGCCACACGCTGCTGAAGGCGGGGCGCCCGGCGGAGGCGATCGGCTACTTCGAGGCGGGGCTCGACCTCGCGCCGGACCCGCGCGCGCGCGCCCTGCTCGAGGAGGCCCGCCGCCAGGCGCGATAAACGGACGAGGCGTTCCGCACTGTCCCGCCGGGATCAGCGCGCGCGGCGGTCCCGGGCGCGCTCGCGCGCGTTGCCGCGGCGCTCCAGCACGACGTCGCGCAGCGCGAGCCGCTGCTCCCGGTCGAGCACGCGCGCGATGTCGATCCGCACGCGCACCTGCTCCCGCTCGAGCGCGCACTGCGCGTCGGCGAGCTGGGCCGCCAGCCGGTCGATCGCGCGGTCGTCGAGCTCCTCCGCGTTGAGCTGCTGCGCGAGCGCGAGCTGCGCCTTCTGCTTCGCCGCCCGTGCGTCGATCATCCGCTGCCCGCTCCTGAGGACGAGCTCGTCGATGCGGGACCGCTGCTGCGGGGTGAGGTTCAGCCGCTCGGCGATCCGCGGCCGCGTCCACCAGGAGCCGAGCGCGTCGTCGTCGCCGGGCTGCTCGGCCCGCGCGGCCGGCAGCAGGGCGGACGGCAGCAGCGCGCCGACCAGCAGCGCGGAGAGCACGAGCTTCCGGATCATCCGTTGTCCTCCTCTTCCAGTTCGAGCGGCGGCAGCACGGCGTCGAGCGCGGCCGCGGGGTCCAGCAGGACCCTCTCCGAGGCGTCCGGCGTCGGCCCGAAGGCATCGAGCGGCGCGGCGCCGTCCATCTCGGGCGGCAGGTCCCAGGCGAAGAGCCAGTCGCCGTCGGGATCCGCGGCGACGACTCCCGCCTCCAGGCCGGGGCCGGCGCCACGGCCGGGGCCGGCGTCACGGCCGGAGCCGGGACCGGGGCCGCGCACGGCCACGACGCCCGCGAGCAGCGCGACGAGCAGCAGCGCGGCCGCGAGCGGCAGCGCGGCGGCGAACGGCAGCGCGTGCCGCGCGCCCGCCCCGCGCCGGGACCGCGCGTGTGCCGGCGATCCGGGCCGCGTCCGGACGCCGTCGTCGAGGCGGTCGAGGATCTCCGCGCGCTGGCGCCGGAAGAACCGCTCCTCGAAGCCCGGATCGGCCATCGTCAGTCCTCCCGCCCGGTGACGCGGCGCCGCAGGTCCCGCGCCAGGCGGAAAAGGTGCACCTTCACGGTCCCCGAGTGCACGCCGAGGGCGCCGGCGATCTCGTTCACGGTCCGGCCCTCGACGAAACGCATCCGGAAGACCTCCTTCTTTCGGCCGTCCGGGATCGCCTCGAGCGCGCCCGCCACCGCGCGCTCCAGCTCCCCGGCCAGCAGCGTGTCCTCGGGGCCGGGCCGGCCGTCCGGCAGGGCGGCCGCGGCCTCGTCCGGCAGCTCCACCTGCCGCTGCCCGCGCCGGCCGCGGTCGGCGGCGAGGTTGGCGAGGATCCGCAGGGTCCAGCCGCCGAACGCCGCGTCGTCCCGGAACCGCGCAAGGCCCTGCCAGGCCTTGAGGAACGTCTCCTGCACGAGGTCGTCCGCGTCGGCCACGGAGCGGGTCGCGCGGAGCGCGCGGGCGAACAGGGGGCGCTGCCAGCGCTCGACCAGCTGCCCGAACGCCTCGCGGTCGCCCCGGCGCGCCCCGGCGACGAGTTCGGCGTCGGGGGGGCCGGTCCGCGCTGGCTGGCTCCGCGTCGTCAACGGCTCCTCGTCCACAGGACGCCCGGCCGCTCCGAAGGTTGACGTCCCGGTTGGCGGGTCGACGTCCCGGCCGACGGGTCGACGTCCCGGCCGACGCCCCGCCGCGATCAGGCGGAAAGCGCGCCGGCGACGAAGCGGCCCAAGTCCACGATCTCGGCCGGGTGGACCGCGTGCGGCATCGGGTAGGTCTTCCACTCGACCGGGAAGCCGGCCTCGCGCAGGCGGTCCCGCGCGAACTCGCCCCCCGCGATCGGGACGATCGGGTCCGCCGGGCCGTGCGCCATGAAGAACGGCGTCCCGCGGGCCGCCTCGGACACCCGGGCGGCGAGGCGGCCCGGGTACAGCAGGTACGTGGACAGGGCCACGACCCCCGCCAGCCGGCGGGGCGCCCCGACGCCGGCCAGGAGCGCGACGGCGCCGCCCTGCGAGAACCCGCCGAGCACGACGCGGCCGGCCGGAACCCCGCGCGCCTCCTCGCGTGCGCAGAGGGCGTGGGCGAGCTCGACGGACGCCTCGATCGCGGCCTCGTCCTGCGAGCGCTCGTCGAAGTCCAGCGACGCGATGTCGTACCAGGCCCGCATCCGGAACCCGTTGTTGAGGGTGACCGGCCGCACCGGGGCGTTCGGGAAGACGAAGCGGACGCGCGCCGGCGCGAGGAGCGGCGCCAGTTCGTCCACGATGGGGGCGAAGTCGTAGCAGTCGGCGCCGAGCCCGTGCAGGAACACGACCGACGCGTCCGCGTCGGCGGGCCCGGCCTCGTGGCCGTCGAACCGTTCGGGGGTCATCCCGGCATTCTATGTCGCGGGCGTTTAGAGTGTTGCGCGTGGATCGCCGACCCCGTGTCGCCCGTTGGGCCCTCTACGCGCTCGGCGCGCTGGTCGTCGCGGCCGCCGCGGCGGGGCTGGTGCTGCGGTACGTCTGGGCGGGCACGGTGCCCGCGCGCACCGGGTCCCTGCGCGTGCCGGGCCTCGGCGGCCCCGCCACCGTGACGTGGGACCCGCGCGGCGTCCCCACGATCGACGCGGCGTCCTTCGAGGACGCGCTGCGGGCCGAGGGGTTCGTCCACGGGCTCGCGCGGCCGATGCAGGTCGAGCTGCGCCGGCGCGCGACGGTCGGCGCCATCGCGGCCTTCGCCGGCGCGCGGGCGCTGCCGCTCGACGACTTCGCGCTCCAGCACGGGTTCGCCGAGGCGGGCGCGCGGGACGCCGCGGCGCTGGATCCCGCGGAGCGCCGCGCGGCCGAGGCCTACCTGGCGGGGCTGAACGCGGGGCTGGCCGAGGCGGCGCGGAGCCTTCCGCCCGCGCCGCGCGTCGCGGGCCTGCGGCCGGAGCCGTGGACGCTCGAGGTCGTGCTGGGCTTCGGGCGCCGCTTCGCCAGCGGGCTGTCGAACGCGGCCGCCATGGAGACGTCGCGCTTCGGGCTGCTGAAGGCGGCGGGCGTGGACGACGCCGCCGTGCTCTGGCCGGCGGCGTTCCGCGAGCCGCTGCCCGGGGTGCCGCAGGGGACGCGGGAATTGCTGGCCGGGGCGCCGCTCGCTCCGGAGGGACGTGCGGAACGGGCGCGACGGGAGGGAACTGCCGCTGCCCCGGTCCTCGCGGGGGCGCCGGAGCCCTGGCTGGGCCGCGCGTCGAACGCGTGGGCGGTCGCGGGCGCGCGGACCGCGGACGGCGCGCCGCTGATGGCCGGCGACCCGCACCTCGACGTCGAGCTGCCCGCGATCTGGTACGACGTGCGCCTGCGCTGGCCGGGCGGCTCGCTGGCGGGCGCGTCGCTGCCCGGGGTCCCGGGCGTGGTCATCGGGCACAACGACGCGCTGGCGTGGTCCTTCACGACGTCGAACGTGGACGACGCCGACCTGTTCCTGGTCGAGGTGGACGACGTCGCCGCGCCGACGCGCTATCGCGAGGGCGGCGCGTGGAAGCCGTTCGAGGTGCGGCGCCACGCCGTGAAGGTCAAGGACGCCCCGGACGGGGCCGACGCGGAGGTCGTCGTGCGGCACGCCGGGCCGGCGCGCTACGTCGGGCCGTCCGGCATCGCGGGGTACGGCCTGCTCGAGCGCTGGGCGGCGCGCGAGGGCGGCAGCCCGTTCCCGGCCCTGCACGGCGTGATGCGCGCGACCTCGATGGACGCGGCGATCGCGGCCGCGCGGCTCTTCCCCGGCCCCGGCCAGAACTGGGTCGCGGCGTCGCGCGACGGCTCGATCGCGCAGGCGGTCGTCGGCCTCGCGCCGATCCGCGCGGGCGCGCCGTCGGCATCGGGCGCGCCGTCCGCATCGGGCGCGCCGTCCGCATCGGGCGCGCCGTCCGCATCGGGCGCGCCGTCCGCATCGGGCGCGCCGTCGGCATCGGGCTCGCCGTCGGCATCGGGCGCGCCGTCCGCATCGGGCTCGCCGTCGGCATCGGGCTCGCCGTCGGCATCGGGCTCGCCGTCGGCATCGGGCGAACTCGCGTGGGACGGGCGCAACGTCGCGCCCTGGACCGGGCCGGGCGCGTGGGCCGGCTTCGTCCCGGCGGAACAGCTGCCGCTCGCGCGCGACCCCGCCGAGGGTTTCGTCCTCAACGCGAACGACGGCGGGCTCGCGGCGCACCCCGCCGGGCCGGGCCAGCGCGCGCTCACGGGGGACTTCGAGACGCCCTGGCGCGCGGCCCGCCTGCGCGAGCGGCTGGCCGCGCTGGAAAAGGCGACCTTGGACGACATGCGCGCGCTGCAGGACGACGCGCGCTCCGGCAGCGCCCTCGACCTGCAGCCGCTGCTCCGCGCGTGCAAGGCGCGCGGGCCCGCCGCCGAGCTCTACCTCGCGTGGGACGGCACGATGCGCGGCGCGGGCGCGCCGCTGCTGCACGAGGCGCTGCGCGCGGCGCTCGGCCAGCGCCTGCGCACCCAGACCCGGCTCGGGCTCTCCGGCGCCGGCCCGCACGTGCGCGGCACCTGGGCGGCCCTCAACCTGCTGCGGGCGTCGTTCGAGAGCCCGTGGATCGAGCACCAGCTCGACGACCCGCGCACCGCGTGGCCGGAGGACGGCTGCGCCTTGCTGCGCGCCGCGCTCGACGACGCGTGGGGCGCGGTCAGCCGGCACGCGGGCGGCGATGCCGCGGCCTCCACGTGGGAGCGCTGGCACGTGCTCGCGCCGGCCTCGCCCGTCGGGATCGGCCCCCTCGCGTCGTGGTTCAATCCGCCGGCCGCGGGGATGGCGGGGTCGTTCGACTCGCCGCTGGCGGCCGCGAACCGGCAGCCGCCCGACGGCTTCAAGGGCGAGCGGCTCCCGGTGATCCACTCGGCCAGCTACCGGCTGAACGCGCGCCTCGGCCGCGACGGCATCGAGTCGCGCAGCGCGCTCCCGGGCGGCCAGGACGAGCACCCCGCCTCGCCCCAGGCGTGGGACCGCCTGGCCGGCTACGCCGCGGGACGCACCGACGCGCTGGTCCCGCCGGACGCGTCCCCCGGAGCGGAGACCCTGCGCCTCGTCCCCTAGATGTGGTCCCCTGGATGTCGTCCCCTGGACCGCGTCGCCGGACCGCGTCCCCGGACCGCGCTCAGCCGCGGTGGACGTGCATCGTCGAGGCCTGCGCGGTCGGCATCAGCAGCACCTCCTCGACGTTGACGTGCGGCGGGCGCGTTACGGCCCAGAGGATCGCGTCGGCGACGTCCTCGGCGGTCAGCGGGGAGATGTCCTCGTACACCTTGCCCGCGCGCTCCGCGTCGCCGTGGAAGCGGACCAGGCTGAACTCGGTCTCGACCATGCCGGGCGCGACGTTGGTCACGCGGATGTTTTTCCCCAGCGTGTCGAGGCGGATCGCGCGGTTGAGCGCGTGCACCGCGAACTTCGTCGCGCAGTACACGTTCCCCTGCGGGTAGATCTCGCGGCCGGCCGCGCTGCCGATGTTGACGACGTGTCCGCCGCCGCGCGCGACCATGCCCGGCAGCACCATCCGGGTCACCGACAGCAGGCCGGAGATGTTCGTCTCGATCATCCGGTCCCAGTCGTCGAACAGCCCCTCGTGGACCGGCGACAGCCCGGCGGCGAGGCCCGCGTTGTTGACCAGGATGTCGATCTCGCCCCAGCCGGCCGACTCGAGATGGGACAGCCCCTCGCGCACGTCCTCGCGGTTGCGGACGTCCATCTCGAGGATCCCCACCCCCTCGACGCCGAAGTGGCTGACGAGCTCCTGGGACAGGGACTCCAGCCGGTCCTTCCGCCGCCCCGCGGCGATGATCCGGGCCCCCTCGCCCGCGAGGGCGAGGGCCGTGGCGCGGCCGATCCCGGAGGTGGCGCCCGTGACCAGCGCGATCTTCCCGGCCAGTTTTTGCGTCGGCATCGAGGTCTCCCCGGGCTGGCCCGCGGCGCGCTCGTCGCGCCGGGGCGCGCGTCGTCCCGTTCCGGGGCGGATGGTACCAGCGCGGCCGCGCCACCGGGGCCGCCGGGCTTTCAGGCGGCGGTGCAGCGGCAGTTAAGTTGCGCTCGGCGCGGCCGATAGGTCGGTCGCGAGGAGACTGTCCGTGGGCATCTGGGATTGGTTCCGTTGGCCCTGGCCGAAGACTCGGGAGGCCGCGCGCGCCCGCCTCGAGGAGGCCTCGCCCGCGCCTTCCGGCCACCGCGCCCGCCTCGAGGACGCGGAAGACGATGCGCCCGCCGAGCCGGTGCCGGGCGCGCGCCCTGCCGCCCGCGCGCTGAGCGAGGCCGAGGCCGAGGCCGAGTTCGGCCCGCCGACCGAGCTGATCACGGCGCCGGTGCAGAAGGAGGCCGCGCGCGCCGCGGCCGCCAGCGCGGCGTCCGCCGGCTGGCCCGCCCGCGAGGACATCGCGCGGCTGCAGGACACGAAGGACGAGGACGCGCTGCTGCGCGCGGTCGGGCGCCACGCGCCCGGCGCGAGCCGCGAAGAGGTGCTGTTCCGCTACCAGCTGTCGCGCTCGATCTACTTCGGCGAGCACAAGCTGCCGCCGCTGCCGCAGAGCGCGGCGCGGATCATGGAGCTCTCGCGCTCGCCGATGACGGGCGTGTCGGACTACGCGCGCGTCGTCGAGACCGATCCCGCGCTCGCCAAGTCGGTGCTCTCGCTCGCCAACTCGTCGTACTTCGGCGCCTCGCTGAAGTGCACCTCGCTCTCGCAGGCGATGGTGCGCATCGGCGTGCGCGAGGTGGAGCGGATCGCGCTGACGCAGGGCTTCTTCCAGGCGCGCGTGTTCCGCGTCTACGGCCAGGACGACCTGGTGCGCGACCTCGGCACGCACGGCCTCGCGGCCGCGCTCGCCGCGCGCGCCGTGGCGAAGCGCTGCGACGGCCCCGCCGAGGACGCGTTCCTCGCCGGCCTGTTCCACGACGTCGGCAAGCTGGTCGTCCTCGGCGTGATCGCGAGCGTCCAGCGCAAGCTGAAGCACCGGGCGCCGCAGCCGCTGATCATGGCGGCGTTCGATGCCTTCCACGTGGCGATCGGCGAGAACGCCTGCCGCGCGTGGGAGATCCCGGCGATCATCGTCTCCGCCGTCGGGCATCATCACGACGCGGAGACCGCGTCGAAGGACCCGCTGGAAACGGCGGTCTACCTCGGCAACGCGATCGCGACGTCGCTGGCGAGCAAGGGCCACCCCACCCCGGTGAGTCCCGACGACCCGGCCCTCGTCGCGGCCGGGCTGTCGCTGGCGGACTTCTCCGTGATCCGCGAGCAGACCACCACCGACCTGCGCACCTACCAGCGCCTCGACACCCCCGCGCCCGCGCCGGCCGGCGCCGCGCGCTGAACCTCCCCGCTCGCGCGAGTCGGCCCCGACGCACGACTCGACCCGGACCAGCCCCGCCGGAACCGACCTCCCACAACACTCGGCGCGGACGCGCGGGCCCGAAGGGCCCTGCGTTCGCGTCGAGTCCCGGGGGTGCGGGGGTGGGCCCCCGCGCCAAGACCACATCCTGACACCTCATCCGCACACCGCATCCAGACGCGGCCGACGTCGCGCGGATCGCGACGCGGGTAGACCGACGCGGGCGGACCCTCGCGCGCCGTTGGCGCGCGAGGCCCGCCCCTAGCGCACCTGCGGCGCAGCCCTTTCGGTTCGAATCGAGCGGCGGAGCGGCGGAGCGGTGGAGCGCGCGTCAGAGGGCACCCTGGGGTGCGCGGTCAGTTGCCGGAAGGTTCGGAGCGGCCCTCGAGGGCCTCGTCGCGCGCGAGGCGCCGGCGCACGGGGCGCCGCGTGGTTTCGGGGCCGCTCGG
>JADHED010001336.1_pt1 | contig 21737 bp, 22 predicted proteins | sample 8952041 | NCBI WGS metagenome assembly JADHED01 (sample SAMN16124423, study PRJNA663239) | bioreactor sludge metagenome | isolation source: sludge (control) | place: India:Bengaluru | collected 2018-09-08
GACGCCAACGACTATGTGGGCAAGGGCCTGTCGGGCGGCCGCATCGTCGTCCTCCCGCCGGTGGACGCGAGCTTCGTGCCCGAGGAGAACGTGATCATCGGCAACGTCGCCTTCTACGGCGCGACCTCGGGCGAGGCCTTCGTCCGCGGCGTGGCGGGGGAGCGCTTCTGCGTGCGCAACAGCGGGGTCACGGCCGTGGTGGAGGCCGTCGGCGATCACGGCTGCGAGTACATGACGGGCGGCGTCGTCGTGGTGCTCGGGCCGACGGGGCGCAACTTCGCCGCCGGCATGTCGGGCGGCGTCGCCTACGTCTACGACGAGGCCGGCGACTTCGCGGCGCGCTGCAACCAGGAACTGGTGGGCCTCGGCGGCGTGGACGACCCGGGCGAGGCGGCACGGGTGCGGGCGCTGGTGGAGCGGCACGCCGCGCTCACCGGCAGCACCAGGGCGAGGGCGCTCGCCGCCGCGTGGGACGCGGCCCGGCACCGCTTCGTGCGCGTCATGCCGCACGACTACCGCCGGGTGCTCGAGGCGCAGGCCCGCATGCGCGAGCAGGGGATGGAGGGGGACGAGGCCGTGCTGGCGGCCTTCGAGGGCGGCGCGCGCGGGCTGGCGCGCGTGGGCGCGAGCTGAGCGAGGCGAACGTGGGCAAGACGACGGGGTTTCTCGAGTTCGGGCGCGAGGTGCCGCACGGCCGGGCGCCGGAGGTGCGCGTCGGCGACTGGCAGGAGTCGCCCCACGAGGCGAGCGACGAGCAGCTCGCGCGCCAGGGCGCGCGCTGCATGGACTGCGGCACGCCGTTCTGCCAGGCCGGCAAGGTGATCAACGGGATGGCCGCCGGCTGCCCGATCAACAACCTGATTCCCGACTGGAACGACCTGGTCTACCGCGGCCTCTGGCGCGAGGCCAGCGTGCGCCTGCACCAGACCAACAACTTCCCCGAGTTCACCGGGCGCGTGTGCCCCGCGCCCTGCGAGGGCTCCTGCACGCTCGGCCTCACCGACCAGCCCGTCACGATCAAGTCCATCGAGTGCGCCATCGTGGATCGCGCCTTCGACGAGGGCTGGATCGGGCCCGAGGTGCCGGCCGCCCGCACCGGTAAGAAGGTGGCCATCGTCGGCTCGGGACCGGCAGGGCTCGCCGCCGCCGCGCAGCTCAACAAGGCGGGCCACACGGTCACCGTCTTCGAGCGCGCCGACCGCATCGGCGGGCTGCTCATGTACGGCATCCCGAACATGAAGCTCGAGAAGCGGCTCGTGAAGCGGCGCGTGCGGCTGCTGGCCGACTCGGGCGTGCGCTTCGTCACGGGCGCCGAGGTGGGGCGCGACGTCCCCGCCGCCCGCCTCCTCGCCGAGCACGACGCCGTGGTCCTGTGCTGCGGCGCCACCGAGGCGCGCGACCTGCACGTGGAGGGGCGCGAGCTCGCGGGCATCCACCTGGCGATGGAGTTCCTCCACAGGAACACCAAGAGCCTGCTCGACTCGGGGCTCGCCGACGGGCAGTACATCTCGGCGCACGGCAAGCGCGTCGTCGTGATCGGGGGCGGCGATACCGGCACCGACTGCGTGGCGACGGCCCTGCGGCACGGCGCCGCGCGCGTCACCCAGCTCGAGATCCTGCCGGCCCCGCCCGACGCCCGCGCGGCCGACAACCCGTGGCCGCAGTGGCCGAAGGTGCTGCGCCTGGACTACGGCCAGGAGGAGGCGGCCGCGCTGCAGGGTGCCGACCCGCGCGCCTACGCCGTGCAGACCACCCGGTTCGCCGGCGACGCCGAGGGCCGCGTGTGCGAGCTGCACACCGCGCAGGTGGAGTGGCGGCGTGGCCACGACGGCCGCGCGACGCTGCACGCGCTGCCGGGCACCGAGCGCGTGGTGCCCGCCGAACTCGTGCTGCTGGCGCTCGGCTTCGTCGGCCCCGAGAAGCCGGGCCTCGTCACCGAGCTCGGGCTCAAGCTCGACGAACGCGGCAATGTGGTGACCGACGGCGAGAAGATGACCAGCGTGCCCGGGGTGTTCGCCGCCGGCGACATGGTCCGCGGGCAGTCGCTCGTCGTGTGGGCGATCAACGAGGGCCGCAAGGCGGCCCGCGGCGTCGATCGCTACCTGATGTACGGCGAGACCTACCTGCCCTGAGCCGGCCCCCGCGCGGGGCGCTACCGCGCCTGCCCCGTGCCCGTGTAGCCGGGGCCCCGCACCACCCGCCCGGGCGTCGCGCCCGTGTGCTCGCCGTCGCGCAGCACGGGCACCCCGTTCACCAGCACGTGCGCCACCCCCGTCGAGTACTGGGGCGGCTGGTCGAAGGTCGCGTGGTCACGGACCGCGGCGGGGTCGAAGACGACGATGTCGGCGGCGTGGCCGGCGACGAGCCGGCCTCGGCCCTGCAGCCGGAAATTCTCGGCCGGCAGCGACGTCATCCGGCGGATGCCCTCCTCGAGCGGGACCAGGCGCTCGTCACGCACGTACTTGCCCAGCCAGCGCGCGAAGTTGCCGTAGGCCCGCGGGTGCGGGTTCGAGCGGAGGAACGGTCCTTCCGGCGCCATCGACCCGGCATCGGAGCCCAGGCTCACCCACGGCAGCCGGAGCTGCTTCGAGACGTTCTCCTCCGACATGAGGAAGTAGACGGTGCCGACGTCGCCGCCGTCCTCGACCACCAGGTCCATCGCCGTGTCCTGCGGCGAGGCGCCGCGCGTGGCGGCCACCTCCGCCAGCGTCTTGCCGGTGAGCGGCTTCAGCGCCTCGGTGCGGAACCCCACGAGCAGCATCCCGTCCGGGCCCGCGCCGGCGAAGAAGTTCTCCCACTCGGCGGTGGGCGTGGACATCTCGCGCCGCACGCGGGCACGGATGGTCGGGTCCTTCAGGCGCGCGATCCACCGCTCGTCGCCGCCCTCCTGCACCCACGGCGGCATCGCGGCGCCGAGGCCCGTGGCGCCGGCCGTGTAGGTGTACATGTTCGCCGTGATCCGCAGCCCGGCGGCCCGCGCGGCCTCGACCTTCGCGATGGCCGCGTCCATCTTGTCCCAGTGGTCGCGGCCGGCGGCCTTGAGGTGGTGGATCTCGGCCGGCACGCCTGTCGCGCGCGCGATGGCGATCAACTCGTCGATCGCCTCGAGGAGCCGGGCCCCCTCGCTGCGGACGTGCGAGATGTAGGTGCCGCCGGACTCGGCGGCGGCCTGCACGAGCGCCACCAGCTCAGGCGTCCGCGCGTAGAACGCCGGCGGGTAGATGAGCGACGAGCCGACGCCGAGCGCCCCCTCGCGCATGGCCTGGCGCACCAGGTCCTGCATGCGGGCGAGTTCGTCGGGCGTCGGCGCGCGGTCGGCGTAGCCCAGTTCGTGGATGCGCACCGTGGTCGCCCCGACGAACGAGGCCACGTTGGGCGAGACGCCCCGGCGCGCGAGGTGATCGAGGTACTCGCCGAGCGACGTCCAGGCGACGTCGAACTTCAGGTCGCCCTGGCCGTCGGCGAGGCGCGCCTTCATCTCCTGGTTCAGCGGGCCCATCGACCAGCCCTCGCCGAAGATCTCGAGCGTCACGCCCTGGCGGATGCCGCTCTGCGACCGGCCGTCCACGAGCAGCGACCGATCGGCCCAGCTGAGCACGTTGATGAACCCCGGCGCGACGGCCAGGCCACGGGCGTCGATCTCGGTCCGCCCGCGTGCCGCCTCGAGCGCGCCCACCGCGGCAATCCGGTCCCCGTCGACGGCCACCGAGGCGCGCACGGGCGCCGCGCCCGTCCCGTCGTAGACGAGGCCGTTGCGGATCAGCAGGTCGTGCGTCGGGGCCTGCGTGCCGCAGCTGGCGAGCAGGCTGGCCGCGGTCGCGATCGTCAGGGCGTGGCGTGAGCGCATCGGTCCTCCGTGGGCATCGAGGGTACAACCGAACCGGGTGACCTGAAACGGCGCGCGGCGCCTCGTGTCGCGACCCCGCCCCGTGATCCCGCGCCGCTTGCACCGGGCTGGGCCCGGCGTTACCCTGCGCCGATGAGCCGGCCGACTTCCGACGTGTGCGACGACCTCGGCGCCCAGGTGCAGGTGTTGCCGCCGGGGTTGCAGGACTTCGGCGGCGTGCCCTGCTTCGGCGGGCCCGCGGCGACCCTCCGCGTGCACGAGGACAACGCGCTGGTGCGCGCGACGCTCGAGACGCAGGGGCAGGGCCGTGTCCTGGTGGTGGACGGCGGCGGCTCGCTCCGCGCGGCGCTGGTCGGGGGCAACCTCGGGGCCCTCGCCGCCGCCAACGGGTGGACGGGCCTCGTCGTGTGGGGCGCGGTGCGCGACGTCGCCGAACTGCGGCGGTGCCCGGTGGGCGTTCGCGCGCTCGCGTCGACGCCCCGCAGGAGCGCCAGGGAGGGCCGGGGCGAGCGCGACGTGCCACTCACGATCGGTGGCGTCCTCGTCAACCCCGGCGACTGGATCCTGGCCGACGCCGACGGCGTGGTGGTGTCGGCGGTGCCGCTCGGCTGACGCGCGCAGGCCGCGAGTGCCTCGATGCCAGCCAACCTCACGCCCGAGTATCGCCGCGCGGAACAGGAACTGCGCGAGGCCCGGACGATCGACGAGAGGATCGCCGCCCTCGAGGAGATGCTGCGGGTCATCCCCAAGCACAAGGGGACCGACCACATGCAGGCCGACCTCCGCGCGCGCATCGCGAAGCTGCGCAAGGAGGGCGCCAGGCCCGGCAGCCGCGGCGGGTTCAGCCACGTCGTGCCCCACGAGGGTGCGGGACAGGTGGCGCTGGTGGGACCGCCCAACAGCGGCAAGTCGTCGCTCGTCAGGGCGCTCACCCACGCGACGCCCGCGGTGGGCGACTACCCGTTCACCACGCGGGAGCCCACGCCCGGCATGATGGCGTTCGAGGACCTCGCCTTCCAGCTGGTGGACCTGCCGCCGGTGTCGAGCGTCCACCTCGAGCCGTGGGTGTTCGATCTGGTGCGCCACGCCGACGCGTGCTGGCTGGTGGTGGACGCCCGCGACGCGATCGAGGGCGTCGACGAGGTGCAGCGGCTGGTGGCGCCGAAGCGGGTAACCTTCGTGCCCAGGCGCGGCGACGCCGGGCCCCAGGACGCCCGCGCGGTGCGGCCCGCGCTGCTGGTGCTGACGCATGCCGACCTCGTCGAGGACCTCGACGCGCAGGTGGGGGCCCTGCGCGAGCTGCTCGACGCGCCCTGGACGCTGGCGCCGGTGTCGGTGACCACGGGCCTTGGGCTCGACGCCCTGCGCCGGCGCACCTTCGAGCTCTTCGACGTGATCCGCGTCTACACGAAGCAGCCGGGGCAGGCCGCCGACCGCGTGCCCTTCGCGCTCCCGCGGGGGGCGACGGTCGGCGACCTCGCGGGGCGCATCCACAAGGAGCTGCGGGCCGAGCTGCAGTTCGCCCGCGTGTGGGGGCCGAGCGCCTTCGACGGCCAGGCCGTCCAGCGCGACCACGTGCTCGCGGAGGGCGACGTCGTCGAGATCCACGCGTGAGCCCCGCCCCGGGCGCGCGCGCCGGGGGATCGGGTTACCATACGGCGCCCATGCCGGATTCCGCGCCGCTGCTGCAGATGCGTGGCATCTGCAAACGCTTCCCTGGCGTCGTCGCGCTCGACCGCGTCGATCTCGACGTGCGCGCGGGCGAGGTGCTCGTGCTCATGGGCGAGAACGGCGCCGGCAAGTCCACGCTGATGAAGGTGCTCGCCGGGGCCGAGCGGCCGGACGCCGGCGACATCCTGCTCGACGGCCGCCCCGCGTCGATCGCGGATCCCCGGTCGGCGCGGCGCCTCGGCATCAGCGTCATCTACCAGGAACTCACCCTCGTCCCGCACCTGTCGGTCGCCGAGAACGTGTTCCTCGGGAAGGCCCCGCGCCTGGCGCCCGGGGTGGTGGCCTGGCGGCGCATGCGCGAGGACGCCGCCCGCCTGCTCGACGGGATCGGCACGCGCCTCGACGTCCGCGCGCCGGTGAGCCGGCTCGGCATCGCGCAGCAGCAGATGGTGGAGGTGGCGCGCGCGCTGGCCGACGAGGCGCGCGTGCTGGTGATGGACGAGCCCACCTCCGCGCTCAGCGCCGCCGAGGTGGAGCAGCTCTTCGCGGCGATCCAGCGGCTCGTCGCGCGCGGGGTCGCCGTCGTCTACATCTCCCACCGGATGGACGAGGTGTTCCGCATCGGCCATCGCGTGACCGTGCTGCGCGACGGCCGCCACGTGGCCACCCGCGCCATCGGCGACACGTCGGTGCCCGACCTGGTGCGGCTGATGGCCGACCGCGAGATCGACCAGCAGTTCCCCGCGCGGGGGCGCCGGCCCGGCCCGCCCGTGCTCGAGGCGCGCGGCCTGACGCGGCGCGGGGTGCTGCACGAGGTGAGCTTCACGCTGCATCAAGGGGAAATCCTCGGCGTCGCCGGGCTCGTGGGCGCGGGCCGCACCGAGCTGGCGCGCGCCGTCGTCGGCGCCGACCCCGTCGACGCGGGACAGGTGCTGGTGCGCGGCCGGGCGGTGCGGCTGCGGACGCCGCGGGAGGCCATCGCCGCGGGCGTGGCCTTGCTGCCCGAGGACCGCAAGCAGCACGGCCTGGTGCTCGGCATGAGCGTGCAGGGCAACGTCGCGCTGCCCACCCTGGGCGCGCGGTCGCGGTGGGGCCTCGTGGACGGGCGCGCCGAGGCCGCGCAGGCGGCGCAGCAGATCGCCAGCCTGCGGATCAAGACGCCGACGCCCCGCACGCCGGCGCTCTCGCTGAGCGGGGGCAACCAGCAGAAGGTGGTGCTGGCCAAGTGGCTGGCGAGCCACGCGCAGGTCTTCCTGTTCGACGAGCCGACGCGCGGCATCGACGTCGCGGCCCGCCGCGACATCTACGACCTGATGGCGCACCTCGTCGAGGGCGGCGCGGCCATCCTCATGATCTCCTCGGACCTGCCCGAGGTGCTCGGCATGAGCGACCGCGTGCTGGTGATGCGCGGCGGCCGCGTGCAGGCCGTTTTCGAGGCCGGCCGCACCGACGAGCAGGTGCTGCAGGCCGCGCTCGGGGTGGCCTCGTGACGCGCGCGCACGTCTCGGCGCGGCAGCTCGGCACGCTGGCGGGACTGGCGGGGCTGTGCGTCCTGCTGACGATCCTCACGCCCCACTTCCTCACCGTGTCGAACCTGCTCAACGTGCTCGAGCAGACCTCGATCAACGCCATCGTCGCCGTGGGGATGACCTTCGTGATCGTCTCGGGCGGCATCGACCTGTCGGTGGGGTCGATCGTGGCGCTCGCCGGCGTGGCGCTCGCCGGCGCCCTGCAGCAGGGCTGGCCCGTGGCCGCGGCGGTCCCGCTCGCGCTCGGCGTCGGGGCGGCGTGCGGGCTGGTGAACGGGCTGCTCGTCACGGCCGGGCGGCTCCCGCCGTTCATCGCAACGCTGGGCATGATGAGCGTGGCGCGCGGCCTGGCCCTGATGCTCGCGGAGGGCCGTCCCATCTCGGGCTTCGACGAGGGGTTCCGGGCGGTGGCCACCGGGCGGCTCGCGATGGTGCCGGCCTCGGTCCTGGTGATGCTCGGCACCTACGCCGTGGCGCACCTCGTGCTGGCCCGCACCGTGTTCGGCCGCCATGTCTACGCGATCGGCGGCAACGAGGAGGCGAGCCGGCTGTCGGGCGTGCCCGTGCGCCGCGACAAGACGGCCGTCTACGCGGTGTCGGGCGCGTGCGCGGGGCTGGCGTCGGTGGTGCTCACGGCGCGGTTGAACTCCGCGCAGCCCACGGCGGGCGTGATGTACGAGCTGGACGCGATTGCCGCGACGGTCATCGGCGGCACGAGCCTGCTCGGCGGGCAGGGGACGCTTGGCGGCGCGCTGGTCGGCGCGCTCATCATGGGCGTGCTGCGCAACGGCCTGAACCTGCTGAACGTGTCGGCGTTCTTCCAGCAGGTGGTGATCGGCGTGGTGATCATCGCGGCGGTGCTGGTGGACACGGCGCTGAAGCGGCGGCGGGGATGACGACGGGGGGCGGGCGGACGCCCGACGCCTCCGGGAGGAGACGACCATGCGAGGGGTGATCGCCGGGTTCGTGATGGCCGCGCTGGTGGTGGCGGCCGGGTGCAACCGCCAGCCGGCGGCCAGCGGCGACGCGAAGCCGCGCGTGGCGCTCGTGCTCAAGACGCTGAACCACCCGTTCTTCCTCGACATGCAGCGCGGGGCGCGGGAGGCGGCCGACCGGCTCGGCGTCGAGTTGGTGGTGCAGGCGGCCGAGCGGGAACTCGACGTCGAGAAGCAGATGCAGATAGTCGAGAACCTGATCCAGACCGGCGTGTCGGCGTTGTGCCTCACGCCGAGCGGGTCGCGCGAGATCGTGTCCGCCATCGCGAAGGCCAACCGCGCCGGCATTCCCGTCGTGGTGGTGGACACGCGGGTGGACGCCGCCGCGGCTACGGCCGCCGGGCTGACGCTGGTCACCTTCGTCGGGTCCGACAACTACCAGGGCGGCCGCATCGCCGGCGAGTTCCTGGTGGGGAAGTCGGGCGGCACGGCGAAGGTGGCGATCCTCGAGGGCATCCCGGGCCACGAGACGGGCGATTCGCGGCTGCGCGGGTTCCGCGACGCCATCGCCGCCTCGCCGGGCATCACGGTGCTCGCGTCGCAGCCGGCCAACTGGGAGCGCGACCAGGGGTTCACGGTGTTCCAGAACATGCTGCAGGCGCACCGCGACCTCGACACGGTGTTCGCCTGCAACGACCTCATGGCCCTGGGCGCCATCGAGGCCATCGCGGCCGCCGGCCGCACCGGCCGGATCCGGGTGATCGGCTACGATGCGCTGGACGACGCGCGGAAGGCCATCGCCGAGGGGCGGATGGACGCGTCGGTGGCGCAGTCGCCCGACGAGATGGGGCGGCTCGCCGTGGAGAGCGCGGTGAAGGCGATGCGCGGGGAGGCCGTGCCCCCCGAGCAGTCGGTCGCCATCACGCTGGTGACCGCAGACGGCACGGCAGCGAAGTCCGCCCAGTAGCCCGCGGGTGGCGGCCGCGGAGGAGAATCGGCATCATGTCGGCGACTCGGCTCAACATCGGACTCATCGGTCTCGGCAGGCTCGGACAGGTCTACGCGCGCGATCTCTCGTCGCGCATCGCGTGCACGCGGCTCGTGGCGGTGGCCGACGTCGACCGGACGGCGGTGGACGCCACCGTGCAGCAGTTCGGCGTGCGCGGCTACACCGACCTCGGCGGCCTGCTGGCCGACCAGGAAGTGGACGCCTTCGTCATCGTCAGCCCGACGCACCTGCACGCGTCGCAGACGGCCGAGTGCGCGAAGACCGGCAAGCCCGTGTTCTGCGAGAAGCCGCCGTCGATCTCGCTCGACCAGGCGCTCTTCATGAAGCAGGCGGTGGCGGACAGCGGCATCTTCTTCCAGCTCGGGTTCATGCGCCGGTTCGACGCGGGCTACGCCGCGGCGAAGAAGCGCATCGCCGAGGGCGCGATCGGCGAGCCCGTGGTGTTCAAGGCGACCTCCCGCGACCCGTTCCGGCCCTCGGTCGAGTACGCGAACCCCAAGAGCAGCGGCGGGATGATCGTCGACATGGGCATCCACGACTTCGATCTCGCGCGCTGGTTCATGGGCGAGGTGCGGCGCGTGACGGCCATCGGCGGCGTGCTGGCCTACCCCGAGCTCGGCGAGGTGGGCGACATCGACAACGCCGTGGTCACGCTCGAGTTCGCCAGCGGCAAGCTGGGCGTGGTGGACCTCACGCGCAACGGCATCTACGGCTACGACATCACCACGGAGCTGCTCGGCACGGGCGGCACGCTGCGCATCGGCTACCTGCGCGAGACGCCGCTGATGGTGATGACGAAGAACGCGGTCACCCACGACACGGTGCCCTACTTCATGGAGCGCTTCCGCGACGCCTACACGGTGCAGCTCGAGAACTTCGCGGAGAACGTGCTGAAGGGCCGCCCGGCGCCCATCACCGTGGACGACGGCGTGGAGGCGCTGCGGGTGGCGCTGGCGGCCACGCGCGCGCGGGAGACGGGGCAGCCGGTGGATGTGGCGGCGATCACGGCCTGAGGCTCGGGGCACCCGGCCGGGGCGGCGCTCGATGACGCGCCCACACCCGTGGCGCCGCCGACCCGGGGCAGTGTAGTATCCCCGCTGTTCACGAAGAGCCCGCGCCGGCCCACCAGCGGCAGCGTGCAGCTGCGCGTGGCGGAACCGGGTCTTCCGGGACGTTGGTGCGGGTGAGTCGCCCGAACAGGGGCGGGAGGGGTGAGGTCTACATGAGACGAGGCATCGGGAGGGCGCTGGTTGTGGCCGCCGCGTTGGCGGCGGGCGCCGGCGTCGCGGAGGCACAGGCCACCGCCGGGCAGTTGTTGATCAGCGAGTTCCGCGTGAGGGGGCCGAACGGCCTCAACGACGAGTTCATCGAGATCTACAACAACAGCGGGGCGGATCACACGGTGAACGGCGGCGGGTCGGGCTATGCCGTCGCGGCCTCCAACGGCGTCGCCCGGTGCGTCATTCCGAACGGCACGGTGATCCCCAATCGCGGCCACTACCTCTGTGTGAACAGCGTCGGCTATTCGCTCGGCAGCAGCCCGGCGGGCAACGGCACCACCGCGACCGGCGACGCCACGTACACTACCGACATTCCCGACAACGCCGGCATCGCGATCTTCAACACCAGCGTCTCGGCGAACTTCGTCCTGGCGAACCGCATCGACGCCGTCGGATCGACGAGCGAGGCGAACGCCCTCTACAAGGAAGGCGCCGGATATCCAGCGCTGGTGCCGTTCTCCATCGATTACGCCTACGTGCGTGACACTTGCGGCAAGAGCGGGTCGATCACCACGTTCGGGGCGTGTTCGCGATCAACGCCGAAGGACACCGACGACAACGCGGCGGACTTCGTCTTCGTGGACACCAATGGCACGTCGGCCGGGGCGGGGCAGCGACTGGGTGCGCCGGGCCCGGAGAACCTCTCGTCGCCGATCGAGCGCAATGCGTCCTTCGCCACGAATCTCCTCGACCCGTGCCTGGGCAGTTCGAGTCCGCCGAACCGGGTACGCGACTTCACGAGCAATCCGGCGAACAACTCCACCTTCGGCACGCTCGACATCCGCCGGACCTTCGTCAACTCGACCGGCGGCAACGTCACCCGACTGAAGTTCCGCGTCATCGACCTCACGACGTTCCCCGCGCCCGCGGGGATCGCGGACCTGCGGCCCAGGACCTCCACGGCGGTCGTCGTGACCGTCGATCGCGCGCCCTGCGGCAGCGGCACGTCGAACGTGACGGTGCAGGGCACGACGCTGGAGCAGCCACCGTCACAGCCCAATGGCGGCGGGTTCAACAGTTCCCTGTCGGCCGGCGTTGTCACCCTCGCCACCCCACTTGCCAACGGTGGCAGCGTCGACGTCAGGTTCCTGCTGGGCATCCAGCAGACCGGCAGCTTCAAGATCTACCTCAACATCGAAGCCCTCCCGTAGCCGGGGCGGCATCACCGTTCGCGCGGCAGCGCCCACCGGGCCGCCGCGCATGTCAGGAGAGCACATGGCGCACAGCGACCAGACACAGCTTGACGAGCGGCATCCACGGGCGACGGACGCGGCCGACGCCCCGCCCCGCAAGCCTTACGTGAAGCCGGAGATTTCGGACCCAACCGACGTCCTCGCCGCCACCACGTTCTTCCAGGTGGTGGATAGCGGCGGGACGGGCTCGCCGCCGCGGCCACGCGGCTAGGTCCGGCGCGGGACCACCGCTCTCGATGAACGACTTCCGCCGGGTCGCGCGGCTCGCGGGCCGCGCGACCCGGATGATCGTCGGTGCCCCCGGGGACGCCCTGCTGAGCACCCAGATGGCCGCATGGCTGGTGGTCGTCTCCGTGGCGGCTCGGACGACGACGCTCCCCCGGACACATCGGCTCGTGTCGTGGCGGGCACGACGAGGGTCGCCCGGCGAACGGGCCCATTCGCCGGCGGACCTGGCCCGGGCCATCGACCGGCTCCTGCGGCTCGACATCCTGGTGTTTCGACCCAGTTGCTGGCGGCGGGCGCTGGTGCTGCACCGTTTCCTCGCGCGCGCCGGGGTGCCGAGTCGCGTCAACTTCGGCCTGAGGCGCGAGGCCGATGGCGAGTGGCGCGGGCACGCGTGGCTCGAGCACGACGGGCAACCGTTGCTCGAGAACGACGCCAGCGGCTACGTCGTCACGTTCAGCCTCCCGCACGTGCCGCAGCACTCGGGGACCATCACCACTGGCCCTGCCGGCGATGTCCGCGGTGGGCTGGTTGCCGGCGTGAGCGCCGGCCAGTCGGTTCGGGGTAGTGAATGATTGGCAGTCATCGGCATGGCGGGAATGCGCCGGCATCGACGCGGTCGTCGTTCGGGCGATGCGCGGCGGTCGCGTCGCTCGTCGTCCTGCTCTGCGGCGGGGCGGCCTCGCCTCGCGCGTCGCAGGACCAAGCGTCTCCGGAGCGAGCGGCGGCGACGCCCTTCACGCTCAGCGTGACATCAGAGAACGGTTTCGTCGGTGTGGCGCTGAAGGCAGAACGCGCCAGGTGGCAGGAGGTCGCCACGGCGTTGGCGTCGCGTCTGCGCGCGCAGGTGAAGGTCGGGCCCGTGCTGGCCGGTGAGACGCTGACGATCGACTTCCGAGAATCACCCCTCGAGACAGCCCTCGCCTCGATGGCGCCACGGGTGCTGATCGATTACGAGCTTCGGCAGGGAACGCCCCCGAGGCCGCTCGTCATCCACCTGCTGGCGTCCGACGATGCCGAGGTGCCGTCGCCAACGGTCGCCCAGGGAGCCTCCGAAGGGGTGCTCATCGAAGGCCACACCGAGGAGCCGGCCGACAGCGAGCCCCTGAAGGTCGCCGGCGACAGGCACTCGTTCTCGATCACGTCGGTCAAGCAGCCGTTGGGCGTCGTGGCCATGGCCGTCGGGGCCCTGCTCGGCGTGCCCGTCGAGCTTGGAGACGTCGCCAACGACACCATCGACGTGGACCTGACCAACGTCCCGGCCGAAGATGCCATCGTCGGCCTCTCGCCGAAGGTGCGGCTGACGGTCCGCGTCGACGTCACACGGGCCGAGCGCACGCCCCTGCGCCTGGTGGTCTCGCCCCTGGCCCCCCAGCAGTGACTCGGCGCACCTCGTATCGCGTCGCCGGCGAGTGCCTGCTCGTCGAGACCGGCGACGCTCCGGCCGCAGCCGCCGTCGAGGCCCTGTTCGCCGGCTGGTACCTCGACGCTGTGCCCGACGGTGGCTGGGACGCGGCTCCTGCAGCGCTGGCGTTCCGCAGCAGGGGGAATCCTCCGCCCGTGCCCGACACGACGTCGCGGTTCGACGTGGTGGCTGGATCGTGCCATGCCGGGAGGGACGGAGCCTGCATCACCGTGGGCGGCTCCATGGTCGCGTTCGGCGGGAGCGACGGCGCGCCCGTGGACGCGTGGCTCGACGGGCCGCCGCCGACCCACTCCGAAGAACTCACCCGCGTCGTCACCTACGCCTTGTCGGCGGCGCTCAGGCGGCGGGGGCGCTACGAGCTGCACTGCGCGGCGTTCGCGCAGGCCGGCACCGGGAAGAGCGCGTTGGTCGTCGGGCCCTCGGGTTCGGGCAAGTCCACCCTGGCCGTGCACCTCGCTTCCGCCGGGTGGCCGGTTTTCACCGACGACGTGGCGTTGCTGGGCCTCGTGGCCGAGGGGGTGAGGGTCTGGCCCCTCCGCCGGCGGTTCGCGATCACGGCCACCACCTTCGCGTCGAGCCCATTCCTGCAGGCCCGCACCTCGCTGGATGATCTGGACCTGCAGGACGAGAAGCGGCTCTTCCTGCCGCACGAGGTCTTCACGCCGCCGTCCGGTGAGCCACCCCCGCCTTCCACGCTCCTGTTCACGACCCTGACCGGCGAGCGCCGCACGCGCGTCGAACCCGTGGCGACCGGCGAGAGCATGGCGCGGCTCATCAGGATGAGTCCTTGGTGCTGCTACGACCGGGAGACGGCTCCCGGCCACCTGCAGGTGCTCGGCGCGCTGGCGACACAGTGCACGGCCTACGCCCTCCGCTGCGGAACGGACCTGCTGGACCCCGTGGCGGCGCTCGAGGTCGTGTCGGCCTGCCTGGACGCTCGGGGCGCGCACGCATGACTCCGTCCGCCGGGGCACCGCGCGTTCACGATTACGGGCCGCCCCGGCTCACCGTCGAGCTGACCGACCAGTGCAACCTGCAGTGCGCGTACTGCCTGCGCGACGAGGACGCCCTGCACCGGAAGCCGGCGACGTTCCTGCCCGTCGACCTGTTCGCCCGGGTGGCCCGCGAGGCCGTGGCCACGATGGGCATCCAGCAGGTCGCGTTCACCGGCGGCGAACCGGCGCTGCACCCCGGCTTCGGCCGCCTGCTGGGCGTGGTGGCCGACCTCTCCCTGACGTGCAGCTTCGTGACCAATGGATGGCACTTCGACCGTGTCTGGCCGCACGTGGTCGCGCACCGCCGCGCGATCACCCACGTGTCGTTCAGCCTCGACGGGGCCACGCGCGAGGCGCACGACCGATGGCGGGGCCGTGGCTCGTTCGACAGGGTCGTCCGGTCGTTCGCCCGGTGCTGGGCCGGGCAGGTGCCCTTCGCCGTGAAGGTCGTGGTGCGGAAGGACACGGCCGCGGCCGTCGAGTCCATCGCGCTGCTGGTCGCCCGCCTCGGCGCGCAGGCCCTCAGCTTCGCCCACCTCATGCCGACGTCGGCCGGAGCGGCGGATGGCCTGACGCTGTCGCTCGACGAGCGGGCGGCCGTCGAGCGTGAGATCGCCGCCCTGGCGCAGGTGCTGCGCATGCCGGTTCGCCTCGACGTGGGGTACCACTTCACCGATCCGGCGGCACCGTGTTCCCCGCTCGCCGGGACGAGCGCCAACGTGGACTACCGAGGCCGCCTGACGTTGTGCTGCAACCTCTCGGGGTTCAGGGGCGCGACCCGCGAGGCCGACGTCGCCGGCGACCTCACGCAAGAACCGTTTGCGGCTGCCTTCGCTCGGGCACGCCGGATCGCGGCCCGCCAGGTGGAGCGTCGGGCGCTGGCCCTCGGGGCGTGCCAGCGGGACGGCAGGCCGGTGGACCTGCAGACCGGCTCACCCTGCCTGTTCTGCCTGGCGGCGCTCGGCAAGACCCCCTGGCGCGGCGAGGGCGGCGGTGTCGCACAGGGGCGGCAGGCCCACACCAACGAGGACGGACATGCCTGAACCTGATGAGCCCGCGACGGCACCGGCCCCCTGCGAACACGTCGTGTTCACGGACCTCGGGGGCGACGAGGCGGTCCTGGTCGACCTGGACACCAAGAGCTACTTCCGCCTGAATGGCACGGCCAGCCTCGTCTGGCGCGGCCTGGCACGCCAACTCCCCGTCGACCAGATCGCGCTCGACATGACGGCGCGCTACGACGTCTCGCTGGAGGACGCACGGGCGAGCGTCGAGGCTGCCGTCGGCGAGTTCCTCGCGCGCCGGCTGGTGCGGCAGGCCTGAGCGCGTCGCACGCGGGCGCGCCCTGGCGTCACGGTGCCTCGACGAACTTCACCTTGAACAGGCGTGGCCACAGCTTGCCCGTCACGAGGAAGAGGCCGTCCGCGGGATCGTAGGCGATGCCGTTCAGGACGTCGGCGTTCCGCCGCTCCGATGCCGGGAGCAATCCGGAGGCGTCGATCAGCTCGAGGACCTGACCGTCCGATGCCCTCACGCGCACGATGACGTCACGGTGCCACACGTTCGCGTAGACGCTGTCGCCAACGCACTCCAGTTCGTTGATGTTGCGCAGCGGCGCCCCGTCGAGCCTCACGTGGACCGTGCGCTCGATCTCGAACGTGTCGGGGCGGCGAAACGTGAGGCGGTCGGTGCCGTCGCTCATGACGAACGACCGGCCGTCGTGGCACAGGCCCCAGCCCTCGCCCGCGTAGCGAAGGCGCCGCCGCGGTTCGAGGGTTCGGGGGTCGTACACGAGCGCCAGCCCGTTCTGCCACGTGAGCTGGACCAGCGCCCCTGGTGCGAGGGCGAGCCCCTCCCCGAAGTGCTCGTCCGCCAGTCTCGTCGAGGCGAGCACGCGGCCCGTTGCCAGATCGACCCGCCGGAGCGTGGAGTGGCCGTAGAGCCCGGTGCTCTCGAACAGCGTCGTGCCGTCGAGCACCAATCCCTGGGTGAACGCCGCCGGGTCGTGCGGATACGAGTGCACGACTTCGGCACGCAGCCGCCTCGTCATCGACTCCCCCGGGGTGGCGAGTCCGCCCAGCATGAGGGTTGTGCCTCCGAGCAGGGCAGCGCCAAGTGCCGCGGCGCTGGCCACCAGGCGCGTCCGGCTTGCGTTTCGGGCCGCCCGCCGCGGGACGGGGGAGGCGACCGCAGGCGCGCGTGGGCTCGCGCGTTTGGCCATGAGCCCGACGCCTCAGTCTCGCCGCGCCTCGAGCCGTATCCACCGCACCGCGTGGCCCGTGGACGCGAGGAAGCGCTGGAAGTCGGCCGACGACAGCACGAGGGTGGCGGTGTTCACGTTCGGGTGGAACGCCACCCGGTCGGCCTCGCGCAGCGTGGCGTCCACGGCCACCTGCACGTGACCGGCGCGGTCGTTGATCAGCCCGAAGGGGGACACGCTGCCCGGCGTGAGCCCCAGGTGCTTCGCCAGCCGCTCGGGCGACGCGAAGCTCAGGCGGTCGTCGCCCAACTGCGCGGCGAGGCGCTTGAGGTCCACCGCCGCGTGCCGCTCGGCGACCACCAGGTAGTGGCGCGTGCCCTTCTGGTTGCGCAGGAACAGGTTCTTGCAGTGCGTGGCGTCGATGCCGCGCCAGTGCGCCTCGGCTTCCTCGACGGTGAAGACCGGCGGGTGGTCGTGGCGCGTGCAGGCGATGCCCAGCGCGTCGAGCGCGGCGTGGACGGCGGCGTCCGGTGCAGTGGGGGCGGAGGCCATGCCAGGATTCTACCGGCAGGCGCGACCCCCGCGATCCGACGGGGCGCCAGCGGTGGACGTGGCGCCCTGCCTCGCCCGCCTCGCCGCGCCTCGTCGTGCGCAGTCGCGCGCCCCTGCAAGGAACCCGGGCGCCGCTGTCCCAGGACCCCCGGTCGCTCCCCCCGTGCCGGTCCATGTCGCCGTGCGGCTTGATCGCGTGCGCCGACACGTCGAGAATGGCGCCGCGCCGGGCATCAGGGGCGCGACGCGGCGGGTGGTCGGGGCGGCCACCCCGTCCCGCCCCCCACCTGTCTCCGCCGTACGGCATCCGTGCCGGCTCACCACGACCAGTGAGGAGGAGCGCGACGATGGCAGACTCGCCTGAGTACTTCCACCTGCGACCGGACATCGAACGGGCCTACGGCTACACACATGCCGTGAGGATCGGGAGCCGGATCAAGATCTCCGGAGCGGTGAGCATGGACGCCGAAGGCACGCCGACGGCCGTCGGCGATCTCGAGCAGCAGATGAAGAACGTCTACGCCGACCTGGAGGCGGTCCTGAAGCACTACGGCTGCACCTTCGACGACGTCATCGTCGAGGACGTCTTCACGACCGACATGGCGAGGTTCCTCGAGGTCGCTGCGTATCGGGGCACGATCTACACGAAGCAGTTCCCGGCGGGCACCTGGCTGGAGGTCAAGGGGCTCGCGCTGCCGGAGTTCCTGATCGAGATCGAGCTGGAGGCGCATCGGCCCTCGTAGGGCGTGCGCGCAGCGGCCGACTGACGTCGGCTGTCCGGGTGGGGGGCTGTTCCCGCCCCGCCGCCGCTTCCGATGGACGTTCCCGCGGCCGGGCGCCCCCGCGACCGCTCCGCGCACGCAGGAGGATTCCCATGCTGTCTCGCATTGTCGGTACGTTCGGGTTGTCGATTGCGCTGCTCGTCGCGCCGCACGCCACGGCGCAGCCCGCCGCCGACGTGGCCACCGATCCGGAAGTGCTCGGGCAGCAACGCCTTTTCTCGGCCTGGCTCGAGGGACAGATCGCCTACCGGGGCCTCCCCGGCATCGTCGTCGGGGTGGTGAGCGATCAGCGGCTGATCTGGGCGAAGGGCTTCGGGTTCGCGAACGTCGCGGCGAAGGTCGCCATGGCGCCAGACACGAAGTTCCGCATGGCGTCGCACAGCAAGCTGTTCACGGCGACGGCGATCATGCAGCTGCGGGAGCAGGGCAAGGTGCGGCTCGACGACCCGGTGACGAAGTACCTGCCGTGGTTCGGGCTCCAGCCCGCGTCGGAGGACGATGGGCCCATCACCATCGAGCAGTTGCTCACGCACAGCTCGGGGATGCCGCGCGAAGCCGGCGATCACTGGACGACCTACGACTTCCCGACGGGTGACGAGGTGCGCGCACTGATGGCCGAGCGGCGGGCCGCGTTCCCGCCCGCGACGCGCTGGAAGTACTCGAACCTCGCCTACACGGTGGCCGGCATGGTGGTGGAGCAGGCGAGCGGCCTGTCGTGGGCCGACTACGTGCAGCGGAACATCTTCGGACCGCTCGGCATGACCTCGTCGAGTGTCGACCAGGACGTCGCGGGCCTGGCCGTGCCGTACGGCCGGCGGATGCCGGACGGTTCGCGCGAGGTCCTCCCGTTCGTCGACGCGCGCGGGATGGCGGCGGCCACCGGGATCACGTCGACGGTCGAGGACATGGCGAAGTTCGTGTCGGCGCAGTTCCGGCGGGGGAAGACGGGTGGCTCGCAGATTCTCAGTACCGGGTCGTTGCGTGAGATGCACCGCCCACGCTCGATGGAGAACGACTGGCAGGGCGGCAATGGCGTCGGTTTCGCGGTGACGCGGGAGCGGAACAAGACCTACCTCGGGCACGGCGGCGGCTACCCGGGCAACACGACCCAGACGTGGATCCAGGTGGACGACAAGGTCGGGGTCATCGTCCTGACGAACACGAACGACTCGGAGCCGGGCGCCATCGCCCGCCAGTTGATGGCCACCGTCGGCGAGGCGGTGGCGAAGGTCACTGCCCAGAAGCCCGCCGTGGTGACGTGGGATCCGAGTTGGGCGCGATTCGCCGGGCTGTATCGCGGGCGCGGCGGCGACGCGCAGGTCGTGCTGCTGCACGAGCGGCTCGTGATCATCACGCCGAATGGCCCGAACGTCGACCGCCCCATCACGCTGGAGCCCCTCGGCGAAGGTCGATTCCGCTACGTGGCGCCGACGGGCGGAGGTCCGGTGGGCGAGATCGTGCGGTTCGAGGAAGTGGACGGCCGTGTCACCCGCATGATCACGGGCGACAGTTTCGTCGAGCGCGTGCAGACGCCCTGACGGCCGGTCACGGCGGTTCCCGCCCCGTCGTGTGGTGCGACCGGCGATCGCCCGGCACCGTGACAGGAGGCGACCAGCCGCGACTGACGCCGAGGCTGGCGCCGACGTGTTGCACGTCTCGCGGCAGGCCGTGTCGATTTCCGTTGTGGGGGAGTCCGATCTCCAGCGCGGTGTCACGACGGCCGCCGACTACCGCCGTCGCGGACGGGCGACGACGGCGGCCGCGCCGTGGTCAGGTCGTCTGTGGAACCACGGTCGTGAGGGTGGGGAAGCTGTCCGAGATCGGCTCCGTCGAATCACCATCGGCGAGGTTCGCCAGGACGATGGAAACGGGAATCCGGGTGCCCGAGTGCCACGCCGACCGTGAAGCGGCCCGTGGACCATCACGTCGAACCGCCTGTCGCTTCGCCCGCGCAGCCCTCCGCGCTGGCTGCGGGTGCCTGCCGGTGCCCGCAGCCGTCTCGGATTCGGGCCAAGCCTACCGACGTGTTGCGGTGACGCTGTAGCTCATCGTCAGGGAGCAGGTAGTCCCGGCGACCTCGGACGTCGTGAGTTCCCCGGACATCGAACTGCCGTCGGTCGACAGCACGGTCCTCCAGCGAACGTCCTGCTGCTTGACCGCCTGTCCAGTCGTCAGGTCGGTTTGCGTCGCGGTCCCGGAGAGGCCCACTTGCCCTGCCGTGTCAGTCGTGCCCGTGACAGGCCCTTCGTTCTTGAAGAACAGAGAGTTGAGGTCCAACTGCATCGTCCCGGTCAATTGGGCTTGGCTCTGCTGCAAGCTGAGGCGCAGAGGCGACGAGGCCGCCACGATGTGGCCGTTGATGTCGTACAGGAACCTGCACGGGTTGGAGAAGCAGTTGGCCGCGACACAGCCACGTAGAACGCTCGTACCTTCCCACGCACCTACGACACTCGGATACGAGATTGCGGCGGCGGTGGGACCGGTAGGGGACTCGGTCGAGCTGCAGGCTGAGACCAGAGCAGCGAGGAACAGGGCGGGTAACGACTTCCAAGCCATCGCTGAACCCCGACGACGCACGAGCAGACGCAAGGCTGCACCCGAGGCTACCCTGCTGTCAACCCATCCGGGATTCGCCCCATTTGCACACGGGCCGGGCACCCCCTTGCATGGTGATGACAGTTCGGCGGCGTCCGCTCGCGACAGAGCTGAGCACGGGCGCGCCGGTGGGCTGAAAGAGGTTCTCCTTCGTGCCCCTCTGCTGCCGGATCAGCGCGTCGCCTCTTCCAGAGACGGCTCGCAGGTAAAGCGCCCGGGGGCGTGGTACAGCCGCCATCCCTCGAACCGGCTCGAGACCTCGACGGCGCCGGTCTTGTCGTCAATTCGGAACGGGAGGCCCTCGTCCTCCGCCGCACACAGTGGGGGCCGGACCTTCGCCGTCGTGGTGTCTCGCAGCGCCCACGGCCGCTCACGGGGCGCTGTGCTACCCTCACTCGGTGGACTACCGGCCTTACATCACGATCGAGCCTGGCAAGCGGGGGGGCAAGCCCTGCATCCGAGGGCTGCGCATCACCGTGTACGACGTGCTGGAGTATCTGGCGTCCGGGATGTCCATCGACGACATCGTGTCGGATTTCCCCGACCTGACGTCCGATGACGTCCGGGCCTGCCTCGCCTTTGCCGCGGACCGGGAGAAGCGACTCGTCAAGGTTCCGGCGTGAGACTGCTGTTCGACAACAACCTGTCACCTCGGCTCTCCGCGGCGCTGGCGGATCTGTATCCGGACTCGGTGCACGTCAGGGTCGTGGCGCTGCAGCGTGCACCGGACGACGAGGTCTGGGAGTACGCACGCCAGCACGGGTATCTGGTGGTCTCGAAGGACAGCGACTTCCACCAGCGCAGTCTGGTCGAGGGGTTCCCACCCAAGGTCGTCTGGATCCAGCGTGGCAACTGCACGACCGCGGCGATCATCGAGTTGCTGCGACAGAGTGTTCGTGCGATGGCTGACTTCGAACAGGACCCGGTCGCCTCGTTCCTGATCCTCGAGTAGACACGCTGTGGGACACGGGGCACCGCACCCGTCTTCGACCGACGACTCTCCCGGGAGCAGCCCACGGCCTCAACGACGGGAGCGACCGAGGCTGCAGCTGCCCCGCATCGCCGCGTCCTGGGTGCCCCCGGGCTCGGCGAGGTACGGCTGGCCGCTCTTCGACGAGCGTGCCGCCATGCGCGGCCTGTCTCACCCGGCCAAGAACTTGGCCGGCGATCGGAAGGCGTTGACCCACCGGGAGTTCCGCGACGCATCCGTCGCGCGCCCGCGACGGCCCTAAGCGGTCAAGTAGCCCGTCACGGCTCGACGCGCTGAAGCATGTGCACGGTGCCTCGTCCGAAGAGCCGTCCCTCGACCGGGCCGTACGTGGCAAGCTCGAAGGTGATGTTGGTCAGGCAGATCTCTTCCTCGGGGGCACAGGTGAACGGACCTACTCCAAAGTGGACAATCAGTGCGCAGCGACCGGCGAGAGCAGGCCGATGCGCCTTCAAGTCACTGAGCCAATTCGTTGCCCGGGCCGCCGACACAGGGAAGAACACCGGACCC
>JADHED010001339.1_pt1 | contig 21666 bp, 25 predicted proteins | sample 8952041 | NCBI WGS metagenome assembly JADHED01 (sample SAMN16124423, study PRJNA663239) | bioreactor sludge metagenome | isolation source: sludge (control) | place: India:Bengaluru | collected 2018-09-08
ATGAAAAACATCACCGTGACCATGGACGACACCGTTGCCGAATGGGTGCGCGTGGAAGCCGCCAAGCGCGGCAGCAGCGTGTCGCGCCTGCTCGGTGAATGGCTGGCCGAAAAGATGCGCCAGGAAGACGCCTACGCCCAGGCCATGCGCGAGGCGCTGGGGTTTGAATCCTGGGGCGCGTCCAGCGGGCCTTATGTGCCGCGCGAAACCCTGTTTCTGCGCTGAACGGGGCAGAGCGCATGGCCACCGTCCCCATCTTTGTCGATACCGAAATCCTGCTCGCCAGCGTGGACGACCGCGATGCCGAGCGCCAGGCGCGGGCGCGTGAATGGATCAGCTTTTGCTGGCAGACGCGCAGCGGCCGCATCAGCTCGCAGGTGCTCAACGAGTTGTACAACCAGGCCATCCAGCGGTTCGACGGCCCCCACGTGCTGCAGCAGGTGCGCGCCCAGGTGCGCCGCCTGCGCGTGTGGCTGCCGCCGCACCTGGACTCGTACACCGTGGACGGCGCCTGGGACCTGCAGGACCGCTACCGCCTGGGCTACTGGGACGCGCTCATCCTCTCGTCTGCCCACCAGCAGGGCTGCCGCTACCTGCTGACCGAGGCGCTGCCGCACGACCAGCCCATGGACGCCGTGCGCCCCATCAACCCTTTTCTTGTCACCCCCAACGAACTGGACACCACCGAATGACTACTCCCGCGTCGTCCCCCCTCCAGGCCCTGGCCCGCATCCGCCCCGACGTGCGCGCCATGCACTCTTATGTTGTGCAGCCCTCTACCGGCATGCTCAAGATGGACGCGATGGAGAACCCCTTCCGCCTGCCCGCACATTTGCAGGCCGCACTGGGCCAGCGCCTGGGCGCGGTGGCACTCAACCGCTACCCCGGCGACCGCATTGCCGACCTGAAGGCGGCCCTGGCCCAGTACGCGGGCATGCCCGAGGGCTGTGGCATCGTGCTGGGCAACGGCTCGGACGAGCTCATCACCCTGCTGGCGCTGGCCTGCGCACAGCCCGTGGACAAGGATGGAAGGGGCCAGCGCGCCACCATGCTGGCGCCCATGCCCGGCTTTGTGATGTACCCGCTGTCCGCGCAGCTGCAGGGGCTGGACTTTGTTGGCGTGCCGCTCACGCCCGACTTTGAGCTGGATGAGCCCGCCATGCTGGCTGCCATCGCAAAGTACCGCCCGGCCATCACCTACATCGCCTACCCCAACAACCCCACGGCCACGCTGTGGGACGAGGGCGCTGTGCAGCGCATCATCGACGCTGCGGGCGCGCAGGGCGGCATCGTGGTCATGGATGAGGCCTACCAGCCCTTTGCCAGCCGCACCTGGATCGACCGCATGCGCGCCGAGCCCGCGCGCAATGCGCACGTGCTGCTCATGCGTACGCTCAGCAAGTTTGGTCTGGCGGGCGTGCGCCTGGGCTACCTCATCGGGCCCGCCGCATTGGTGAGCGAGATCGACAAGGTGCGCCCGCCCTACAACGTGAGCGTGCTCAACTGCGAAGCCGCTCTGTTTGCGCTGGAACATGCCGAGGTCTTCGCCGCCCAGGCCGCCGAAATCTGTGCCGAGCGCACCACACTCATCGCCGCGCTGCGCCAGATGCCCGGGGTCGAAAAGTGCTGGGACAGCGAGGCCAACATGGTACTCCTGCGTGTGGCGGATTCCGCCAAGGCCTACGAGGGCATGAAAAACCGCAAGGTGCTGGTCAAGAACGTTTCTACAATGCACCCATTGCTGGCCAACTGCCTGCGCCTGACGGTAGGCAATGCCGAAGACAACGCGCAGATGCTGGCAGCACTCCAAGCCTCCCTATGACTTCCTCCGCACTCGTACCTTCCGCCCCATCGGCTGACCCGATGGCCGACCGCATCGCCGAGGTCAGCCGCAACACCGCCGAGACGCGCATCAGCGTGCGCATCAACCTCGACGGCACCGGCCAGGCCAAGCTGCACACCGGCATCGGCTTCTTCGACCACATGCTCGACCAGATCGCCCGCCACGGGCTGATCGACCTCGACATCGACTGCGAAGGCGACCTGCACATCGACGGCCACCACACGGTGGAAGACGTGGGCATCACCCTGGGCCAGGCCTTTGCGCGTGCCGTGGGCGACAAGAAGGGCATCCGCCGCTACGGCCATGCCTACGTGCCGCTGGATGAAGCGCTGTCGCGCGTGGTGGTCGATTTTTCGGGCCGCCCCGGGCTGCACATGGACGTGAAGTTCACGGCCGGCAGCATCGGCCAGCTCGACACGCAACTGGTGTTCGAATTCTTCCAGGGCTTTGTGAACCACGCGGGCGTGACGCTGCACATCGACAACCTCAAGGGCGTCAACGCACACCACCAGTGCGAAACCATCTTCAAGGCGTTCGGGCGCACGCTGCGTGCGGCGCTGGAGCGCGATCCGCGCTCGGCCGGTGTCATCCCCTCCACCAAGGGCTCTCTGTGAATTTTTCAGCCAAATCGGGCGCAAGCGCTTGATTTGTATGCGCTAGCAGCTATGAATATGGAAGCAAAAACAGTGGCGGTCGTGGACTACGGCATGGGCAACCTGCGCTCCGTGTCGCAGGCCGTGCAGGCCGCCGCCGAGGGCACGGGCTGGACCGTGGTCGTCACCCAGCGCCCCGAAGACGTGCGCTCCGCCCAGCGCATCGTGCTGCCAGGCCAGGGCGCCATGCCCGACTGCATGCGCGAGCTGCGCGAGTCCGGCCTGCAGGAATCGGTGCTCGAAGCCGCTGCCAGCAAGCCGATGTTTGGCGTGTGCGTGGGCATGCAGATGCTGCTGGACCACAGCGCCGAGGGTGACACCCCTGGGCTGGGCCTGATCCCTGGCGACGTGCTCAAGTTCGACCTGGCGGGCCGCACCCAGCCCGACGGCAGCCGCTTCAAGGTGCCCCAGATGGGCTGGAACCAGGTGCGGCAGATGCCCCACGCCCACCATGGGGGCGGCGTGCACCCGGTGTGGACGGGCGTGCCGGACAACAGTTATTTCTACTTCGTGCACAGTTTCTACGCTGTGCCGCAAAATCCCGCCCATTGCGCCGGGCAGGCCGACTACGGCGGTTTGTTCGCTGCCGCGGTTGCGCGCGATAATATTTTTGCCACCCAGTTTCACCCGGAGAAGAGCGCGGAGCACGGCCTGGCCCTGTACCGCAATTTTCTCCACTGGAATCCCTGATCCCTTAACCCCCACCCGTTCGGGCCGAGCTGCGTCTCGCCCTTTTTCACCCGAACTTCACCACCATGCTGCTCATCCCCGCCATCGACCTCAAAGACGGCCACTGCGTACGCCTCAAGCAAGGCGATATGGACCAATCCACCACCTTTGGTGAAGACCCCGCCGCCATGGCGCGCAAGTGGGTGGATGCCGGCGCACGCCGCCTGCACCTGGTGGACCTGAACGGTGCGTTTGCGGGCGTGCCCAAGAACTACAGCGCCATCAAGTCCATCTTGAAAGAGGTGGGCGATGACATCCCCGTGCAGCTGGGCGGCGGCATCCGCGACCTGGACACCATCGAAAAATACATCGACGGCGGCCTGCGCTACGTGATCATCGGCACGGCAGCCGTTAAGAACCCTGGCTTCCTCAAAGACGCCTGCAGCGCCTTCGGCGGCCACATCATCGTGGGGCTCGACGCCAAGGACGGCAAGGTCGCTACCGACGGCTGGAGCAAGCTCACCGGCCACGAGGTCGTGGACCTGGCCAAGAAGTTCGAGGACTGGGGCGTCGAATCCATCATCTACACCGACATCGGCCGCGACGGCATGCTGTCGGGCATCAATATCGACGCCACCGTCAAGCTGGCACAGGCGTTGACCATCCCTGTGATCGCCTCGGGCGGCCTGTCCAACATGGCCGACATCGAGCAGCTGTGCGCCGTCGAAGACGAGGGCGTGGAGGGCGTGATCTGCGGCCGCGCCATCTACAGCGGCGACCTGGACTTTGCGGCGGCACAAGCACGTGCCGACGAACTGAACGGCTGAAATCGATCATCCCCTGAGCGGCTTCGCCGCTTCCCTCAGGGGACGACGCCAGTGGCCTGGCGAAGCCAGTTCCACTGCGTCTGCTGGCCTCGGTAGCGCCAAATCAACGAATCGCTCACTGACATGCTCGCAAAACGAATCATTCCCTGTCTTGACGTCACCGGAGGCCGTGTGGTCAAGGGCGTCAATTTCGTCGAGCTGCGCGACGCCGGCGACCCGGTCGAAATTGCCGCGCGCTACAACGCGCAGGGCGCTGACGAGCTCACCTTCCTGGACATCACCGCCACCAGCGATGGCCGTGACCTCATTCTGCACATCATCGAGGCCGTGGCCAGCCAGGTGTTCATTCCGCTCACCGTGGGGGGGGGCGTGCGCACCGTGGACGACGTGCGCCGTCTGCTCAATGCGGGTGCGGACAAGACCAGCTTCAACTCGGCCGCCATTGCCAACCCCGACGTGATCAACGCCGTGTCGGCCAAGTACGGTGCTCAGTGCATCGTGGTAGCCATCGACGCCAAGCGCCGCTCGGCCGAGGACGCGCAACGCCTGGGCGCCAACGGCCAACCCGTGGGTGCGGGCTGGGATGTGTACAGCCACGGTGGCCGCAAGAACACGGGCCTGGACGCCATTGCCTGGGCCACCGAGATGGCCCAGCGCGGTGCGGGCGAGATCCTGCTGACCAGCATGGACCGCGACGGCACCAAGGCGGGCTTTGACCTGGAGCTGACCCGCGCGGTGAGTGACGCGGTCAGCGTGCCCGTGATCGCCTCGGGCGGTGTTGGCAACCTCGACCACCTGGCCGACGGCATCCAGACCGGCGGCGCCGACGCGGTGCTGGCCGCCAGCATCTTCCACTACGGCGAATACACCGTGGGCCAGGCCAAGCAGCGCATGGCCGAGCGGGGCATCCCCGTGCGGATGTGATCAATATTCACTCCTGATTTGATAGCTGCTGGCGCATGTAATGCTTGCGCTTGCGGTCAAAAACACCTGAAAAACGTCGATGCGCGCCCTGGCGGGCACGGGTGCGCCACCCGGATCGCCGACAATGGCCCCATGAAATGGCTCAATGAAGTGAAATGGGATGCGCAGGGCCTGGTGCCCGTGATTGCGCAAGAGCAGGGCACGGGCGACGTGCTGATGTTTGCGTGGATGAACCGCGAGGCCCTGGCGAAAACCGCTGAGCTGGGCCGCGCCGTGTACTTCAGCCGCTCGCGCAAGAAGCTGTGGTTCAAGGGCGAAGAGTCCGGCCACGTGCAGACGGTGCACGAAATCCGCCTGGACTGCGACAACGACGTGGTGCTGCTCAAGGTCACCCAGCAGGGCCACGAGCCCGGCATTGCCTGCCACACGGGCCGCCACAGCTGCTTTTTCAGCGTGCTCAAGGACGGCGCCTGGCACGCGGTCGATCCGGTCTTGAAAGACCCCGAATCCATCTACAACTAATGGCAATGGACGACAAGACCATGAGTTCCCACGATTCCCTGGCGCGTCTGGCCGCCGTCATTGAGAGCCGCAAGCCCGCCAACGGCGGCGACCCGGCCACCAGCTACGTGTCGCGCCTGCTGCACAAGGGGCCGGATTCCTTCCTGAAGAAGATCGGCGAAGAAGCCACCGAGGTGGTGATGGCCGCCAAGGACGTGGACCACGGCGCCGACAAGTCCAAGATCGTCTACGAAGTGGCCGACCTGTGGTTCCACACCATGGTGGCGCTGGCCCATTACGGCCTCACGCCCGCCGACGTGGTGGCCGAGCTGGAGCGCCGCGAAGGCACCAGCGGCATCGAGGAAAAGGCCCTGCGCAAGGTGGCGGAACGCGCTGCCGAAGAAGGCACACCGTGAGCGACATCATCGACGTGCAGACCAACGACCAGAAGGCCGAAGACCTCAAGGCCATCGGCTGGGTCAGCTATGTGCTGCACCTGATCGTGGCGCTGGGGGCGGTCATCCCGGGCGCACAGCCCGGCGCTGCGCTGCTGATCGTGGCGCTGTTGATCGACCTGGTGAAAAAAGGCGATGCCGAAGGCACCTGGCAGGCCAACCATTTCTCGTGGCGCATCCGCACTGTGATCTGGGCGGGCGTGCTCTACATCGTCACGGCGCCGTTGTGGCTGCTGTTCTTCCTGCCCGGCTGGATCGCCTGGGGCCTGATCTCCATCTGGTTCCTCTACCGCATCGTGCGGGGCATGGTCGCCATGAACAAGAGCCAGGCCGTGGATGCATGAGGCCGCCCGTCCCCGCCCGCGTCTGAATCTGGCGCTGCAGGGCGGCGGCTCGCACGGCGCGCTCACCTGGGGCGTGCTGGATGCGCTGCTGGAGGACGGCCAGTGGCAGTTTGATGGTGTCAGTGGCACCAGCGCAGGCGCCATGAACGCGGTGGCCCTTGCGCACGGATTTGCGCAGGCCGCGCAGCAGCACAAGGACCCCGAAGACGCCCACGTTGCAGGCTGTGCGCTGGCCCGCGAGTCGCTCACCCGCCTGTGGGAAGGGGTGGGCGCGCTGGGCAGCCTGACCTGGGGAACGCCGTTGTCTGCCGCCAACCCGCTGGTGGGCATGATGTCGCAGTGGTTCTCGCCTTACCAGACCAATCCGCTGGGCATCAACCCCCTGCGCAAGCTGCTGGAGCGCGAGGTGGACTTCAGCCTGCTGTGCTCCGCCCGCACCGGCGTGGTGGGCCCCAAGGTGTTTGTGTGTGCCACCAATGTGCGCACCGGCCGGGGCGAGATTTTCTTTGGGCCCCGGCTCAGTGCCGACGCAGTGATGGCATCGGCCTGTCTGCCCATGCTGTTCAAGGCGGTCGAGATCGAGGGCGAGGCGTACTGGGACGGCGGCTATTCCGGCAACCCCGCGCTGCACCCGCTGATCTACCAGACCGAGACTTCGGACATCCTGCTCGTGCAGATCAACCCCGTGGAGCACCTGGACGTGCCCAGCAGTGCCTCCGAGATCATGGAGCGCATGAACGAAGTCACCTTCAACGCCAGCCTGATGGCCGAGCTGCGCGCCATCGAGTTCGTGCGCCGCCTGCTCGCCGAGGGCAAGCTCGATGCCCGCCGCTACAAAAGCGTGCGCATGCACCGCATCGATGGTGGCTCGGTGCTGGCGCCCTTCGGCGCCGACAGCAAGCTGCGCGCGGACCTGGCCTTTGTGCGCAAGCTGTTTGCGCTGGGCCGCACAGCAGGGCAGGAGTGGCTGCACGCACACCGCAAGGATGTGGGCGTGCGCCCCAGCATCAAGATCGCTGACAATGCCTAGCCCATACGCTAGGTGCTTTCAGGGTTGCTTTGCACCTGTGCACCACTGATTCCTTTTGCTCCGATCCTTCCCATGCACGATCCGAACTGCCTTTTCTGCAAAATCATCGCGGGCCAGATTCCTTCCAAGAAGGTCTATGAGGACGAAGAAGTCTTCGCCTTCCATGACATCCACCCGTGGGCGCCAGTGCACTTTTTGATGGTGCCCAAGCTGCATATCCCTTCCATGGCACAGGTCACCCCAGACCATGCTGGGGTGCTGGGGCGCATGATGGCGCTGGCGCCGAAGCTGGCGCTGGAGCAGGGCTGCAACCCGTACCCGGACGGTGGCTTTCGCGTCGTGGTAAACACGGGGCTTGAAGGTGGGCAGGAAATCCACCACCTGCATATCCACGTGATGGGCGGACCCCGCCCGTGGCTCAAAGGCTGAACCAGGCTGACGATCAGTGCAGACACAGAGGTGCCGGCATGTCCCGGCATTGAACTCCTGTCACGCCCCCCGTCTAAAATGATTGCAATTCGTTAGGAGATATTTCATGGGCTCTTTTTCCATCTGGCACTGGCTGATCGTGCTGTTGATCGTTGTGATGGTGTTCGGTACCAAGAAGCTCAAGAACATGGGCTCCGACCTGGGCGGCGCCGTCAAGGGTTTCAAGGACGGCATGAAGGATGGCTCGTCTGATGCTCCCGCTGCTGCCACGCCCCCCGCTGGCCAGGTGGCCAACAGCCAGGCTGCCGACAAGACCACCATCGATGTCGAAGCCAAGCAAAAGAGCTGAGCGGGTGTCATTGACCTGCAGCCTTTGCCTGCCTTGCACGGGCGCCTGATCCATGATTGATATTGGTCTGTCCAAAATGGCGCTGATCGGTGCCGTGGCGTTGATCGTCATCGGCCCCGAAAAGCTCCCCCGCGTGGCCCGCACCGTCGGTACCTTGCTGGGCAAGGCGCAGCGCTATGTCTCCGACGTGAAGGCGGAGGTCAACCGGTCCATGGAGCTCGATGAGCTCAAGAAGATGAAGGACACGGTGGAGAACGCCGCGCGCGACGTGCACAACACCATCCAGACCAGCGCCAGCGAGTTCGAGAAGGACTGGAACGAGGCCATCGATTCGAGCAGTAACGCTGATCTGCGCGAGCAGGCGGCCGTGGTGCCTGCCTACAAGCACCCTGGCAAGAACTGGCGCCTCAAGCGCGGCGCGGTGCCCCAGTGGTACAAGGCGCGCAGCGGTGTGCGCACCAAGGCACAGTCTGGCGCAGCCCGCGTAGCACGCTACCGCCCCCAAAAATTCCACTGACGCAGCCTGCCGCGTCCCCTGCGCTGCATGGGCGGCCTTGACGCCCACGAAAACCCACCATGTCCGAAACCCCCTCCAAAGAAGACGAACTCGCCGGCACCGAGCAGCCGTTCGTACAGCACCTCATGGAGCTGCGCGACCGCCTGGTCAAGGCCATGATCGCCATCGCCATCGCGGCGGCGATCCTGTTCTTCTTCCCGGGCCCCGGCGCGCTGTACGACTTTCTGGCCGCCCCCCTGGTAGCCCACTTGCCCAAGGGGGCCACACTGATCGCCACCTCGGTGATCTCGCCCTTCATGGTGCCGCTCAAGATCTTGCTGATGTCGGCGTTCCTGCTGGCGTTGCCCTTTGTGCTGTGGCAGATCTGGGCCTTTGTGGCGCCCGGCCTGTATTCGCACGAGAAGAAGCTGGTGCTGCCGCTGGTGATCTCCAGCACGCTGCTGTTCTTCGTGGGAGTGGCGTTTTGCTACTACCTGGTGTTTGGCCAGGTGTTTGCGTTCATCCAGAGCTTTGCCCCCAAGAGCATCACGGCCGCGCCCGATATCGAGGCTTACCTGAGTTTTGTGTTGTCCATGTTCCTGGCGTTCGGCATGGCCTTTGAGGTGCCGATTGCCGTGGTGGTGCTGGCGCGCATGGGCATCGTGAGCGTGCAGAAGTTGCGCGAGTTTCGCGGCTATTTCATCGTGCTGGCCTTTGTGGTGGCTGCCGTCGTGACGCCGCCCGATGTGGTGTCGCAGCTGTCGCTGGCCGTGCCGATGTGCCTGCTGTACGAAGTGGGCATCTGGGCCGCGCAGATCTTCATCAAGCACACCCAGGCGCCCGAAGAGCCTGGAGAGTCCGCTTCCGCATCCTGACCCTCTGGCCTCGCAGGCGGGCGGGGCTGTGACGGGGGGATGCGCAGATCACGTCTCTGGGGCTCCGCCCAGGCTGTGAAAGTGAATGTTCAATAAAAACAGCTGCAAGCGCTAGTGTTATATGCGCTTGCAGCTATCATTTTCATAGTGCTGCGTGGAGTTGGCTGCACACGCGTTGGCGTGACATGAGCCATCCGATCCCTTCCTGCCGGCCCGTGCTTCATTCCCGCCTGAGCTCGCACAAGGGCCATCGAGGCCGCCAATCTTCGCTGACCTGTTCCCACTCTCCGCTGCGCTGACGGCTCGTACCCGGCCTTGGTGATTCCGGTCCTAGCCTGTTCAGGCGTCAGCGTCTCACATTGCGCTGGGGTCGGGGGCGTACGCCCGGGTTGATGCTCAGCTCCACCCGCTTGTCAGCCCGCTGCACGTCAAACGCTGCCGCCTGGCCGGGCTTGAGCGCTGCCACAGCGGTCAGCAGCTGCGACACATTGCTCACGGCCTTGCCATCCACCTGCACGATCACGTCGCCGGGCCGCATGCCAGCTTGGGCGGCGGGGCCATCCTGCAGCACGCCGGTGATGATCACGCCCTCGGTGGCCTTCTTCACGCCAAAGGTTTCTGCCAGTTCGGGCGAGAGTTCGTTGGGCTCCACGCCGATCCAGCCGCGCGTGACCTGCCCTTCCTTCACGATGCCATCGAGCACCATGCGCGCCGTGGACACGGGGATGGCAAAGCCGATGCCCATGCTGCCACCGGAGCGCGAGTAGATCGCGGTATTGATGCCCATGAGGTTGCCGTTCACATCGACCAGTGCGCCGCCCGAGTTGCCGGGGTTGATGGCCGCGTCGGTCTGGATGAAGTTTTCAAAGGTGTTGATGCCCAGCTGGCTGCGGCCCAGCGCGCTCACGATGCCGCTGGTCACGGTCTGGCCCACACCGAAGGGGTTGCCGATGGCCAGCACTTGGTCGCCCACGTCCAAGGCGTCGGAGTTGCCCAGCACGATGACGGGCAGCTTGTCGAGTTCGATCTTGAGGATGGCCAGGTCGGTGTCGGGGTCAGTGCCGATCACGCGCGCACGGGCGCGGCGGCTGTCGGTGAGGGTCACCTCGATCTCGTCCGCGCCTTCGACCACATGGTTGTTGGTCAGGATGTAGCCCTCGGGGCTCACGATCACGCCGCTGCCCAGGCCCGCCTGCGCCTGGCTGCCCTGGTCGCCAAAGAAGAACTGGAACCAGGGGTCGTTGCTGCGCGGGTGGCGCACTTCTTTGCTGGTGTTGATGCTGACCACGGCTGGTGCCGCCTTGCGCGCCGCACCGCTGAAGCTGCCCGCTGCGGGCTGGGACGGGGGTGTGGCGGGCGCCTCCAGCAGCGCAATGCCCGCCCCGGAGCGCGTGGAGCCCCGGCCCAGCCATTCAGGCTGGAGCGTGGCGACAACAAAGTAGGCCGCAACGAGGACCGTCACGGACTGGGAAAACAGCAGCCAGAGTCGCTTCATGAAAGGTGCTTACCGGTGGTGGTACAGGGTGGGCAATGGAGGCGGGCCCCGCAGATTCTCCTGGGCGGCCCGGTGTATTCCTCCAGTGCGGGATTGTCTCCCAATGTGGGGTGCGGACGGCGCGCCACAATAGCAGCATGAGCATTCACCGCAGTCAACTTTTGCAGGCGTTTGACAGCCTGCTGCAACCCGAGCGCTTCAAGGACTACGGCCCCAACGGCCTGCAGGTCGAGGGCAAGGCCGAGATCCGGCGAGTGGTGAGCGGCGTGACCGCCAGCCGTGCGCTGATCGAAGCGGCCATTGCAGCGCAGGCCGACGCCATCTTTGTGCACCACGGCCTGTTCTGGCGCGGGCAGGACGGCCGCATCACGGGCTGGATGAAGCAGCGGCTGCAGCTGCTGCTGGCACACGACATCAACCTGTTTGCCTACCACCTGCCGCTCGATGCCCATGCTGACCTCGGCAACAACGCACAGCTGGGCCGGGTGCTGGGTTTTGCCGCCGATGCGCGGTTTGGCGAGCAGGACCTGGGCTTTGCGGCGCCAGCGGCGTTCGACAATGTCCAGGCCGTGGCCGACCATGTGGCCCAGGTGCTCGGACGCTCAGTCACCCTGGCGTCTCCGGGTGATGTGGGTGGTGATACCGCTGCACAGCGCCCCGTGCGCCGCGTGGCGTGGTGCACGGGCGGCGCGCAAGGGTATTTCGAGTCGGCCATCGCGGCAGGGGCGGATGTTTTCATCACCGGCGAAATCTCCGAGCCCCAGACGCATCTTGCGCGCGAGACGGGCGTGGGCTTCATTGCTGCCGGGCACCATGCCACCGAGCGCTACGGCGCCCCCGCTGTGGCGGGCCATGTGGCAGAACAGTGCGGGCTGAGCCACCAGTTCGTCGAGATCGACAACCCCGCCTAGGCCAGGGCAACGCGCCGCGCAACAAGGCGTCGCATTGTCAGGTTGCGTGGTTCAGTTTGCTCACTTATTCATAGCTAATGGCGCATGATCAACTAGCGCTACAGGCACTTTTGGCTTCAAACCCATGCAACCCATCGCCATCACCCAGGGAGACCCTGCCGGCATCGGCCCCGAGATCGTGGCCAAGGCTTTTCGGGATGCGCCCGATGCGCTGCGCCATTGTTTTGTCGTCGGTGACGTGGCCACTGTGCGCCGCGCTGCGGGCGTCATCACACGCCCCGGCGTGCCCGGTGTGCCCGTGGCGCAGATCGCGGCACCGGGCGAAGCGGCGGACGCTCCGCCCCGCTGCATCCCCGTGCTGCAACTGCCCGGTATCCCGGGGGCCCAGCCATGGGGCGAGATCAGCGCCGCCGCTGGCCGTGCTGCGGCGGACAGCGTGGTCTGGGCGGCGCGTGCCGCGTTGCGGGGGGAGGTGGCGGCGCTGGTGACGGCACCCTTGCACAAGGAGGCGCTGTCAGCGGCCGGGGTGGACTTTCCAGGGCACACGGAGTTGTTGCAGGCAGAGGCCGCCGCGCACCAGGGCGTACCGCTGGCCCAGATGCCGGTGCGCATGATGCTCGCCAATGACGAGCTGCGCACCGTGCTCGTCAGCATCCATGTGTCGCTGCGCGACGCGATTGCGGCCGTGACACAAGACAACGTGCTGCAGACGCTGCACATCACCCACGCGGCCCTGCAGCGCAGCCTGGGCCGCGTCCCGCGCATCGGTGTGGCGGGGCTCAATCCCCATGCGGGAGAGGGCGGGCTGTTCGGTCGCGAAGAGCTGGAGGTGATCGCTCCGGCCATTGCCGCCGCGCGTGGCGAGGGGCTGGACGTGCACGGCCCCTTTGCGCCCGACACGGTGTTCATGCGCGCGCGCAGCACCCCGCAGCGCGCGGGCGAATTCGACGTGGTGATTGCCATGTACCACGACCAGGGCCTGATCCCGGTGAAGTACCTGGGGGTGGAAAAAGGCGTCAACGTGACGCTGGGTTTGCCTCTGGTGCGCACCAGCCCCGACCATGGCACGGCGTTTGACATTGCGGGGCAGGGCATTGCAGACGCCTCCAGCCTGATCGAGGCGGTGCGCATGGCGCGGGCGCTGTGCGGGTGATGTCGGCTGCCGAGGCTTTCCAGCCCGGCGCTGATCGAAATCAAACGAACGGCTGAAAAAGTGGGTGCCTGCCCGGGCGCAGCAGGGCCCCAAGCTGTCCTGAAAAGCAACGCCACCGGCGGCTGGTCGTGACAGCGCAGCGGTGGCGTGGTGTGCGGCCGCAGGGGCCGCTTGCCAAGGGGGGCTACTTCTTCAGGCTGTCGCGGATTTCGCGCAGCAGCACGATGTCTTCGGGGGGCGCCACCGGTGCGGCGGGGGCGGGAGGGGCTTCGCGCTTGACGCGATTGATCTGCTTGATCATCATGAAGATGATGAACGCTAGGATCACAAAGTTGACCGCCACGGTCAGGAAGTTGCCATAGGCAAACACGGGTACGCCCGCTTTTTTGAGGGCATCGAGCGTGGTGCCCGTGCCCGGGGGCACGGTGCCCAGCACGATGAACAGGTTGGAAAAATCGAGCTTGCCAAAGACCAGCCCTACCACGGGCATGATCAGGTCCGCCACCACCGAATCCACGATCTTGCCAAAGGCACCGCCAATGATGACGCCCACCGCGAGGTCAATCACATTGCCCTTGACCGCGAACTCCCTGAACTCTTGCATCATCCCCATGTAGTTTTTCCTGGTAAAACGGTGATCGGCGAGTATCGCCCGGTTCGCCCCTCTGTCAAGGCAGCAAACCACTTGGAAATAACCATTTTCACTCCGCTACAATTCGCGGTTGACCCCAATCTAGCGATGTTCATCGAGGATCCCCATGAGTGACACTCCAATCGACTCCAGCAAGCGGACGTGGATCATCACGTCAGCATGTGCTGGTGCGGTGGGCGGCGTGGCAACCGCCGTTCCTTTCGTGAGTACTTTCCAGCCCTCAGAGCGTGCCAAGGCCGCTGGTGCTGCAGTTGAGGTGGATATCTCCGCCCTCAAACCTGGAGAAAAGGTCACTGTGGAGTGGCGCGGCAAGCCCGTCTGGATCATCAAACGCACGCCCGAGCAACTGGCAGAGCTGCCCAACCTCGATGGCCAGCTCGCCGATCCCAAGTCGGAGCGCAAACCCTCCGAACTCACGCCCGAGTACGCCCGCAACGAGGCGCGTTCGATCAAGCCAGAAATTTTTGTGGGTGTGGGCATCTGCTCGCACTTGGGTTGCTCGCCCTCCGACAAGTTTCAGCCCGGTGCACAGCCTTCGTTACCTGATGACTGGAAGGGCGGCTTCCTGTGCCCCTGCCACGGCTCCACGTTCGACATGGCGGGCCGCGTCTTCAAGAACAAGCCAGCCCCCGACAACCTCGAGGTGCCTCCGCACATGTACCTGTCCGATACGCGCCTGCTGATCGGTGAAGACAAGAAGGCTTGACGGAGAACGACATGGCCCACGAATTCAAAGAAATCTCGCCGAACGCCTCCGCAGGCGCCAAGGTCACCAACTGGTTCGAGAACCGGTTCCCGACGGCCTTTGACGCCTACAAGGTCCACATGTCGGAGTACTACGCTCCGAAGAACTTCAACTTCTGGTACATCTTCGGCTCGCTCGCGCTGGTCGTGCTGGTGATCCAGATCGTGACCGGCATCTTCCTGGTCATGCACTACAAGCCGGACGCCAATCTGGCGTTTGCCTCGGTCGAGTACATCATGCGCGATGTGCCCTGGGGCTGGCTGATCCGCTACATGCACTCCACGGGCGCCTCGGCGTTCTTTGTGGTGGTGTACCTGCACATGTTCCGTGGCCTCATCTACGGCAGCTACCGCAAGCCGCGCGAGCTGGTCTGGATCTTTGGCTGCGCGATCTTCCTGTGCCTGATGGCTGAGGCCTTCATGGGTTACCTGCTGCCCTGGGGCCAGATGTCCTACTGGGGCGCCCAGGTGATCGTGAACCTGTTTGCCGCCATTCCCTTCATTGGTCCAGACCTGGCCCTGTTGATCCGTGGCGACTATGTGGTGGGCGATGCGACGCTGAACCGCTTCTTCAGCTTCCACGTGATTGCCGTGCCTCTGGTGCTGTTGGGCTTGGTGGTGGCGCACTTGCTGGCGCTGCACGACGTGGGGTCGAACAACCCCGACGGTGTGGAAATCAAGGGCCCCAAGGCTCCCAAGGATGCCAACGGCAAGCCGCTCGATGGCGTGCCTTTCCACCCTTACTACACGGTGCATGACATCTTCGCGCTGAGCATGTTCCTGATGGCGTTCACGGCCGTGGTGTTCTTTGCTCCCGAATTCGGTGGCTACTTCCTCGAATACAACAACTTCATCCCTGCGGATCCGCTCAAGACCCCGGCCCACATTGCCCCGGTCTGGTACTTCACGCCGTTCTATTCGATGCTGCGTGCTATCACCACCGAGATGATGTACGTGCTCGTGCTGTGCGTGGTCGCTGGCGCCGGTTTTGGCGTGCTCAAGGCCAAGCTGCCCAGCTTTGTGAAGGCGGGTATCGCCGGTGCGGCCGTGGTGGTCATCGCCATGATGCTGTCCATCGATGCCAAGTTCTGGGGGGTGGTGGTGATGGGTGGCGCTGTGATCATCCTGTTCTTCCTGCCCTGGCTGGATCACAGCCCCGTCAAGTCGATCCGCTACCGCCCTGACTGGCACAAGTACCTGTACGGCGTGTTCGTGATCATCTTCTTGATCCTGGGCTACCTGGGTGTACAGCCACCATCGCCGATCGGCGAGCGGGTGTCGCAAGTCGGAACGCTGTTCTACTTCGGCTTCTTCCTGCTGATGCCCTGGTGGAGCCGCATCGGTGAACCCAAGCCCGTGCCTGACCGCGTGACCTTTGTGGCGCACTGAGCCTGGAGATAACAACAATGAAGAAAATCATCCTCACGTTGATCGCCGCTGTGGGTCTGGTCACTGGTGCTGCCCATGCGGCAGGTGGCGACACCATCGCCTGGGACAAGGCGCCCAACAAGACCAACGACCTGGCCTCGCTGCAAAACGGTGCCAAGATTTTTGTCAACTACTGCCTCAGCTGCCACTCCGCTGCGTTCATGCGGTTCAACCGCCTGCGCGACATTGGCCTGACGGAGCAGCAGATCAAGGACAACCTGCTGTTCACCACCGACAAGGTCGGCGAAACCATGAAGGCGTCGATCGATCCCAAGCAGGCCAAGGAATGGTTTGGGGCCAACCCGCCCGACCTCACCGTGATCGCACGTTCGCGTGCAGGCCACGGCGGTACGGGGGCTGACTATCTGTACACCTTCCTGCGTACCTTCTACCGCGACGACACCAAGGCCACGGGCTGGAACAACCTGGCTTTCCCCAGCGTGGGCATGCCCCATGTGCTGTGGCAAATGCAAGGCGAGCGTCGCCCCGTGTTTGAAGAGCACGAGAGCCATGGCCACAAGACCCAGGTGTTCAAGGGCTGGGAGCAGATCACTCCCGGCACGATGACGCCGCTGCAGTTCGACCAGAACATTGGCGATCTGGTGAACTACCTGCAGTGGATGGGTGAGCCCGCGCAAAACATCCGGTGGCGCGTCGGCGTCTGGGTGCTGATTTTCCTGGGCGTGTTCACCGTCATCGCTTGGCGCCTGAACGCCGCGTTCTGGAAGGACGTCAAGTAAACGCCAGATCCATCGCCAGCACCCTGCGGGGTGCCATTGGATTTATTGCAGAGTGGGCGCTTTTGGCGTCCCACTCTTTTGATTTTTAGGAGCCTCCCACCATGATGGTGCTTTATTCGGGTACGACCTGTCCCTTCTCCCACCGCTGCCGCTTTGTCCTGTTTGAAAAGGGCATGGACTTTGAAATCCGCGATGTGGACCTGTACAACAAGCCCGAAGACATCAGCGTGATGAACCCGTACGGCCAGGTGCCCATCCTGGTCGAGCGCGACTTGATCCTGTACGAGTCGAACATCATCAATGAGTACATCGATGAGCGTTTTCCTCACCCCCAACTGATGCCCGGGGACCCGGTGGACCGCGCCCGCGTGCGCCTGTTCCTGCTCAACTTCGAGAAGGAACTGTTCGTGCACGTGAACACGCTCGAATCGCGCGCCACCAAGGGCAACGAAAAGGCGCTGGAAAAGGCCCGCGCGCACATTCGCGACCGCCTGACGCAGCTGGCCCCCGTGTTCCTCAAGAACAAGTACATGCTGGGCGACAACTTCTCGATGCTGGACGTGGCCATCGCACCGCTGCTGTGGCGCCTCGACTACTACGGCATTGACCTGTCCAAGAATGCGGCCCCGCTGCTCAAGTACGCAGAGCGCATCTTCTCGCGCCCGGCCTACATCGAAGCGCTGACGCCGTCCGAAAAGGTCATGCGCAAGTAAGCAGCGGCCTGCAGACTTCACTTCTTCCATCGCAGCCGTAACAACGCCATCCATGACCGCACAGGAATCGACCTCCACGCGCCCCTATCTCATTCGTGCACTCTACGAATGGTGCACCGACAACGGGCTGACGCCTTATGTGGCGGTGCGTGTGGACGATTCCGTGCAGGTGCCGCGCGAGTATGTGAAGGACGGCGAAATCGTTCTGAACATCAGCTTTGATGCGACCAGCGCGTTGCAGCTGGGCAATGAATTCATCGAATTCAAAGCCCGATTTGGCGGCAAGCCCCGCGAAATCCTGGTGCCCGTGGGCCGTGTGATCGCCATCTATGCCCGTGAGAACGGTCAAGGCATGGCGTTTCCGCCCCCGGTGGATCTGCTGTGCTCTGCTGAAGGGGCTCCGGCAGCACTGTCTGCGGCGGAGGCTCCTGCTGCCGTGCCAGGGGAGGAGGCGTCGGCCGCAGCCGCGGAACATCGCATTGTGCAACTGGTGGGGGTGGAAGACGGTCACAAGGACGATGGGGGCGATGCGCCCCGGCCTCCGCCTTCTCAGGGTGGCGCGCGTCCCTCGCTGAAGCGCATCAAATAACGCGTTTTCAAATTTCGGGCGGTTTTTACAGGATAAAATATCGCCTTCGCCGGTTTAGCTCAGTTGGTAGAGCACCCGCCTTGTAAGCGGTAGGTCGTCAGTTCGATTCCGACAACCGGCACCATCTCTCTTCTTTTCGCATTCCCTGGCCAGACGCTTGCCGTCAGGTTTGAACTTTCAGGCGAATCGCGTTAACCTCCCACCCCCGACTGCGCAGATGTGCCTGCAAAGCAGGCAGCATTTGGCGTATTTTTGCCGCCGCAGCGTTGCTCTTCACCAGCAGGCACCAGCTGTCCCCGTCGATGGGACCCGCCTGAACTGCGGGGCGCAACGCGGCGGGGATCAGCAATTCAATGGCCTTGAGCCGATCACTGGAGTCGCGTGTCAGCGCTGTGAGCCTGGCCAGCGTGGGGGATTCCTCACTGGCCTGCTGCAGGGTGACGGCGTAGTGGCGGCGATTCATGGCGTAGCGTCTTCGGGCGCGGAGTATGGACAGTGCATTTGATTATCACGGACGCCAGGCTGGCGCGCAGCCGGGCCATTCATTTGTCTAGCACACGCTTGGTGCTGGTGGGGCTTGCGGTATCGCTTTGCTTGATGGTGGTGGCGGCAGGGCTGTATCACTGGGTGTTTCTGAAAGGCGCGCGTGAGGGCTGGCCCATTGTGGGCTCGCTGGTGCGTCTGGTGGTCAAGGACGAGTTTGCGGAACGGGACCGTTTCATGCGCGCCAACCTGGACGCCATGGCCCGCCGTGTGGGTGAAATGCAGGCGCGCATGGTGCAGCTGGAGTCCCTCGGGGACCGTGTGCTGGGCTTGGCAGGCATGGCACCTGCGGACATCCCGAAGCAGGATGCGCGCGGCGGTGCCTTGGTGAGCGCTCGCAATCTGTCGATGGAAGAGCTGCAGGCCACGCTGGATGATCTGGAACGCCTGACCAACCAGCGTGTGGATCTGATGACAGTGCTGGAGTCCCGTCTGTTCGACAAGCACATCCGCAAGAAGATGATCCCGACCCATGCGCCCGTCACGGGGCGCGTGGCAGGCTCGGGATTTGGCTGGCGCGTCGACCCCATCACAGGGCAGTCGGCCTTGCACACGGGGCTGGATTTCCAGGCAGATACAGGCACGTCCATCTTGGCGGCCGCCGGGGGCGTGGTCGTGACCCAGGAATACCACCCCGCTTACGGCAACATGGTCGAAGTAGACCATGGCAATCAGCTGGTGACACGCTATGCCCATGCCTCCCGCGTCTTGGTCAAACAAGGCGACATCGTGCGCCGCGGGCAAAAGATTGCAGAAATTGGCACCACCGGTCGCTCCACGGGCCCCCATCTGCACTTTGAGGTGCTGGTGCAGGGGGTTTTCCAGGATCCTCAGAAGTTTCTGAATGCGGGCGGTACAGCCACCGCAGCGCAGGTCGCCGCCGTTCAGCCCTCCCCGCTGGCGGGACAGCCGGCTACCCCGGCAACGGGCAGGTAAAATCGCGGGTCCGGCGTTCTCTGCCCGCCGTTGCATTGCTTGCAATACCGGTCGCAGGACCCATCTGAACTCAAATCATCTTAGGGATTTCGGTCGCCTGACGCGCTGATGGCAGCGGACAGGCGGTCCTGTTCGCATGGCCACCAACTTCCTCACCAAAATATTCGGCAGCCGCAATGACCGGCTTCTCAAGCAGTACCGCAAGACGGTGAACCGCATCAATGCGATGGAGCCCGAGTACGAGAAGCTGTCGGACGAGCAGCTCCGGGCCAAGACGCAGGAGTTCAAGGACCGAGTGGCCAAAGGCGAGTCTCTGGACAGCATCCTCCCCGAAGCGTTTGCCGTGGTGCGCGAGGGTTCCAAGCGCGTCATGAAGATGCGGCACTTTGACGTACAGCTGCTGGGCGGCATGGCGCTGCACTTCGGCAAGATCGCCGAAATGCGCACCGGCGAAGGCAAGACCCTGACGGCCACACTGCCGGTGTACCTCAATGCCCTCTCGGGCAAGGGCGTGCACGTGGTGACTGTGAATGACTACCTCGCCAACCGCGACGCGCAGTGGATGGGGCGCCTGTACAACTTCCTGGGTCTCACGGTGGGCATCAACCTGCCCAACATGCCGCGTGAAGAAAAGCAGGCGGCGTACCGGGCCGACATCACCTACGGCACCAATAACGAATACGGCTTTGACTACCTGCGCGACAACATGGTCTACGAAGCGCAGGACCGCGTGCAGCAGGGGCTGAACTTCGCCATCGTGGACGAGGTGGACTCCATCCTGATCGACGAAGCCCGCACGCCGCTGATCATCAGCGGCCAGGCCGAAGACCACACGGCGATGTACATCGCCATGAACAAGGTGGTGCCCTTGCTGGTGCGCCAAGAGGGCGAAGCCGACCCCCGCACGGGTGAAGGGGTGACCAAGCCCGGCGATTTCACGCTGGACGAAAAAACCCACCAGGTGTTCCTGACCGAGCAAGGCCACGAGACGGCCGAACGCATTCTGGCCTCGCATGGCCTGATCGCCGAAGGCGCATCGGTGTATGACCCGGCCAACATCACGCTGATGCACCACCTGTATGCGGCGCTGCGGGCCAACCACCTGTACCACCGCGATCAACACTATGTGGTGCAAAACGGCGAGATCGTGATCGTGGACGAGTTCACCGGCCGCCTCATGTCGGGCCGCCGCTGGAGTGAAGGTCTGCACCAGGCTGTGGAAGCCAAGGAAGGCGTGAACATCCAGGCCGAGAACCAGACGCTGGCCTCCATCACCTTCCAGAACTATTTCCGCCTATACAGCAAACTCGCCGGCATGACGGGCACGGCCGATACCGAGGCCTATGAGTTCCAGGAAATCTATGGCCTGGAAACCATGGTCATCCCGCCCAACCGCCCCAGCAAGCGCGACGACCAGCTGGACCGCGTGTACAAGACCACGCGCGAGAAGTACGAAGCTGCGATCAAGGACATCCGCGAATGCCATGAGCGCGGCCAGCCGGTGCTGGTGGGCACCACATCGATCGAGAACTCCGAAATCATCGACCAGCTGCTGAACAAGGAAGGTCTGCCCCACCAGGTGCTCAACGCCAAGCAGCACGCCCGTGAGGCCGATATCGTGGCCCAGGCGGGTCGTGAGGGCATGATCACCATCGCCACCAACATGGCCGGCCGTGGTACCGACATTGTGCTGGGCGGCAACATCGAGAAGGATGTAGCGGCCATCGAAGCCGACGAGTCCCTGTCCGAGTCCGAGCGCGCCGCCAAGGTGGCCGCGCTGCGCGAGCAGTGGAAGGTGGACCACGAGAAGGTCAAGGCGCTGGGCGGCCTGCGCATCATCGCCACCGAGCGCCATGAGTCCCGTCGTATCGACAACCAGCTGCGTGGCCGTTCGGGCCGCCAGGGCGACCCTGGTTCCTCGCGTTTCTACCTGAGCCTTGACGATTCGCTGATGCGCATCTTCGCGGGCGACCGCGTCAAGGCGATCATGGACCGCTTGAAGATGCCCGATGGCGAAGCCATTGAAGCGGGCATCGTGACCCGCAGCATCGAGTCGGCCCAGCGCAAGGTGGAGGCCCGCAACTTCGACATCCGCAAGCAATTGCTGGAATACGACGATGTGGCCAACGACCAGCGCAAGGTGATCTACCAGCAGCGCAACGACATCCTGGACGCGACGGACCTTTCGGACGTGATCGCTGCCATGCGCGAAGACTGCATGACCGATCTGGTGCGCCAGTATGTGCCTGCCGAATCGGTGGAGGAGCAGTGGGATCTGGCCGCGCTGGAGAAGGCGCTTGCAGAAGAATGGCAGGTATCGATTGCGCTGCAGCAGGAAGTGCAGGGCGCCAATGCGATCACCGACGA
>JADHED010001340.1_pt1 | contig 21665 bp, 13 predicted proteins | sample 8952041 | NCBI WGS metagenome assembly JADHED01 (sample SAMN16124423, study PRJNA663239) | bioreactor sludge metagenome | isolation source: sludge (control) | place: India:Bengaluru | collected 2018-09-08
CACAACTTATTTCCTGACATTTTTTAGTGAATTAATTCCGCCAACGGGTATATATTATTTCTTATTCATCTTGGAACTGTTGCTTAATATAAAAAAAAAGCCTACATTTGCAATGTCATCGCTCGAAGAACGAAGGACTTGGTTGCCCGCATTACCGTAAATGCGGTTTTTTTATACCCCTATTTCATCCTGTTTATGTATTTGTTTTGATAGTGAGGCTGATTGTCACAATCCACCAAAAAGCCTGTGATTAGAGCATAGTTTGGCTTTATATATTCCACGATAACAATATACTGTTTACCTCTGTACCAATAGTAATCACGGATGGTTCCATCATCTTCGATATACTTAAAACACGTGATCCGTTTATCATTTCTATTTTCTAAGATAGGCCTTATCCAATGTACTCTATTTGCTCTTTCCTCTCGGAACTCCCGGATCTGACCAGCCGTTTTACGTCTTCCTCCTTTAGTTGTACGAGTAATTACATGAACAAATTTCTCATAATACCGTTCAAAATCAGTAGGAAGTTTATCTTTCTTACTATTCTTATATAGATATGGCTTCACGCGTAAGGGAGTACCGTCAATGATTACAGTATTCTCAAAAAAGTCACGATGAAAAATTGCATAAGCTCATTCATCTTATTTTGATCCGTTGCTGCAACTCCATCAGCAAAATAAGGCTTTAAGGCTCCTAGTTCATCTGTTGTGCCCATCACGAATACGAGGTTGATGATCAAAAATGTTAAATTTAGTTTCTCCGGGTTCTGTACCTTCGTCCAATATATAACCTGACTTCATCTCAATATAACTTACCAACTCTTTTTTTGCCTGACTTCCATTTGCTAATGATTGAAGATTCCTTGCTTTGTAAGTTACTGCACCAATGAAAAAATCAGCTAACTGTATAAATTGCGATTCGTGGGAACGTATATGTTGAAAAGTGAGAAAAGGAGATTCTCCATGAAACTTATTGGAAAAGACCTCTTGAATCTTATTTAGCTTGGTACGTCCTTTGGTATCTTTTATATCTAAGAATACACGATAATCATTCATACCAGGGGGATTGGTATATGGGTTAACAAGTAGATAATAAATCATTTTATAATAAAAATTATCATGTTCCCCATTATTGAAAGACTGATTATCTAAACGATCCTTATATTTCACGAGGATACATCTAAATTCCATTTCAGAATCGAAGAAGTAATCCACAAGTTTCTTATACATCTCAACATGAGTATTACTGACGGTATTCCATTTTATCTCATGTAAAATAGCATATTCCCGCTTAATCGCCTTTATTCCTTGCTTCAGCTCTTCGACTTTCTCCTCCGGTACTTTTATGTAACCTATGCACATAACCGGGAAATGGTCATGTTCCAAATGACAGCTTTCATCTATGTAAAATGCGAATTGATCTTTATACATAACGGAATTCAAATATATTATTTACCCTAATTGTCATCATTTAAACTATGCTATAAAAGACGGAAATACTGTTCCATTGGCAAACGTGACACTAAACCCGGTAGCCGGACCGCGTTCAATCTTCTCATCCGAATGCGAACCTTTGACCGCAATGCTCCACTTCAGGATCAAGTACTATCTCTTTAGCATCTGGTTAGTTCGGTGGTAAAGTTACACTTTCTACTGAGATGTACGCTAAGCGACTGACTGGGGATATAATCTACCACCAACGCCAATTCCCTTTTTGCAGGCTGTAAAGCAGGCTCTATCATCTCAGTCAAAACAGGAAGTATTTCTTTCTTTATGATTTCTTCTTCCAACTCATTAGCTTCTTTTACAAGGTCTTCATTTATGGTAGGTCCCAATTCCTTGAGATTTGCCATTGTATCGTAATGCTCATAGCCTTATATTTCAATAAATTTTGTATCTGGATATTTAATCGAAAAATCTTTTGTTTTCGGATGGGTCTGCAGTAATCTTCTTAAGAGGTTCAAACCAGAATAAACCTCTCGACAAATGTTATGTTGTTCTATTAAATAATCATTTGAATACTTATTTCCCTCAATTTTATGAGCTGGAGCTTGGCGTTCTTTTCTTACGTTATATAGCGGTGAGTAAATATCCTTCACTACATCCTTGTTTACTTTAGTAATCCATTCTTTGAGACAATTCAACGTACCTTTTTGCTTTCCCTCCTCGTCTATTACATTTAGAATAGGCTTGAAAAAATTGATATCAATATTGCTGATTATAACCTTTTCCAAAAGCAACAAAAACTGATTATAATAATCTAAACTTGGAAAAGCAAGCATATCAAAATTAAATAATTCATCTTTTGTGTATTCCTTTTTAAATAGTTTATTGGAGAAGGTAATCTCTGTTAATTCGTTTATATTATAAATTTCCTTCAGGATAGAACGATAAACAGTATTGGGAAAACTCCAATTACAACCAGATTGATTGTCTTGATAATTTTTTAGTGTCTTGCAGTTATTAGTGTCAATAATTCTATAACTATTCCAAAGAAATTGGTTAGACGTTGACATATTCCTCAAATAACGAGGAAATGCTACGATAATAATATCATCGTCTTGACGACCTATGCCGAATGTTTTCAAGTTTATTGAATTTTTTGCATCAACACTTTCATTCGAGATAATACTTCCTGAATAACTTTCAAATTTGAAATTCATTCGCGGATCAGGTGCATAATTAGAAAGTATATCATATTTAAAATAACACGATTGCAATTGAGGATAACCTAATGCCATCATTTTTTCAAAAGGTTTTAATTCATATTCAGATATATTTCTATTCTTTTTTAGAAATGAAGAGGATGGATAAAAACAAATTGTTTCACATCCATTATATTCTTTAAGGCTCTCGATTTGCTCCTCTATTGATGCAAATCCAAATCTTATAATATAAGGGTTTGTGTCATGCAATTGTGATATTAATTGAACATCTCCTTCTTGAATGAGTTCAATTAGCGATTGCATAGAATCCTCATCCAATGAACAATGCAAATTATTCATAGATAATCCATTGAAATCATCTGATGATACGAATTTATCGTATATCTGACTCAATAGATTCATTTTTAAAGTATACTGCTGCTCCATTTATTTTTCCCTTTCGTAATCTTCTTTTGTTATTGTTGTGTCAGGGTCTACTATCTTTACTTCATCATACGAAAGGCCGTATATATGAAATATTGCTTTATCAATAAGTATTAAATTCTTTTCTTTTATTATACTATTGCTCGAATAAATATCATTTACCAAATGTGTAATTGCATCTATTTTAGTTTTCTCTGTAAGTTGTAAAGGAAGATTCCTGAGCCTATTTATTTTTACTTGAGGGAATACTCTTCCACCTTCATTGGATTCTAAAATGTACACCCAATTTAATAATGTAGAATTCATGACAGCTAAAACATATTCTAATGACAAAACTCTTTTATATCTTTCTTTTAAAAGAGTTGAGTGTACAGAATTTTTAGTATAATATCCATTGTTATCAATGGTACCAACTATTTTATCAGCAGTTTGCCTAGTTACAATCTTTCTATTACAAAAGAAATTTTCTTTTTTAATAATTCTTGCTGTGAAAGGTATTCCTTTAGTTGTGAGAGACGACCTAACCTCTTGTACTTTTTTCTCACTATAATACACGAACAATCCAGACCATTTTATTTGACTATAAGAATCAAAATCCTTTCCATCAATAACCTTTTTAGAATCATTATCAATAAAGGAAGTTGAGAAAAATTGGCCTTTAATATACTCACTTCCTGGATTTATACCATCAAATATATCACAATATTCAGAAAGTACAGTTGACGCATTTTTTATTCGTTCAAGTATTATGCTACTATGATTTGAGCTATCAATATATTTTAGTTGAGTGTCTTTTTTTATAGAATCAATTTTTATAGAACTATCTTTAAACTCATGTTTGCTAATAAAGCGTCTATATCTAAACATATTAGCATTTACGCTTTTACAGAATGCGACAATAACAGACTTCCCAACAGTTGCATTCTCAAAAACCTTTTCTTCAAATATTACTATAGAAGATATAGTTCCTGCTGTTAATATTAATCTTCTTATATTTAAAAATGCAGGTAAGTTTAGAATTGTATCAGGAACAATAAATGATACATAGCCATTCTTTGAATTAAGAAATATTGATTTTTCGTAAAATAAAGCATATAGATTTATTTTAAAATCAGCAGATTTGTATTTTTTATATTTATCAAGTTCTTGTTTCTCCGTATTGCTTCTTTTTACGATTTTGTATGGTGGATTACCTATTACAATATCAAACCCATCTTTTACTCCAAACATCCATTCAGAATCAAAGAATGGAGAAGATGCATTTTGATTGAACATATCCCATTTAGCTAATTGTTGCGCTTCGCCATTACCAACAGCACCACAATCTCTTAGCATATCAGCAATCTCTTGTCGTAATTCATTAACTCGGTCACGCCATTTGCGCTTGGTACGCAAAGTTTTAGCTCCAAATATTTTGTGCTTTGCAGTTTTTAATTCATTTTCTTTTGCTTTAATGGCATCTGTATCAAATAAAGAAGCATCCTTATTGTTAAGGTCTATCAAAGTATTTGCAGCTACAAACTTTGCTTCAAGATTTGGTAAGGGACGTATACCAAAATTATCCGTAGCTTCTGTATTTGTAATCTGATCAACAACCAAAGAAATAAAAAAACGTAGTTTACTAATCTGAATGGCAATAGGTTGTATATCTACTCCATAAATGCAATTCTCTATCAGATAAAGTTTTCGGGCATAATCCGGGCGATTAATAGCTTCGTCAAAACTGCGTTCGATATCTAGGACAGCTTCCTTCCTCTCATCATCGGTGAAATTACGATAGGCTTCGGATGTTTCTGAGATCGCATTGTCAAGCAACATCTTTTTCCAAAGCTCATTATCTGGATCAATACGTTGTAGTATATGCACCATTTGTTGCAATATTCCCATAGGAAATGCTCCTGAGCCACAAGCGGGGTCGAGGATTTTACAATTATAGAGCGACTCCATAATGCAACGCCGCTGCTCTTCAGTGAAGTTTACAGGCTCATCTGAATATTGTAGTAATTGACGAAACTCAGGCTCAAGTTCTTCTCCTACTGTCCGTTTGAGGTGAGCTACCAAACTCTCATTCACCATGTACTGTACAATTTCTCGTGGAGTATAGAAGGAACCGGTCTGCTTCCGGGCTGTAGTTTGTGTCTCGGGATTGTAGGATGCAAGAAGATTCTCAAATACCTTACCTAACAATTCCGGATCAAGCGATACCTCTTGATCAAAAGGAGTATTCTCCTCTACCGTGAAATTATAACGTTTTAGTATGTCGACAATACCACGTGCTGAAACTTTCTTTTTATTCTTGTCACCATACCATTCGGAAAGATCAATATTCTTACCCATTTCTTCACCAAAGAAAAGATAGTCAGGTAAAATCAAAGCCTTCTTTACAGATTCACGATCAGAAAAACCATCATAATACTCACCTTTATCCTTTTCATCTAAGCAATCGAAGAGTCCTCCATTAAGAAAAGGAACGGCACGATTGGCTAGATCAACGAAAAGTTGCGGATTGCTAAAGTAGCTCTCATAGCGCATCAATTTGTTGTTATCATAGTCATCACGACCGTTACGGAAGCGGCGTTCAGACAGTTCATTACTACCTTCGGGCGTAATAGGGCTATTAAGCATTGCAAAGAAAAGATTCTGAAGAATAGCCTTGTAATATTTGCTCTCATTTGATTTGCTAAACAGATCAACCTTTACATTTGGATTAAAATCATGAATCAAATTCTCGGCAATATATTTTTCATCAAAAAACTCTTCCGGAACCAAATGCCGTTGCTTCAAGAACCATACAAAGATTAAGCGGGTTATAAGCCGAATGGCACTTTCATTATTATATTTCGCATCGTCTGTACTGTCATTAATGTTGTTCGGGAAACGAATAATCTGAATAGCCCATGCATACCAGTCACTTAGCTCATTGTAGAAAGCTTTAGTCAGCACCTCTACCGAGAAACGAGTATGTAAATCTTCATCGTTTACCACTCTCCCCTTTTCGTTCAAATACTTATTAGGAGTATAACAAGCAATGCCCTCACCCAACAGATAACTATAACGATGCGGGTTACTGAATGACTTTACTACTTTTGAGGAGCCTTTCTCCCAGTTCAAAGTTATTTCTATAAACGAGAAGCGATATGTACGCACATCATCCTCGGGGACAAAGAGCACCAACGCTCGGTCTTCGGCCTCATCAGCCAACAGACGGAATGCTTCTTTCGACAAGCCTACACGGGCATCATGCTTAGAAGTATGACGTATTTCGTAAACGACTAAATCGAGCGTAGGAGACGAGCCCAGTTTGACAGCATGTGTAGCATACTTGGTCTGCGTGCTAAAATGGATTTCTTCTTCAACAGATAAAAAATCTTCGGGTAGAAAGGAGCCTCGCAAAAAGCTTAAAAATTCGATACGGTTGTATGCTTTGTTGAATTCCATATTCCTAGTTATCTTAATTCTTCACTTAATATAATTGTTTCTTCACTGTCATCTACTTGCATTTGCTTCTTAATCTGACGAGTCAGATAATCTGTAGTAATGATATGAGGTAATTTCTTCACTTCGGAATGAGTAAGCTGATTAATCATACGTATCTCATAACCGGAAAGAGCTTCTGACCTTGCACACCGCATCAAATCCTCCAGATAATCAAGAGGCAACAACTTCTCACTTCGCAGCATCTTTACTTTAGCAATAGCGTTCAAGATTTCTTTCTCATTACGATCTTTTATATCATTTCTAAAGAGTGAGCGCTTCACCTCTTGATAAATTATATCAAAATTCTCACTCAGATCGATCGGTACCTCCGCTTGCTTAGCTGCAAAAAGCGCTAACGCTTCTTCCGCAGATAACATTACCGGTGAACCACCTAATGTCCCAATCTTGAAAACAAAGTCATTACCTTTCTTACCAAACATTAATACGCCTTGTTGCGGCTTCTCTATCTTGCGTGCAGTCCGTGCCCTATGAGGCATATCCATGGCCTGCATATATGCTTCTGTGCCTTTCACCTCATTGAGAAGTTTGCGATAGGGTGTATCCCAGGAAGCCTCTTCACTCCGGGCAAGTTCCTTTCGGAAACGCTCTTTAAAATAGGCTTGCACTTCTTCGTCTTTTGTTAGTGCCTTAGTATCTTCACCCATAATGGCATGAATCATGGCCATTTTTAAAGTAGATATTTCCTTTGTCCGGGTCTCCTTTTCGCCAACGTCGGTCGGAAAGTAGTTATAAATATAGAGTTTGTCGAATACCTTTTTATTGATACGGTTTATACGCCCTATACGCTGAATGACGCGAGTTGGATTGTACGGAATATCATAGTTTACAATAGTCCCAGCCCGATGAAGATTGTACCCTTCGGATATCGCATCAGTAGCAACCAATATCTGAAAATCATTGCGTTGCAGGCTAGGTTTCAACCCGGCATCAAAATTGGCACGTATAAGATCTTTGTTAGCTAATGAAGCATCAGCAGAAGTATATTTCATAACAGGCAGAGCGGCCTTCTTCAATGCATCTCCCAAATAATTGGCTGTGTCGGCATACGAGGTGAATATGATGAGTTTACGCATCGGTTCATCTGCCAGCATCTTGCGTACAATGCCGATAAATGACTCCAATTTAGGATCGGATTTTATTTCATTTTTTTCACCAAACCACTCAGTCTTCAGATTCTTAAGCAGGGTTAAATCGGCAATCATATCCTCTACAAATTCTTTTTTCACATATTTCATGTCTATTTCAAAGAATCCTTTCGCCTCATACTTTTCAAAAGCCCCCTCAATCTCACTCAGCCCATCTTCTGTTGATTCATAAAAATCAGAAACCGATGGCAGATTGCCTTTCTTATATATAGGAATTTTCTGACGATGATGCACCCATTCTATAATATGTTCGGAAGAACGTATCATGTAACTTAACGAATCCCGAAAAGCTGCCACTGAACTTTCAAAACGCGACACCAACAAATGACGCATGAACTTAGCTACGTTACTCTGCCGGCCAATCAACAAATTGAACTTGACCCCCGTCTTCTTCTCCAATTCTTTAGCCAGTTTATCAACCATTTCTTCATGAATATACAAGACAGGAGAATAACGGGCTGCCTTAAAACGGAATATACCATCGTTGGCGTGTCCATCCTCTGAACTTATACGATCAAGTGTATTTAAATACTGCGTTTTTAATCCACTCAGATCATAAGTAAGTTCTTCCGGATCGTTAGGAATAACAAGCTGTATTTTTTGTTCTTTCAGATCCCGTCTATATTCATCTATATCTTGCAAATCTATGCGTGAACGGCGCACCACCAACGGGCTAATAATGGAACGGATACTTTTGCTGATAGCTGCAACTTCTATTTTCAGCTCGTCTTCTGCAACCATTCCTTTGCGTTGCGCTTCACGCAATTCACGATAACGAGTGATTAATTCTTTGAAAGTTGCTCCCAGATTTTCAACGGTCTTTAAAGTGGAACGTGACGGAATCTGAAAAAGCTTCAACATAGAATAGATATCGTCCGGCTTATTATTGAAAGGGGTAGCTGTAAGCAGTAACACTTTATTGTCTGAACAAAGATTATGCAATAGTGCGTAATCTTGAGTGTATTCATTACGGAAACGATGCGCTTCATCAATAATAATCAAAAACTTTTCATTTGTCTTTACAATGCCATTATAATGATTCAGAGCCTGTTCTATCATACCTGCACTAAATACAGTAGCAGTAAAACCAAACTCATCCTTATACTCCTCCCACTGTCTAAGTAAGTGGGGAGGACAAATTACGATGGTACGTAATCGCAAATTACGGGCTACCGTAGAAGCAATGACACTTTTTCCCAATCCCACAACGTCTGCTATAATAGCACCACTATGATTGTCGAGGGCTTGTAAAGCCATCCGGACTGCATCTGTCTGGTAACGCAGATTGGAATATTTGCCATCCGTAATATCATAAGGAGTAAGCATATTCTCTTTAGAAGGCATATCAAAGTACTCTTTCAAAACTCGGATATACATCAAATATGGAGAATAAAGCTTTTCATACCAAATACGGGCCATTACCTTATTATTCCACTCGTCTGTATTGCTTTTATCTGCAATAAGTACGGAAGTTTCCCAAAGTTCTTCAAAGATTCGTTTGCCTTCTTCATAATTACCCTTATCATCAAAACGGGCATTTAGTTCAAGACGGCCTGTAAATCCTTGATAGGAAAAATTGCTGGATCCTGTAATGACTACACCGGGGAGTTCACCTCCTTCATTCACCGCCTCTCCATAAGCAAAAAGATACATTTTAGCATGACATGGATCAAGCGTTTTACGTATCTGCAAAGACCCATCAAGAATTTTCCCATAGAAAAGATTAAACTGCTCCAGCTTTTCTGCACTATCCAGAAAATCTGTATCATTGAAGAGCTTTACAAATTTATTATAATAGTCTTCTTTAATCTGGGCTCTTGAAATGGCAGTCTGCCGGAAGTCTTCCACTTCACGAATATGCTTGGAAATCAGGACATCTACATCCAAACCAACGAGAATGCGGATCTGCTTATCCTTCATCTTCTCTGAAACAGTAGCGTAACCGGAATAATAGAAGTAACCGACAAGAATATCCACGGCATATGTCTTAGGAAGAATCCCATTTATGATATCCGAAAGAAATTTTTCTTGATTTGTTATGAAGTTAGCACTCATTTTTTAGTTATTGCTTCCATATTGTTTAAGAACAACTTATCTATTAATGATACAAAATTAACAGAATAAGTTTATAAGAGAGCATGATTACCCAAAAAGTAATAACTAAAATGGCGTATATTATAACTATCCGTATCTAATTAAATAGAGTAACCCTACTTCTTCTCCATATCAAAACCATATCAAAACCGTATTTGCTCCGTAGTTTCTCCGTATAAAGTCCTATTAATACGGAGAAACTACGGTAAAAGTACGGAGCAAATATGGCTTTGATAATAAGAAGGATAGATTCCATCATGAATTTCCAACTGATTTATAAAGAGTCGAAAACGTACATTATTCTTATTTTTTTATGCTGTTAATCTAGTAAATAGAAAACGGTGCGTATATTTGTATACCGAACAAGCTCATCAGAATCAAGAAATGGGTATTATTTTAAAAGAACACCTGAAAGCATTCTCATTTTTAAACAAAATGAAGTGAGTAAGAACAGAGAAGTATAAAACGAAATAATAACATTTAGCAATAATAATAATGAAAAGATATACACTTTTCTTTTATATCTATCTTACAATGAATGTAGTATGTTACGCTCAAAACAAATATCCGCTTGCTGTCTCCGAATATAAGCTGGATAATGGTTTTACCATCTGGATTAATGAAGATCACACACAGCCTAAAGTATTCGGAGCTGTGGTAGTAAATGCCGGATCAAAAGATTCCCCCAATACAGGCATTGCGCATTATTTTGAACACATCATGTTCAAAGGGACTGAAAAGATAGGCACAACAGATTATAATGCCGAAAAAGTATACCTGGAGTCCATACAACAGAAATATGATGAATTAGCCGGTGAAAAGGATGAAGTTAAACGGAAAGCTATACAGAAAGAAATTAACCAGCTAACAATCAATTCAGCGGCATATGTTATACCCAATGAATTCAACCGACTCATCACATTATATGGTGGAACGGATTTAAACGCATTTACTTCTTACGACATGACGGTTTATCATAATGTATTTTCTCCTCAATATATCAGACAATGGGCGGAGCTCAATAGTGAGCGGCTCCTTAATCCGGTATTCAGAATGTTTCAAAGTGAATTGGAGACCGTTTATGAAGAAAAAAATATGCGCTCTGATGCGTTGGGTGCCAAAGCCCTGGAAAAAGGAATGGAACGTTACTTCATGCCGCATCCCTACGCCTACCCCATTATAGGGAGTACGGAAAATTTAAAGAATCCCCGACTGTCGGAAATGGAGAAGTTCTTCAAAGATTATTATGTGGCAGGAAATATGTGCTTGATTTTAAGTGGAGATATTCATCCCCAAGAAGTCATGCCTGTATTAGAAAAAGGATTCGGGCGTATCCGTCCGGGATATGCTCCTAGGTTCAGTGCAGCAACTCCTCCGTCTTTCCACGGACAAGAGCGATTCAATGTCAAGATTCCTATCCCTATCGTGAAACTATCGGCAGAAGCATGGCGCGGTGTACCGGCTAATGATCCCGATGAGTTGCCTTTGCAGATAGCATGCAAGTTGCTGAGCAATGACAATCAAACAGGCTATATTGACAAACTAATGTCTGATAGTAAAATTATGGCAGGTGGAGTGGAAAACGGTGGAATGGATCATGCAGGATTTCTAGCAGCTTACGTTGTACCAAAAATATTACTTCAGTCGAATAGTAAAGCTTGCAAATTGATTAATGCACAAATAGAACGGATAAAGAAAGGCGATTTTAGTGAAGAGACATTTAATGACATCAAACTAGGTATAAAGCGGAACTATGAGTTACAACTGGAAGACGTTAGCCAGCGTACTTTCGCAATGTTTTCACTTTTCACTCAAGGGCGATCATGGAATGATTATTTGGAAAATTTAAAACGCATTGACGGGTTGAACAAACAAGACATAATAGCGATTGCTAACAAATATTTCACTGACGACTATTTGTTTTTGAAGAAGAAAACAGGCAAATACCCTAAAGATCGTCTTCAAAAGCCAGGGTTTGCGCCTATTATCCCTAAAAATGCCGAGGCACAATCAGCTTATGCGCAACAGTTATCTCAGATGCCCGTTAATGAAATGGCTCCCCGATATCTAGATTTCGAAAAAGACGCTCATACCTATCAACTGACACCTTATGTCAATCTATACTGTAGTCCAAATCCTGTAAATGATATCTTCACGATAAAATTAAACTTCGGAAAGGGTATCTTAGAATCGAACATGGCAGAACCGGTAAGTAATTACCTAAATCTATTAGGAACAGATTCTTTGAGTTTTGAACAATTCAAAGAAAAGCTCCAACAATTGGGAAGTACAATGGCATTCTCTGCAAATAATAATGCATTTATACTTGAAGTTAAAGGGTTTGACGAAAACATGGAACCGACTTTAAAATATGTCGGGGAGTTTATGAAAGGAGTAAAGGGAGATAAGAAAAAACTAAAACAGGTGATAGATGCACAAAAAATAGCCAATAAGGCCCTTATCAAAGACCCTCAACAAGTAGCTGGAGCATTGACTGAAAAAGTTATTTTTGGAAATAGCTCCCACCATTTACGACAGTTATCTATAGCCGAAATGAAGAAATTAAAATCGGATACATTATTGGAGGAATTCAGAAGACTGACTTCTGTAGCCTGTGATATTCATTATTGTGGCAATTTGGATAATAATAAAGTCGTGGAGATTGTGAAAAGTAATTTCAATTTAAATGGAGTAAATACAGCTTCCAATGCCCCTTATTATCGGTCTAATAAAGCGGTAGAAAAAAATGTGGTCTACTTCATTAATGAGCCTAATGCCTCACAGAGTGTAGTAGTGGCATATGTTCCCGGAGAAATCAATTCTGATGATAAGAGCAGAAATACTTCAGCACTCTTCAATAATTACTTTGGTAGTGGAATGAGTTCCATCTTATTTCAAGAAATACGTGAGTTTCGTTCACTTGCCTATGGAGTGAGTGGGAACTACAAGCTTAGCCCAAACAAAGATAGAGATAAGCAAGGACTTTTATACATTGCATTAAGTACCCAGGAAGACAAGACTACAGATGCTATTAAACTGGTAGATTCACTGCTACACGATATGCCTTTAAGGCCCGATAAGATTAAAGTATGCCGCCAAGATCTTATTAATTCTGCAAACAATGATTTTCCCTCCTTTCGCGAAATCAGTCCGAAAATTGCTGAATTAAAACAAAAAGGCGAAATGGTAGATCCTAATATTCAATTAATTAAAGCACTTCCAGACATCAACATGGAGGATATTAAAAGCTTTTATGAGAAAAATATACAGAATAAACCAATAGCTTATATTGTGGTGGGCAACTCGAAAAAGATAGATATAGAAAAGCTGAAACAGTTCGGTGAGTTCAAGCCAATGAAAATAAAAGACATTATTAACAAATAAATATCTCTTTAAAATAACAATAGACCTTAAGGAGATTAAGGTCTATTCTTATTCTTTTTACAAGTAATGTAATCAATGCTAACATTACTTGTGATATAAATGAGAGAAATTACTTTTTCTCTTTATTGTAATTATCTAATCCTGTTTGCAAGAAGTCAATATATTTAGGTATATCTTCGTCATAAGAATAAGACTTATTCAGCGGGCTACCGTTATTGTCAACCAATACATAAAAAGGCTGGGCATTAGCTCCGAATTTTACACGTTGAAGATAACTCCACTTATCTCCTAACGTACGCAATAAACGTTCTGTTCCATTCTCTACAACCTTAACAGGTTCTGCCAATTTGGTCTTATTATCGACATAAAGCGAGATAAGCACATAATCATTATTTATGATATCACTTACTTTTGTATCTGTCCACACAGCAAGTTCCATCTTACGACAGTTCACACAACCATATCCGGTGAAATCAAGCATCACCGGCTTGCCGGTTCTACGGGCATACTCCATACCCAAATCATAATCATCGAACTTTGCATGTATTTCATTCTTATACAGATTGAAATCTTGTGTTTGCAAAGGAGGTGAGAATGCACTCACCGCTTTTAGTGGAGCGCCCCACAAACCGGGAACCATATATACCGCAAATGACAATGATGCAAGTGCTAAAAAGAAGCGGATTACGCCAACTTTAGTATCGTCATCGTCATGTTTGAATTTGATCTTACCTAACAAATAGAAACCTAACAAACCAAAGATAACAATCCAAAGCGCAAGGAATGTCTCTCGATCAAGAATGTGCCAACCATAAGCAAGATCCGCTACAGACAAGAACTTCAAAGCAAATGCTAATTCCAAGAATCCTAAGGTTACTTTAATCACATTCATCCACCCTCCCGATTTAGGCATGGATTTCAACCATGACGGGAACAAAGCGAATAATGTGAAAGGTAATGCTAAAGCAATAGCAAAGCCAAGCATACCCACAGCAGGTCCCATCACACTACCCGTAGTAGAAACTTGAACCAGTAGGAATCCGATGATCGGGCCGGTACAAGAGAAGGAAACGAGTGATAGGGTAAATGCCATGAGGAAGATACTCAATAAGCCGCTTGTTTTCTCAGCTTTACTATCTACGGCATTACTCCACTTAGAAGGTAGCGTCAATTCAAAAGCTCCAAAGAACGATGCAGCGAACACCACCAATAAGAGGCAGAATAAAATATTGAAAACAGCATTCGTAGAAAGTGCATTCAATGCGCTGGCTCCGAAAAGAGCAGTAATAGCTAGCCCTAACGTAACATAGATCACCACAATCGATGCACCGTATGTCCAAGCATCGCGGATACCTTTTTTCTTATCTTTAGAACGTTTGAGGAAGAAACTTACCGTCATTGGAATAATAGGCCATACGCAAGGAGTGAATAAAGCCAACAGTCCACCTAAAAATCCTGTAATAAAGATATAAACCCAAGATAAATCTTTAGGAGAAGTTGTTCCCCCAAAAGATTCCAATTGGGTAATGACCGGCTTCCAAAGATCTACACTTGCCGAATCGTTCACTGCAACATTAGCAGCTATCGAATCTTTTGCCATACTATCCGATTTTATACCATCAGTCGTTCCTGTTGTTGCATTAGCCGCATCTGTTTGATTGGCATTTGGCTCTTGCGACGCTACACCCTTGCCTCCTGTATCAGCAGATGCATCTGATTTACCCGAATACTTAAAAGGAACTTGAGTAGGAGGCAGACAGTTTTCATCATTGCAAGCACCATATTCCAAGTAACCCTCAACATGATATGCACCACCCGTTAAAGTCAATTTCTGAACGAACTTAGCCGAGTTCATAAAGTAACGCACTTTCATATCAAACAATTTGTCGAAAGTAGCAACCTCCTTACCTTGTGGTTTCAACTTGCCTGCAACTTTTGCTCCAGTAATCTTGTCGACATTGAATGTTGCCGAAATAGGACCACCTTCGCCCAAATCCGTAGAATAGACATGCCATCCCTTGTCTATGGTAGCCGTGAAAATAATCTCAGCTTCATTAGCCGAGACCGTTTTCAATTCAGTTTTAAACTTTACAGGCTCTTGTATCTGCGCCCGGATCATTATCGTAACCAAGAGCAGACAAAGGGTCAATATTTTTTTCATATAATCCTGTTTTTCTCAATTATTATCAAAATTCATAATCTACGCACGCACGGCTCTCCTTCACATCAGCCAGGATCTTACCAGCCTCGAGGTGATCAGGATGGGTGGCATAGAATTTCACATCATCCAACGTATCAAACTCACTATAAAGAGCAATACTCCATGCTTCCGCCGGATTTATATTCAAACCGACTTCTATCTTACGAATTACGGATATTTTTGAAGGAAGAGCTTCAATAGCTTTTTTAAAACTATTCATAGCAATCAATTTCTCTTCAGCAGAAGCCTCATCTTTGAGTTTGAACAGTACAATGTGCTTAACCATAACTATAATATTTTAAATGATTTATGTTTATATTTGTTCTATAAATATTCACTTATTTACATTCCACCTTATGAGATTTCGGGAATTATCACGTATATTTGTCCTTTGAAACAGTTTATATAACTGCAAAAATACTGGTTTTGTTTTAAATATACATTTAAACGGATGTTAATAATAGGAATAGCAGGCGGTACGGGATCCGGAAAAACAACCGTTGTGCGTAAAATAGTTGAAAGCCTTCCGGCAGGTGAAGTGGTGCTATTACCCCAGGATTCATATTACAAAGATAGCAGTCATGTCCCTGTGGAGGAACGCCAAAATATTAATTTCGATCATCCCGATGCTTTTGAATGGTCACTATTGTCAAAACATGTATCAACACTTCGTTCCGGAAAAAGTATAGAACAACCCACTTACTCATATCTCACTTGCACTCGTTTACCCGAGACTATTCATATTGAGCCCCGTGAAGTAATTATTATAGAAGGTATCCTTGCTTTATGTGATAAGAAACTACGCGATATGATGGACCTGAAAATATTTGTTGATGCAGACCCCGACGAACGATTAATCCGTGTCATCCAACGCGATGTGATAGAGCGTGGCCGGACAGCCGAAGCTGTCATGGAGCGCTACACCCGTGTACTGAAGCCAATGCACCAACAATTCATAGAGCCTTGCAAACGTTATGCTGATCTCATTGTACCCGAAGGTGGTAACAATCAAGTTGCTATTGATATTTTGACGATGTATATAAAAAAGCACCTGTAAGAATTTCTTTCTAATATTTTAGAAATATTTCTACATTGTGTTTAATTTGAAATGACATCTCTGGACTCCAGTCTACCTCATAACTTTAATAAGAACACTAATGAGAAGAAATAGAAATTTTATAAAGTTGCTGCCCGTAATTCTGGCTTTCGTATGCGCAATATCGGGATGCCATAATAAGAATAATGTCAAGGATCATTCCGTCGACAAGCTACAGCAGATTAAGGATAGTGGCGAATTAGTGGTTCTGACCATGTACAGTTCCACTTCATATTTTCTATATCGTGGACAGGAAATGGGATTTCAATATGAGCTGGGAGAACAATTTGCAAAAAGTTTGGGAGTAAAGCTCCGTGTTGAGGTTGCACGCAATGCACGCGAGCTGATCGGTATGCTTCAAAGTGGAAAAGGCGATCTTATTGCCTATAATTTACCCATAACGAAAGAGTGGAAAGACAGTCTTTTGTATTGCGGAGACGAAGTAATCACACATCAGGTCATAGTCCAACGAACAGGAAAGAATATCAAACCCGTTAAAGATGTCACCGAACTCATAGGCAAAGACATTTATGTGAAACCGGGCAAATTCTATAACCGTTTGGTTAATCTTGATCGGGAGCTGGGTGGAGGAATACACATTCATAGAGTGGAAACCGACAGTATCAGTACCGAAGATCTCATCACACAGGTATCCCAAGGTGAAATACCCTACACGGTAGCAGATAATGACATAGCTCAAATCAATACGACATATTATTCCAATTTGGATATTTCCTTGTCGATAAGTTTTGATCAAAGAGGTTCGTGGGCCGTACGAAAAGATTGCCCGGAACTTGCAGCTGCTGCTGATAAATGGTTCAAGGCTAATAAAACGTCGCCTGATTACACAGCAAGTATAAAACGTTATTTTGAGATACGTAAGACTATACCACATTCCCCCATCCTTTCATTACTCGAAGGAAAAATATCCCATTATGATAAATTGTTTAAGAAATACTCACAAGATATACGCTGGGACTGGCGCTTGTTGGCATCACTCGCTTATACAGAATCCAATTTTGATACTACGGCGGTTTCATGGGCAGGGGCAAAAGGTTTAATGCAGCTTATGCCCATTACAGCCCGAGCCATGGGCATGCAACGCGGACAAGAACATTCTGCAGACGAGAGCGTAAAAGCTGCCGTGAAGTATATTTCACTTATCGATAAAACATTCTCTAAAGTGCCCAAAGAGGAACGCTTGAAGTTTATATTGGCTGCTTACAATTCAGGAATAGGTCATATACAAGATGGCATGGCTTTAGCCCGGAAATATGGCAAGAATCAGTATATCTGGAAAAATAATGTAGAACGTTATGTCCTTTTAAAAAGCAATGAGGAATATTACTCCGATCCGGTATGTAAAAATGGATATTTTCGTGGACAGGAAACCTGTAACTTTGTCAAAGAAGTCACCGGGCGATATGAGGTATATAAAAAGAAGATACCCAAATAATAAAGGATATTCTAAAATATATATACCCTCACTACATAAGCCATGAATGGATTTTTGTAGTGAGGGTATATTATTTCAAAAACAGTATACTTTATTCGAACAGATTCAATTTATTATTTCTTACTTCCTCCAGTGAAATTGTTTTCGTTGTTTTTAAAGCATTTTTTTCTCTTAACTGTTGATATTCCACATCCAGTTCTTCTGTTAACTCTTTCTTCTGTTTTGGATTCATCAGTTTAGCTGCGACCACTGCATTTTGTGAAGCATCTTTCAAGTGTACTACCGGAGCATGATAGACCGGAGCTATTTTTAAAGCCGTATGTAAACGTGATGTAGTAGCTCCACCTATTAACAAGGGTAAATCCAGTCCTGATTTTTCCAATTCGGAAGCCACGTGTACCATTTCTTCCAACGAAGGAGTAATCAGCCCACTAAGCCCTACCATATCCACTTTTTCTTCTATAGCCCGCTGTATTATCTTCTCTGCAGGAACCATTACGCCTAAGTCAATTATTTCATAACCATTACAGCCCATTACCACAGCAACTATATTTTTCCCAATATCATGAACGTCACCCTTTACGGTAGCTAGTAATACCTTACCGGCTGATGAACTTCCCTCATGCTTCTCCGATTCAATAACCGGTTGCAAAATAGCCACAGCCTTCTTCATTGTACGTGCTGTTTTCACCACTTGAGGCAGAAACATCTTACCTGCACCAAAAAGATCGCCGACATGGTTCATACCCGCCATTAGTGGACCTTCTATCACATCAACCGCTTTAGGATAGAGTTTCAACGCTTCCGCTAAATCTTCTTCCAAGAAATCACCTATCCCCTTAGTCAAAGCATATTTCAAACGTTCCTCTACCGAAGTACCATTACGCCAAGCGAGTACAGAAGAACGGTTCTCCGCAGTGCCATTATCATTTTCTTGACCATCGGCTTTCAAGCGTTCGGCTAGTTCTATTAAGCGTTCCGATGCATCCGAGCGACGGTTCAACACCACATCTTCTATAAGTTCCAGTATATCTGCAGGGATATCAGTGTATAGTACAGACGTAGCCGGATTAACAATACCCATATCCATTCCCTCACGAATGGCATAATAAAGAAATACAGCATGAATTGCTTCTCGAATGTAATTATTGCCGCGGAAAGAGAAAGATAAATTACTAACGCCTCCGCTCACATGTGCTCCGTACAGATTCTTGCGTATCCACGCAGTAGCTTGAATGAAATCGACAGCGTAGTTATTATGCTCTTCCATACCTGTAGCAATGGCAAGTACATTTGGGTCGAATATAATATCGTGTGGGTTGAAATTTAATTTCTCGACTAACAATTTATAAGCTCTCGAACAAACTTCAATCTTGCGTTCACAAGTGTCGGCCTGACCTCTTTCATCAAAAGCCATTACTACTGCGGCAGCTCCATAACGTTGTATCGTACGCGCGTGCTCAAGAAATTTGTCTTCTCCCTCTTTTAATGAGATTGAATTAACGATAGATTTTCCTTGTAAGCACTTCAGTCCGGCTACAATAACTTCCCATTTCGATGAATCAATCATCACAGGAATACGAGCTATTTCAGGTTCTGAGGCTATCAGATTAAGAAAAGTAGTCATTTCGACTTCTGCATCCAATAATCCTTCATCCATATTCACATCGATCACTTGCGCTCCGTCTTCGACTTGTTGACGGGCAATGCTCAATGCTTCATCATATTTCTGTTCTTTTATCAATCGAAGAAACTTACGCGATCCGGCTACATTACAACGTTCACCGATGTTAATGAAATTCTTTTCAAGAGTGACCTCCAACAATTCCAATCCGGACAACCATAAATTATTGGGTATAGGAGCTGGTACATGAGGCTTAGCTCCTGCAATCAGTTCTTCATATTTTGCAATATAAGCTTCTGTTGTGCCACAACATCCACCAAGGATATTTACCAAACCTTCATGGATATATTCGCTTACTTCCAATGCCATTTCATCCGGACTCTGGTCATATTGTCCCAAACTGTTCGGAAGTCCGGCATTAGGATATGCACTGATATAATAAGGAGCACGACTTGCGAGTTGTTCAAGGAAAGGTTTTAACTGACGAGCTCCAAAAGAGCAGTTTAATCCAATAGAAAAGATATCTGCATGTTGTATGGAAGCAAGGAATGCATCCAACGTCTGACCGGAAAGAGTACGTCCACCCGCATCCGATACAGTAACCGAAATCATAATAGGGACACGAATACCGGTTGTTTGCATCGCTTGTTCAGCAGCAAAGACCGCAGCTTTGGCATTCAGTGTATCAAAAATTGTTTCAATAAGTAAGACATCAACACCTCCTTCAAGCAGCGCCTCCATTTGTTCACGGTAAGCAGCAGCAAGCTGGTCGAATGTCAATGCGCGGAAAGCCGGATTGTTGACATCCGGACTCATGGAACAAGTCTTATTAGTAGGTCCTACCGAACCGGCTACAAAACGTGGCTTGTCGGGAGTAAGTGCGGTAAACTGATCGGCTACACTACGCGCCAACTTAGCAGCGGCAAGGTTTATCTCGCGAATATAGTCTTGCACGTGATAATCTGCCATACTGACCGAAGTAGCATTAAATGTATCTGTTTCAATAATATCTGCACCGGCGGTAAGATATTTGGTGTGGATTTCCCTAATCACATCGGGACGAGTGATGCACAACAGGTCATTATTACCTTTCAATAAGCCGCTGACCGCAGCAAAACGTTCACCTCTGAAATCTTCTTCTTTCAGATTATAACGTTGTATCATGGTGCCCATAGCACCATCTAATATTAAGATGCGCTCACGCACCAATTCTCGTATGTCTTTTTTCATGAGTTACCTGCCAAGAATATAAAAAATCTATCTAATGTATGCTTCTCAAAAGAAACACAAAGAAGTGAATTTTGTTTGGAAAACGACTCTTTCACCATAAAGTAGTAAGGAGGAGTCTTATGAAGTTTTTTCTCCTATCTTCCTTTTTTCTGTTGCTATAAAATAATAGCCCGAATATTATAGGATTTACGCACAGCGTCATTCAACTAAAAAGAAATATATTAATGCTTAAACATTCGCGCCATGTCCCGCTTATCATCTTTTTCCTTTAAAGCCTCGCGTTTGTCATATTGCTTTTTACCCTTAGCCAAGGCTACGACTAATTTGGCCAGACCTTTTTCATTAATGAACATTCGAACAGGAATAATAGTAAAGCCGGGATCTTTAGTTCCACGTACAAGTTTCTCCAATTCTTTCTTATTTAATAATAATTTACGTTCACGTCGGGCGCTATGATTATTATACGAACCATAGAAATACTCTGCAATGTGCATGTTCTTTACCCACAGCTCTCCATTGGCAAAATAGCAAAAAGTATCCACTAGACTCGCCTTACCCAATCGTATGGATTTTATTTCTGTACCAGTAAGTACGATACCGGCAGTATAAGTATCCACTAATTCATAATCGAATGTGGCACGTTTATTTTTTATATTGACAGGAGCTTGTTTCATAACATCATCAATCAAATATCAAGTCATCAATTGAACACCAGCATCAGCTTATTAAAAATCAGCTGAATTAAAAAAGGACAAAGCAACAATAGAATGGACGAAAATATCGTAAACCGCAAACGTTGTTTTTCTTGCACCTCCATCAAAATAGAAGCTCCTTCCCAAACAACAAA
>JADHED010001334.1_pt1 | contig 21602 bp, 20 predicted proteins | sample 8952041 | NCBI WGS metagenome assembly JADHED01 (sample SAMN16124423, study PRJNA663239) | bioreactor sludge metagenome | isolation source: sludge (control) | place: India:Bengaluru | collected 2018-09-08
GGTCGTCCTGGCCCGCCTCCTCGGCGACCGCCTGGGCGAAGGCCTCGTTCACGGCGCGGTAGTGGTCCCAATCGGCACTGCGGAAGAGCGGGCGCGTGTGGGCCACGTGGCACAGCGGCCACAGCCCTTCGTTCGAGAACCCGTAGTAGTAGCCCTGCTCCTGGGCCTGTGACAGCCAGACGCGCCGCAGGGTGTACGACTCCTCGCCCGGCGGGACCCGCAGGCGGCCGTCCCCGTCGGCGGTCTCCCGGTCGGCGCTGCCGCTGCCATGCGCCACCCACACGCCGGAGCAGGCACGCATCACCGGCTCGAGGGCGGTGACCAGCCCGCTCGCCGGGTGCCGCACGACGATGGCGCCGTGCTCGGCCCGATCGTGGATGTAGGGCTCCCGGTTGGCGACGATGATCACGCGCTCGCCCTGGAGGTGCCGGTGCAGCGCGTCGCGGAGGCGCGCGGGATCCCAGGCGATGCCGGGCTCCTCCCGCACCTCCTCGTTCAACTGCTTCACCAGGTCTTGCACGTCGCGCAGCAACGGCGCGAACTCGGGCCGCCCCGAGGCGCCGAGCAGCATCGACCGCAGCTCGCGATTCCAGCTGCGCCAGCTCAGCCGTGTGACGAGCAGCGTGAAGACGGACGCGACGACGGCCAGCACCCCGAAGGCGGCGAGCAGCAGGCCCCGGATCGCGTCCACGCGGCGGCCCACGAAGCTCAGGTCGTGGGCGAGCGCCACGGTGCCCAGGACGCGGCCGTCGGCCACCAGGGGGACGACGGTGACGTGGAGGGGGTCGTCGCCGGCGCGGGCGTCGACGAAGGCGAAGGCGCCGGTGGCCTCCGGAGTGCGCGCCGCCTCGCTGTCGCACGCGTCGCCGACACCGCCCGGGAACTGCCCGGCCGCGGCGAGTTCGGCCCCGTCGGCCCCGCAGGCGCGCAGGCCGAGCACGCGTTCGTCGCGACCGATGTCCTCGAGCACGCGCTGCAGCCGGCCGGCGTGCTGCTGGCCCCAGGCGTCGGCCAGCGACTGCCGCGCGCCCGACACCGCGAGCACCGAGCGGGACTGCAGGTCGCGTTCGAACCACGCCCAGGTGTGCCTGGCCGCCACGGTGTAGGCCAGCCAGGTCAGCAGGGCGAGGCCGCCGACCAGCACGAGGACGAACCGGAGGACGCTCGACACCTCCCCATGGTAACCGAAGACAGTTTGGGGTCAAACCTTGTTCGGGGCCTGCGCCGGGCCCAGGCGGGGCGCCCGCGCGAGGGCCGCCAGGAGGCGTTCGACGCCAGCGGGGCCCCGCAGCCGGAACCGGGCGGCCGAGGGACGGTCCCCGACGCAGACGGTCACCCCCGCGTCGCCGAGGGCCTCGAAGGCGTCCTCGTCGGTCCAGTCGTCGCCGGCGAAGAGCGTCCAGGGCGGGAGGCCGGCCTGCCCGGCCAGGCGCCGCTGCATCGCCTCCACCGCGCGCCCCTTGTGCCACGGCACGTCGGGCACGGCCTCGCACACCCGGTCGCCGTCGAGCAACCGGAAGCGCGACGACGCCGGCGCGCTCGCAGCCGCCACGAAGGCCGCGCGCGCCTCGACGCCATCGGCGGGCGCCGCGTCGCGCCAGTGCACGGCGACCGACGGCCCCTTGTACTCGATCCACACCCCGGGCCAGCGCAGCGACGCCGCGAAGCGGTTCGCCAGGTCGAGGGCGAACGGCGCGGACTCGTCGAAGGCGGGGTGGCGGAGCACGGCCTCGCCCGGGACCGCGATCTCCAGGCCGTGCAGGCCCGCGTACCAGGCGCCCGCCACGTCGACGCGCGCCTGCAGGTCGTCGAGGCGCCGCCCGCTGACGAAACCGGGCACCGCGTCCCGCCGGGCCGCCAGGTCCTCGAGCCAGCGTCGCCGATCCGCCGGCAGTTTCACGCTGCCGGGCACCGACGCGAACTCCACGAGCGTCCCGTCGAAGTCGAACAGCAGCAGCCGCGGCCCGGGCGGCCCGGCGATCACCGCCGTGACGATCGCCTCGGCGGCGCGGCCGTCCTCGTCGTCGATGTCCACGGTTCCTCCAGCCCCGGCGGGCGGGGCCGCTGTGGTCCCGGCCTCACGCCCGCACGCGTACGGCGGCGGGCACCACCGAGAAGGTCGCGGGCAGGCACCCGGGAGACTCCCCGTCCAGGTCGAGCGGGACCGGCCCGGCGCCGGTCGGGCGCGCGGTCACCACCTGCCCCCGCAGGACCTGCACTTCCGGCAAACGGAGGTGCTCCCCGCGATACACGAGGGGCAGGCGCCGGATGAGCGTCACGGCGCTCACGTCGCCCACTACCACCACGTCGAGCGCCCCATCGTCGAGGAGGGCGTCCGGCGCGATGCGCATGCCTCCCCCGAACCAGCGGCCGTTGGCGACGGCGGTGACCTTGCACGCGCCGCTGAACCCGACCGCGCCGTCCACCTCGATGATCACTGGCTGGTTGCGCCACCGCAGCAGGGCCCGCGCCACGCCGACCTGTAAGGCCGCGCGCGCGCCGAGCACGCGCAGCCACCCGCCGGCGTTCACCACGCGATCGGTGGCCCCGCTCAGCCCGAACCCCGCGACGTTCACGAAGTGCCGCACGCGTGGCTGGCCGTCCTCGCCCGTGAACTCCACGCGGCCGGCGTCGATGAGCCGGCTGCCAGCCTGGCCGGCCCGCCTCACCTGCGCCAGCGTGCCGGCCGGCAGGTTCAGCGAACGGGCGAGGTCGGCGCCAGTGCCAATGACGACCAGCGCCAGTTCCGGCCGTGCGGCCGCGTCGGCCGTCGCCGACAGCAGTCCGTCCACCACCTCGTTGACGGTGCCGTCGCCGCCGACTGCCACGACCAGCGGGCGGCCGTCGTTCACGGCCGCCGCTGCCTGCCGCGCCGCGTCCATCGGCCCGGACGTGAGCCTGTCGTCGAACGGGCCGATCGCTTCACGCAACGCGGCCGCCGTGCGTGACCACTCGCGGCCGGCCCTGCCGCCTCCTGCCCGTGGGTTCACGATGACGAGCGGCGTCATGCGACACCGGTCGCCCGGCGGTCTGCCAGCACCGGGGCATTCTACATGGCGTCGTCGCGTGCCCCCGGGCGTCGCGTGTCGCATGGGGGAGGCGGGGCCCGCCCCGCGCGCCGCGTCGATGGTAGGGTGTCCCCGTGGAGATGCGAACGGGCCTCGCCTGGGTGATTGCCGCCGCGGTGGCCATGAGCACGCCCGGGTGCGGCGCCGCGCGGCCGCTGGTCCTCGACAGTGCCGCGCCACCGGCTGCCGCGGCCGGTCGCGACGAGCGCGCCGTGGCCACCATCCTGGCCGACGTGCGCGGGGCGCTCGAGGAGGAACTCGGCGAACCGGCGCCGGCCGTTCGCCTCGTTCTTCACGCCGATCGGGGGTCGTTCGCGCGCGGCCTCGCGGCGGAGGGGCTGGATCGCGGCCTCTCGCGTGCGTCCGCGCAGACGATGGACGGGATCGGAGGGCCGGGATGGGTGCACGTCCACGGCCCGGCCCTCTACGCGCTCTCGCGGCGCGACCGCATCGCGATGCTCGCGCACGAGGTGGTGCACGTGCTCCAGTACGCGTGGGCGGATGGACGTCGCGGGGCCTCGGACCAGTGGCTGCGCGAGGGCTTCGCGGAGTGGCTCACCGGGAGGGTGATGGTGCGGCTCGGCCTGGTCGCGCCGCAGGAATGGGACCGGCGGCTCGAGGCGCTTCGGCGCTCCGTCTCGTCCGTCCAGCGGCCGCCGCTCACCCGCTTGCGCCGTTTTCCCGACTGGCTCCGCTGGGTGGAGGCCACGCGTGGGCCCGAGGCGTACGACGTGGTGGCCGTCGCCGTCCAGCGCCTGATCGAGCGGCGCGGCGTGGCGGCCGTCGTGGACTACTTCCGGCGCTTCGCTGCGCGCGACGACGCGGACGCCGTGTTCCTCGACGTGTTCGGGACGACGGTGGACGACTTCGACCGCGACGTGCGCGCCTGGATGCGCGGGGCGCGCGCCCGCCGCTGATCGCGGCTACCGGGGGCGCGGCCTGGCGTCGGACTCCACCACGCGGCACGGCGCGTCCGGCTCGCACAGCACGACGATCCGCATGCGCGGGATCACCGCCCCGGTGATGTTGCGGCCGCTCAGTTCCACGCGCAGCGACGACCCGTCGTCGGTGACTTCCATGAGGCCGAACTGCCCTCGGCGGCGCGAGATCCCGTTCGTGTAGGGCCCGCCCTTCTCGCTGGTCCGCCGGTCCATCGGCGCCGCGTGCACCACCGGGAACGCCGGCTCCCCCGGGGCCGCGCCCGTCGCGTAATTGCTGTTGGTGCCGTCGTCGATGGCCACCATGTGGGCGTCGCCGCTGAGCATCACCATGCGCCGGCTGAGCCCCAGGCCCGCGACGAGGTCGGCCAGGCGCTGGCGCTCCAGGCCGTAGCGTTCCCAGCCGTCGGTGTGGCTCTTCTGCCTGGTGATCCAGGGCACGGTGTTCACCCACACGACGAGGGGCGCGTCGACCGCGGCCTTCAGTTGTTGCTCGAACCAGGCGAGCTGCGCCGAGCCGAGCATGGTCCGCTTGCTCGCGTCCGGGAGGTCGCCCGGGGCACGGGACGACCGCGTGTCGGTGACGATGAAGCGCACGCGGCCGATGGTGAACGCCTGGTTCAGGGAGAGGTTGTCGGGGGTGCCGAGCGGGTAGTGCGGGACGAACTGCCGGTACACGGAGAAGGCGGCCGGCTTGCTCGGCGAGGTGCCGTCGGCGTTGTTGGGGCCGAAGTCGTGATCGTCCCAGATGTAGACGAGCGGCATCGCGCGGAACATCGCGTTCTGCCGGGGCGAGGCGAGCACCTGGTCGTACGCGCGCCGGAACCGGTCGGGCGCGTTGCGGCCGATGTCCTCGTAGTGCAGGTCGCCCATGTGGAGGAAGAGGTCGGGCGCCACCCCGCGAATCGCGTCGAACACCGGGCTGTTGGAGCCCGTGGACGCGCAGGACGCGAAGGCGACCCGGAACGAGAAGGCGCCGTCGAGGAAGGTGCGGAACGTGCCCGCCAGCGTGGCCCCCTCGCTGCTCTCCACCGTGTAGCGGTAGCGCGTGGCCGGCTGCAGCCCGGTCAGGGCGAACTCCACGATGCCGTTGGCATCGGGCAGCAGCAGGCCGTCGGCGGGCACCGTGCGCGCCTCGGGCCGTGGTCCGCCCTCGTCCACGAGCCGGAGCCGGGCGCCTTGCGAGGGCAGCACCACGCGCGCCTTCACGGTGGCCGACGCGGCGGTCACCGCGCCCGACCACGCCCACGCCACCTGGCCGGCCCGCGTGGCCGCCGAGGACGCCGGCGACAGCAGGCAGACGAGCAGCAGGGCGAGGCCGGCGGCGATCGTCGCCAGGCGCGTCCGGCGGGCGGGGCTGACGACCCCGGGGAGGTCGGGTGAGGTTCGCGCTCGCATCATCCTCTGGTCCTCATGGGCACTGGCACGGCGGGCACCCGGCGTCGAAGACGATGCGCCACGTGCCGTCTGGCTCTCGCCGCCAGACCGAGTTGAAGGTGCCGACCCGCGCGCCGGCCGGGTCGAACACGGGGCCGGTGCTGAAGCCGAGCCCGCCCGAGTCGAGCACCTGCACCCGCTCGGGCCGCCAGGAGAAGGGCGCCGCCGGCGCCTCGAAGTAGCGCTTCCACGCGGCGGCGACGGCCTCGCGCCCGCGGGACACGCTCGTGGCGGCGAAGAACACGGCCTCGGCCGCGAGCATCCGCGTGAACGCCGCATGGTCGCGGTCGGCCATGGTCTTCGCGAACGCCCGCTCGGTGTCGGCCACCTGCAGTTCGAGGGGCGCGGTCGACGGAGCCGCCTGGCCGCCGGCAGCCAGCGCCGGTGCCCCCGCGACCGCGGCGGCGACGATCGATTCCAGCCAGGTCCGTCTGGTCATCGGCGATTCCTCCCGTGCCCCTGTCAGAGCGGCGCCCACAGCAACCAGATGCCGCTGACCACCCCGATCCCGACGATCGTGCGGCGGACGACGCCTTGCGGCACGCGCTGGGCCGTGTGCGCGGTGACGTAGCCGCCCAGCACGGACCCAGCCGTCATGGCCGCGGCCACCGGCCAGTTGACGATGCCCGACACCACGAACATCGCGGCGGCGACGGCGTTGATGCAGAAGCCGCCCCAGTTCTTCAGGCCGTTCATGCGATGGATGTCGTTGAAGCCGAGGAACCCCAGGACGGCGAGCATCATGATGCCGATGCCGGCCCCGAAGTAGCCCCCGTAGACGCCGACCAGCAACTGCGCCGCGAGCGCCGGCGCCGAATGCCTCGGCACGAAGTGCGCGTCGTCCTCCTCGGAGGAGGGCGGCGCGTGCCGTCCCATCCAGGCGCGGATCGGGCCCTGCACGGAGAAGAGGCCCGTGGCGCCCAGCACGAGCCAGGGCACGATCGCGCTGAAGCGCTCGGCGGGCGTCACGAGCAGCAGCCACGCGCCGATCACGCCGCCCACCACGCTGGGCACGGCGAACACGTAGGACCAGCGCTTGAGCCCGCGCAGCCGGCCGCGGTAGCCCAGCATGCTGGTGAGGGCGCCTGGCGAGAGGGCCACCGTGCTCGTCGCGTTGGCCACCAGCGGCGGGACGCCGAACGCGACGAGCGCGGGAAAGGTGAGCAGGGTGCCGCCGCCGGCGATGGAATTCACCATCGCGCCGAGGCCGGCGACGATCGCCACGGCGACCAGCATCAGGGCGTCAGGCATGGCGGGCGCGGCGCGGTCCCCGGGCCGCCGCAGGCAACGGCGTCATCCCGTGACCACCGCGGTGTCCTCGTCGTGCTCGGCCGACGCGGCGGGCGCCTCGTCCGGATCGAGGGGAGCGCCCGCGAGCAGGCGATCGGCGATCCACTCGTGGGCGGCGATGTCGGTGCGGGCGAGCAGGACCTCCAGGGGCGAGCTCGCCCAGCCCAGCGGCTCACGTTGCTGGAGGGCGGGGAAGGTGCCGTCCGGCCGCGGCGGCGCGTAGCGGCACCAGAAGTTCAGGTGCCACACGAGGAAGTCGCGGATGCGCGCCGTGGCGTGCTCGTCCTCGCCCCAGTGCGCGCGCGCGAGCTCGACGTAGCGCGCGAAGACGCCGACGCGCTCGTCGGCCGCCAGGCGGCGGGGGCCCTCGGTCATCTCGCGGAACAGGAACGGCTTGATCAGCGCGCCGCGCCCCACCATCACGCCGGCACAGCCGGCCCGCCGCCTCGCCGCGTCCACCTCGTGCGGCCACAGCAGGTCGCCGTTGCCGACCACGGGGACGGGCAGGGCCGCGGCCACCTCGCCGACGGCGTCCCAGTCGGCGGCCGAACGGTAGCGCGCGTCGCGCGTGCGCCCGTGGACGAACACGGCCTGCGCGCCGCCGTCGAGGCGTCGAGGACGTTGCGGTCGCGGTCGTTCCAGCCGAGCCGGACCTTCACCGTGATCGGCGCGCGGGACACGGCGGCCGCCATGGCGGCGACGATCCGGCCCACGCGCTTGGGTTGCCGGGCGAGGGCCGCCCCCATCCCCTTCCGCGTGAAGTGATCGATCGGGCAGCCGAGGTTGACGTCCACGAAGTCGGCGCCGCGCGCTTCCGCCAGCGCGGCGGCCCACGCCATCTCCTCCGGGTCGGTGCCCGCCAGCTGCACGCCGAACACGGGCTCGTCGGGCGCCCGGCGGATCAGGGCGAACTCGCTGCGGCGCTTCTGCTTGAGGCGGCGCGCCACCACCATCTCGCTCACCAGCACGCGCGCGCCGAACTCGACGCAGAGGCGGCGGTAGGGCAGGTTCGACCCCTTGGTCATCGGCGCCACCACCACGGCGCCCTCGAGCCAGGTCCGGATGCTCATCGCGGGGATCCTGACCCGGCCCCGGTCCCTCGCGCAAGGCGGGGGCGGGTCACAGGACCGCCGTCTCGTGCAGCAGGGCGCCCGTGCGGAACCGGTCGAAGGCGAGCGCCGACCAGTCGACGGCGTCGCAACGGCCGTGCAGGACGAGGTCGGCGAGGACGCGCCCCGTGGCGGGCGCGTGCATCACGCCGTGCCCACTGAAGCCGCACGCGAGCCAGAGCCCGGCCACGCCGGGCACCGCGCCCAGGATCGCGTGCTTGTCCGGGGACACCTCGTAGAGGCCCGCCCAGCCCTTCGACGGGTTCACGGGCAGGTCGGCGAAGGCGGGGACCCGGGCCGCGGCCACCTCGAGGATGCGCTCCACGAACGCGGGGTCGAACACCGCCTCGTCGCACGGCGGCGACGTCGGATCGTCCCAGGCGAGCAGCAGGCCGCGTCCCTCGGGCCTGAAGTGGAACCCCGTGCCCATGTCGATCACCATCGGGAGGCGTTCGGGGACGCCGGCGATTGGCTCGGTCGGCACGAGCATGCGGCGCCGCGGCACGACGGGCAGGTCCACCCCGGCGGTGGCGGCGAGCGGGGCGGCCCACGCGCCGGCGGCGATCACGACGTGTCCGGCCGCCACCACGCCCTGCCCGGTGCGGACACCGCGCACGCGGCCGTCGCGGACCTCGATGGCGAGCGCCTCGGTCCGCTTCCGCAGCCGTGCCCCGCGCGCCAGCGCGCCGTCGGTGAAGCCGGTCATCACGCTGTGGGGATCGACGAAGCCGTCGGTGGGGCAGTAGCTGCCGCCCAGCACGTCGTCTCCACGCAGCATCGGGGCGAGGCGCAGCACGCCGTCGCGGTCGAGCAGCTCCACGCCCTGCAGGCCGAGGTCGCGCTGTCGGGCCGCGTTGGTCCGGAGGTAGGCCAGGTGCCGCTCGGTGCTGGCGACGAACAGGTAGCCGTGGGGCTTGTAGCCGCAGGGCGCCCCGACGAGGGCCTCGAAACGCGCGTAGAACGGGATCGAGTGGAGCGAGAGCCGCACGTTCACGTCGGTGGCGAACTGCGCGCGCACGCCGCCCATGCTCTTGCCGGTGGAGCCCCGCCCCTGGTGGCCCTCGCGCTCGAGGAGCAGGACGTCGTGGCAGCCGGCGTCGGTGAGATGCCAGGCGATGCTGGCGCCGACGATGCCGGCGCCGACGATGACGACGTGAGCGGTGTCGGACATGGGCGGCTCCGTGCTGGGCGCACTCTACACCCGCACGGGGGGCGCGCCGCTACTCGCGGGCGAGGCTGGCGGCGATGTCCACGAGCAAGTCGAGCTCGTCGGGGCCGAACGCGGTGTCGTCGGGAGAGAACACGGCGAGGACGCCGGTCCGCCCGGGGCCGGCCGGGAACGGGGCCGCGCAGGCCGTGGAGAAGCCGAGGCGCCAGGCGCGCGCCGCCCAGCGCGCGTGCGCCGGGTCGTTGCGCGCGCGCCGGCAGACGACGGGGCGGCCCTGCAGCAGCGCAGCGCCGACGAGGTCGGTGAGCGGTTCCTCCCCGGTGCCGAGGCTGAGCCCGCGCAGCGCCCCGGTGGCGCCGGCCGACGCGGCCAGGGCCACCGGGCCGGCGGCCCCGGCGCACGAGAAGCCCACCAGGGCCAGGTCGGCGTCGTGGCGCTGCACCAGCTGGGCGCACACCTCCTGCAGCACGGGGGTCGGGACCTCGGCGGCGGCGTCGGCCTGGCGAGCCGCGCGCAGCGCGGCGTCGAGGTTGTCACTGCGTGGACAGGGCGGCATCGGGCGGGACGAGACGACCGTCGAATCGGGCATCGGCGCTGACGTGGCCGGGCGGGGCGGGGAGCCGTCGCGCGAGCTGTCCCCGACCAGGCGGAAACCCCCAGAGCAAATACCGGGCCGGACGAATCCTCCGCCGATCCCGGCGTCGATCGGCCGTGCTGGCGCGACGGTCGGGGATCGGCACCGACCCGGCGGGCACCTTCGCCCCACGTGTGACAGCTTGGAGGGGGGCGCGGGCCGGCCCGGCCATTGGTAGAATCACGAGTTGCCCCCTCGATCAACCGTCCACAGGAGGGGCCGCGAAGGCCCACCTGTTCCCGGCAAGGAGACCCGATGCTGAAGCACCTCACTTGCGCGTCGGTCGTGGCCGTGCTCGGGCTGGCCCCCACCGCCGTGGCGGCGGAGACGCTCGCCCCGCCCCGGCTGGAGATCCAGACCCACGCGCTCGCCAACGGCCTGCGCGTCGTGCTCGCGCCCGACCGTTCACGCCCGATCGTCAACGTCCAGGTCTGGTACCACGTGGGCTCGAAGGACGAGAAAGCGGGCCGCACCGGCTTCGCCCACCTCTTCGAGCACATGATGTTCCGCGGGTCGCGCAACGTCGGCCCGGAAGAGCACATGCGGCTGATTCGCGAGGCCGGCGGCGTGGTCAATGCCTACACGTCGTTCGACCAGACCGTCTACTGGCAGACGGTGCCCTCCAACCACCTCGAGCGCGTTCTCTGGCTCGAGGCCGACCGCATGGCCTCGCTCGACGTGAGCGAGACGAACTTCACCAAGGAGCGCGAGGTGGTGAAGGAGGAGCGGCGGTTGCGCTTCGAGAACCCGCCGTTCGGCCTGCTGGCGGAGGACACGCTGGCCGCCACGTTCCAGGCGTATCCCTACAAGTACACGCCCATCGGCAGCATGGCCGACCTCAACGCGGCCAGCATCGAGGACGTGCGCGCGTTCCACCGCACCTTCTACGTGCCCGACAACGCCACGCTGGTCGTCGTCGGCGACTTCGACCCGGCGCAGGCGCTCGCGTGGGCGACGCAGTACTTCGGGGGCATCCCGCGCGGCGCGACGCCCGTCCCGCGCGTGACGGTCACCGAGCCCGCGCAGACGGCGCTGCGCGAGCAGGAGAAGTCCTACGCCAACGCGCCGCTGCCGGCCGTGGTGAAGGCCTGGAAGCTGCCGTCGAAGGGGCATCCCGACAGCTACGCGCTCGCGATCGCCGCCGACGTCCTGTCGGCGGGCCAGAGTTCGCGCCTCTACCGGCGCCTCGTGTACGAGGAGCAGGTGGCCGTGGCCGCGGCCGGGCAGCTGCTGCTGCTCGAGGGGCCGTCGATCCTCTTCGGGTTCGGCATCGCGAACCAGGGGAAGGACGTGAAGCAGGTGGAGCGCTCGTTCCAGGCGGTGCTCGACGAGATGAAGAAGGCGCCGGTCACCGCCGAGGAACTCGAGAAGGCCAAGAACGCGGTGATCGCGCGCCTCGTGATCGGGCGGCAGTCGATGCAGCAGAAGGCCGACGCCCTCGGCGACGCCGCCGTCCTGCTCGGTGATCCGGCGCGCTACAACACCGAGCTCGACTCCTACCAGAAGGTGACCGCGGCCGACGTGCAGCGCGTCGTCCAGCAGTACCTCTCGACCGAGGCGGAGACACGGCTGTGGGTGTCGCCGGCCGCGGCCAAGTGACCAGGAGCCACGCGATGACGACCACCACGTTCGTGCGGATCGCGGCCCTGCCGCTGCTCGCCTGTCTCGTCTCCGTCGCGGCGCCGGCCGCGGCGCAACCCGCCCGCCAGGCCCCGCCCCCGCCGGCCGCCGACCGGCCGTTCGAGTTCCCCGGGGGCCACGTCCAGCAACTGCCCAACGGCCTCACCGTGCTCGTCGTCGAGGACCGCCGGCAGCCGCTCGTGTCGTTCTCGCTGCTGTTCCCAGCCGGGGCGACGGCCCAGCCGGCCGGCAAGGAGGGCCTGGCGGCCATGGTCGCCGGCCTGCTCGACAAGGGCACGTCGACGCGTACCGCCCAGGACATCGCCCGCGCCATCGACCGCGTGGGCGGCAGCCTGTCGGCGGCGGCGGATGCCGACTTCGCGCAGGTGAATGCCACCGCGCTGAAGCCCTCCGCCGCGCTGGCGCTCGAACTGCTGGCCGACGTCGTCGTGCGGCCCACCTTCAAGGAGGACGAGGTGGAGCGCCTGCGCCGCCAGGTGCTGTCGGGCCTGCAGGTGCAGTTCGCCGACGCGGAGTTCGTCGCCACCGCCGTGGCGCGTCGCGTCGCGTACGGCAGCCATCCGTACGCGATCGGCGCCGACGGAACGCCCGACACCATCCGCGCGCTCACGCGCGAGGACATCGCGGCCTTCCACAAGGCGCGCTACGTGCCTGACGGCGCGGTGCTCGCGGTGGCGGGCGACGTGACGGCGGCCGAGGCGCTCGCGCTGGTCCAGACGCACCTCGGCGGGTGGAGCGGCAAGGCGGCGCCGCCGCAGGTGGCCGAGCCCCGGGTGCCGGCGCGCGGCGCGGTGCTGGTGGATCGCGCCGACTCGGTGCAGACGCAGATCCGCGTGGGCACCGTCGCGGTGCCGCGCAACCACCCCGACTACTTCCCCCTGCTCATCGCGAACCAGGCGTTCGGCGGCAGCTTCAACAGCCGACTGAACATGAAGCTGCGCGCCAACGAGGGCCTCACCTACGGCGCCCGCAGCCTCGTGGATGCCGATCGCCACGCCGGCTGGTGGGGCGTGTCCACCTACACGCGCACCGAGGAGACGGCGCGCGCGGTGGCGCTCATCGAGGACCTGCTGCGCGACTTCCGCGAGACGCCCATCACCGAGGCCGAGCTGAAGGAGGCCAAGGGCTTCCTGATCGGGTCGTTCGCCATCGGGGCCGAGACGCCGGCGCAGGTGGCGGCCAAGCTGCTCGAGGCGCGCGCCTACGGCCTGCCGGCCGACTACTGGCAGAAGTATCGCGACAACGTCCGCGCGGTGACGGCCGAGCAGATCGCCGCGGCGGTGCGGAAGTACGTCCACCCGGACCGGATGGAGCTCGTGGCGGTGGGCAAGGCGTCGGGGTTCGCCCCGTCGCTCACGAGCTTCGGTACGCCCCGCGTGGTGCCCTTCGCCGACCTCGACCTCACGGCGCCCGACCTGCGCCGGGCGGGCACGGCGGTGGCCGCCACGCCCGAGGCCGCGACGCGCGGCAAGGCCATCGTCGCGCGTGCGCTGGCGGCGGCCGGCGGCGCCGAGAAGCTCGCGGCCATCAAGGACCTCACCACGCGCGGGACGGTGAAGCTGACGACGCCGATGGGCGAGATGAGCGGCGAAGCCGTGGCCGAGGTGGTCTACCCCGACAAGATGCGCTCCACCATCACCCTGCCGATGGGGCAGATGGTGCAGGCCTTCGACGGCACGTCCGGCTGGATGAAGATGGGGCCGCAGGCCATGGACCTGCCGCCGGCCATGCTGCCGGAGATGCGGCGCGGGGTGGTGTCGGCGCTCGGCATCGAGCTGCTGCGCAAGGCCGCGTCGGGCGAGGCCGAGGTCACGGCGCTCGACCCGGCCGAGGTGGACGGCCGGAAGGTCGACGCGGTGCGGTGGAAGCTCGGCGACGTCGAGATGACGGCGTTCTTCGACGCCGAGACGCAGCTGCTGGCCAAGCTCGCCTACCGTTCCGTGACGCCGCAGGGCGCCACCGACGTGGAGGTGTTCCCGAGCGACTACCGCGAGGTGGACGGCGTGAGGGTGCCGTTCAAGGTGGTGGGCCGGCAGAACGGGCAGCCCTACATCGACTCGGTGTCGTCGGCCGTGACCTTCAACGCCGGCATCGATCCGGCAGGCTTCGGCAAGCCGCAGCCGTAGGGCCAGTCACAGCGCGGCCGGGGCCGGCCGCGCCCGTACGCGTCGAGGGGCCGGTCCGCTCGGAGGGAGCGGGCCGGCCCGTCGTGTGTCGTGCGGCGGGACGCGTTACGGGTTGCCGCAGGGGTTGTTGGGGTCGGCCCCGCGGCACTCGCGCCAGGAGGCGATGCGCAGCGCGTTCCAGCCCGAGTTGCCGTTGTAGGTGATCTTGACGTTTCCAGAGACGCTGACGTACCCGCCAACGAGCGGCACCTTGTTCTCGCTGCCCTGCACGCCCGCGGCGGGCCACGGGACGTCCTGGAAGTTGCGCGCTATCACGTTGCCGCTGATGTCCGGCGTGCCGACGAAGTTGATCTGGTCGCGGGCGTAGTAGAGGCCCTCGTAGGTGTCGACGCCCACCGTGCCGGCGATCTGGAGGTCCGTCCCGGCAACGACCGCGTAGACCTGGATGCCGATCGCCGCGTCGGGCCGCAGTTTGGCGTTGCCGGTGATGTTGATCCAGCCCCTGGCGAACAGGGTGACGGACTTGGCGCAGGGCGGGGTCTTCCCAATCGCGGTGCACTCGGCCGCGTCAGTCTCCTTGACCGACCCGATCGTGATGTTGCCATCGGTCCAGTAAGTGCCCTTGGGCACGTCGTCGCCCGTGGCCGACCATTCGAACTTCTGATAGGACCAGCCCTTCCACTTGTCGCCGTTGTTGTTCAGCGTGGCCAGCACGGTCGGGTTCAGCGGGTCCGAGCCGGCGCAAGCGCCGGTTGTGTTGGACGGCCCGCACTTCACCTTCTTCTCCGCGCTGATCAGGAGGTAGTCTGCGACGGTCTGGAACATCGGGTCCGCCGGATCGAGCTTCGGCACCGGCATGGGGTCAGCCCCCGATTCCATCGGCGCCCCGTTGGCCGTACACGTCGGACCGCCGTCGCCGGTACCGGAAATGGGGTGGCCCACGGAGGAGTAGTACTGCTCGACACACATGGTGGTGCCCTTCAGGTCGAGATTGCCGTTGGCGTGCACCGCGCCAGCAGCCCCCATGATTTCCACGTTGCCGTTGATCACGAGGTTGCCGTCCACCACCAACGCCGGCAGGGCGCGGTCGTTGAACGTGGCTTCGATGGTGGCCTCCGCGCCGTTGCGGCCGATGCCGCGGGAGCGCACCAGCAGCCTCCGATTCACGTCGACGTCGTCGTTGTCGTAGCCTGGGAACCCCGCTGGATTGGCGACGTAGGCCGGCGTGTTCGACTCCACCGTGTGGTCGTCGCAGAGCCGAACCTCGTAGCGTCCACCGAAGGTGTTGCCCGTCGGAAACGTCCGGCCGGCAGTTGGAATGAGTTCCGCAACTGGTGGGTATGGCGACGATGCAAAGGCTGGCACGAGCGAGAACTCGTCGCCCGAGCAACCGGCGCCGTCGCCAAGCGCCAGCAGTTGCGTGTATCCGGAGGAACCTGGAGCCGTCACCCAGACCTGGTTGAGCAGCAGGGCCCGGGCGTGCGTCAGCCCCGCGTCGGCGATCGCCAGCGCTTCGTTGGTGTCCCGGTCGTTGCTGGCCACGGTCACCGACAGCATGCCGACGGCCGTCAGCGAGAGCCCCAGCACCGTCACCAGCAGCAGCGTGACGAGTGCGGTCATCATGGCCATGCCCGATTCAGCGTGCCGCGCCCTCATTCCGCCCTCCGAACCGCCACCGACGTCCGCAGGGCCAGTGCCGGACCGTCCTGCACGAACTGCGTGGCCCGGGTGTTCACGGTGATGGTGACGAACGCGATCGCCCCGGCCGAGGCCACGGGGTTGGCAATCGCGTTGTTGTTGGTGTCGCGATACGCGAACGTGATGCTCTGCACGTTGTCGGCGAAGAGCACCGGCGTACCGCCGTCGGCCGGCTCCTCCTTGAAGAGCTGGCCGTTGACCACGGTGAACGTCATGTCCTCGTAGGGGTCGGCCAGGTCGCCGTCGGCCGGGTTCCAGTCGGCCTGCACCCGGATGCTGTCCCAGGCGCCGTTGCCGTCGGGGTCGGCGGCCAGCGGCGTCAGGGCCATGCCGAACGGGTTGTTGCCCGACATGCGCACGAGCCGCGCGATGGTGTCGGCCGCGGCGCGCGCCTGGTGCGTGGCCTCGACGCGGTCGCGCTGCGCGCCGTAGGCGCGCTGGGTCGACGTCAGCATGGCCGCCGTCATTCCCAGCGTGATGAGGACGATCACGGTGACCGAGAGCAGTTCCACCAGCGTGAAGCCCGCCTCGGCGCGGCGCGTGGCGTGCGGCGGCGCCTGCACCCGGCGCGTCCGTGGAGTACGCGTGGTCACGGCCATACCGTGCCTCCGATTCTCGCGAGCTCGAGGTTCGCCGGCCCCGCCAGCACGACGAGGTTCACTTCCTTCGTGGCGGCTGGCCCGGCCGTCACCACCCACCGCACGCGGAACCGCGCCTGCGGCGTGGTGACGGTGGCCGAGTAGTTGGTGACGTCGGCCGTCAGGCTCCCGCCCAGCGCCCGGGACGGCGAGAGCGGCGGCAGCATCCGCAGCCGTTCCATCTGTTCGCGGGCGACGGCGGCTGCCGTGGTGGTGTCGCGCGAGGTGGACTGCAGCCTGGTGCCGTAGGCCATCAAGGCGGCCACCGACAGCGTGCCGACGGTGGTCACCACCAGGGCCATCAGCACTTCGACCAGGGTGAAGCCCGATTCCGGGGAGCGTCGCAGCGTGATCATCGGCGTCTCCGGGCGAGATCAGTTGATGGTGGCGGCGCCGGTCAGCCGCACCGTGACGGTGCGCGTGGCGCCGCCGGTGCCCGCCAGCTGGATGGTCTGCACGGCCGTCGTGCGGCCGAACGCGTCGTAGCTCACCTGGGCCGGGGTCGCCCCGAAGGTCACGCCCTCGGACAGGCGACCAGGCGCGCCGACGCACATGAGCGTGGCGTCGCTCGGGCACGGACCCATGTCGGGGCCGGTGGCGGCGCCGGTCGTCTGGACCTCGACGGTCCCGGCGGCCGCGTCGATCTGCAGCCACGTGGCCCGGTTGCGCTTGAGGGCGTTGATGCGGGCCTCGGTCAGCTTGCCGGCGATCATCGACGCCGATCCCTGCAGCCGCTGGAGGCGCACGCCGTTGAGCAACTGCGGGGCGCCAAGCGCCGCCAGCACGATGAGGATGGCGAGCACGACGAGCAGTTCCGTCAGGGAGAACCCGGACGCCTGGCCACTCGGTCGAGGTGGCCGCTGGGGAAGGCGGATTGTGAGGCCCGACGGGGCGACGGCGACGGTACGCATGACGCCGACATCCTCTCCAAGTTCCGTGCCCGTGCGGTTCGCCGGCGCAAGTCTCGTGTTTTCAACTTCTTGGGGGTCGGTTGGCGGCTGTCTCTGCAATAGTCTGCGATCACAGTACGCGGCGCGGCCCCACGATCTCGTGATCGGCGCCACGCGCCGCGAGCCCCGTGGCGCCGCCGGATGGCCCGCCGTGGCGCCACTGGCCCCGCCGCCGGGGCCCGCGCTACGCTGGTGGCCGCCGATGGACTGGGTTCCCTTGCTGCTCTCGCTGCAGGTGGCCGTGCTGGCCACGCTGGCGGCCACCCTCGTGGGCGTGGCGCTGGCCGCCGCGCTCGCCGGCGAACCGTCGCGGTGGCGCAACCTGGCCGACGTGCTGATCACCGCGCCGCTGGTGCTGCCGCCCACCGTGCTGGGCTACTACCTGCTGGTGGCCCTCGGCCGGGACGCCGCCCTGGGGCAGGCGGTGGAGGCCGTCACCGGCTCCCCCATTGTCTTCACCCGCCTGGGCGCGGTCGTGGCCGCCACGGTCGGTGCCGTGCCGTTCGTGGCGAAGTCGGCGCGTGCCGCGCTCGAGAGCGTGGACCCCCGTCTGGTGCAGGCCGCCCACACGCTGGGCGCGGGGCGCGTCCGGGCCTTCCTCTCCGTGCACCTGCCGCTGGCGGCGCCCGGCGTGGCGGCGGGCGCCATGCTGGCGTTCGCCCGCGCGCTGGGCGACTTCGGCATGACGCTCATGGTCGCCGGCAACATCCCAGGCGAGACCCAGACGGCGGCCATCGCCATCTACGACGCCATCCAGGCCCAGCGTGACGACCAGGCCCGCCTGCTGGCGCTCGCCCTCGGGGCCCTGGCCCTCGCGATTCTCTACCTGGCCAACGCGGTGACGCCGCGGCCAGGCGGACGGTGACGTGGCGCTCGCGGTGGACATCGAGGTGGTGCGCGGCACGCGCGACCCGTTCGTCGTGCGGGCGCAGTTCACCGCGCCACCCGGCGTCACGGTGCTCTTCGGCGCCTCGGGCTGCGGCAAGACGAGCGTCCTCGAGGCGATCGCCGGCGTGCGGCGGCCCCGTGCCGGCAGCCTGCGCCTCGGGCCGACGACGTGGTGCGACGCGGCGGCGGGCGTGCACCTGCCCCCGCAGCGGCGCGGCGTGTCGCTCGTGTTCCAGTCGCTGGCCCTGTTCCCTCACATGTCGGCGCTCGAGAACGTGGCCTTCGGCATCGACCGCGGCGTGGCGGCGCCCGTGCGCGAGGAGCGGGCCCGCGCGATGCTCGCGCGGATGCAGGCCGCGCACCTCGCCGCGCGAGGAGCGGGCCCGCGCGATGCTCGCGCGGATGCAGGCCGCGCACCTCGCCGACCGTCGTCCGGCCACCTACTCGGGCGGCGAGGCGCAACGCGTCGCGCTGGCGCGCGCCTTCGCCCGTGACCCGCAGGTGCTCCTGCTCGACGAGCCGCTCTCGGCGCTCGACCTCGGCCTGCGCGCGCGGCTCGCGCAGGACGTCCGCCGCTTCGTGGACGAGCGCGGCATCCCGGCGATCTACGTCACGCACGACGTCGGCGAGGCGATGACGATCGCCGATCGGGCGGTGGTGATGGAGGCCGGGGCGGTGGTGCGGCACGGCGCGCCGCTCGACGTCCTGCCGCATCCGGTCGTGGACTGAGGCCGCGCAGGTCCTGTCGCAGGACGGTCCCAGCCGCGCGCGGCTGGCTGCGCTGTCACCCCAGGCGTGTCAGGGGGCGGCGGGCGGGTCGAAGCCGTGCCGACGCAGGATGCCCTGCGCGGCAGGCGAGGCGACGAACGCCACCCACGCGCGGCCGCCCTCCGGGTGCCGCCCGCCGCGGCAGGCCACGTGCGCCTGGTCCAGCGGGGCGTGGGCCGAGGCCGGCACGTCGAACCATCCGCCGCCGCTCGCGCCGACCAGCGAGCGGGCGACCAGCGCCGCCTGCGCGTTGCCCGACGCGGCGAACTGCATCGCCTGGCGCACGTTCTCGCCAAGCACCAGGCGGGGGGCGACCGTGGCCCAGACGCCCGCGGACTGCAGGGCCTCGCGCGCGGCGCGGCCGTAGGGGGCGTGTTCGGGTTGCGCGATCGCCACCCGCGCGAAGCGCTGGTCGGCGAGGTCCGCGAGCGTGCCCGGCGGCTCCACCGGGGGCGGCACCCGCCACCAGACGACCAGCCGGCCGCGCGCGTAGCGCGCGCGCGTGGCCGCGTCGCACGCGCCGGCGGCGACGGCCTGCTCCACGAACGCCTCGTCGGCCGATGCGAACGCGTCCCACGGCCCGCCCTCGGCGAGTTGCCGCGCCAGCAGCCCGCTCGAGCCGAACGTGAAGACGACGGGCGTGCCCGTGTCGCGGGTGAAGTGATCGGCTACCTCGGGGAACGCGCGCGCGAGATCGGCCGCGGCGGCCACGTGCACCGGCTCCGGCCCGGGCGCCGGCCCGCCGCACGCGGCCAGCAGCACCGTCGCGGCCGCGAGCCCGCGCAGTGCCGCGGCCGGCGTCACGGCTCGTGGTCCACGCCGACCAGGACGTCGCTCGCCTTGATGACGGCATAGGCCCGCGCGCCGGCCTTCAGCTTCAGCGCCTGCACCGAGGCGTTCGTGATGACGGCCGCCACCTCCACGCCGGGCCCCACCTCGAGCACCACTTCCGCGTTGACCGTGCCCGGGGTGATGCGCACGACGGTGCCGGCCAGGACGTTGCGGGCGGAGAGCTTCATGAGGGTGTCTTCTACCTGAAGAGCGGCCCGAGGGCGACGTAGAACTTCAGGCCACCGTTCGAGCCGCTGCTGATGCCGCCGAACACGGGGCCGAGCAGCGACTCGATGATGACGCCGCCCGTGGCGCTCCACTCCACGTCGGCGTCGCGCGCCCGGTCGAAGGCGCTGCCGGTCTCGAGCCAGCCGCCGGCGAGCACGTCGCTGCCGAGGAAGTCGGGCAGGCGGAACATGCGCTTCAGGTACCCGCCGCCGGCATGGACGTAGTTCGGCCCGCGCACCTCGTCGCGGCTGAAGGAGCTGAGCCGCAGCGGGCCCCCGAGGCTGAAGGCGTTCACCGCGGGCGTGTCGCCGAACGAGCTGCCCCCGCCGCCGAACAGCATGAGGCGATCGCGGCCGCGGACGCGCTGCAGCCAGGTGGCGCGCACGTCGCCCTGCCAGAAGCGGTTGGGCTCGGCGACGCGGGGCTCGGCGCCGTCGGAGGCGTTGGCCTGCGCGCTCGCGAAGAAGCGCGTCAGCGACCCCCGCACGTAGAGGCCGCGCGTGGGCACGAGCGGGCTGTTCTGCCCGTCGAACACCCAGCGGAGCGAGGCGAAGCGGTCGGTGCCCTCGGCCTCGGGCAGGATCGGGTCGCCGACGCGCCGCCGCCCGCGCACGTCGCGCACGTCGTACCCGAGGCGCACTTCGCTGCGGCGCCCCGAGGTGAAGCCCACGTCGAGGCCGGCCCCGGTCCGCTTGAACCGGTACTCGGCCACGAGTTCGCTGTCGACGTAGCCGTTGACGATGCGGCGGTCGAAGGAGGCGCGTGGCGCGACGAACACGCGCGCGCCGCCCAGGGTGGCGAACAGCTGCGACTTGCCGAGCGGGACGAACAGCTCCACGCCGGCGAACTGGTTGGTGCCGATCGTGAAGTCGGTGCGCAGTTCCGACCCGGGGTTCAGCAGGTCGGTGAACACGCCGCGCACCCTGGCGTCGGCCGAGAAGCTCGTGGAGTTGACGTTCTGCAGGTCGAAGGCGAGGAAGAGGAACGGCGGGGCGTAGTTCTTCGGGGCCACGTCGAGCACGAGGCCGGGCTGGCCGTTCTCGTACTCGAGGCGGTAGCCGACCGTGTCGTAGCGGTCGTTGCCGGTGAGGTGGGCCAGCGAGTCCTCGAGCGCCGCCAGGTCCACGGGGGCCCCGGGGCGCGCCGCCACCACGTCGAGGATGAGTGCCTCGTCGGTGTCGCTCACGCCCGCGGCGCGCACGAACGCGAGCGTCGGGGTGCGCGTCGGGGTGCGCCGCGCGCGCTCCGCCACGTGGGCCTTCCACGCCGCATCGTCGAGCCGGTAGCGCACGAGCTGCGACTCGACGGCCCGCGCGGCCGCGAAGCCGCGGTCGGCGAGATCGTCGCTGCGCCGCCAGTCGAGCGAGTTCAGGCCGCGGAGGTCGGGATCGACGACGTGGGTGGCGTCGGCGAGCGCGCGCCGCACGGGCGGGGTCATCATCGCGTCGATCGTCTTGCCGACCACGCCCAGCAGGCTCAGCTCGGTCTGCGGCTCGTTCTCGGTGTCGATGTCGGCCGCCACGTCCACGGCGATCACGATGTCGGCGCCCATCGCGCGCACGACGTCCACCGGGACGTTGTTCAGGGCGCCGCCGTCGACGAGCAGGCGATCGCCGATGCGGACGGGCGTGAACACCGCCGGGATCGCCATGGTGGCGCGCATCGCGGTGCTGAGCGACCCCGAGGCCAGCACCACCGGCTCCGCGTTGTTGATGTCGGTGGCCACGCACCGGAACGGCGTGGGCAGTTCGTCGAAGGACGCGAGCGTCCCGTAGGGCAGCGCGATGCGGTTGAGCAGCCACTGGATGCGCTGGCCGGGGTTGATGCCCGACGGGCCCTTGAAGCCGCCCTTGAGGCCGAACTTCAGCTGGGAGGGGAACAGGCGGGAGTCCTCGCGCCGCCGGAACGTCTTGAACTTGTAGGGCGAGTCGGCCAGGAACATGTTGTCCCAGTCCACCTCGCGCATCAGCTGGCGGATCTCGTCGGGCGACATGCCGGCCGCGTAGGCGCCTGCGACCAGGCCGCCCATGCTGGTGCCGGCGATGTAGTCCACGGGAATGCGGTTGGCTTCGAGCCACTCGAGCACGCCGATGTGCGCGATGCCCCGCGCGGCGCCCCCCCCGAGGGCGAGGCCGACCGTGGGGCGGCCGGCGGCCGCGCGCGGTGCCGCGCTGGTGGCGGCCGTGGCGG
>JADHED010001344.1_pt1 | contig 21528 bp, 19 predicted proteins | sample 8952041 | NCBI WGS metagenome assembly JADHED01 (sample SAMN16124423, study PRJNA663239) | bioreactor sludge metagenome | isolation source: sludge (control) | place: India:Bengaluru | collected 2018-09-08
GCTGTCCTTGGCGCGCATGGCGGTCTTCATGTCTTCGGTGATCTGGTCCTTGAGGCTCATGGCTGGGCTCCGGTGGAAGGAAAGAAAAGAATGCAGGGCACCGGCCGGGCACGGTGCCAAAAAAACAAAAAACCCGCGCCTGGCGTCCCGAGCGCGGGTTCTGTGGGTGTTCGCAAGCCGATGGCCTGCGTCACCGCCGCTGCGATCAGTACAGTTTCTTGGGCAACTGCATCGAACGGATGCGCTTGTAGTTTCGCTTGACGGCCGCGGCCTTCTTGCGCTTGCGCTCGGCGGTCGGCTTCTCGTAGAACTCGCGCGCGCGCAGGTCGGTCAGCAGGCCCAGTTTTTCGATGGTGCGCTTGAAGCGGCGCAGCGCCACGTCGAAGGGCTCGTTCTCTTTAACACGGATCGTCGTCATTAGGTGATGATTTCCAAAATGTGCAGAAAGAGGGTGACCGGGAAGATCGGGCCCGGACGCCGTATCTGCGAAGTGCCCCGTCTGTAACTAGTATCGGCCGACAGGGCATTGCCGGCAAAACCAGAGATTATAGCGGCATCCGGCCCGGTGCGGCGCATGGGAGCCTGGTTGCGGAGGTCAGGCGGATGGGCCCCGGCGGTTCGCCAGCGCCAGGGCACAGGCGTGGGCGCTGGCCCAGGCCCACTGGAAGTTGTAGCCGCCCAGCCAGCCGGTGACGTCGACCACCTCGCCGATGAAATACAGCCCGGGCTGCTTCGACTCCATCGTCTGCGACGACAGGTCGCGGGTGTCGACGCCGCCCAGCGTGACCTCAGCCTTTTTGTAGCCCTCGGTGCCGGTGGGCACCAGTTCCCAGCGCGCCAGACGCTCGGCCAGGCGGGCCAGGGCCTTGTCGCTGCAGTCGGCGACCGGCCGCTGCCAGTCGGCGTCCTGGGCCACCCAGGCTTCGGCCAGGCGCGCCGGCACCCATTGCGCCAGTTCGTTGACCAGCAGCTTGCGTGAGCGGCGCTTGGCGTCGGCGAGTTTTTCAGCCAGGTCGATGTCGGGTGCGAGGTTGATGTGGATGGGCGTGCCGGGCTGCCAGTAGCTCGAGATCTGCAGCACCGCCGGTCCGGACAGGCCGCGGTGGGTGAACAGCAGGTCTTCGGTGAACGAGACCTGGTGCTTTTTGTCACCCGTGGCGATCTGCACCGGCAGCGACAGGCCGGCCAGGTCGGCATAGGGCGCCCAGGCGGCGCCGTCAAAGGTCAGTGGCACCAATCCGGGGCGCGGCGCCACGATCCGCAGCCCGAACTGCCGCGCCACACGGTGGCCGAAATCGCTGGCGCCGATGGCCGGGATCGACAGGCCGCCGGTCGCGATGACGACCGCGGCACAGTCGATGGCACCCCGATCACTCTCGATTTGATAGCTGCCGGTGGCCATTCCACGCTGGGGATCGCCTGAAAACGTCAGATTCTTGACGCCGCAGGGCTGCCAGCGCGTCACACCACCGGCTTCACACTCGGCCAGCAGCATGTCGATCAGGTCGGTGGCAGCGTGGTCGCAGAACAGTTGGCCTTTGTGCTTTTCGTGGAAGGCGATGCCGTATTTCTGCACCAGCGCGATGAAATCCTGCGGCGTGTAGCGCGACAACGCGGAGCGGCAGAAATTCGGGTTCTCGCTGACAAAGTGCCGGTGCGGCTGGCGCACGTCGATGTCGCGGTTGGTGAAGTTGGCCCGCCCGCCGCCCGAAATGCGGATCTTTTCGGCCACCTGGTCGCTGTGGTCCAGCAGCAGCACCTTCAGGCCGCGCTGGCCGGCCACCCCGGCGCAGAACAGGCCGGCGGCACCGGCGCCCACGATCACCACATCGAAATTCTGCATGGCGCGCAGTGTATGCGGGCCTTCGGCCGCCCGGCGCGGCCACCTGTCGCGGTGCCGCTTGGCGCGGGACAGTCCCGTCGGTGCCGTGTGCCCGGGCTCAGGCTACGCGACGCTCGCCGGACTGGCCCACCGCCGCGATGCCGCGCACCACGTCGCCGACCACGATCACCGACGGGCTGCCGAGCTGCTCGGCCACCAGCGTGGCGTGCAGGCGATCGAGCGAGGTGACCGCGTGGCGTTGATCGGGCAAGCTGGCGTTCTGGATCACCGCGACCGGCGTGTCGGCCGGGAGTCCGGCCAGCAGTTCCTGCTGGATGCGGTTGGCGTCACGGACGCCCATGTAGATCACCAGCGTGAGCCGGGCGTCACGCGCGGTGGCGGCCAGTCGCTGCCAGTCGGTGCCGGCATCGGCCGACGCGGCGTGGCCGGTGACAAACACCACGCCGTGGGCCTGTTCGCGGTGGGTCAGCGGGGCACCGAGCGAGGTCATTGCGGCCAGGCCGGCGGTGATGCCGTTGACCACCTGCACCGGAATGCCCTGTGCGCGCAGGTGTTCCACCTCTTCGCCGCCGCGGCCGAAGATGAACGGATCGCCCCCTTTGAGGCGTACCACCACCTCGCCCTCGCGCGCCGCCATCACCATCAGCTTTTCGATGAAGGCCTGGGGTGTGCTCTTGCAGCCCCCGCGTTTGCCGACATGGACGATGCGGGCGCCGGGGCGGGCATGCATCAGCACGGCGTCGTTGACCAGATCGTCCACCAGCAGCACCGTGGCGGCGGCAATCGCCTTGACCGCTTTCAGGGTGAGCAACTCCGGATCTCCCGGGCCGGCGCCGACCAAGGCGACGGTACCGGGCAGGAACTCGGACGGTTGCGGGGCGCTCTGGGGGGCTCTCTGGTTCATGGCGTGGTCACGGCCGGCGGGCCGTTGGTCTCCGTGTTGTTGTGTTGACGCCGTTCTTGCAGGATGTGTGCCACCTGCGCGGCGATCGGTGCGGGGACGGGCAGCCGGCCGTCCAGCACGCGGGTGATGTAGTGCGCGGTGGCCTCGGGGGTGATGTCGCGGGGCAGGTCGGGCAACGTGGCGAGCGGGCCCTCCTGTGCATCCTGCAGCCGGTGGCGCCGTCCGCCGCGAAACGCATCCATCTGCGGCGTGCGGCGCGCGTCGGCGACCGGCTCGCCTTCGGTGCCGCGCAGCAGCAGCGCATGCGCGCCGACCAGCGCGAAGGTGTCGGCCATCGACACCGCGTATTCGGGATGGGTGTAGCTGCCCACGATGAGCGCCGCGCCCTCGCAAGGGTTCATCAGCTTGACCAGGCTGTGCGCAGGGTTGCGCAGCCCCACGACGTGGCGCACATCCAGCAGGCGCTTGAGCCCGGGGCACAACACCCCGGTGGGGACAAAGGCGCACTGCCCCGGTGCCAGCGCCAACACGGCACGCCATGCCGGGCGGCCCAATGCGGCGAATACGGCCTCGCTGCTGACGCGCCGGTCTTCGGTGGCCGTGCCGTGCACCAGCACCGGCACGCCTTCACGGGCCAGCAGTAAGGCCAGCAACGGCGTGAGCACCGGCAGCTTGCGCGCGCCGTTGTAGCTGGGCAGCACCACGGTGGTGGTGCCGTTGTCGGGCAGTCGGTGCAGGCGCGCATGGGTGGCATCAAGAAAGCCGGCCATCTCGGCCGGGGTTTCGCCCTTGATGCGCATGGCCAGGCAGAACGCGCCGGTTTCCAGGTCCGTGACCGTGCCGTCCAGCAACTGGCCGAACAGGTCGGCGGCCTGCTCGCGGGTGAGCGCGCGGGCCCCTTCTTTGCCGCGACCGATGTCCTTGAGGTAGTGGCTGATTCCCATGGCGGTAAGTGTGGCGCGGTGGGGACGGCGATGGCCACCGTCAGGCTGCGACCGGTGTCGCCGCGCGCACCAGTCGCCGCAGGGCGGGGAGGCAAGAGCCGCAATTGGTGCCGCACTTCAGGGCGTCCTGCAGGGTGTGCAGGCGCTGGTCTTCGTTGCCGGCGCACCGGGCCAGGGTGTCACGGATGGCTTCTTCGCCGACATTGAAGCAGGTGCAAACCTGCGGGCCGCGCGCGGCCACGGCCACGGGTGCCGAAGCGCCCGGCGCCAGCAGCAGGCGCCCGTAGGATTGTGCGGGCAGCTCGTCTTGCAGCAAGGTCCTGATCCACGCCTCGGCGCGCGTGTCGCCGGCCAGCAGAAACCCTTCGAGCCGCGTGTCGGGGCCGACCCGGGCCAGGCGCATCGCGCGGCGCTGGCCCTTTTTGCGGTCGGCATAGCGCAGCACCTCCGCACCGGCCAGACCCAGCAGCAGCTCGATTTGTGCCAGGGTGTCGTCCCGCGGCGCCTCGTAGGCGGCCGCGCGCAGCAGCACGCCGCTGCGCTCGCGACCAAAAGGCACGCAGGTGGCAAAAGCGAATCGGGGCATCAACGCGCGCAAGGCGTCGCGCGCGGCCAGCGCGTCGGTCTCGGAAACCCAGGCCATCGCCAGCAGGGACCAGGGCAACTCGGCCTTGAGGACCTTCACGGCAGTGTGTTTGAGCTCGGGCTGCTTCGAGACCGGGCAGAACGCCGGGTTGGTGAGCGCGTTCACGCCGGCCATGGGCGCACCGGTGCTGCTGTGTCCGCCCAGGTATTCGGATCCCCAATGCATGGCCACAAAGACCTGTCCGGCGGCCAGCTCCTCGCTCGGCTGTGCCGGCAGCACGATGGAGCCATGGCGGCTGGTCAGGTGCACGAGATTGCCGGCGCCAAGTCCCTTTTGCCGCAGGTCGCCCGGGTTCATCTGAATCGCTGGCTCGGGCACGTGGCCGAACAGGCGGCCGAGGGTGCCCGTGCGCGTCATGCCGTGCCACTGGTCGCGCAGCCGTCCGGTGGTCAGTGCGAAGGGAAAGCGGCTGTCGCACGGCGCCGCCACCGGTCGCCAGGCTTCGGCGAAAAAACGGGCCCTACCGTCGCTGGTCGGAAAGACGCCGTCACCGTACAGGCGCGGGCGGCCCTCGAACGCGCCCTGCGGAAACGGCCACTGCCGCGGCGCCTGTTCGAGCAGCGCGTAGCTCAGGCCGGTGATGTCCAGATCGCGGCCCCGGGTCGATTCGCGGTGCTCGTTCCAGATCGATTCCGCGTCGGGGTACGGAAACAGCGACGGCTGCCCGGGGCGCAGCAGGGGCTCGAGCCGGCGCGCGAAGTCCACCACGATGGACCAGTCGTGGCGCGGCCCGTCCATGGTGGTGCGCGGGGGTGGCACGGCGGCGCGAACGCGCGAGATGCGGCGCTCGCTGTTGGTGACGGTTCCTTCCTTTTCGCCCCAGGTGGAGGCGGGCAGCAGCAGGTCGGCGAACTCGCAGGTGGCCGCGGTGGCGAAGGCCTCCTGCACCACCACGAACCCGGCGTTTTGCAGCGCGCGGCGCACGGTGGCCTGGTCGGGCAGGCTCTGCGCGGGGTTGGTGCAGGCGATCCACAGCGCCTTGATCTCGCCATCGGCCGCGGCCTGGAACATCTCGATGGCGGTCCTGCCGGGTTTGGCCGGCACATCGGGCAGTCCCCAGAGGGCGGCAACCTCTGCGCGGTGCGCGGGGTTGGCCATGTCGCGGTGCGCGGAAAGCAGGTTGGCGAGCCCGCCAACCTCGCGCCCGCCCATGGCATTGGGCTGGCCGGTCAGGGAGAAGGGGCCGGCACCGGGCCTGCCGATCTGTCCGGTGGCCAGGTGCAGGTTGATCAGCGCCGCGTTCTTGGCGGTGCCGCTGCTGCTCTGGTTGAGGCCCTGGCAGTACAGACTCAGGGTGGGCGCGCGCGGGCCAACGGACGGATCGCCGACACCGGCGAACCAGCGCGTGGCGGTGGCGAGATCGCGCGGGCTGATCCCGCAGACCTGGGCCACGCGCTCGGGCGTGGCGGTGCGCACCAGCACCTGCAGCGCATCGAAGCCGCTGGTGTGCGCGTCGATGTAGCTGGCGTCCGTCCAGCCCTGTCGCAACAGGGTGTTCAGCATGCCGTGAAACAGCATCACGTCGCTGCCGGGTTCGATGCGAAGGTGCAGGTCGGCGATCTCGGCGGTGTCGGTGCGCCGGGGATCGACCACGACGATCTTCAGCGCCGGGTTGGCACGTCGGGCATCTTCGATGCGCCGGAACAGGATGGGATGGGCCCAGGCGGCGTTGCTGCCGGCAATGAACAGGCACTGCGCGTGGTTCAGGTCGTCGTAACAGGCCGGCGGCGCATCGGCGCCGAGCGTGGCCTTGTAGCCGGCCACGGCGCTGCTCATGCACAGGCGCGAATTGGTGTCGATGTTGTTGGTGCCCACCAGGCCCTTGGCCAGCTTGTTGAAGACGTAGTAGTCCTCGGTGAGCAACTGGCCGCTGACGTAAAAGCCCACCGCGTCGGGGCCGTGCTGCTCGATCACGGCGGCGAAACGCCGGCTCGCCTGGTTCAGCGCGTCGTCCCAAGCCAGCGGCTCGGGCTGCGCGCCCCGGGCCAACCGCTGCATCGGTCGCAGCAGGCGGGTCTGCCGCGTGACGGCGGCAGACGCGGTCTGCGCCAGCGTGGCGCCCTTGGTGCACAGCCGCCCGAAATTGGCCGGATGCTCTGGGTCGCCACGCACGCCCGTGATCTGAACGCCATCGGATTCGATGACCACGCCGCAGCCCACGCCGCAATAAGGACAGGTGGAACGGGTTTCCATCATGCTCGGGCAGAGATAGGCTGCGGCGTTGCACGTGCACCGCAAAGCGGACCGCCGTAGGCGAGTCCGCAGCCCACGCCGCAGTAGGGACAGGTGGAACGGGTTTCCATCATGCTCGGGCAGAGATAGGCTGCGGCGTTGCACGTGCACCGCAAAGCGGACCGCCGAAGGCGAGTCCGCAGCCCACCCCACAGTAGGGGCAGGTGGAGCGGGTTTCTTTCAGGGTCATGTCTTGCGGCAGACCGGGCCGGCGACCGGGCGGGTCAGGTCGGTGGCGTGGCCGGCGAGTTCATCCGTGCGCAAGCAGACCACGCCGTCGTCCACCCGCACCGCGAAGCGTGGCGTGCAGCCTTCGTCGGGCGCCTGCGCCTGGCCGTCGGCCAGGCCGATGGTCCAGTTGTGCAGCGGGCAGGCCACCCGGTTGCCGAACACGATGCCCTGGCTGAGCGGCCCGCCCTTGTGTGGGCAGCGATCCAGCAGGGCAAAGACCTCTCCCTGGTCGTTGCGGAACACGGCGACGTCAAGGCCGGTGTCGCGGCTCACGCGGCGCGCGCCCAGCACGGGGATGTCATCGACACGGCAGACGGGTTTCCATTCACTCATGATGCACTCTCAATTCAATAGCGGTTGGCGGCCATTCGACGCTGGGCACGAAGCCTTTTCTTTCGGTTTTCAGCCCTTGACGGCCGAATACAGGCCCGTCACACGGTCCATGACGGCCAGCAGGTTTTCGCTGGACACGAACACATCCGACAGCGGCTTGCCGGTGGTGCCGGGCTGCATCTTTTTCAGCGCGCTGTCGAAGAAGACCCATTGGCCGTCGGCCAGCTGCAGTTCTTCGCGGATGCGGACCGTGGCTTCCGGCGCGTTTCGCAGGACGTCCATGGCCGCGAGGAATTCGCCCCGGGCCTTGGCGATTTCGGCGTTGGCCGTGGCGGCGTCCACCGGCAGCGTGGCCGCGAGGTAGAACTTGGCCATGCGCTGGCTGAGCATGCGTTGGCGCCCGGCAATGTTGACCAGCTTGCCCACCGGCTTCCCGGAAGCCGCCTCGTATTGCACCGTGCCTTGGTGCGCCAGCGCGAGCACCCGGGCGTCCGCAGCCAGCACGGCGCCGGCCCCGCCTTTGCCCGGCGCGCTGCCCACCAGCGTGGCCTTGTAGTCGCTCCAGGCGGCTTCGAGTTTGCCGTAGGTGTCGCGGATGTCCGGCGTCGGTGCAAAGGCCTTGAGCTCGACCAGCTGGCGGTCGAACAGGGCCATCGACCGGTCCAGCACCTGGCGCGCGCTGGAGGGTTCCACGTCGTGCACCAGCGCGAGCCAGGCCTTGCCCATGCGCTGGCTCAGCATGCGCTGGCGACCGGCCTTGTTGATGGCGTCGTTGAGATCGGTGACCTGGGCCTGCCCGGCCAGCGGGAGGGTGGTGCCGATGGCCAGCGCGGTCAGGAAGTGACGGCGTTGCACAGTGAAACTCCTCAGGCGTTGACGGGGGTGAACTGGCGGGTGTCGACGGCGGCCTTGTCGAATTCGAACCACGGGTCGGGCTCGCCATCCAGCGCAGCCTGCAGGCGCTCCCACAGCGCCTTGCGGCCTTCGGCGTCATCCAGGATTCTTTTCCTGATGTGATCCATGCCCACGCGGCCCACGTAGTGCACCGTGCGCTCCAGGTACCAGCCTTCCTCGCGGTACAGCTGCATGAAGGCGCCGGTGTACTCCAGCACCTCTTCGGCGGTCTTCAGCTTGACCAGGAACTGCGCCACCTCGGTCTTGATGCCGCCGTTGCCGGCGATGTGCATTTCCCAGCCGCTGTCCACGCCGATGATGCCCACGTCCTTGATGCCGGCCTCGGCGCAGTTGCGCGGGCAGCCCGACACGGCGAACTTGACCTTGTGCGGCGCGTACATGCGCCACATGGCGCGCTCCAGGTCCTTGCCCATCTGCGTGCTGTCTTGCGTGCCCATGCGGCACCACTCGCTGCCCACGCAGGTCTTCACGGTGCGCAGCGCCTTGGCGTAGGCGTGGCCGCTGGGCATGCCGATGTCGCGCCACACGCCCGCCAGGTCTTCTTTCCGGACGCCCAGCAGGTCGATGCGCTGGCCGCCGGTGACTTTGACGGTGGGAATCTTGTACTTGTCCACCGCGTCGGCGATGCGGCGCAGCTCGTCGGCCGTCGTTTCGCCGCCCCACATGCGCGGGATCACGCTGTAGGTGCCGTCCTTCTGGATGTTGGCGTGGCTGCGTTCGTTGATGAAGCGGCTTTGCGGATCGTCCCTGGCCTCCTTGGGCCAGGTGCTGATCAGGTAGTAGTTGACGGCCGGGCGGCAGCTCGCGCAGCCGTTGGGGGTCTTCCACTCCATGAACTTGAACACGTCGCCGATGGTCAGCAGCTTCGACGTCTTGATGGCATCGCGCACCGCCTGGTGGCCGTGGTCGGTGCAGCCGCACATCGGTTTCATCTTGGGCGTGGCCGAGTAGTCGCCGCCCGCGGTGGCCATCAGCAGCTGGTCCACCAGGCCGGTGCAGGAACCACAGCTCGCGCTGGCTTTGGTGTGCTTGCGCACCTCGTCCAGCGTGAACAGGCCCTTTTCCTTGATGGTCTTGCAGATCGTGCCCTTCGTCACGCCGTTGCAACCGCAGACCTCGTCGGTCTCAAGCATCGCGGCGGCCTTGTTGTGGCCTTCGTGGCCGGCGTCGCCGATGTTGGACTCGCCGAACATCAGCTTGTCGCGCAGGTCGTGCACGCTGCGGCCCTCGCGCAGCAGCTTGAAGTACCAGCTGCCGTCCACCGTGTCGCCATACAGGCAGGCGCCGACCAGCTTGTCGTCCTGGATGACCAGCTTCTTGTAGACACCGCCAAAGGGGTCGCTCATCACGATCTCTTCGGTGCCCTCTCCGCCCTGGAAATTGCCGGCGGAGAACAGGTCAATACCTGTCACCTTCAGCTTGGTGGACGTCAGCGAGCCGGTGTAGCGCCCAATCCCGAACTGGCCCAGATGGTTGGCGGCCACCTTGCCCTGCTCGAACAGCGGAGCCACCAGGCCGTAGGCCACGCCGCGGTGTGCGGCGCACTCACCCACGCTGTAGATGCGGGCGTCGGTCACGGTCTGCATGGTGTCGCTGACCACGATGCCGCGGTTCACGTGCAGGCGCATCCGTTCGGCCAGCTCGGTGTTGGGGCGGATGCCAACGGCCATCACCACCAGGTCGGTCGGGATCATGGTGCCGTCGTTCAGTTGCAACCCGATCACGCGGCCTCCCGTGCCGTCATCGGCGTTGCCGATGAGAGATCGGGTCTGGCCGCCCATGACGAAGCGCAGGCCGCGGTTCTCCAGCGACTTCTGCAGCATCTTGCCCGCCACGTCGTCGAGTTGGCGCTCCATCAGTGTGGGCATGACGTGGATCACCGTGACCTGCATGCCGCGTTTCATCAGGCCATTGGCCGCCTCCAGCCCGAGCAGGCCGCCGCCGATGACCACGGCGCGTTGGTACTTCTGGCTGGCCTCGATCATCGCCTCGGTGTCGGCGATGTCGCGGTAGGCAATCACGCCCTCCAGGTCCTTGCCGGGGATCGGCAGGATGAACGGGTTGGAACCGGTGGCCAGCAGCAGGCGGTCGTATTCGGCGCTCATCGTCTCACCCGCGGCGTTCTCGGCCTGCACCACGCGGCGCACGCGGTCCACGGCGGTCACCTTCCAGCCGGCATGCAGCGTAATGCCGTTGTCCTTGTACCAGGCCCAGTCGTTGAGCACGATCTCGTCGAGCGTCTGCTCGCCCGCCAGCACCGGCGACAGCAGGATGCGGTTGTAGTTGGGGTGCGGCTCGGCGCCGAACACCGTGATGTCGTAGAGGTCGGGCGCGATTTTCAGCAGCTCTTCGAGCGTGCGCACGCCCGCCATGCCGTTGCCGACCATCACCAGCTTCTGGCGGCTCTTGGGATTGGTTCGCATGTCCATGGGACTCTCCTAAATCTTTCTGTCAATCTGGCAGCACGATGCTTCGGTCGCCGGGGCCGTGCCAGGGACACCGCGGGACCGGCTTTGCCGGACCGCTGGTGTCGCCCCCTGGTGGGGGAGGCGACCACACACTGTGGGCAAGCAACGGGGGGCCTTGCTTCACGCGGCTTTTTCCACGTGCGCCTGGCGCGTGTACAGGAAGTCGATCACGGCCTTGCGGCAGTGCTGGTACGCCGGGTCCTCAGCCAGCTCGACGCGGTTGCGCGGACGTGGCAGGTCCACCGGCAACACCTCGCCGATGGTGGCGGCAGGGCCGTTGGTCATCATCACGATCTTGTCGGACAGCAGCACGGCCTCGTCCACGTCGTGCGTCACCATCACCACCGTGCTGTGCGTGCGGGCCACGATCTCCAGCAGCTCGTCTTGCAGCTTGGCGCGCGTCAGCGCGTCGAGCGCGCCAAAGGGTTCGTCCATCAGCAGCACCTTGGGCTCCATCGACAGTGCCCGGGCGATGCCCACGCGCTGTTTCATGCCGCCCGAGATCTCACCGGGGCGCTTTTGCGCGGCATGGGTCAGGCCCACGAGTGCCAGCGCCGCGTCGGTGCGGGCCCTCAGTTGCGCCCGGTTCTCAGCCTGCGCGCCAGTGGACTTGTGCGAGGCGCCGAACACCCGCTCCACGGCCAGGTACACGTTGTCGAAGCAGGTCAGCCAGGGCAGCAGCGAGTGGTTCTGGAACACCACGGCGCGCTCGGGGCCGGGCCCGCTGATCTCTTTGTTGGCGCACAGCAGCGCGCCGGCCGTCGGCGTGGTCAGGCCCGCAATGAGGTTCAGCAAGGTGGACTTGCCGCAGCCCGAGTGGCCGATCAGCGCGACGAACTCGCCCTTGGCGATGGTCAGGTTGATGTCGCGCAGCGCCGGGAACAAGCCCTTGGCGGTGCGGAAGGTCTGCTCGACGCCCTGGACTTCGATGAACTTGGTGGTGAGAGAGGCATGCATGGTGTGCTCCGATCGCGCGGGGTTCAGGATTTGACGTCTTCGAAGGTGAAGGCCGTCGCCAGGCGGATCAGCGCATGTTCGAGCACCAGGCCGACGATGCCGATCACGAAGATGGCGATGATGATGTTCTTGACGTTGAGGTTGTTCCACTCGTCCCAGACCCAGAAGCCGATGCCCACGCCGCCGGTCAGCATCTCGGCCGCCACGATCACCAGCCAGGCGGTGCCCACGGCCAGGCGCACGCCGGTCAGCATGTAGGGCAGCACGGCGGGGAAGAGGATCCTGGTGACGATCTTCCACTCGGAGAGCTGCAGCACCCGCGCCACGTTCATGTAGTCCTGCGGCACGCGCTGCACGCCTACGGCGGTGTTGATGATCATCGGCCAGATCGAGCAGATGAAGATGGTCCAGATGGCGGCCGGGTTGGCGCCCTTGAACATCAGCAGGCCGATGGGCAGCCAGGCCAGCGGGGAGACCGGGCGCAGCAGGCTGATGAGCGGGTTGAACATGCGGCTCAGGAAGGTGAAGCGGCCGATGGCAAAGCCGGCCGGAATGCCCACCAGCGCCGCCAGCCCGAAGCCCAAGGCCACGCGCTGCAGCGACATCAGCACGTTCCAGCCCACGCCCTGGTCGTTCGGGCCCTTGCGGTAGAACGGGTCGCTGAAGACCTCGACGGCCTGACGACCGGTTTCCAGCGGGCTGGGGATGCTGCCCTTGGTGGTGATCGACACCAGGGCCCACAGCCCGATCAGCAGCGCGAGACCAAGCACCGGCGGCATTACGGCCAGCACGATGTCGCGCGAAATCCCGCGGCGCGCCGTGGCAGGCGCTGCTGGAGCGGTGGCGGTAGCGGAGGGTGCGCTTGTTGGCATGGTTCCAGGCGTGGGGGGGGGGGTTTCAGCCAGCTTCTTGCTGGCGACGGGTTCCTGGATCGAGGCGTCGAACGGCCCGTGAAAGACGGCACTGACCATGGTGTTTCTCCTGGTGGGGTCGGGCTTCAGGCCCGGACCTTGAACGAATCGGCGTACTTCGCGGGATCCTTGCCGTCCCAGGCCACACCGTCGAACAGTTTGCTGCTGCGCATGTCGCTCTTGGGCAGCGGCGCCTTGGCGGCGGTGGCGGCCTGCTTGTACAGGTCGATCTGGTTGATCTGCCGGGCCACGGCCAGGTAGTCAGGGTGGTCTTTCAGCAGACCCCAGCGCTTGTGCTGGGTCAGGAACCACATGCCGTCGCTCAGGTACGGGAACGGCACCATGCCGTCGTTGTAGAACTTCATGTGGTTGGGGTCGTCCCAGGTCTTGCCCAGGCCGTTCTGGTAACGGCCCAGGATGCGCTGGTTGATGGCGTCCACGCTGGTGTTGACGAAGGCCTTGTCGGCGATCGTCTCGGCCATCTTGTTCTTGTTGGACAGGCTGGCATCGATCCAGCGCCCTGCTTCGATGATGGCGGCGGTCACCGCGCGGCAGGTGTTGGGGTACTTCTTGACGAATTCAGCCGTGGTGCCCAGCACTTTTTCGGGGTGGTCCTTCCAGATGTCCTGCGTGGTGGTGGCGGTGATACCGATGCCGTCGATGATGGCGCGGTGGTTCCAGGGCTCGCCGACGCAAAAACCATCCATGTTGCCCACGCGCATGTTGGCCACCATCTGCGGCGGCGGCACGGTGATGACCTTGGCGTCCTTCATCGGGTTGATGCCGTTGGCGGCCAGCCAGTAGTACAGCCACATGGCGTGGGTGCCGGTGGGGAAGGTCTGCGCGAAGGTGTATTCACGTTTGTCAGCAGCCATCAGCTTGGCCAGGCCGGCGCCGTCCACGGCCCCCTTGTCGGCCAGCTTCTTCGACAAGGAGATCGCCTGGCCATTGTTGTTGAGCGTCATCAACACGGCCATGTCCTTCTTGGGGCCGCCGATGCCCAGCTGCACGCCGTAGACCAGTCCGTACAGCACGTGTGCAAAGTCGAGTTCGCCGTTGACCAGCTTGTCGCGCACGCCGGCCCAGCTGGCCTCCTTGGTCGGGATGATCTTGACGCCGTATTTCTGGTCGATGCCCAGCACCGAGGCCATCACCACGCTGGCGCAGTCGGTGAGTGGAATGAAGCCGATCTTCACTTCTTTCTTCTCGGGGGCGTCCGAACCCTGGGCGTAGACGGCGGCGCGAAGCGCGGGGTTGATGCCGATGGCCCCCACGGCGGCGGTCTGCAGCACGGTGCGGCGGCTGAGGCTGGTTTTCAGAAGGTCGGTCATCGCGGTACTCCTTGTGGGCAAGACAGAAAAACGAAAAGGCGTCCTCACCGTGCGCAGGGCTTGCAGCAAGCCGCGCGCAGGTGGGGACGCCTTTGTCCGGGTTTGATCGGGTCAGCCCGCCGTTGGACTGCTCCGGTCAGAAGACCATCGTTGGTCGTGCAAAGGTCAAAGCAAACGCCGTGCCAGGCGGTTTTCCCAACAAGCGCTTCCATTAACGTAGCGCCATATGGCCACTTGACGCTGGGGACGGGCGATTTTTCCAAAGAACACAGCGCTGCGCACCGGTTTTGTGCGGCGCACCATCGTGGCGATCGGGTGGGGCCGGCTGCGTGGGCGCACCGCCGACGAGCCGTCGCGCACCCGCTCGGGGCGAGCGCGCGTGGTGGATCAGCCCAGCAGGTCGGCCATGTCCAGCATGCGCTGGGCGACGTCGGCCAGCTTCAGGCCCCGGTCCATGGCCGCCTTGCGCAGCTTGTCGTACGCTTCCTGCTCGCTCAGGCCCTGGCGCTGCATCAGCAGGCCCTTGGCGCGGTCGATGACCTTGCGGTCCTTGAGCTCGGCACTCAGTTCATGCAGCTCGTTGCGTGCCTGGGCCAGCTCTTCGCGCAGGGCCTGCTCGTGCTGGAAGCGCGCCAGCGCCACATCGAGGATCGGGCGGATGCGCTCGGGCGCCAGCCCGGCCACGATGTAGGCCGAGACACCCGCCGCAACCGCATCCTTGACATGGGAGGTGTCGCTGTCGTTGGTGAACATGACGATGGGGCGCGGCGCGTCGCGGGTGGCCATCACCACGTGCTCCAGCGTGTCGCGCGCCTCGCTTTCGGCGTCGACGATCACCAGGTCGGGGCGCAACTGGGTCAGCCGCTCGGTCAGGAACACGTCGCCCGGCAGGGTGGCCACCAGGTTGAAACCGTTCTCGAGCAAGCCGATGCGCAGGCTGCGCGAACGTTCGGCCTGCGCCAGCGCGTCCTCGTCGCGGGGGTCGGCGACGTCCAGATCCGGGGCAACGACGACGATTCGCAACGCTTCGCTCATGGACCGAGTATGTGCAAGAAATGCGCCATGAACGGATCGATGGTGTGGAGCCCTTCCCCTAAACTGCGAACCCATGCTGATTCTTGGAATTGAATCCTCGTGCGACGAAACCGGTGTGGCGCTGGTCGAGTCGACCGGCCCGGGCGTGCCGTTGTTGCTGGCGCACGCGCTGCACAGCCAGGTGGAGATGCACCAGGCTTACGGGGGCGTGGTGCCGGAGTTGGCCAGCCGCGACCACATCCGGCGCGTGCTGCCGCTGGCCGAGCGGGTGCTGGGCCAGGCGTCCCGCGGGCTGGCCGACATCGACGTGGTGGCGTTCACGCGCGGGCCGGGTCTGGCGGGTGCGCTGCTGGTCGGTGCCGGTGTGGCCTGCGCGCTGGGCGCCGCGCTGGATCGGGCCGTGCTCGGCGTGCACCACCTGGAAGGCCACCTCTTGTCGCCCTTTCTGAGTGCCGATCCGCCCGAGTTCCCATTTGTCGCGTTGCTGGTTTCCGGTGGGCACACGCAGCTGATGCGGGTCGATGGGGTGGGGCGCTACGCGATCCTGGGCGAGACCATCGACGACGCCGCGGGTGAGGCCTTCGACAAGTCGGCCAAGCTGCTGGGGTTGGGCTATCCCGGCGGCCCTGCGCTGGCGTGCCTGGCCGAGCAAGGGGACCCGAAGGCGTTCAAGCTGCCGCGCCCCTTGCTGCACAGCGGCGATCTTGATTTTTCGTTTGCCGGACTGAAGACCGCCGTGCTGACGCAGGCGAAAAAACTCGGCGACGCGCTGGCGGAGCCGCTGTCGCGGGACCGGGCCGATCTGGCCGCGTCCACCCAGGCCGCCATTGTGGAGGTGCTGGTGAAAAAGTCGCTCGCCGCCTTGCAGGAAGCCGGTCTGAAGCGGCTGGTGGTGGCCGGTGGGGTGGGTGCCAACCGGGAGCTGCGCCGCCAGCTCGATGCCACCTGCGCCGCGTGGGGCGTGCGCGTGCACTACCCCGAACTGCACCTGTGCACCGACAATGGCGCCATGATCGCGATGGCCGCGGCGATGCGGCTCCAGTCCGGCGTGCAACAGCCAGCGCGGACCTACGCGTTCGATGTCAAGCCGCGCTGGCCGCTGGATGCCCTCGAAAACGGCTGATTTCGGCGCCAACCCAGCGCCGGTTGGCCACGAGCAGCTACTTAATTGATAGTGATCCGGGTGCTGGTTTCCGCCGGCGCTTTGCGGGCGAGCGTGAGGGTGAGCACACCGTTCTCCAGCCGCGCCGCACTCGTCGCCGGGTCGATGTCCTGCGGCATCTCGAATGCGCGGCGGTACTGCCGGGGCGCTTCGGGCAAGGATTCGACGCGTACCGTGGGTCCGTCGATGTCGATGTTCAGCTGCTCCTTGCCGATACCAGGCAAATCGATCGACAGGGTCCAGCCGGCCGCGTCCGTCTTGATCGTGGCGCGGCTCGCCGGGTTGGCGGCCCACGGTGCGGTGAGCGCCTGGTCGAGCACGCGATCGAGCGAATGCAGTGCCGGGGCGCAGGCGGCGCGGCGGATGCCGACGGGGCGGGTGGCGGTGAAGTACATGGTCAATCTCCTGAAACCGGTGGGTGATAACAAACAGTGACACGCCCCCGATCGAACCGGCCCACGTACACTGCGCGGCTTTCGATTCGTCCGATCGGGCGGATAGCCGGAATCTGTGAACAGGAATCCGGTTTTTCAAGTGGATGTCTTGCATGAATATTTTTCGACGCCGGCTCTTGAATTCGCTGGCTTTGGCCCTTGCATCGCCAGCACTCGCACTGGCGCAGACGCCGGCGGCAGGGGCGCCGATCCGCATCGCGCTGATCGAGGGACTCAGTGGCGCCTTCGGCAACACCGGCGAGGCGGTGTACCGCAACCTCATCTGGGCGATCGAGCGCGTCAACGCGCGCGGCGGTGTCAAACTGCCTGGCGGCAGCCGGCCGCTGGCCCTGCAACGCTACGACAGCAAGGGCCAGATCGAGGAGGCGCTGTCGGCCCTGCGCTCGGCCATCGACGACGGCATCCACTTCGTGGTGCAAGGCAATTCTTCCGCGGTTGCCGCGGCACTGATCGACGCCATCAACAAGCACAACGAGCGCGAACCGGCGCGGCGCGTGCTGTTCCTGAACTATTCGGCGGTCGATCCGATTCTGACCAACGAGAAGTGCAGCTACTGGCATTTCCGCTTCGATGCCCATGCCGACATGCGCATGGCGGCGTTGATGGAGGTGATCCGGGACGACAAGGCCGTCCGCAGCGTGTACCTGATCGGGCAGGACTACAGCTTCGGCCAGGCCGTGCTGCGCGAGGCCCGCAGGCAACTGGGGGCGCAGCGGCCCGACATGAAGATCGTCGGTGACGAACTGCACCCGGTCGGGCGGGTCAAGGACTTTCTGCCCTATGCGGCCAAGATTCAGGCCAGCGGCGCCCAGGCCGTGATCACCGGCAACTGGGGCAACGATCTGACCCTGCTGATCAAGGCGGCGCGCGAAGTGGGATACGAGGGCCGCTTCTACACCTTTTATGGCAATGCGCTCGGGGCACCGGCGGCGATCGGCGACGCCGGCATCGGCCGCGTGGTGGCCGTGGCCGACTGGCTGCCCAATGTGCCGGGCGCACAGAGCGAGTCGTTCTACCGCGCATTTCGGGCGCGCTTTCCCAACCCGGACGACGACTACGTGCACCTGCGCATGCAGTTGCTGGTGGAGGCGCTGGCACAGGCCATCGAAAAAAGCGGCTCGGCCACCAACGTCGCGGCGGTGGCGGCCCAACTGGAAAAAGCGGCGGTCAGCTTGAGCGGGCAATCGGGGCGCATGCGGGCCGCGGACCACCAGTTCCAGCAGCCGCTGGTGGTGGGCGTGATGGACCGCCAGGGAGCGCCGGGCGTGAAGTTCGACGTGGAAGGGTCGGGCTACGGATTCCGGGTGATCCGCCAGATCAATCCGGCCCAGGCCGAACTGCCGACCAGCTGTCGCATGGTGCGCCCGGCCTGACGCCTTCGGACCCGTTGCGACTGGTCATCGGCGTCGTGATGTCAGGATGCGTAGCCCAGGCAGGCTCCGGCGTTGGGCCTGCCCTTGCATTCCCGTGTGAGGCGGCGATCACGCTCGGCGGTGGTCTCCGCCGAGCCCTTGTCGTACTTGACGCTGCCGGACTTCTTTTTCTTCTTGGGTTTGGCCGTATCCGCCGGCCCGGGCGCGGGCGACGTCTGGCCTGGCATCGCGCCGGGGGCGGACGGGGCACCGGTCGGTGTTGCCGCCTGGAGCGGCGCGGAGATGGCGGCGGTCATCGCGGCCAGGACGAGCGCACGACGTGGAAGGAGAAGGAGGGGCATTGGGCACTCCAGGAACGGTTGATGTGGCTGGCGGATCATAGCCAGCCCCCGACCCGGTTGGTACCGGTCGGCTAGGATCGCCGCTTTCCAGCTCCCGACTTTTTGCGATGCGCCAGACTGTCCTGAACCTTGAAGAATCGCGGATCCGCGAAGTGGCCAATGCCGGTATCGGTCGCGATGACGTGCTGGCCTTCTGGTTCGGCGAGAGCGACGAGGTGACGCCCGATTTCATCCGCCAGGCCGCGATCGAGTCGTTGCAGCGCGGCGAAACCTTCTATTCGCACAACCTGGGGCTGCCCGAGTTGCGGCAGGCGGTGTCGGGATACATGGGGGCCTTGCACGGGGCGATCGGGGCCGATCGCATCGCGATCACATCCGGGGGCGTGAACGCCCTGATGGTGGCGGTGCAGGCGCTGGTCGACTCGGGCGACGAGGTTGTGGCGGTCACGCCAGTGTGGCCCAACCTGACCGCGCAACCCGCTATCCTGGGCGCGAAGGTCCGCACCGTGCCGCTCAAGACAGTGGGGGGGGCGTGGTCGCTGGATCTGTCGGGCCTGCTGGCGGCCGTCACGGCATCGACCCGGGTGCTGATCGTCAACGCGCCCAACAATCCGACTGGCTGGTGTCTGAGCCGGGCGGAGCAGCAGGCGCTGCTCGATCACTGTCGCGAGACCGGCACCTGGATCCTGGCCGACGAGGTGTACGAACGCCTGTATTACCGCGGTGACACCGTCAATGGATGTGCGCCGAGCTTCCTCGACATCGCCACGCCGCGCGACCGGCTGGTCGTGGTGCACAGTTTTTCGAAGAGCTTCCTCATGACCGGCTGGCGGCTGGGCTGGCTGGTGGTGCCGCCCGAGATGACCCACCATGTCGGCAAGCTGATCGAGTTCAACACCTCCTGTGCCAGCGTGTTCAGCCAGCGAGCCGGCATCGCGGCGCTGGAACGCGCCGAGGAGGTGAATCCGCGGGTCGTGACGCACCTGCGACACTGCCGCGACACGCTGATACCGCAGCTGGCAGCGGTGCCCGGCGTGCAGGTTGCCGCGCCGCATGGCGGCATGTATGCATTCTTCCGTCTGGACGGATTCGACGATTCGCTGGCCACGGCCAAGCGGCTGGTGGTGGAGGCTGGGCTCGGTCTGGCGCCGGGCGAGGCCTTTGCGCCCGAGGCGCGAGGCTGGCTGCGGTGGTGTTTCGCCTCTCACGATCCTCAACGCCTGGCCCAGGGCGTGGAGCGGCTGCGGCGGTGGCTTGCGGGTGCCAGGGCGCCTGGGTCGGGGATCGGGGTATAATTCCAAGGCTTTGCATTCCGCAGGGCGCACGTGGCAGGCAGTTCCAGCCCACCGCGCAAGTTGAACCCTTCAGCGCAGCGATGTGTTCGCAAGCTGATCCAACCTACAGGAAATCGAAATGATCGCATCCTCCGTCAAGGCCGAGGTCGTCAAGGCCAATGCCCGCAGTGCCGGCGACACCGGCAGCCCCGAAGTCCAGGTGGCCCTGCTCACAGCCCGCATCAACGAGCTGACCCCCCACTTCAAGGAACACGCCAAGGACCACCACGGGCGCCGCGGCCTGCTGCGCATGGTGAGCCGCCGCCGCAAGCTGCTGGACTATCTCAAGTCCAAGGACGCCGACCGCTACGTCGCGCTGATCGCCAAGCTCGGCCTGCGCAAGTAAGCGAAAGTACGAATGCGAGGCGCCTGAGTTAGGTCCACTAGCTCAGGCGCCTTCTACTTTGAGTTTTCAGTTCGGAGTCTGTCGCGACGAATACGCGCTGTGTCATTCCATGAGGGATCGCCGATCGTTCATGGAATGGCATCGTGTTCGGAAGGTCCGGCTCCAGGCCCTCGGCGCAGCCTCATGCGCCCCTTTACAAGGAGATGAACATGTCCATATTCAACAAAGTCACCAAGACCTTTCAGTGGGGCGACAAGACGGTCGTCATGGAAACTGGTGAAATCGCGCGCCAGGCCACCGGCGCGGTGCTGGTCAACATCGACGACACCGTCGTGCTGGCTACCGTCGTGGCGTCCAAGAGTTCCAAGCCCGGCCAGGACTTTTTCCCGCTGACCGTCGATTACATCGAGAAGACCTACGCCGCCGGCAAGATTCCGGGCAGTTTTTTCAAGCGCGAGGCCAAGCCCAGCGAACATGAAACCCTGACCAGCCGCTTGATCGACCGCCCGATCCGCCCGCTGTTTCCCGAGGGTTTTTTCAATGAGGTGCATGTGGTCATCCACACCATTTCGCTGAACCCCGAGGTGGACGCCGACATCGCCGCGATGATTGCTTCCAGCGCCGCGCTGGCGGTCTCCGGCATTCCGTTCGCCGGCCCCATCGGTGCGGCCCGCGTCGGCTACATCAATGGCGAATATGTGCTGAATCCCGGCCAGACCGCTCGCAAGAACAGCCAGATGGATCTGGTTGTGGCCGGCACCGAATCGGCTGTGCTGATGGTCGAGTCCGAGGCCGAGCAGCTGCCCGAGGAAGTGATGCTGGGCGCCGTGGTGTTCGGCCATGAGCAGGGCAACATCGCCATCAATGCGATCCACGAACTCGTTCGCGACGCCGGCAAGCCGGTGTGGGACTGGAAGGCGCCCGCCAAGGATGAGGCCCTGATCGCCAAGGTCACGGCCCTGGCGGAGGACAAGCTGCGCGCGGCGTACCAGATCCGCAACAAACAGAACCGCACCCACGCGTGCCGCGAAGCCTATGCCGTCGTGATGGCCGATCTGAAAGAGGCCGGCGTCGAGTTCGATGCCGTCAAGGTCGAAGGCATGCTGTTCGACATCGAAGCCCGCATCGTTCGCAGCCAGATCCTGGCCGGCGAGCCGCGCATCGACGGACGCGATACCCGTACCGTGCGTCCGATCGAGATCCGCAACAGCGTGCTGCCCCGCACCCATGGCTCAGCCCTTTTCACTCGCGGTGAGACCCAGGCGCTGGTGGTGTCGACCCTGGGCACCGAGCGTGATGCCCAGCGTATTGACGCCTTGGCCGGTGAATACGAAGACCGCTTCCTGTTGCACTACAACATGCCTCCGTTCGCCACGGGCGAGGTGGGCCGCATGGGCAGCACCAAGCGCCGCGAGATCGGCCACGGCCGCCTAGCCAAGCGTGCGCTGGTCGCGGTGCTGCCGAGCAAGGAAGAGTTTCCCTACACGATGCGGGTGGTGTCCGAAATCACCGAGTCGAACGGCTCGTCATCGATGGCCTCGGTCTGCGGCGGCTGCCTGTCGCTGATGGACGCCGGCGTGCCGCTGAAGGCGCACGTGGCGGGCATTGCCATGGGCCTGATCAAGGAGGCCAACCGTTTTGCGGTGCTGACCGACATCCTGGGGGATGAGGATCACCTGGGCGACATGGACTTCAAGGTGGCCGGCACCACCGCCGGTATCACGGCGCTGCAGATGGACATCAAGATCCAGGGCATCACCAAGGAAA
>JADHED010001345.1_pt1 | contig 21504 bp, 16 predicted proteins | sample 8952041 | NCBI WGS metagenome assembly JADHED01 (sample SAMN16124423, study PRJNA663239) | bioreactor sludge metagenome | isolation source: sludge (control) | place: India:Bengaluru | collected 2018-09-08
GCCCCGCCCGCGAGCGCGCCGCGCGCCGCCGCGAGCAGCGCCGCCGCGACCGCGCCGCCGATCCCGCCGAGCAGCGCGCCGGCGAGCAGCACCGGCGTCAGCACGAACGACACGGGCGCCCCCACCAGCCGCAGCAGCCGCACCTCGTCGAGCCGGTCGTCCAGCGCGAGCCGCACCACGGCGCCGATCGTCGCCAGCGCGGAGAGCAGCAGCACGAGCGCGCCCGCGGCCGCGGCGGTCGAGACCGCGCGGCCCGCGCGGGCGAGCGTCTGCAGCCACTCCCGGTCGTAGCGGACCGACAGCGCGGCCGGGTGCGCGCGCACGGTCCGCACGAGGCCCGCGAGCGCGGCCGCGTCGGGATCGCGCGGCAGCACGCGCAGCGAGGACGGCAGCGGGTTGTCCCCCAGCAGCTCGCGGACGTCTCCGAGGTCCGGGTAGAGCCGGACGAGTTCCGCGAGCGCCTGCTCCGGCGCGATCCGGCGCACCTCGCGCACGGCCGCGTCGGCCGCGAGCCGCCGCACGAGGTCGTCGACCTGCGCGGCCTCCGCGCCCGGCCGCAGGTAGACCTCGATCGCGGCCTCCTGCGCGACGCGGCCGTACGCCGCGCGCAGCCCCTGCCCCGCGAGCACGAAGCCCGCGAGCACGAGCAGCGCGAGCGCCATCGCGGCGATCGCGAGCAGCGAGAAGAGCGGCCGCCGCAGCAGGTCGGTCGCCGCGGCGCGGAGCGCCTCGAGCGCCGTGCGCAGCGCCTTCACGCCTGCTCCAGCCGGCCGCCGCGCAGCCCGAGCACGCGCACCTGCGCGCGGTCGATCAGCGACCGGTCGTGGGTCGCGAGCACCACCGTCGTGCCGCGCGCGTGGATCTCGCGCAGCAGCCCGAGGACCTCCTGGCTGCGGTCGGCGTCGAGGTTGCCGGTCGGCTCGTCCGCGAGCAGCAGGCGCGGCTCGGGCGCGAGCGCGCGCGCGATCGCGACCCGCTGCTGCTCGCCGCCCGAGAGCATGCTGGGCCAGTCGTCGGCGCGGTGCGCGAGCGAGACCCACTCGAGCACGCGGCGCGTGCGCTCGCGCCGCCGGTCCGCCGGCCACGAGAGCGCGCGCAGCACCAGCGACACGTTCTCGCCGACGGTGCGGCGGGGCAGCAGGCGGAAGTCCTGGAACACGATGCCGAGGCGCCGCCGGAGCTGCGGGACGGTGCGCCAGGTGAGCGCGCCGAGGTCCCGCCCGTCCACCTCGACCCGCCCCTCGCTCGGCCGCAGCTCGCGCGAGACGAGCTGCAGGAGCGTCGTCTTGCCGGCGCCGGAGGGCCCGGTGACGATCACGAACTCGCCGGCCTCGACCCGGAACGAGACCTCGCGCAGGGCGGCGGTCTCGTTGCGGTAGCGGACGGTCACCCGCTCGAAGACGATCACCGTGGCGGCTCCTCGTCGGCGCCCTGCGTCACGTCCGCCGCTTCGTTCTCCGGATCGGACGGCTCGGCCGGCTCGGGCGGCTCGGGCATGCGGGCCAGCGCGGCGCGCCGCTTGCGCCGCGCGGCGACGACCGCGACGGCGCCGAGCAGCCCGAAGACCGCGTTGGCGGCGAGCCCCGCCGCGACGAGCGGCAGCGCCCCGTACTCGCGCCGCAGGCCGGCGCGCCAGTCCCGCTCGAGCAGCGCCGGGTCGATGCCGTAGGCGATCGTGAACGCGCGCTCGAAGCCGGCCCCGGCCTGCAGCGCCTCGACGAGCCGCCGCGTCGCGCCCGGCCGCGCGACGCGCTGCGCGTGCGAGACGAACGACAGCGCCTGTGCGTAGGCCGCGCGGGACCCGGCGCCCGTGCGCGGCCAGTTGTCCGCCAGCGCGGCGAGCGGGGGCGGGTCGCCGCCGAACGAGATCCGCGCCAGCTCGAACGCGTCGCGCAGCGACAGGTCCCGCTCGACGAGCAGCGCGGTCCCCTCGTCGTACCAGCGCGGCAGCCGCGTCCCGGGCGGCAGCGCCGCGCGGAGCACCAGGTGCGCCCCCTCGTGCAGCACGACGCCGGGCAGGTCCTCGGGCGAGGCGGAGCCGGTCCGCTCGGCGAAGATCGTGATCCGCCCGCGCGCCGGCTCCGCCACGCCGGCCGCCCAGTAGGGCGCGAACGGCAGGTCGTTCGCCGCGGCCTCGGCCGCGTCGCGCGGCGCGCGGCCCGCGATCACGAGCTCGACGCGCGGCGGCGGCGGGAGGTCGAGGCGCGCCGCCGCGAGCCAGACCAGCCACGCGCCGTCCTTGCGCAGCCGCGCGGGCGCGCGGGACGGCGCGTCGGCGGCCGCGCGCACGGTCAGCTCGGGCAGGTTCGAGGGCTCGGCGCCCCCGGCGGCGGACGCGGGCGCGGAACCGAGCCGCAGGGCGGCGGCCAGCAGCAGCGCGGCCGCCGGCAGCGAGGCGCGGGTCATGCGCCCTCCGCGAGCAGCCGCCTCAAGGTCTCGTGCACGGCCGCCGGGGCCGCGGTGCCCCTGGTCGCCTGCATCACCTTGCCGACGAGGAAGCCGAGCACGGCCTCCTTGCCGCCCCGGTACTGCGCGACCTGCGCCGGGTGCGCCGCGACCACGGCCCGGCACGCCTCGGCGACGGCGCCGGCGTCCTCGACCCGCGCGAGCCCGCGCTCGGCCACGATCCGCCCGGGGTCGGCGCCGGTCGTCCACGCCTCCTCGAAGACCGCCTTGGCCGCCTTGCCGGTGACCGCGCCGGTCTCGACGAGGCGCACGAGCGCCCCCAGGCGCGCCGGCGCGAGCGGCGCGCCGGCGAGGGCGCGGCCTTCCTTGTTGAGTCGTCCGAGGACCTCCGACAGGACCCAGTTCGCGGTCGCCCGCGGCGCGCCCGACGCCGCGGCCGCCGCGTCGAACCAGTCCGCGATCTCCGGCTCGACCGTCAGGCGGTGGGCGTCGGCCTCCGGGACGCCCGCGGCCTCGTACCGGTCGCGGCGCGCCGCCGGCAGCTCGGGCATCGCCTCCGCGGCGGCGCGGCGCAGCGCCGGGTCGAGCCCCAGCTCCGGCAGGTCGGGGTCCGGGAAGTAGCGGTAGTCGTGCGCCTCCTCCTTGCCGCGCATCGGCTGCGTCGCCCCGGCCGCCTCGTTCCAGAGCCGGGTCTCCTGCACGACGGCGCGGCCGGCCGCGAGCTCGGCCTGCTGGCGCTCGATCTCGTGCGCGAGGGCCCGCCGCACGTGCCGGAACGAGTTCAGGTTCTTGATCTCGACGCGCGTGCCCCAGGGCGTGCCGGGAAGGTGGACGGACACGTTCGCATCGCAGCGCAGGAAGCCCTTCTCCATGTCCGCGTCGCAGACGTCGGTCGCGCGGAGCGTGGACTTCAGGCGCTCGAGGTAGAGGTAGGCCTCGTCCGGGTCGTGGATCTCGGCCTCGCCGACGATCTCGATCAGCGGCACGCCGCAGCGGTTCAGGTCCACCCCGGTCGCGCCGGCGCCCCCGGCAGCGCCGCCGCCGCTGCCGCCGCTGCCGCCGCGTCCGCCGTCACGGCCGCCGACGACACCGCCGAAGCCCTCGTGGACGGACTTGCCGGCGTCCTCCTCGAGGTGCACCCGGTGCACGCCGATCTCGCGCCGGGGCGCCCCCGGCGGCTCGATCCGGATTCGTCCGCCGGTCGCGAGGGGGCGGTCGAACTGGCTGATCTGGTAGCCCTTGGGCAGGTCCGGGTAGAAGTAGTTCTTGCGCGCCCAGGTGGAGCGGTCGTGCACGGCGGCGCCGATCGCGAGCGCGAACCGGACCGCCTGCCGGACCGCCTCCCGGTTCGGCACCGGGAGCGCGCCGGGGAGGCCGAGGCAGACCGGGCAGACGCGCGTGTTCGGCTCGGCCCCGAACTCGTTGGGGCAGGAGCAGAACAGCTTGGTGCGCGTCTTCAGCTGGGCGTGGACCTCGAGGCCGATGACCGCGCGGTAGCCGCCCACTCGCCTCGCCTCCGTAACCGTCCGTAAGGGACGAGGTTAGCACGCCCGCGGAACCCGCCCGCGCCGCCCGCTCGCCTCTGCTAGGATGCGACGCGGGTAACCCTCCTATCCCGTCGAGGTGACTCCATGCTGCCGGTCCGGCGTCCGCGCGTCCCGCTCGCGATCGTTGTCTCCGTCGTCTCCTGCGTCCTCGCCGTCTGCCTCCCCTCGTTCGCGGGGCGGCTGGCCGAACTCCCCTGGGACAGCAGCGTCCCCGGCGACGCCCGCCGCGGCGCCGCCGAGGTCATGTCCAAGGAAAAGTCCTCGATCGACGACCAGAAGAACGCGAAGGGCAAGTCCTTCAACCGGTTCGACTGGAACATCAACGACGTCCGGGCGGACGGCACGATCGACGTGCTGGCGACCTGGCAGAAGTTCCTCGACGACAAGATGCAGGTCGAGCGCTGGCGCTACACGCTGGCGAAGAAGGGCAGCGGCTACGAGATCGCCGACAAGGTGAAGACGGCCACCAACGAGGACGGCAAGCCGATCCGCGTCGAGGCGGCCTCCCTGGCGCGGCCGATCCGGGCGTTCACGTTCACGCACGACCAGCTCGAGCTGAAGGTGGATTCGGGCTCGTACGTCCTGCGGGGCCTCGGCGCGCTGCCGAGCGGGATCTACGCGGAGGTGAAGGGGCGGATCAAACTGACCCCGATCGACGACTACGAGCGGATGTACTTCGAGCGACGCCTCGAGGGCGCGAAGGTCCTGGAGGACGCGATCACCGGGCTCGAGGTCCTGTTCTACCCCGGGGCGAAGACGTTCACGGACCTCGCCGGCGTCCCCGACGGGGCGCTCTCCGCCGCCGGCGGCGGCGGCACCGCGGGCCCGGTCCTGCAGGACCTCGTCGAGGAGGCCTCGAAGGACCTCAACAAGAAGCTGTACACGCAGGCCGTCTACGACGTCATGCCGCGCAAGGAGCGCGAGAAGGCGTTCGGGATCAGGGTCAAGACCGAGAAGTACGGCTGGGTGGTCTACACCTACGACCCCACGAGCGTGCGCGAGATCTTCGCCTTCAAGTACACGGGCAGCGGCAGCACGCTGAAGTGGGAGATGCTCACGACGTACTACGCGCCCGAGTCCCGGGCGCTGCCGCTCCAGGTGCGCGAGCGGCGCCGCGAGCCGCGGCTCGCCGACCCGATCCGCTACGACGCGCAGTTCGACATCGACTCCGACAAGCTGGACGCGCTGATCAACGTCGAGCTGCGGATCATGCAGGACACCTCCGACCTCGACTTCTTCCTCGCCGGCAACCCCGTCGTCCGCTACGTCCGCACGGAGGACGGGAGCGACGTCCTGTTCATCCCGTACACCAACGAGTTCTCGAAGGAGTACGGCTTCGAGGAGACGTCGAACCTCTACCGCGTGCTGCTGCCGCAGCCCGCGAAGGCCGGCGACGTGCTGCGCTTCACCGTGAACTACGGCAGCCCGAAGGCCGTCACCCCGCTCAGCAACACGTACTGGGAGATCGCGCGCTTCGGCCTGCTGCCCTTCATGGGCGGCCTCGCCGAGAAGAGCTACATGCGGATGGTGATCCGCACGCCGCAGGGTTACGACCACATCGGCGGCGGCGACAAGCTGGCCGAGGAGACCGACGGCAGCTTCCGCTACTCCGAGTGGAGCTCGGATTCGGGGTTCAACTTCCCGGTGATCGGCGTCGGCAAGTACCACAAGCCGAACCCGCTCGTGGCCGACGGCATCACGTACGTCGGCTACCTCAACCGCATGTACCTGTCGAGCAAGGAGCAGATCCGGGCGCAGATCCAGAAGGAGGGCGGCAGCGCGGCCGACGCCGACAAGCTGACGGCGCAGTTCCCCGAGCCGAACCCGTCCGACATGGACCGCCAGGTCATCCAGGCGGCCGACGCGTCGCTCAAGTTCGCGCAGGCCTACCAGACGAAGTACCCGTTCAAGACGCTGAAGCTGATCAGCTCGCCGCTGATGGGCATGAGCGCGCAGGCGCCGTCCTCGGTCGTGTTCATCGGCGAGCAGATCTTCTGGCCGACCACGGCGGTGACCCAGATCTTCAGGTCGATGGACCCGACCTGGATCACGGCGGTGACCGCGCACGAGACCGCGCACCAGTGGTTCGGCGGGATCGTCACGAACATCAGCAGCGAGCACTACTGGTTCGTCGAGACCTTCGCCGAGATCTCGTCGATGTTCTACCGCCAGTGGACCGACGACACGACGGGGCTCAAGGGCACGCTCCAGTACTGGCGCAACGCCTCGTTCTTCGCCGACTACCAGAAGTCGGTGATGGACGACCTGCTGCCGCGTGAACCGGGGAAGTACACCCTGCTGCGCTACACGAAGGGCCCGTACGTCTTCTGGATGCTCCGCGAGTACTACGGGGAGCAGAAGCTGCTGCACTTCCTGCGCAAGCTCGTGAACTCCTACAACGGCGACCTGATCTCGACCTCGGACGTCCAGATCGTCGCCGAGCAGGTCTTCGGCGAGGACATGGACTGGTTCTTCGACCAGTACATCCGGGACATCGGCGTGCCGGTGGTCCGGTTCCGCTTCGACCCGCCGCGGCAGGCCGAGGACGGCAAGGGCTGGCTGATCACCGGCCGGCTCGAGCAGACCATCACCGGCAAGGACGGCGACGTCATCGCCGGGAAGTACTTCAAGAAGCTGCTGGTCCCGCTGACGATCGACACCGACGGCGGCGCGGTGAAGGAGAAGATCTACCTCGACGGCCCGGGCCAGGACGTCCGCATCCGGCTGGAGTCGAAGCCCAGGGGCTCGGTCAAGGTGAACGACGGCGACGTCTGCTACATGAAGGTGAAGCCGATGTGACCGTTCGGACTCACGTGATCGTGTGAACTCCGCGTGAAACCCGCGGGGCGACACTGGACCGGCGCGCGGGGGTGGTCAACACTGCGCGCCGGTTCTGCTATGTTCGCCCCGGAGTGGCCATGAGCGACCGCCGCATCGCGCTCGTCGAGGACGAGCCGGACATCGCCGAGGTCCTGCGCTACAACCTCCAGCGCGAGGGCTTCGACGTCGAGGTCTTCCCGCGGGGCGACAGCGCCCTCTCCGGGATCCGCAAGCGGCCGCCCGACCTCGTCCTGCTCGACCTGATGCTCCCCGGCCTCGACGGGCTCGAGGTCTGCCGCCTGCTGAAGCGGGAGCCCAAGACGGCCGAGATCCCGCTGATCATGCTGACCGCGCGGGGCGAGGAGACCGACCGGATCGTCGGCCTCGAACTCGGGGCGGACGATTACATCCCGAAGCCGTTCAGCCCGCGCGAGGTGATCCTGCGGATCCGCGCGGTGCTGCGCCGGCGCGGCGTGGCCGCCGCCGACCCGGTCCAGGTGCTCGAGGCCGGCCAGGTCCGGCTCTTCCCGGACGCGTTCCGGCTCGAGGTCGCGGGCGAAGAGACCACGATGACCGCGACCGAGTTCAAGCTGCTCCACTTCCTGATGTCGCGGGCGAACCGGGTGCAGACGCGGGACACGCTGCTGACGGACGTCTGGGGGTACTCGGAGGGCGTGGACAGCCGGACGGTGGACACGCACGTCCGCCGGCTGCGCCGGAAGCTCGGGCCGGAGGCGGCGCGGATCGAGACGATCGTCGGGGTGGGGTACCGCTTCCGGACGTAGCCGGCGCGTCACGTCCCGCGGGCGGGGCGCAGCCCCGCCCCCACACGTCTGGTTGGGGCGGCTGTCACCGCGATTTCACACGTTTGACGCGGCGCTGTTGCGGGCGGCCGCCAGAGTGTCGGCGTGCGGAGCAGGGCGCCGCGTGCCTGCGGGGCCCCCGCCTCCGCCTCTTGGGAGAGTCGAAGAATGTTCGTGACGCTGAAGCGCGCGGCGTGCGTCGCCGCCCTCTCGCTCGTCCCGGCGGCCGCGCTCGCGCAGGCCGTCCAGCTCGACCCCGGGCTCGGCGCCTACACGAAGCAGTCGGGCGTCGCCGGCAACCTCAACTCGGTCGGCTCCGACTCGATGCTGAACCTGCTGACGCTCTGGGCCGAGTCGTTCCGCAAGCAGTACCCGAACGTCCGCGTGCAGATCGAGGGCAAGGGGTCGGGCACCGCGCCGCCCGCGCTGATCGCCGGCACCTCCCAGCTCGGGCCGATGAGCCGCCCGATGAAGCCGTCCGAGATCGACGAGTTCGAGAAGCGGTTCGGCTACAAGCCCACCGCGATCGCGGTCGCGATCGACGGCCTCGCGGTCTACGTCCACAAGGACAACCCGCTGACGCAGCTCACGCTGCCGCAGGTCGACGCGATCTTCTCGAAGGGCCGGGCCTGCGGCGGCAAGGCCGTGAAGACCTGGGGCGACCTCGGCCTGACCGGCGACTGGGCCGGCAAGCCGATCAGCCTGTACGGCCGCAACTCGGCCTCGGGCACCTACGGCTACTTCAAGGAGCACGCGCTCTGCAAGGGCGACTACAAGGACACCGTGAAGGAGCAGCCGGGCTCCGCGGCCGTCGTGCAGGGCGTGACCTCGGACCTGTACGGGATCGGCTACAGCGGCATCGGCTACCGGACCTCCGGCGTGAAGGCGCTCGCGCTCGCCGCGAAGCCGGGCGGGGAGTACGTCGCGGACGAGACGGAGAAGGTGCTGTCGGGCAAGTACCCGCTCTCGCGGTTCCTCTACGTCTACGTCAACCGCGCCCCGGGCAAGCCGGTGGACCCGCTCACGCTCGAGCTGCTGCGCTTCGCGCTGTCCCGCGAGGGGCAGGAGGTCGTCGTGAAGGACGGCTACCTGCCGGTGACGGCGGCGATGGCCGCGAAGGAACTGGCGAAGCTCCAGTGACGCTGCTGGGCACAGAGCGGCCGGCCGTGCGGAACGGGGCGACGGGCGACGGGACCCCGCGCCGCACGCCCGCGGCCCACCGGACGTCCTGGCGGCGGCGCTGGGCCGACCGGGTGGGCCGCGGCGTCGTGCGCGTGGGCGGCTTCCTGATCATCGCGAGCGTGCTCGGGATCCTGCTGTTCATCGTCCACGAGACGCTGCCCCTGCTGGGCGGCGCGCGGGTCGACGCCGGCCCGGCGCGCGGGGTCGGGCTGCCGGACGGGGCCGCCGTCCTCACCGACGAGTACCGCGGCACGATCGCGGCGCTCGCCCCGGACGGGCGCCTGCACGTGGTCGAGGTCGCGTCCGGCCGGCACGAGGTGCGGGACCCGCTGCGCGAGGCGGTCGGTTCGCCCGCCGCCTTCCCGTTCGCGCACGTCGCGGTGGCGGCGAGCGCGCCGGTGTTCGTGGCCGCCACGGCCGACGGCCGGCTGGTCCTCGCGCGCGTGCGCTGGGAGGCGCGCGGCGAGGGCGCCGCGCGCGTGATGCTGCCGGACCTCGGCCGGCCCGCGGTATTCGCGGCCGACCCGTCCGGCCGGCCGGTCGCGGTCGTCGCGGGCCGCCTCGACGAGGCGGGCGCCGCCGGCGCCGTCGCGCGGCTTCAGGGCGGGAGCCTCGTGTTCCTGCGGCGCGCCGTCGAGACGAACGCGATCACGGGCGAGACGACCGGGAGCGACACGCGCCACGAGATCGACGCGCCGGCGAGCGCCCCGGTGACCGCGCTCGCGCTCGACGCCGCGGGCCGCCACGCGTGGGCCGGCACGGCCGCCGGCGAGGTGATCCACTGGAACGTGGAGGACGGCGCGCCGGGACCGGCCGCCGTCGTGCGCGCCGACGGCGGCTCCGCGGTGACCGCGCTGGGCCTGTTGATCGGCGACCGGACGCTCGTCTCCGGCCACGCCGACGGCGCGCTGCGCGCCTGGCTGCTTGTGCGCGGGCCGGCGGACGAGCACGGGGACGACGCGGCCGCGACGCCGCGCGAGGTCCGCCACTTCGCGCCGCGCGGCGCCGCGATCCGCCAGGTCGTGGGCTCCTCGCGCGACAAGGGGTTCCTCGCGCTCGACGCCGCGGGCGCGCTCGGCCTGTACCACTCCACCGCGCACCGCCGGCTCTGGAGCGGCCCCGCGCCCGTGCCGCGCGCGGGCGCGGTCGCGTTCGCGCCGAAGGCGGACGGCGCGGCCATCGCCGGCGGCGGCCAGGTCGCGACGCTGCGGATCGACAATCCGCACCCCGACGTGAGCCTCGAGGCGCTGTTCGCCAAGGTCTGGTACGAGGGGTACGAGCGGCCGGAGCACGTCTGGCAGTCGTCCTCCGGCACCGACGACTTCGAGCCGAAGTACTCCCTCACCCCGCTGCTGTTCGGGACGCTGAAGGGGACGTTCTACTCGCTCGTCCTCGCGATCCCGCTCGGCGTGCTGGGGGCGATGTACACCTCGCAGTTCATGCACCACCGGCTGCGCCAGGTCGTCAAGCCGGTCGTCGAGATCATGGCCTCGCTGCCGAGCGTCGTGCTCGGCTTCCTGGCCGGGCTGTGGCTCGCGCCGCGGCTGGAGACCTACTTCCCCGCCCTGCTGCTGGCCGTGTTCGTGCTGCCCGCGATGTCGATCGCCGCGTTCGGCGCCTACGGGCTGCTGCCCGCGCGGCTCCGCGCGCGGCTGCCGAGCGGCAGCGAGGCGATCGCCGCGATCGCGTTCCTCGCGGCCGGCCTCTTCCTCTGCCTCGCGCTCGAGCCGCCGTTCGAGCGCGCCCTCTTCGGCGGCCCCTTTCAGGGCTGGCTGAACGCCGCGCTCGGGATGACCTACGACCAGCGCAACGCGGTGGTGGTCGGCCTCGCGATGGGCTTCGCCGTGATCCCGATCATCTTCTCGGTCTCCGAGGAGGCGTTCTCGAACGTGCCGCGCGGCCTCGTGGCGGGGTCGCTCGCGCTCGGCGCGTCGCGCTGGCAGACCGTCACGCGGGTGGTGCTCCCGTCGGCCAGCCCCGGCATCTTCTCGGCGATCATGATCGGCTTCGGGCGGGCCGTCGGCGAGACGATGATCGTGCTGATGGCGACCGGCAACACGCCGATCATGGACGCGAGCCCGTTCAACGGCTTCCGCACCCTGTCCGCCAACATCGCGGTCGAGATCCCCGAGGCGGCGCGCGGCTCGACGCTCTACCGCACGCTGTTCCTGGCCGGGCTGCTGCTGTTCGCGCTCACCTTCGCCGTCAACACCGTCGCCGAGCTGGTGCGCCAGAACCTGCGCCGCCGCTACGCGAACCTCTGAGGACGGGACACCCATGACGCCCCCCGGCCGGCGCCGCCGCGACCTCGCGGGAGAGACGCTCACCGCGCTCTCCGGCGGCGCGCTCGCGCTCAGCCTGCTGCTCGTGATCGGCCTGCTCGGGCTGCTCGCGGTCCACGGCCTCGCGTCCTTCTGGCCGCGCGACGTGCTGGTCGTCGAGCTCCGCGACGGGCGCCGGCTCGCCGGCGAGCTGGCCGGCCGCGACACGGAGCCGGCCTCCAAGCTGCCGCCGGGCGCGGTGCCGCGCGAGCGGCTGCAGCTGAAGGTCGGCAACCGCGACCTCACCGGCGCCGACTTCGTCTGGATCGACGCGCCCGACGTCGTCCGCCGCTCGCGCCCGGCCGAGGCCGTGGTCCTCGAGCGGCGCGAGTGGGGCAACTTCTACGGCCGGATGGTGGAGCTGCGGCGCGGGGACGACGTCGTCGCGACCGGCGACGCGGCGGTGTGGGCCGCGTTCCCCGGCCTGCACGCGGAGGCGGCGGACCGGCTGCTCGAGGTCCGCGAGTTCGAGCAGGGACCGATCGGCGAGGTCAACCGCGAGATCGAGCGGCTGTCGCGCGCCAAGCGTCGCGTGGCGCTCGAGCGGCGGCCCGCCCCGGAGCAGGCGCGCCGCGTGGCCGAGATCGACGCCGCGATCGCCGCGCGGGAGCAGGAGTTCGGCCGCCTGGCGGAGCGCCTCGGCCGGATGCGGGAGGACCTGCAGCGGGACACGGTGGTCCTCGAGACCTACGGCGGGGAGCGCAAGACGATCCCCGTGGCGGGCGTGGTGCGGGCGGTCCGCCCCAACGCGCTCGGCGCCCTCGGCAAGACCCGGCTCTACGCCGCCCGCGGCTGGGAGTTCGTCGCCGCCGAGCCGCGCGAGTCGAACACCGAGGGGGGCATCTTCCCGGCCATCTTCGGGACCGTGATGATGGTCTTCCTGATGACCTTCATCGTCAGCCCGCTGGGGGTCCTGGCGGCGGTCTACCTGCGCGAGTACGCCCGGCAGGGACCCCTCGTCCGCGCCGTCCGGATCGCCGTGAACAACCTCGCGGGGGTGCCGTCCATCGTGTTCGGGATGTTCGGCCTCGGCTTCTTCGTCTACCTGTGCGGGGGGACCCTCGACCGGCTCTTCTACCCGGAGGCCCTCCCCACCCCCACCTTCGGCACCGGGGGGATCCTCTGGGCCGCGCTGACGCTCGCGCTGCTGACCGTCCCGGTCGTGATCGTGGCCGCCGAGGAGGGCCTCGCGGCCGTGCCCCGCGCCGTCCGCGAGGGCTCCCTGGCGCTCGGCGCGACCAAGTTCGAGACCACCGTCAAGATCGTCGTCCCGGCGGCGGCACCGGGTATCCTTACCGGGATGATCCTCGCCATGGCCCGCGCGGCGGGGGAGGTCGCCCCGCTGATGATCGTGGGGATGGTGAAGCTGGCGCCGCAGTTGCCCGTGGACGGTCACCCGCCCTTCGTGCACCTCGAGCGCAAGTTCATGCACCTCGGGTTCCACATCTTCGACGTCGGGTTCCAGAGCCCGAACGTCGAGGCGACGAAGCCGCTCGTGTTCGCGACCGCGCTGCTGCTGGTGGCGGTCGTGACCGCGATGAACCTGTTCGCGATCGCGCTGCGCAACCGGCTGCGCCGCAAGTACGCCGGCAGCGCGGTCTAGACCCGGAGACGGACCTGATGTCCAGTTCAGAAGCGCACGCGCCGGCCCCCGGGCGGGATCCGGCCGTCGCGCCCGAGATCGCCGACCCGATCCTCCAGGTGGACGCCCTGTCCCTCTGGTACGGGGACGCGCAGGCCCTGTTCGAGATCTCGCTCGAGATCCCGCGCCGCATGATCACCGCCTTCATCGGCCCGTCCGGCTGCGGCAAGTCGACCCTGCTGCGCTGCTTCAACCGCATGAACGACCTCGTGGACGGCGTCCGGGTGGCGGGGAACATCCACTTCGACGGCGGCGACGTCTTCGACCCGAAGACCGACGTCAACGTGCTCCGCAAGCGGATCGGGATGGTGTTCCAGAAGTCGAACCCGTTCCCCAAGTCGATCTACGACAACATCGCCTACGGCCCGCGGCTGCACGGCGTGACGCGCAAGCGCGAGCTCGACGAGGTCGTCGAGAAGAGCCTGCGCGGCGCCGCGCTGTGGGACGAGGTCAAGGACCGGCTCGGCGAGAGCGCGCTCGGGATGTCCGGCGGCCAGCAGCAGCGGCTGTGCATCGCCCGCGCGATCGCGATCGAGCCCGAGGTGATCCTGCTCGACGAGCCCTGCTCGGCGCTCGACCCGATCGCGACCGCGCGGATCGAGGAGCTGATGCAGGAGCTGAAGCAGAACTACACGCTCGTGATCGTCACGCACAACATGCAGCAGGCCTCGCGCGTGTCGGACTACACGGCGTTCCTGTACCTCGGCAAGCTGATCGAGTACGGCAGGACCGAGGGGCTGTTCCTGAACCCGATGCGCCGCCAGACCGAGGACTACATCACGGGGCGCTTCGGCTGAGGGGCGCGTAGAATAAATCGAAGGACGGGACCATGGAACGACACTTCGAGCACCAGCTGGAGACCCTCGCCGCCGCCGTGCAGCGAATGGGCGGGCTCGTCGAGCAGGCGATCGGCCGCTCGGTCGAGGCCCTCGTCAAGCGCGACGCCGAGCTGGCCGCGCAGGTGATCCGGGACGACCAGGCGATCGACCAGATCGAGCTGGAGATCGACCAGATCGTCATGGAGACGCTGGCCCGGTTCCAGCTGGCGGCGCGCGACCTGCGCTTCGTCACGACCGCGATGAAGATCGTCCCGGACCTCGAGCGCATGGCCGACCACGCGGTCAACATCTGCCAGCGCTCGATCGAGCTGAACGCCGAGCCGCCGTTCAAGCCGCTCGTGGACATCCCGCTGATGGCGCGCCGGGCGCAGGAGATGGTCCGCGGCGCGCTCGACGCGTTCATCAACCACGACGCCGCCGCCGCGCGCGCCGTGATCGCGATGGACGACGACCTCGACCGCCGGATGGAGCAGGTCTTCCGCGTGCTGCTCTCCTACATGCTCGAGGACCCGCGCACGATCACGCGCTCGATCCGGCTGACGTTCGTGGCCAAGACCTTCGAGCGCATCGGGGACCAGGCGACCAACATCTGCGAGATGGTCGTCTACATGGCCGAGGGACGCGTCATCAAGCACCACCCGCGCACCCCCTGATCCGCCGCGCCGCCCGTGGGCATCCGTCACAAGCTGTTCCTGCTGCTGGCCGGGACCGCAGCCCTCGCCGGGCTGCTGTTCGGGCTCGGCATGTTCCCGCTGATCCAGTCCGCCGTGCGCGGCCGCTACCTCGAGCGGGTCCGCGCCGAGACCGAGCTCATGGCTGCGATGGCCGCCGAGCACCCCCCCGACCCGGCCTCGGCCCAGGCCTGGGCCGAGGACTGGGGCCGGCGGCTCGGCCTGCGCCTGACGCTGATCGCGCCGGACGGCACGGTGCTCGGCGACTCGTCGCTCCCGGGCCGCGCGCTCGCGGGGCTCGCGAACCACCTGGACCGGCCGGAGATCGCGGAGGCGCGGGCCGGCGGGCGCGGCGAGGCGGAGCGCCGCTCCGAGTCCACGGGCGAGGGCTTCCTCTACATCGCGCGCCGCCTCGACCGCGTGCCCGGCTACGGCTACGTGCGGATCGCGCTGCCCGTGCGCCAGGTCCGGCAGGCGGAAATGCCCTACCTGCTGATCGTCGGCGGCCTCCTGGGGGCGACGCCGCTGCTGCTGACGCTGCTGGCCTACGCCGCCGTGCGCCGCTGGTCGCGGCCGCTCGAGCAGCTCACCGGCGGCGCGGGCCGCATCGCGGCCGGCGAGCTCGACGCGCCCCTGCCGGTCGCCGGCGAGGACGAGATCGGCCGGCTCGGGCGCTCGCTGGACCGGATGCGGCACTCGATCGCGCTCAAGATCGCCGAGGCCGAAGGGGAGCGGCGCTTCCTCGACTCCGTCATCGCGGGGATGAAGGAGGGGCTGCTGCTCGTCGACGGGCAGCGCAAGGTCCGGATCGCGAACGACGCGTTCCTGCGCACGTGGGGCGTGCGCAGCGACCCGCGCGGCCGGCCGCTCGTCGAGGTCGTGCGCCACCCGCGCGTGCTGGCCGCGGTGGACGCGGTGCTCTCCGGGACGGTCGAGGTGCGCGAGCGCGTGCTCGACCCCGCGACCGGGCGCGCGTTCGAGATGCACGCCTCGCGGCAGGCCCCGGACGAGTCGCGGACGGGGCCGGTGACCGGCCCGGCGGGACCGTCCGTGCCCGCGCCCCCCGACCCCGCCGGCGCGATCGTCCTGTTCTTCGACGTCACGCGCCTCGAGGCGCTCGAGTCGATGCGCAAGGAGTTCGTGGCCAACGTCTCGCACGAGCTGCGCACGCCGCTGACGTCGATCAAGGCCTCGGTGCTGACGCTGATCGACGCGGACGGCGCGCCGCCCGAGGTGACGCAGCGCTTCCTCGAGACGATCCGGCGCAACGCCGAGCGGATGGCGGCGCTGGTCGAGGACCTGACGGACCTGTCGCTGATCGAGACCGGCGCGATCAAGCTCGACGTCCGCCGCGTGGACCTGGCGCCGGTCGCGCGGGACGTCGTCGCGCAGCTCGCGCCGCGCTACGCCGCGAGCGACGTGGCCGTGGAGGTCGAGGTCCCGGCGGGGATGACGGTCGCGGCCGACCGGCGGCGGCTGGAGCAGGTGCTGGTCAACCTCGTGGACAACGCGCTGAAGTTCAACCGGCCCGGCGGCCGCGTGCGGCTCGAGGCGCATCCGGCCGCGGACGGCCGCGGCGTGATCACGGTCGAGGACACGGGCGACGGGATTCCGTCCGACCACCTCGAGCGCATCTTCCACCGTTTCCACCGCGTGGACCCCGCGCGCGCGAACGAGCTGGGCGGGACCGGGCTCGGGCTGGCGATCGTGAAGCACCTCGTGCAGCTGCACGGGGGGAGCGTCCGGGTCGAGTCCGAGCTGGGGAAGGGCTCGCAGTTCGTCGTGGAGATCTGAGCATGGGCTTCGCCGGGCGCGTCTGCCTCGTCTCGCTCGCCTCCCTCGGGCCGCTGGTGACACTCGCGTCGCTCGGGGCCGCGCCCGCCGCGCCGCCGGTGCGGCAGCTCGTCACGCCGGTGGACCTGGAGCTGCAGCGCGGCGAGCTGATCCTGCGCTTCGACTTCGAGGTGACGAAGGGGCGCATTACGGGGATGCCCGAGGTCCCCACGCCGTGGCGGGTGAAGATCACGACGTCCGAGAACTCGGGGAAGATCGAGGCGGTCGCCGAGACCGGGACGAGCGAGTTCAAGGCGGAGTGGTTCCGGGACTTCGTCGAGGTCGAGCTGGACGACGGCGCGAGGCTGAGCCTGCGCGTGTCGACGACCGAGGACGGCGAGCGCGTGCGGCGCCGGCTCGAGTTCGACAACGCGACGCTGACCCTCCGACCCGCCGCGCCGAAGGCGGCGCCCCCCGCGGCGCCGCCGCCCGCGGCCGGCCCCTGATCGGACCCGACGCGGCCGGGACCCTGGGGCGCGGAAGGGTTGGCGGGGAGCGCCGGCGCCCGGCGCTCCCCGCGGTGTCTACCAGCGGAACCCGACGGTGATCGGGATGAACTCCACCGTGTTCTCGGTCTCCACCCAGCGGTAGAGGGCCTGGATGTAGAGTTCCTGGCTGCCGCCGCCCATCGGTAACGTCAGGCCCGCGCCGCAGACCGTCATGGGCAGCTTCGTCCACGCGATCGACGAGCGCTGGTCGATCCTGGGCAACGTCGGCTGGCAGGACTGGTCCGAGTTCGGGAAGGTCGAGGTGCCATCGTTTCCGGAAGGGCGTGTTAGTCTCCGGCTGAAGTCCCTCGACGGTGCTCGACCACGGCGGATCGTGCCGACCGCCGAAGGAGTCGCTCATGTTGCGACGCGAGTCCCTGACCAGCGTGCTGCTCGCCACGATCGTGTGCGCGTGCGTGGTCTTCTGCGCGGGCGCCGTCTCGACGCGGGCGGCCGAGCGGACCTCGCTGCCGCTGCCCGATGCGCCGTTCATGGGCACGATCGGCCTGCGCGCATCCGACTCGGCGAAGGGCTTCCCCGCCGAGGCCAAGGCGCCCGACGGCGCCCCGAACGTCCTGCTCATCATCACCGACGACGTCGGTTTCGGGGCGACGAGCACGTTCGGGGGGCCGATCCCGATGCCCACGTTCGACAGGCTCGCCAACATGGGGATCCGCTACAACAACTTCCACACGCTCCCGTTCCGGATGTCGCTCGACGAAACGCTGGACATCGGCGAGGACACCGGCACGCCGGTCAGCGAGGACTACCGCGTGCCGTTCATGTTCAGCGGGAAGCTCGAGAAGGTGACGATCCAGACGGCGGACCACAAGCTCACGGACGAGGAACTGAAGCGGTACCGCGAGGGCCGGCTCAACGCGGCGATGGCGCAGTAGCCGGGCCCGTCGCGGCGTGGAGCGGTGATGCTGCGGGCGCTCGTTCTCCATCTGCATCCGAAGGCCGTGCCCGAACGGGCGCTCCGGTTCTCGTCCACCTTCGGCCTCGGGGGCATGGCGCTGGTCCTGGTGCTGCTCCTCGTCGGGACCGGCGTCCTGCTGCTGATGTCGTACGAGCCGTCGGTCGAGGGGGCCTACGAGTCGGTCGCCGCCCTGCGCTACGACGTGCCGATGGGGCAGTTCCTCCGGAACCTCCACCGCTGGGGCGCCAACCTCGCGCTCGTGCTGGTCGTGCTGCACCTGCTGCGCGTCGTCTTCACCGGCGCGCTCCACGGGCCGCGGCGCGGGAACTGGATCGTCGGCCTCGTCCTGCTCGTGCTCGTCGCCGGGTCCAACTTCACCGGCTACCTGCTCCCCTGGGACCAGGTCTCGTACTGGGCGGTGACGATCAGCACCGGGATGCTCGACTACGTCCCGCTGGCCGGCGGCCTCCTGCAGCGCGCGCTGCGCGGCGGCGAGGAGGTCGGACGCCGCACCCTCGCGACGTTCTTCGTGCTGCACGTGGTCGTCGTCCCGGTCGTGCTGGTCGCGCTGCTCGCGGTCCACTTCTGGCTCGTGCGCAAGGCGAAGGGGGTCGTGATCCCGGGCGCGGCGGCGGATGCGGCCGGGCGCGGCCCGCTCGTCCCGACCAGCCCGAACCTGACGCGGCGCGAAGGGGCCGTCGCCCTCGCCCTGCTGGCCGCCCTCGCGGTCGCCGCGCTGGTCGTCGACGCGCCGCTCGCGGGCCCTGCGAACCCCGGGCTGAGCCCGAACCCGGCCAAGGCGCCCTGGTACTTCATGGGGCTGCAGGAGCTGCTGATCCACTTCCACCCCTTCTTCGTCGTCGTCGTCCTGCCCCTGCTCGCGTCGTGGGGGCTGGTGCGCGCCGCGAAGGGCGCGGCCTCCCGCGCGGAAGGGGTGTGGTTCGCCTCGCCGGGCGGGCGGCGCGTCGTGGCCGCGGCGGCGCTCGCGGCGGCGGCCCTCACGGTCGTCGCCGTCGCGCTCGACGAGCTCCTGCCCGACCTCCTCCCCCCCGGGCTCGTCTTCGGTTTCGCGCCGTTCCTCCTCGCGGCCGGCGCGGCCTGGGGCACGATCCGGCTGGTGCGCACGTGGTTCGGCAGCAGGATGCCGGCCGGGGAAGCGGCCAGGGACGCGGCCAGGGAAGCGGCCGGGAAAGCGGCCGAAGAAGCGGCCGACGAAGCGTCGATGGCCTGGTTCGGCGCGGCGGCGGCGTCCTACGCGACGCTGACCGTCATCGGCGTGTTCTTCCGCGGGGCGGGGATGGCGTTGACATGGCCGTGGTGACGCGCCGCGACACGCTGCGCCGGATCTGGCGCGTGCTGGGGTTCGTCGCCCTCGCCGAGGCGGGGGGCGTGGTCGGAATCTACCTCTGGCCGCGCCGTCCGCGGCCGCGCGAGGGCGCGTACGGCGGCATCGTCACCGCCGGTCCGATCGCCAACTTCGCGCCCGGGTCCGTCACCGCGTTCGCCAAGGGGCAGTTCTACCTCGTGCGGCTCGCGGACGGCGGCTTCCTCGCGCTCTCGCGCAAGTGCACCCACCTCGGCTGCACGGTCCCGTGGAGCGAGGTCGAGCGGAAGTTCGCCTGCCCCTGCCACGCGTCGTCCTTCAGCGACACCGGCGAGGTGCTGTCGGCGCCCGCGCCCCGGCCGCTCGACCTCTACCGGGTCGTCTTCGCGGACGGCGTGGTGAAGGTGGACACGAGCGTCGCGCTCACGCGCGACCGCTTCGAGCCGTCGCAGGCGGCGCGCGGATGAGCGCCGCGGACGATCGCGGCGAGGCCTCCCGGCTCGCCGCCTGGGAGCGGATCGGCCGGCTCGCGACGATCGTCCTCGTCGTGACGCTCCCGCTGGCCTTCGTGAAGTGGCTCCGCAGCGAGCCGCCCGCCGCCGTCGTGCCGCGCGCGACCTTCGTCGGGCGCGAGACCTGCAAGGACTGCCACAAGAAGGCCTACGAGTCCTGGACCGGCTCCGATCACGACCTCGCGATGCAGGAGGTCTCGGCGGGGACGGTGCTCGGCGACTTCGACGACGCCACCTTCGAGCAGTTCGGCATCGTCTCGCGCTTCTACCGCAAGGACGGGAAGTTCTGGATCCGCACCGAGGGCCCCGACGGCGCGCCGGGCGACTTCGAGGTCGCCTACGTGTTCGGCGTGCGGCCGCTGCAGCAGTACCTCGTGCGCTTCCCTGGCGGGCGGCTGCAGAGCCTGACCCTCGCGTGGGACACCGAGCGGAAGCGCTGGTTCTCGCTCTACCCGGACGAGCGCGTGCAGCCCGGCGACTGGCTGCACTGGACGCGCGGCGCGCAGAACTGGAACGGCATGTGCTCGGAGTGCCACTCGACCAACGTGAAGAAGGGGTACGACCCCGAAACCGACAGCTACGACACGACCTGGTCCGAGATCGACGTCAGCTGCGAGGCCTGCCACGGCCCCGGCTCGCTGCACGTCGAGTGGGCCCGCATCCCGCCGATGGCCCGCCCCAACGCCGACGACTACCGGCTGGTCCTCTCGACGCGCGGGATGAGCGCCCGCGAGCAGGTCGAGCTGTGCGCGCCCTGCCACGCGCGGCGCTTCCTGCTGCAGGACCACCAGCACGCGCCGGGCAGCGACGCGCTGGACCACCTCGTCCCGTCGCTGCTCGACGAGCACCTCTACTTCCCGGACGGCCAGATCCAGGACGAGGTCTACGAGTACGCCTCGTTCGTGCAGAGCAAGATGTACCGCCACGGCGTGCGCTGCACCGACTGCCACAACCCGCACAGCCTCGCGCGGCACAAGCCGGGGAACGACCTCTGCCTCCAGTGCCACCGCGGCGACGTGTACAACACGAAGGACCACCACTTCCACCAGGAGACCCACCTGGGGAAGCCGGGCCCCGGCTGGCTGTGCCAGAACTGCCACGCGCCGCAGCGCGTGTACATGGGCGTGGACTGGCGGGCCGACCACTCGTTCCGCGTTCCGCGGCCCGACCTGAGCCTCGCGCTGGGGACGCCCAACGCGTGCTCCAACGCGGGCTGCCACGCCGACAAGCCGGTGAAGTGGGCGGCCGACTGGACCGCGAAGTGGTACGGGCAGGCGCGCCCGCGCCACTACGGCTCGACGCTGGCCGCGGCGCGCGCCGGCCGGCCGGAGGCGCGCGACGACCTCGTGCGGCTGACCCAGGACCGGCTCTACCCGGCGATGGTCCGGGCCACGGCGGTGTCGCTGCTCGAGCGCTACGGCGGGCCGGAGGCCGCCGGCGCCGTGATCCGCGCCCTCGGCGACGAGGAGTCCCTCGTGCGCCGGAGCGCCGCCGATCGCGCGGGGGTGCTGTCCCCCGCGGAGCAGGTGCGGCACGTCGCGCCCCTGCTCGGGGACCCGGTCGAAGGGGTCCGCTCGCAGGCCGCGCGGCTGCTCGCCGAGACCGCCGCGAAGGGCCTGGCGGAGCAGGACCAGGCCGCGCTGCGCGCCGCGCTCGACGAGTACGAGCGCGCGATGCGCTACCAGTCCGACTTCGCCAGCGCGGGCTACAACCTCGGGAACCTCTACGCGGCGCTCGGCCGGGTGCAGGAGGCGGAGCGGGAGTTCCAGCGGTCGCTGCGGATCGACCCGCTGTTCGTCCGCACCCGGGTGAACTACGCGCAGCTGCTGAGCGCGACCGGACGCAACCAGGAGGCCGAGCGCCAGCTGCGCGCGGCGCTCGAGGCGGAGCCCGGTGTTCCCGCCGCGACCTACAACCTCGGCCTGCTGCTCGCGGAGACGGGCCGCTTCGAGGAAGCGGAGAGCGCCCTCGAGCAGGTCGCCGCGGCCCAGCCCGACTTTGCCCGCGTGCACTACAACCTCGGGCTGCTCAAGTCCCGGCGCGGCGACGCGGCGGGCGCGGAACGCTGCCTCGGCCGCGCCCTCGCGCTCGGGCCCGCCGACCCCGACGTCCTGTTCGCGCTGACGGACCTGCAGGCGCGGCGCGGCGACCTGCGGGCGGCCCGGGCCACGATCGAGACGTGGGCGGCGGCCCATCC
>JADHED010001346.1_pt1 | contig 21487 bp, 17 predicted proteins | sample 8952041 | NCBI WGS metagenome assembly JADHED01 (sample SAMN16124423, study PRJNA663239) | bioreactor sludge metagenome | isolation source: sludge (control) | place: India:Bengaluru | collected 2018-09-08
CGGGGTGCAGCGTGAAGTTGATGTACGGGCCGGCAGCCGCGGCCGCGGCGACGATTTCGTCCGGCGCGACGGCCGCGGAGATGGTCTTGGCGATCTCCGCCGGGCTTTTTTTCAGCGGCTTGGCGAGCGGGAAACAGCCCACGGCCAGGTGGCCCATCTGGAGGTCGGGCGGGAAGACGATCGCCAGGCCCTGGGCGGGCTGGCCGAACGCGGCCTGGGCCGCCGCCTGGATGCGGTCGAGCAGGTGATCCTTGATTTTCTCGATGGGCATGAGCAGTTCCTCGTGCTGCGAAATGAGGCGCAGACTATTACAGATTAGGTGAGGAGAATCAAGGGTGCGGGGCTGACGTCAGTTCCCGTGGGCAAAAGGAGTTCTTACCGCCCGCTATGCTCGAGACGCAGAGATCGCGGAGGAGTAGGCCTTTTAAACCGCCGTGAGAGGCGGCGGTTTAAAAAACGCTCGCCGCTGAAGTCGAAGCGAATCTTCCAATCAACGGCGAAGGTTTTCCGCTTGCCGGCCTCTCACCGGCAAGCGGAAACATCACGCCTCTGCGGACTCTGCGTCTCTGCGGTGAGCCATCAGGATTTGATCAGCGAAAGCTGGACAAGCTGCCGTGCATCGGGCACTTGGTCGAAGCTCCAGATCAGATCGAGAAGCGATTGGGCGCGGACGTCGCCGAGCACCGGGCTTGCGAGCCACAGAAATTTCTCGCGCAGCTCGTCGTCCGTGGGCAGGGTGTCGGGCGGTTCCCAGCGGGCTTCTACCGCGCCCGAATCGTAGACCTTCCCGTCTGTTGCGGTGATCTCGACGCCGGCGATGGCCTTGGCGGGGAAGCGCTCGTCGAACTCCGGGGCCACCTCGACGTCCAGCCGGGCGGCCAGGTCGAGCACGTCCCGGTCGAAGAGACGCGGGGGCAGCACCTGGGCCGGGCCCACGGCCCCGTCCAGCAGGGCCGCCGCCACCGGGAAGGCGAGGTTGTACTGGGCCTCCTCGGTGTTGCGCGGCGAAACGCGGGTGAGCGAGGCCGCGGCCGCGAAGGTGCGCACGCGCACGCGCGCGATGTCCGCGGGCTTCAGGCCGTTCTCGCGGACGAGCTTCAGGCAGCCCGCCACCGCCGGCTGGGCCCAGCGGCAGGCGGCGTAGGGCTTGAAATAGAGGTTGAGGATTTCGTACTGCCGCCCCAGGGCCGTCAGCAATTCTTTTTCGGGCGCTTCGCTGAAAAAGGGCTCGACGCCGGTGAACCCGCGGCCGGCCATGAACACCGAGACGAGCCCGGTCGTGTTGCCCCAGCCGAGCGAGTCCTTGCCCATGCAGGGGACGTCGATGCCCTTGACCATCGGCGCGATCGGGGCGTGGTACTCGGCCGTGCCGAGCGCCTCGCGCAGCCGGGCCCGGTCGAGGCCGAGCAGGCGCCCCGCGCAGGCGGCCGCCCCGACCGCCCCCCAGCTCCCGGAGGAGTGGTAGGTGGGGTAGAGCGCGTGGCGGAGGAGGCCGGCGCGGATGCCGATCTCGTAGCCGATCACGACCCCGGTCAGAAACTCAGAGCCCGGGCAGCCGCCCTTCACCTCGAGCGCGGCGAGCAACGCGGGAAGGAACGCTGCGCCCGGGTGGCCCTTGATCGGCCGGTAGCCGTCGTCGATGTCGAGCGCGTTCTGGGCAAAGCCGTTGGCCAGCGCAGCCCCGGTCGCCGACACCCGCTCGCCGGAGACCAGGACGGTGGCCTGGTCCCCGGGGCACTGCTCGCGGGCGACCGCCGCCATGATGTCGCCGACCGGTGTGCGCCGGCCGGCGACCAGCGCGCCCACGAGGTCCAGCAGGCAGCGCCGCGACTGGTGCTGCACGATCTGCGGCAGAGCCTCCCAGGTGATCGAGGCGATGAAATCGAGCACCCGGTCGGTGCCTTCGGTCCATTTCCGATTCATGAAATCCCTCTGGGCAGGCTTGCTGGTCTACCCCTGTTCTCCCCCGGGCCGGAAATCCGGGGGCACAGGGTTCGGGGTTCAGGAAAAGGCGGACACGCTGCAGCTGCATTTTTGGTTACCCTGAACCCTGAACCCTTCACGCTTTTACAACAGCCCCTGCTTCGTCAGCCACTCCTTGGCCACCTCCTTGGCCGCCTTCTTCTCGCCGTCGACCTGGAAGTTCAGCTCGGTGATGGTCTTTGTGTCGAGCTTCTGGGAGAGCGGCGCGAAGATCTTGGCGAGCTCCGGGAAGGCCGTCAGCGTCTCCTGGCGCACGACGACGCAGGGGTTGTAGACCGGGAAGTAGGCCTTGTCGTCCTGCAGCACGAGCAGGTCGAACTCCTTGATGCGGCCGTCGGTCGAGAAGCCCATCGAGACCTGGACCTGGCCGTCCTTGAGCGCCTTGTAGAGCAGCCCCGGGTCCATCTTGATGATCTTGTCTTCCGGGAACTTGAAGTCGTAGGCGGTCTGCAGCGGCTTGTAGCCGTCGGGCCGGGAGTAGAACTCGGCGTTCAGGCCGAACGCGACGGCATTCGGGTTGGCGTTGACGTACTTGGCGAGATCCGAGAGCGTCTTGATGTTGAGCTTCTCCGCGTCCGCGCGGCGCATCATAAGGCAGTAGGTGTTGTTGAAGGGGATCAGCGGCAGCCAGGCCATGCCGTTCTTGGCATCCAGCGCCTTGACCTCCTCGTAGCACTTGACCGGGTCGGTGATCGGCTGGGGCGCTTTGAGGATCGTGATCAGGCCCGTGCCGGTGTACTCCATGGCGATGTCGATCTGCTTGTTGACCAGCGCTTCGCGCACCACCAGGGTGCCGCCGAGACCGGTCTTGTCGTCCACCTTGAACCCGTTCTTCTCGAGCAGCTGGATCATGATCTGGCCGAGCAGCCGCTGCTCGGTGAAGGCTTTTGAGCCTACGACCATCTTCTTGTCCGCCGCAACGGCCGGCAGCACCAGGGCCAGCGACAGTCCAAGCACACACAGGGCCATCAGCATCTTGCGCATCGGTTGCCTCCTTTGGGTTGTGGGGTAATGACGAGTCAGTCCGTCGCTCTCGGAATCCCCGGCGAAATGACCAGGTTCTCCAGGCGCTCGAAGCTCCAGTTCAGCACTATGGCCAGACAGGCCGTAGGCACCGCGCCGGCCAGCATGAGCCCGGCGTCGACCATGGCCAGCCCACTGAAGATCAGATCCCCGAGGCCGCCGCCGCCCACGAGGAAGCTCATGGCGGCCGTGCCGACGTTGATGACGACCGCCGTGCGGATGCCGGTCAGGATGATGTACATGGCGTTGGGGACCTCGACCTTGAAGAGCACCTGCCGGGGGGTCATGCCCATGCCGTGGCCGGCGTCGACCAGCGCCGGGTCGACCTGGAAGATGCCCGCGACCGTGCTGCGGATGATCGGCAGCAGGCTGTAAATCACGAGGGCGAAGACGGCCGTCTTGCGGCCGATGCCGAGGTAAGTCATGGCGATCGCGATCACCGCGAGCGAGGGTACGGTCTGGCAGATCCCGAGCAGGTTCAGGATCGTCTCGCGAAAGCGCCGCATAAACCCGCGGGTGAGCACGATGCCGATGGCCAGCCCGAGGGTGATCGCGATCGAGGCCGAGTAGGACACGAGCTGCAGGTGCTGGACGAGCAGGCGGTAGATGTCCCCGGGGTTCTGGCGCGCGAAGGTCAGGTAGCCGCGGCGCTGGGCCTCGGCGCCCGCGACGAAGGCCAGCACCGCCAGCAGGACGGTGAGCCAGCTGCCGCCGCGCCGCCGCTCGCCCTTCACAGGATCCTCCCGCCGGCGGTGATCCGGCCCCAGTGGCCGCCCTTCTCGTCGTAGGTCGTCCCGACGAGCTTCGCGAGGGTCGTGGAGTTGAGGATGCCCTGGATGGCGTTGTCGTCGTCGACCACGACCAGGATGCCGAGGTCGTAGCTCAGCATCAGGCTCAGCGCCTCCTTCAGGTTGCGGTCCGGCGGGACGGTCAGGGTGAGCCGGCGCGCGGCCTGCTCGACCCGGCCGCGGTGGCCGCGCAGGTCGTACTGGTTGACGTAGCCCAGCAGCTTGCCCTCCGCGTCCGCCACGATCAGGAAGGCGAGGTCGTTCTTGACCATCTGCGCGAGCACCTGTTCGCTTTCGTCGCCTGCGGTGCAGCGCACCGGGTCGGGCATCATGGCGTCGCGCACCTTGAGCAGGTTGAGGCGCTTGAGGACGCGATCGGAACCGACGAAGCTCTTGACGAACTCGTCGGCTGGGTGGTTCAGCAATTCGTCGGGCACCCCGGACTGAACCAGCCGGCCGTCCTTGAGCAGCGCGATGCGCTGCCCCATCTTGATCGCCTCGTTGATGTCGTGGGTCACGAAGATGATGGTCTTGCGCAGCTTCTCCTGGATGCGCAGGAACTCGTCCTGCAGGACCTCGCGGTTGATCGGGTCGATCGCGCCGAAGGGTTCGTCCATGAGCATGATCGGCGGGTCGGCGGCCATGGCCCGCGCGACGCCGATCCGCTGCGCCTGGCCGCCGGAGAGCTGTCGCGGGTAGCGGTCACGGAAGGTCTTCGGCTCCAGGTTCACGAGCGTCAGCAGCTCGTCGACGCGCCCGTCGATCCGTGCCGTGTCCCAGCCGAGGAGCCTGGGCACGGTCGCGATGTTGTCGCGCACGGTCATGTGGGGGAAAAGCCCTACCTGCTGAATGACGTAGCCGATGTGGCGCCGCAGCGCGATCGGGTCAAGCGTCGTGACGTCCCGGCCCTCGACGCGGATCGAGCCCGAGGAGATCGGGATCAGCCGGTTGATGAGCCGCATCAGGGTGGTCTTGCCGCACCCGGAGGGGCCGATGAATACGCAGATCTCGCCCGCTGGTACGGTCAGACTGATGCGGTCCACCGCCGGCTGGGCGGCTCCCGGGTAGACTTTGGTGACCTCTTCGAGCTCAATCACGTCGCAGCCCCTTGCTGACCAGGTTCTTTTCCAGGCGGCCGAAGAGGAGGTCGGCCAGGATGGCCATGGCGGAGACCGCCAGGGCCCCGGCGTTGATCATGGCGTCGTAGGTCTGGGTGATGCCGTTGAAGATATACTGCCCGAGCCCGCCCGCGCCGATGTAGGCCGCGATGGCGCCGATGCCGATCGACATGACGACCGCCACCCGCACCCCGGAGAAGATGACGCCGAGCGACATGGGGACCTGGACCTTCAGGAGCACCTGGAAACGGGTCATGCCGATGCCCAGCCCGGCATCGATGATGGCCGGGTCCACGCTGCGGATGGCGGCGTAGGTGGAGCGCAGGATCGGCAGCTGGGAGTAGAGCACGAGCGCGATGACCGCCGGCACGGTGCCGATGCCGTGGCCGAAGACCGAGAGGAACGGGATCATCAACCCGAAGAGCGCGACCGATGGCACGGTCATCATGATGCCGGCCAGGTAGAGCACGGTGTCCGCCAGGCGGCGGTTGAAGGTGAGGTAGATGCCGAGCGGGACCCCGGTCACGATCGCGATGGCGAGCGCGATGCCGACGAATACCGTGTGCTGCCAGGCCAGGTGCATCAGCTCGGGCCAGTTGCGCATCAGGAAGTCGGTGGTCGTCACGGGTCCCCGCCTGTCGGGCGGGCGGCGGATACGGAAACCCGGCCGTGTGGCCGGACCCCGCGTGCCGCCCGCGTCAATCGTCTCGCTTCCTTATGTGGCGTTTGGAGGATGTAGATGTACTACGGCGCAGAAACAAATATCAAACTGAAAGGATCTCCGGGAATTTCTGCCGCAGCGCCCGGTCGACCGCCTCCGGCAGGCACAGCGCCTCCGGTGAGTCCAGGATCCGGCGCGCGATCGCGCGCGCCCGCTCGCGGGCGTCGAGCCGCCCCCCCTGTTCCCAGCGGGCGCGGTCTTTGAGGTCGGTCACGCCGTTGCCCATGAAGTACTCGGAGCGCATGTGCGTGAGCGTGTGCGGGTGGACCATGAAGTTGCCGCCGGGGCCGACCTCGTCGATCACCTCCAGCGCCAGGTGCTCGGGGTCGACCTCGATCCCCTTCAGCACCTTGCAGGCCATGCCGATGATCTCGTCGTCGATCACGAACTGCTCGTAGGCGACCGCGATCATCGACTCGAGCATGCCGGCCGCGTGGTGGACGTAGTTGGAGCCTCCCATGGCGGCGAGCAGGGTGGTCATGCCTTTCTCCCAGGCGGCCTGCTGGTCGGGGATCTTCGAGTCCGTGAGCGCCGAGCTGTTGTAGTTGGGGACCCCGATGTGGCGCGCCAGCTGGTGGATGGCGGCGTTCATCATGCCGCACTCGACCGAGCCGCCCTGGTAGCCCATCGTCCCCAGGTTGGCGCGGCCCGGGATGCCGCCGTAGAGCAGCGGCGCGCCGGCTTTGGTCAGCTGGCAGATGACGATCCCGGCCAGCTGCTCGGCGTGGATCTGGGCCAGGTTGGCCGCCATGGTGATCGGCGCGGTCGAGCCGGCCATCGGCGCGCAGGAGAGCGCGACCGGGATGCCCTGGCGGTTGGCCTCCTGCATGATCCGGGTCGAGGCCGTGCAGAGCTTGAGCGGGCTGATGGCGAACGAGGTGATGACCGAGATGAAGGGCTTCTCGGCGAGCTTGTCGCGGCCGCCGGCAACCGTGGCGGCGAGCTCGATCACCTTGTGGAAGCTCTCGATGTTGTTGACCCCGGACATGACGTGCTTGGTCGTCCCGCGCATGCAGGCGTAGAACATGTTCACGTCGTAGGCCGACTCAGGGATGTCGGTCGGGATGCAGGGGCGCAGGAAGAAGTGGATGTGGTCCAGCTTGTCCACCAGGCGCGCCAGACGGTGGAGGTCCTTCAACGTGGTCGCGCGGTACTCGCCCGACTCGAGGTCGATGATGCGGATGGCGGCCCCCCCGGTCCCGAGGTGGACCCGGTCCTCGGTCAGGTCGAGGTCGTTCCGGCCGTCGCGGCTGTAGAGGACGACCCGGCCGGGCGCCTTGCGGACCTGCTCGGCCACGAACGGCCGCGGGAAGCGGATGCGCGCCGCGGCCCGGTCGACCTTCGCCCCGGCCGCCTCGAGCATGGCCAGGGTCTCCTCGAGCCCGGACTCGTAGGTGAACCCGGTCTTTTCCAGCAGCGTCAGCGCGGCATCGTGCAGGGTGCGGATGTCGGCGTCGCTGAGAGGTTTGTATTGGCCGCCTTGCAGTCCTTTCATCGGTGTTCTCCCAGAGCTATTGGAAGTGTTTGGTGTTTCGTATTTGGTGTTTCGTGTCTGGTGTTTGGTAAAGGCTATTGTTTCGGGCGTGACCGGGCGCCGCTCTTCGCCGCCGGCTTGCGGGCCGGGGCTTTGGGCCTGCGCGCTTCGCCCCCGTTGGCTTTGAAGGCTTCGAAGCGGCTCTCGCCCGCCGGCCGCAGGCCGAACTCCTCGCCGGCCTGCAGCACCGCGTGCACGAGGTCGTGGCCGAAGCCACGGCTGCAGGCGACCAGGACGGCGGCGGAGTGCGGGCCGTTGCCGAGAACCACGATCTGGCACGTCACGTGGGCGAAAGGCCCCAGCTTAAGAAATGGCACCGCGGCGACCGGGTCCCCGAGGTCGAGCGAGGAGAGCTTCTCGGTGATGCGCAGCACGTCGCGACCGAGCAGCGCGATGCAGGCGCTGGCCTCGGTGGTCTCGGTGCAGGCCGGCCCCATGGCGGGGGGCTTGCCGCCGAACGCCCACAGGAAGGCCTGCCGCATGCCGGTGCGGCCCACGAGGATCTCGCCCGCGTGCGCGACCCCGCCCGGCGCCGCGGGCAGCGGCACGCCTTTCGGGGCTGCGGTCTCGAGCGCCGCACCCTGGATGTCCCAGCGCCGGAGGTGGCTCAGGTCGACGACCCACGGACCGGGGCCCTCGTCGGCGTAGGCGAGCACGACCGGCCAGCCGTCCCGGCTCTCGGTTTTCTCGGGTTTGCCGGGCAGGTGGACCGGCGACCGGCGCTCAATCGATGCTTTTGTGGAGTTCATATTCGCGTCCCTCGTTCCGTTCTCTTGCCGATCCGATCTGGATACAGGATACAAGCTGCAGGATTCAGGATGCCGGATAGGAACCATGAACCGTTATCTCATGCATCCTGTATCCTGAATCCTTGCATCTACGCCTTTAATCTCTCCCCCTCCGGGTCGTAAAATGGCCGTTTCACCACCTTGGCGTAGATCAGGTTCCCCTGGCAGTCGTCCTCGTAGATCGCCAGGCGGCTGCCGATGCCGGAGAGCTCCTCGTCCACGAGCGCCAGGCCGACCACCGCTTTGAGCGCGACGCTCATCCGCGCGGTGCAGACGTAGCCGCGGATGCGCGTGTCGACGATCGGGGAGCCGTCCTTCGGGGGGGCCGCGCCGGCGTTCTCCATCTTGAACCCCACGAGCTTCAGGCGGCCGGGCTGCTTTTCGGTATGCCGCAGCGCGGCGTCGCCCACGGTTTTGGCCTCGGGCTTGTGCCGGTGCCAGAGGAAGCCCAGCCCGAGGTCGTGCAGCGTCGTGCGCTGCTCGGACTCCGAGCCGATGATGATGTGCGCCTTGTCCAGCCGCAGCGCGTTCTGGGCCTCGAGGCCGAAGTTGCGGATGCCGAGCTCGCGGCCGGCCGCGAGCAAGAGCCCCCACACGGCGGCCATCCACGACGAAGGCACGTGCAGCTCGTAGGAGAGCTCGCCCACGAACCCCAGCCGCAGCGCCCGCACCTGAACCCCGCCGACTTTGAGCTCCCGGTAGCCCATGTAGGGGAAGGCCTGGTCGCTCACGGCGGCGCGGGTGACCTTGGCGAGCACGGTCCGTGCGTTGGGGCCGGCGATGTTGATGACACCATAGGCGTCGGTCAGATTGACGATCGAGAAGTCCCAGCCGTCGAAGCGCGTGTGATAGCGGATCCACTCGGCGGTGACCCCGGCGCGGCCGGTGGAGGTCGTGAGGTAGTAGTCGTTCTCCCCGGTCTGGACGACGACGCCGTCGTCGGTGAGGCAACCGTCGTCGTTGCACATGGCCGAGTACTTGGCCTTGCCGGGGTGCATGCGGCGCATGTCGCTCACGTAGACCCGCTGCAGGGCCTTGAGCGCGTCCGGCCCGAAGATCCGGAACTTGCCCAGGGTGGAGGCGTCGAGCAGGCCCACGTTCGTGCGGACGTTCTCGATCTCCTCCCGGCAGCGGGCGTCGTCCGAGAAGCGCCGGGCGCGCTGCCAGTCGCCGACCGTCTCCATGCGGCCGCCCTCGGCCACCTGGAGCTCGTGCAGCGGCGTGCGCTTGACCATGGCGTGGGCGGAGCCGGCGTAGGTGGCCATCAGGGTCGGCACGAGCGGCGGCCGGGTCAAGGTCGGCCGCGGCTGCGGGTCGGGCGAGGAACCGCTCTGGCCGACATAGAGCGCCAGGTTGTGGCCGGGGATCCCGCCCTGCCCCGGCCCGGTCCCGGCCGAGGTGAAGCGCTTGATCAGCTCGGGCACGTCGAAGCCCATGTCCATGGCCTGGTCGACGTTCTTGAGCGTCGTGTCCTCGTCGAAGCAGACGAAGGTCTTGCCGCCCGAACGCGGCGCCGAGACGAACTTGCAGCCGCGGGCCGGCCCCGGCAGCGACTCGAGCTCGCTCAAGCAATCCCGGACGGGGGCAGAGGTGTCCACGCCGCAGCGGCCGGCAGCCTGGAGCCCGGCCAGGCGCCCCGAGGCCGCGACGGCCTCGAAGTCGTTGAGACCCAGCATGCGGCCAGCCGCGAAGAGCCAGGCCGGGAGGGCCTGCGGCAGGAAAAAGCCGGTGTGCCCGTCGTAGGCGAGCTTGGCCTCCGCCAGGGTGAGCGGGCCGGTCACGGGGGTGAGCCCGGCCGACGCCACGAGCAGATCGCAGGGCAGCTGGCGGTTGAAGTGGCCGTTCAGCGACGAGAGCGTCACCTTGGAGAGCTGCGTGCAGCCGTGGGCTTTCTGCGCGACCCAGCCCTTCAGGAGGGGGATGTGGCGCGCGCCCAGCGCTTCGACCAGGCGCGGGTCCTGGCCGTCCTCGCGGGCGTCGGCGACCGCCGCCACCTTAAGGCCGAGATCGCTCAGGTCGATTGCGGCCTCGAGTCCCTGGTCGTGGCCGACGCTGAAGACCGCCTCCCGGCCCGGGAAGATGCCCCAGGTCCGGGCGAGCCGCAGCGCGCACTCGGCCTGCATGACGCCCGGCCGCTCGTTGTTCTCGAACAAGAGCGGCCGTTCGATGCAGCCCGTCGCCACCACGACGCCGCGCGCGCGGATCTCGACATAGCGCTCGTCGAAGCTCTGCTCCGGGCCGCCGCGCTGGAAGGCGGTGACCTGACCGTCCGTGTAGAGGCCGATGGCCGGCGCGTGGGCGAAGACGCGGATGCCGGCCGTCTCCCCCACCCGGCGCGCGAGCTTGGCCGCGTGCTCGAATAGCGGCCTGCCGTCGCGGCCGGCCGTGGCGCGGTACTCGAAGGCGCCCCCCAGCCGGGGGCGCGACTCGAGCAGGATCACGCGCAACCCTTTTTCAGCCGCGGCCAGCGCGGCCGCCATGCCGGCCGGCCCGCCGCCGATGACGCAGAGGTCGGCCGCCGGGTAGATCTCGTCGAAGCGGCCCTTCATGCGGAAGTCCGGGGATAGCGCCCCCAGCCCCGCGGCCTGGCGGATCTGTTTGATGGCGGCCGGCCAGAGGCGCGCGGGCTTGTGGAAAACCCGGTAGTAGAAACCCGCCGGCATGGCCCAGCTCAGGGAGTCCATGAAGCCCATCAGGTCGAGCTCGGGGCTGCCCTTGACGTTCTGGGGCTTGACCGTCATGCCCGCGGCGAGCGGGGTCGTCTCGGCCCGCACGTTCGGGACCCCGTCGACCTCCACCATCGAGTTGGAGCACTCGCCGTCCAGACTGTAGAGACCCCGCGGCCGGTGGTACTTCAGGCTGCGGCCGAAGATGCGCACCCCGCACGCGTAGAGGGCCGTGGCCACCGTGTCGCCGGCCACCCCCCGGCAGCTCTTTCCCCGATAGGTGAACGCGAGGCTTTTCCCCGCGTCGATCCGCAGCGTCGGCAGGTTCTTCAGGCGGCTCATTTTTCAGCCTCCAGCTCCTGGGGAGCGACTTCGATGTTGCGGACCGGGTCGCGCCGGATGGTGAACCAGCTTCCGCAGCCCTTGCGGTGGTACCACCACTCCTTCTGCACGCCGAAGCGCGAGTCGGCCATGTGCACGTAGTCGCACCACGCCTCGGGGCCGAGCGACTCCGGGTCCGGCCGGGGCCCCTTGTCCTCGCCGCCGAAGCGGAACTCGTAGGCGTCGCGCGGGCCGCACAGTGGGCAGGTTATGAGGAACGCCATGATTGTGACCTCCTCCGGAGTTGGAGAGTATCCCTATTGTCGCACCAGGGTTCAGAGTTCAGGGTTCAGGGGAAGAAGTAGAGCTTCGATTTCGGTTGCTGAACCCCGAACCCTGGTCTCCTCAGTTGTTTGCCGTATAATCCACCAGCGCCGCAGTCTCGCCCATCAGGCGGTGCTCCTCGAAGCGCTTCAGGCGGAAGGGCTTGAGGATCTCCGGGCACTCGCCGGTGGCCATGTACTGGGCCATGTACTTGCCGGTCACGGTCGAGGACTTGAACCCGAAATACCCCCAGCCGCAGTCCATGTAGTAGCCCTCAACCGGGACGTTGCCGTCCATGATCGGCGCCATGTCGGGCGTCATGTCGGCCAGCCCGCCCCAGATGCGCATGAACTTCACCCCCCGCAGGCAGGGCAACATCTCGCCGATCGCCTCGGCCTGGTGCTTGATGTAGTGCGCGGTCGTCTGGTTGGTGTAGTTGGGCCAGGGGTCCATGTGGGCGCCGGTGGCGATCTCGCCCTTGAGCGTCTGGTTGGCGTAGGCGTGGTAGGCGCCCGAGGAGACCACGTGGTGCAGGAGCGGCTTGAGCGGCTGGGTCACCATGGCCTGGATGGTGAGAACACTGATCGGCAGCCGCTGGCCCAGGCACTGGAAGGCGATGCCCGCCGAGTAGGCTCCGGCCGCGTTCAGCACCTTCGTCGTCCGGATGCGCCCCTTGTCCGTGTCGACCCAGGCGACCTTGCCGTTCTGGACCCCGATCCCGGTCACTGCGGTGCCCTGGTGGATGTGCGCGCCCAGCTTCGATGCGCCGCGCGCAAGCCCCCAAACCACGGCGTCGTGGCGCACGATCCCGCCCGGCGGGTGGAACATGCCGCCGAAGATGGGGAAGCGCGGGCGGTCGGAGATGTCGAGCGCCGGGACGAGTTCCTTGCACTGCTTGGCGTCGACCAGTTGGCTGTTGACCCCGTGGAACTGGGCCGTGGCCACGTGCATGCGGAAGGCCTTCAGGGCCGCGTCGCTGTGGGCCAAGTTGAGGTTGCCGCAGTTGTAGAACATCAGGTTGAAGTCCAGCTCTTTGGTGAGCACCGGCCAGAGGTCGAGGGCCTCCTTGTAGAGCGGGACGTTTTCCTGGGTGCGTTGGTTGGCGCGCACGATGGCCGTGTTGCGCCCGGCCGCACCGCAGCCGATGAATTTTTTCTCGATGACGGCAACGTCCGTGATGCCGTGGCGGCTCGCCAGGAAATAGGCCGCGGCCAGCCCGTGCAACCCGCCGCCGATGATCACGGCGTCGTAGCTGGTTTTGAGAGGGGGCGCTTTCCACAACCGGTCGAATTTGAAAAGCATGGGCTCACCTTGCGCGTCTCGGTTGTTTATTGAGGCATAAAGATGGTTGGAGCAGGGAAGTAGATGAAATTTTTATTTCTCAAATGAAATAAAAATTGTCAAATAATTTTTTTATATTATTTTTGTGAAAGCGCCACGCCCCATAGCGCTACCATGCTATTCTGTATCACCCCTCAACGACTATAACAAAAAAATTATATATATCATTATGTTAAATTCTAATGCCGTGGTAAACGCCACTTGCGAATCTGGTTGACAGCTGTCGTGACAAGGTTGTAAGTACAACATCAGAATTTAACATCCTGATTTCAATTCAAATCATATGTAACGTTTATTTCGTTCGGGTTATGCCGATGGCCGCCAATCTGCTCCTGCAGCGGATCTCCTCGCACCGCACCGACCTCACGCCCAAGGCGCGCCTCATCGGGGACTACATCCTGAACAACCCGCGCAAGGTGATCTTCATGACGACCAAGGAGCTGGCGCGGGCGGCGGGGGTGAGCGAGGCGACGGTCATCCGCTTCGTCAACCAGCTGGGGTACAAGGGCTACGGCGATTTCCTGCAGGAGCTGCGCGACGTCATCGACACCGAGCTGACGCTGATCGACCGGGCGGGGCTCACCGACATGAAGGCGCCCGAGTCTGAGCGCTTCCGCAAGGTCGTGTTCTCCGAAATCGACAACCTCAAGCAGCTGCACGAAAGCCTCGACCTCGACAAGGTGAACCGGGCCGTGGATCTGCTGCACGCCGGCAGCGCGATCTACGTCGTCGGCTCGCGCCTCTCCTACACCTTCGCCTACTACCTGGGCTGGTCGCTGACCAAGATCCGCACCAAGGTCCACATCATGCGCGGCAGCGACTCGACCTGCATCGACTTTCTCACCATCGCACCGGCGGAGTCGCTCGTGGTGATCTTCGCCACCACGCGCTACCCCAACGAGCTGATCCGGCTGGGCAAGCTCGCCAAGCGGCTCAACCAGACGCTGCTCGTGATCACCGACGGTGCGCTCTGCCCGCTGATCCCGTTCGCGGATCTCTCGATCGTGGCGCCCTCGCGCCACATCCCGTTCATCGGCAGCCCGACGACGCTCGCCTGCCTGATCAACTTCTTCGTCGTCGAGCTCGCCGCGCGCTACGGGGTGCAGGTGACCGCTCACCAGGAGAAGCTCGAAAAGGTCTACCTGGAAAACGACGTGCTCTTCAACCTGAGGTGATTGCCGCAGCCCCTTTACAACCGGGGGCCGCACGCCATAAAAGGGGTCATCTCCCCCCGACGACAAGGAGGCGCCCCACCCGGATCCACGAGCGTTCGCGCATCCACCACCCCCCAACGGTTCAACTGTTCAAAGGAGGCCATCATGAGACTGACCGCACGCGTTTTCCTGGTTTCCGTCTTCGTTTTCGGGCTGCTGGCGGGTGCCGCCGGCGCGGCCGACCTGGCGAAGGACCAGAGCCTGGCGATCGCCTTCGACGCCGGCGACCTGAAGAGCCTCGACCCGCACCGGGCCGCCGCGACCGCCGACCGGGCGATCGTGGACATGATGTTCAACGGGCTGGTGCGCTACCCGCCCGGCAACCAGGTCAAGCTGGAGCCGGACATCGCCGAGTCCTGGACCGTGTCCGCGGATAAAAAGACCTGGACCTTCAAGCTGCGCAAGGGGGTCTTCTTCCACCCCTACGCGGGCAACCCCGGCTACGAGCTCACGGCGGACGACGTCGTCTTCTCGCTCAAGCGCGCCGCCAACAAGGACAGCTCCGCCTACGCCGGGGACTACACCGGCATCGCCGTCGAGAAGGTCGACCCGCTCACCGTCAGGATCACGATCGACAAGCCCATTTCGGACCCGCTCTTCCTCGCCAAGTTCGCCAACTACGCCGGCGGTTACATCGTGTCGCAGAAGGCGATCGCGGCTAAAGGCGAGGAGTGGTTCAAGACCAACCCGGTGGGCACCGGGGCCTTCCAGTTCGAGTCCTACGAGCCCCGCCAGAAAGTCGTTCTGGCCGGCCACGCCAAGTATTTCCGCGGCGCGCCGGTTTTGAAGAAGGTCACGGCGCGCTTCATGCCGGACGTGAGCTCGCGCGAGTTCGGCCTGCAGACGGGCGAGCTGCACATCATCGAGGGCCTGAAGGAGGACAAGTGGATCGAGAAGGTCTCGACCTTCAAAGACGTGAAGGCTCCGACCTTCGGCCCCTGCGAGACCCAGGTGCTCTTCTTCAACATGAGCATGCCGCCCTTCAACGACCTGCGCGTGCGCAAGGCCTTCTCCTACGCCCTCTCCCGCGACGTGATCGCCAACTTCATGGGCAAGAGCCTGGCCGTGCCGATCTACTCCCCGGCGCTCTCCCCGCCCGCGCTGGGCGCGCTGACCAAGGACGAGGCGCTCAAGGCCGGGGTGGTCTACGACAACAACGTCGAGATGGCCAAAAAGCTGCTGGCCGAGGCCGGGTTCCCGAACGGGGTCAAGACCGAGGCGATCGTCAGCGAGATGTCGAGCAGCTACCAGAAGCCGATGGTGGCGATCCAGGCGCTGGTGCGCAAGGCCGGGATCGACATGCAGGTGAAAATCGTCGACCACGCCTCGTTCCACAGCAAGATCCGCGAGAACGCGAGCCCGATCGTCTACTACGCCTCCTGGCGGCCGAACGAGGACGTCTACCTGACGCAGTTCTACCACTCCGACTCCGTCGTCCAGAAGGGCAAGAAGCCCATCACCAACTTCTCGCACTACGGGCTGGTGGACGCCAACGCCGACGGCAAGGTGGACTCGGTCGACTCCCTGATCGAGCAGGCGCGCTGGGAGCTCAACGCGCAAAAGCAGGAAACGCTCTGGAAAGAGGCCCAGGTGCAGATCCTGAAGGACGTCGTGGCGGTGCCGATCATCCGGCTCAAGTACACATTCCCCCAGAAGTCCTACGTGGACCTGGGCTACCCGCTGGAGTGGGCCTGGCAGACCTATTCGCCGCAGATCACGGAGAAGACGAAGATTCTGGCGAATAAGTAAAAGGAAAAGGGTTCGAGGGGTCAAGGGGTCGAGGGGTCGAGGGGAAGGACAACCCCCCGAACTTTCGGCCCCTGTCCCGAGACCCTGTGGTTGGAAGGCCTTGGCGTTCGCGCTGCATTCAATTGTGCTTGCATAGGCCGGATTGCCGGGCGGCTGTTTGCATGTTTTTTCTTTCCACTTGAACCCTTGACCCCTCGACCCCTTGACCCCTTTATGATCCAATACGCCGCGCGCCGCATCCTGATCAGCATCCCCATTCTCCTGGTGGTGCTGACGCTGGTCTTCGTCGTGGTCCGGGTGCTGCCGGGCGACCCGGCGGTGGCGGCGCTCGGCGACCAGGCGAGCAAGGAGGCCGTGGACGCCCTGCGCGCGCGCATGGGGCTGAACGACCCGCTCTGGCTCCAGTACCTGAAGTTCCTGGGCAGCCTCTGCCGGGGCGACCTCGGGACCTCGATCATCAGCGGCTACCCGGTGGCCGCGCAGATTGCCGGGGTGGTGCCCTACACCCTCGAGCTGACCTTCGCGGCCGTTTTCCTGGGCTACCTCTTCGGCATCCCGCTCGGCATCTCGGCCGCCGTGCGGCGCAACAGCTTCGTCGACTACTTCAACCGGGTGTTCTCGCTCCTGGGGCTGTCGGTGCCCGCGTTCTACCTGGGCATCCTGCTGATCCTGGTCTTCTCGGTGAAGCTGCGCCTCTTCCCGGTGGTCGGCGGCGGGGAGTTCTGGGACCCGGTGGACAACCTGACCCACCTGGCCTTGCCGGCGCTGGCGCTCGGCATGATGATGACCGCCTACGTCACGCGCATGACCCGCTCGTCCATCCTCGACATCATGCGCGAGGACTACGTGCGCACGGCCCAGTCCAAGGGACTCTCCGACGGCAAGGTGCTCTACAAGCACGTGCTGCGCAACGCGCTGATCCCGATCGTGGCGCTCGGCGGCCTGTACGTCGTGGTGCTGATCGGCTCCTCGGTCATGGTGGAGATCGTCTTCTCGCGGCCGGGACTGGGCAAGCTCCTGGTCGGCGCCATCAAGCAGCGGGACTACACGACCCTGCAGTCGGTCATGGTTTTTTACGCGTTCCTCGTGGTGGTGTTCAACCTGGTGACCGAGCTGGCCTACGGGATGGTGGATCCGAGGATAAAGTATAATTAAGGGTTCAAGGGCTTCTATGAAGCAGATGCAGGATACAAGGATTCAAGATTCAGGATCGAAGCTGTGGGAGCGGCTTTCCAGCCGCGATCTCCCGGAAGGATGGGCGTCTGCAGCATTTCGTCCTGCATCATGGATCCTGTATCCTGAATCGGCTCCGGAAGCTCGCATCGAGCATCCAGTATCCAGCATCGAGCATCCGGGTCGACTGCATGCGTAAAGACATCTCCCAGAGCCAGCGCATGTGGATAGCGTTCGTGCGCAACCGCACGGCGATCGCAGGCGGCGTGATCGCGCTCTTGATCTTCCTGACAGCGATCTTTGCCCCCTGGATCGCCCCCTATGACCCGCTGGATCAGGACCCTCTCTTCCGGCTCGAGCCCGGCAGCGAGGAGCACTGGCTCGGCACCGACGACTACGGCCGCGACGTGCTCTCACGGCTGATCTGGGGCAGCCGCATCTCGCTCGTCATCGGCTTCGCCTCGGTATTGATCGGCATGCTGGCGGGCAGTGCCCTGGGGATGATCGCGGGCTACTACCGCGGCCGGGTCGAAAGCCTGATCATGCGCGGGATCGACGTGGTAATGAGCTTCCCCGACCTCATCCTGGCGGTCGCAATCACCGCCGCGCTCGGGGCGACGCTCTTCAATCTCATCGTGACGATCGGCATCGTCATGACGCCGGGCTTCGCCCGCATGGCGCACAGCGCGCTGCTCACCATGCGCGAGCGCGAGTTCGTGCTCGCCGCACGCTCGATCGGGGCGCGCGACCGGCGCATCCTCTTCAAGCACATCCTGCCCAACATCTTCGGCGAGCTGCTGGTGGCGGCCACCCTGTGGGTGGGGGTGGCCATCCGGCTGGAGGCAAACCTCGCCTTCATCGGGCTCGGCGTGCAGCCGCCCACGGCCACCTGGGGCAACATGATCCGCGAGGGCGTGGATGTCCTCATCAACGCCCCCGGAATTTCGGTCTACTCAGGCCTGTGCATCCTGGTCACCATCCTCGCCTTCAACATGCTGGGCGACGGGGTGCGCGACATGATCGACCCGAGGCTGAGGGGAATCTAAGGTGGGGCAAATTCGAAGCACTAAATCCGAAATCCGAAACAAGGCCGAAGAATGGATAGCAACGCCCAGCCAGCTTCATGACCGGTTTTGGTCATTGTTTTTTGGTGATTGTTTCGGATTTCGTGCTTCGGATTTCGGATTTTGCTTGGGAGTTTTCCGTGGCTGACGACCTCCTGCTCGACGTCAAGCACCTCAAGACCTACTTCTTCCTGGACGAAGGGGTCTCGCAGGCCGTCGACGGCATGGATTTCTCGATCCGGCGCGGCCGCACCCTCGGGATGATCGGGGAGTCCGGCTGCGGCAAGAGCGTCTCCGCGCTCTCCATCCTGCAGCTGATCGCCATGCCGCCGGGCAGGATCATCAGCGGCGAGATCCTCTTCGAGGGCGAGGACCTGCTGCGCAAGAGCCGGGAGGAGATCAAGAAGATCCGGGGCAACCGCATCTCCATGATCTTTCAGGAGCCCATGACCTCGCTGAACCCGGTTTTCACCATCGGCGATCAGATCATGGAGCCGATCCTGTTGCACCAGGGGGTGGACAAGGCGCGCGCCCGGCGGACGGCGATCGAGATGCTCGACCTCGTGGGCATCCCCTCCCCGGCCAAGCGCGTGGACGAGTACCCGCACCAGCTCTCGGGCGGCATGCGCCAGCGCGCCATGATCGCGATGGCCTTGTCCTGCCGCCCCAGGCTGCTGATCGCCGACGAGCCCACGACCGCGCTCGACGTGACGATCCAGGCCCAGATCCTGGCCCTGATCCAGCGCATCAAGCAGGAGATCGGGATGGCGGTGCTGATGATCACCCACGACCTGGGGGTCATCGCCGAGACGGCCGAGGACGTCGTGGTCGCCTACGCCGGCAAGGCGGTCGAGGCGGCCGACGTCGCCACCATTTTCAAGTCGCCGGCCCACCCGTACACGCGGGCGCTCTACAACTCCATCCCGCGGCTGACCGACACGAAGAAGCGCCGGCTGGAGGTGGTCTCGGGCCTGGTGCCGAACCCGCTCGAGTTCCCGGCCGGCTGCCGCTTCCACCCACGCTGCCGCCACGCACTGGACTTCTGCCGCACCGACGAGCCGCCGATGGTCGCGATCGCCGAAAACCACCGCGTGCGCTGCTTCATGCACGACCCGTCCCGGAAACAGCACTTCCCCGCCGCGGAGGTCGAAGGGTGAGCACGCCGCTGGTCGACGTCCGCAACCTGGTCAAACACTTCCCGATCCACGCGGGCATCCTCTCGCGCGAGGTCGGCCGGGTGCAGGCCGTGGACGGCGTGAGCCTCTCGATGGGCAAGGGCGAGATCCTCGGGCTGGTGGGCGAGTCGGGCTGCGGCAAGACCACGGTGGGGCGGCTCATCGTCAAGCTGCTCGAGCCAACGGCCGGCGAGATCCGCTTCGAGGGACGGGACATCGCCACCGTATCCGGCGAGGCCCTCCGGACCCTGCGGCGGGACATGCAGATCGTCTTCCAGGACCCCTATGCCTCGCTCAACCCGCGCATGACGGTGGAGGAGATCGTCGGCGAGCCGCTTTTGATCCACGGGATCGCCCGGCCGGCCGAGATCCCGGAGCGCGTGAATCAGCTGCTGCAGACCGTGGGCCTGGAGCCCTTCTACGGCACGCGCTACCCGCACGAGTTTTCGGGCGGGCAGCGGCAGCGCATCGGCATCGCGCGGGCGCTCGCCCTGAACCCCAAACTGATCGTCTGCGACGAGCCGGTGTCGGCGCTCGACGTATCGATCCAGGCCCAGGTGATCAACCTGCTCGAGGACCTGCAGGCACGCTTGGGCCTCACCTACCTCTTCATCGCCCACGACCTGAGCGTCGTGAAGCACATCTCGCACCGCATCGCCGTGATGTACCTCGGCAAGATCGTCGAGACGGCTTGGGCTGCGGAACTCTTCCGGCGGCCGCTGCACCCCTACACCGAGGCGCTCTTGTCGGCCGTGCCGATCCCCGACCCAACGCTCTCGCGCCGCAAGATCGTGCTGCACGGGGACGTGCCGAGCCCCATCAACCCGCCCTCGGGCTGCCGCTTCCGCACCCGCTGCCCGCTGGCCGAGGATATCTGCGCCGCCGAGGAGCCGCCTCTGCTGGAGCTCGAATCGTACCACTGGGCGGCCTGCCACGTCGCCAGCCGGGGAACCCGCCTTTAGCGCTGCGTCTGAAAAGACGAACGGCACCACAGAATGTGGTGTCGTTCGTCTTGACACACAATTTGGGCCATGAGATCATCACACGATCTTAGACCTGCCGCACCATCGTCACCCTTATTCCGTTAACCCTCTAAATCTCGGGAGACCTCCATGGATCGCTACGCCGAAACCACCAAACAGACCTACGAAGGATGGGACGAGTTTTACACCAAGCCGATCGACGAGAAGCTCGAGGCCTTCAAGATGAGAGGCCGCATCTTCGACGTCATCTTCGCCCAGCAGTTCGACCGCCAGTTCCTGGACGATCTCTGCGACCTGGCCGACAAGATCCGGCTGCTCGCCAAGACCAAGACCGGGGCTCAGAAGCTGCGCGGGCTGCTGCCGCACAAGCGGGCCATGCTCTACTTCGTGCAGCCCTCCACGCGCACGTTCCTTTCGTTTCAGAACGCCTGCTATCTGCTGGGGCTGAACGTCTCCGAGAGCCGCGGCACGAGCACGAGTTCGGAGGTGAAAGGCGAGTCGCCCGAGGACACGATCCGCACCTTCGCGAGCTACGTGGACCTGATCATCTCCCGCCACCCCGAGGCCGGCTTCGCCGAGAAGACCTCCTGGGTGCTGAACCAGACCGAGCGCCCGGTGCCGGTGCTCAACGGCGGCTCCGGGCCGGACCAGCACCCGACCCAGGCGCTGCTCGACATCTACACGCTGGAGCGCGAGTTCGAATCGATCGGCGGCCTCGACGGCAAGAAGATCGCCATGGTGGGCGACCTCAAGCGCGGCCGCACCGTGCGCTCGCTCTCCTACCTCATGAAGAACTACAAGGACGTGACGCTCTACTACGTCGCGCCCGAAGTCTTCCGGATGAAGGACGACATCAAGGCCTTCCTGAAGAAGCACGCCATCCCCTTCCACGAGACCGAGGACTTCGAGAGCGTCATGCCCAAGGTCGACGCCATCTACATGACCCGAATCCAGAACGAGTACGCCTCCGACCCGAAGAGCGAGACCGAGACCTTCCCCGCCTTCCACTTCAGGAAGGAGCACCTGGCGAAGATCCACGCCCACTGCGCCATCATGCACCCTCTGCCGCGGCGCTACGAGATCGAGGTCGCGGTGGACAAGGACCCGCGCGCGGCCTACTGGCGCCAGGAGCGCAACGGCATGTGGATCCGCGCGGCCCTGATTGCCTATGTGTTCCGGGTGGACCGCGAGATCATGGCCGAATTCGAATAAGGAAAGGGGGTCAAGGGGCCGAGAAGGGGCAGATACTCGATTCTGGATGCTGGATACTCGATAAGGAAAAACAAGCATCCGGGACCGGACCGAGTATCTATCCAGCATCAAGCATCCAGTCCTCAGGCATTCCGGAAACGGCAAACGGGCCAACGGGCCAACAGGTGCACGATCGCTACCGGGCGTGCGCCCGGCGCCAAGATTGACTGCCGCGGCGGAGTAGGACTGAGATTTCAGCTAGGGCGATCGGAGCGTCATGTCGGGGACGGGCCGCAGGTACTCGCGCAGGAAGGCGTCGATGAGGCGCACC
>JADHED010001347.1_pt1 | contig 21465 bp, 17 predicted proteins | sample 8952041 | NCBI WGS metagenome assembly JADHED01 (sample SAMN16124423, study PRJNA663239) | bioreactor sludge metagenome | isolation source: sludge (control) | place: India:Bengaluru | collected 2018-09-08
CATCCATGCTCAGTTCAACTCATGTTCGACCTTCAGTTAACCGGACAGCAGTGTGTAGAAGTGATTTGTCAGAATTTGTTGGGATCGACCCCATTCCGGCGCAACCAGTCGTGATCTAGATGTCCATAGCCATCCCTCTTTATGGGAACGCTGTGTTCCAGTTGATTCCACACCCAGCAATGGGTAAGTGATTTGATTCTTGTATCGTAACCCTCCCCCAAATTCTTCCCGAATCCTAAGCCAGTTGGTGTAAATATAGATTCAATAGTAACATTTTGTCGTTTCACACGTTGCCTAATATCATCTATTCTACCTTCAAGCCATTTAGGACCAGATTTGAATGTGAAGTATACGTGACGAATGCTTTCAACCTTGTTTATGTATTCAGTAATGGCCTGAACATTATCATCTAGCCAACCTTGATCACCCATAAAATCAAGCTGACTGTCCTTATAGCTTCCCCAACAATAGTTTTCATTCAGAATGATGCACTTTCTATCTATTGCCTCAACAACTGGCACCGAAGGATTGGTTCCCTTTACAATATCGGCAAACACCATTCTTCCTTTTGTACAAATTTCATATATTACATCAATTGAAGGATTACTATTGTTGTTTCTTGCCTGAGTAAATTTGTTGCTATTATGGATAAATAGATTTGACATTATTGGCCACATGTACATACCGCGTCCGTAAAAGAAATCGGCATCGTTCCAATTCCACCCGTGGTTGAATGTTCCAATGAAGATTACTTCTGGGTCGTACGGGACGGTGCTAAGAATGGAATTATTGGTTGCGAATTCGCTTCCGAATGAAAACTGTTGGAATTTGTGCTGAATGCCCATTTGTGGTCAGATGTTCGTTCCGGCCCAATGTACGAACACCCCTTCTTCAGCAACGAAGCACCTCTTCCGCATCCTCACACCTACCCATCCCCCGCGTTCGGGAGCCTTGGGCCATTCATGTCATCTTGCATTCCAGCTCCGGCCAAGATGCAGGCCGGGGCTTTGTGCTTGTAACGGCGCACCAAGTTGTGGGCGGCGTTTGCTGGCGGGCTTGGGTGCCTTTCACCGTTATGGGCGATACATAGCGCCCTGTCCTTTCAACCAAGATGTCGAATGGGGCTCAGCGCTTGGCACTGGCTTTCGTCTTCCGTTTCAGCCTTGGGCGGGAGGTCCGTGTGCGACCTGTACGGACCGCAGCCTTGTTCTTGGCGATGGCTTCCTTCAGAAGACGCGTTTCCTCTTCGGTGAGCGGACGATCTTCAACGTAGAAGTCGACATGTTTCGGTTCGCGTATCGGTCCCATGGCCTCAGAGCTCGTAACGGTCCACCAAGTTACGGGCTGCGTTTGCTGGCGGGCTTGGGTGGACACGAGTGGACACGGTAAGCTGCCACCGTGTCCACCGCATCCACCCGTGTGCATGCGGCTTGCAGGGTGCTGCGTGAGCGGGTGAAGCGGCAGCTTGCCGAAGCAGCGGCCCAGCAGCGCACATTGCGAGGAGGCTGCGAGGAACGAGCAGACCCCGGAGCCGGATGCGATGCGGGCCGGTGCGAGGCAACTAAAGCGGAACACGCGGCCTGCGCGTTGGCTTATGTGCGCCGGGAAAGGGACACGCCCCCCGCAATACCCACCCATCCCGCGCGTTCAAGGCCCTTGGCACCATTCATCCCGAAACCCCCGATCCCGTTACTTTTGTTCATTCGCCCATGAGCACCGACCGACCGGCCTATCCCCTCCTCGACCGCATCCACCTCCCGGCCGACCTCCGCGCGCTGCCGGAGGACCAGCTGGAACAGGTGTGCAACGAACTGCGCGATTTCATCATCGACGTGGTGAGCGTGAAGGGCGGCCACTTCGGGGCCAGCCTCGGCGTGGTGGAGCTGACCGTGGCGCTGCACTACGTGTTCAACACGCCGTACGACCAGTTGGTGTGGGACGTGGGGCATCAGGCCTACGGGCACAAGATCCTCACCGGCCGCAAGGAGATCTTCCATACCAACCGGATCCACAAGGGCATCAGCGGTTTTCCCAAGCGCAGCGAGAGTGAGTTCGACACCTTCGGCGTGGGGCACAGCAGTACCAGCATCGGCGGGGCGCTGGGCATGGCGGTGGCGAGCAAATTGAAGGGCGAGAAGGACCGGCACAGCGTGGCCGTGATCGGCGATGGCGCCATGACCGCCGGCATGGCCTTCGAGGCACTGAACCACGCAGGGGGCGCGGGCACCGACATGCTGGTGGTGCTGAACGACAATTGCATGAGCATCGACCCCAACGTCGGTGCTTTGAAGGAGTACCTCACCGACATCACCACCAGCCACACCTACAACAAGGTGAAGGACGAGGTGTGGAACCTGCTCGGGAAGATCAGCAAGTTCGGGCCCAACGCACAGGCCATCGCGCAGAAGGTGGAGAACGCCGTGAAGAGCGCGCTGCTGAAGCAGAGCAACTTGTTCGAGAGCCTCAACTTCCGCTACTTCGGTCCGGTGGACGGCCACGATGTGGAGCGCCTCGTGAAGGTGTTGCAGGACCTGCGCGACATCCCCGGCCCCAAGATCCTGCACACGATCACCACGAAGGGCAAGGGCTACAAAGCCGCCGAGGAGGGCAATCCCACGGTGTGGCACGCGCCCGGCCTGTTCAACAAGGACACGGGCGAGATCATCAAGGTGGTGCCCAAGAGCCCGCAGCCGCCCAAGTACCAGGACGTGTTCGGCCACACCATCGTGGAGCTGGCCGAGAAGAACCCGCGGATCGTGGGCGTGACACCCGCCATGCCCAGCGGCTGCTCGCTCAACATCATGATGAAGGCCATGCCCGACCGCGCCTTCGACGTGGGCATCGCCGAGCAGCACGCCGTGACCTTCAGCGCCGGCATGGCCACGCAGGGCATGGTGCCGTTCTGTAACATCTACAGCAGTTTCATGCAGCGTGCCTACGATCAGGTGGTGCATGATGTGGCCTTGCAGAACCTGAACGTGGTGTTCTGCTTGGACCGCGGCGGGTTGGCCGGTGCCGATGGCCCCACGCACCACGGCGCGTTCGACATCGCCTACTTCCGCTGCATCCCCAACATGATCGTGAGCGCTCCCATGAACGAGGAGGAGCTGCGCGACCTGATGTACACCGCGCAGCTGAAGGACCACGGCCCCTTCAGCATCCGCTACCCGCGCGGCGAGGGCGTGATGACCGAGTGGAAGACCCCCTTCAAGGAGATCAAGATCGGCACGGGCCGCAGGGTGCGCTCGGGCAACGACATCGCCGTGCTCAGCATCGGGCACATCGGCAACATCGCCGCGAAGGGGATCGATGCGCTGGAGGCCGAGGGCTACAGCGTGGCGCACTACGACATGCGTTTCGCCAAGCCGATCGATGAACTGCTGCTGCACGAGGTGTTCGCCAAGTTCAAGCACGTGATCACCATTGAGGATGGATGCATCCAAGGCGGCATGGGCAGCGCGGTGCTGGAGTTCATGGCCGACCACGGCTACCACGCCCAGGTGAAGCGCCTCGGCATCCCCGATCGGTGGATCGAGCACGGTACGCAGCCGGAACTGTACGCGGAGTGCGGGTTCGATGATGTGGCCCTGATCGCGGCGGTGAAAGAGATGCTGCCGGCGAAGGGGAAGGCGGTGAAGGCGAGCGCGTGATCTGGCTGCATGGCCGCCTCCCGGAGAACGAAACCCCGCTGCATCATCATCGCCGGGCCCAATGGGGCAACATCCTGTGATCCTACAAGCCCTACCGCACCGCCGCTTCCAAGTGGTCCCACAGCGTGGCCAATGAGCATACGGTGATGCCTAGGCCGTAGGGGTGGTCCTTCGCGCTGGGCGTCACCACCAACCGCACCGGGGCCTGCACGGCCTCGTAGGCGAGCATATTGCCCTTGCTCAACGAGGGGCTGTTGGTGCTCTTCACCTCCACGGCCGCCAGCACCTTGTTGCCGCGCACCACCAGCAGGTCCAGTTCCGAACCGTCCTGCGTGCGGAAGTGGCACAGCTCGGCACGGCCTTCGAGGCGGGCGCGCACCTGCTGCGCCACGAACCCCTCCCATGATGCACCGCGCAGGTGGTGGCCGAACAGGTCGTCGTGCGAACGCACGTTCAGCAGCGCGTGCAGCATGCCACTGTCGGTGATGTACACCTTGGGCGCCCGTATCAGCCGCTTGCGCAGGTTGGTTTGGAAGCTGGGCAGCGCGAAGGTGACGTACGCCGCCTCGAAGAAGCCGAGGTAGTGCTTCACCGTGGGCGGGCTGAGGCCGATGGAGCGCGCGAGCATGGCCATGTTGAGCACGGAGCCGTGCGTGCTGGCGAGCATGCGCAGCAGTTGCAGGGCGGTACCCGCGTTGGCCCGCAGCCCCAGTTCGGGCAGGTCGCGCTCGGTGAAGGAGCGCAGCTGGTCGCGCTGCACGGCGCTGGCGTCGGCATCGCTATCCGCGAGGAACGCGTCCGGATAGCCCCCGCGCAGCCACAGGCGGTCCTGCTGCCTGCGCGGCACCTCATGCACGGAGAAGGGGTAGAGGTCCAGATAGGCCACCCGGCCCGCCAGCGACTCCGATGCGCGCTGCACGATCACCGGCGAACTGGACCCCAGCAGCAGGAAGCGCCCCGCACGGCGGTCGCGGTCCACCAAGGTGCGCAGCAGGGGGAAGAGCTCCGGCATGCGCTGTGCCTCGTCGATCACCACCAGCTCATCGGTATGGGCCAGCAGGTATTCCTTGGCGTTGCGCAGGATGGCCCGGTCGTCGGGATCCTCGAGGTCCAGCCGCACCGAGGGCCGTCCCAGCCGCTTCACCAACAGGTGCGAGAGCGTGGTCTTGCCCACCTGCCGCGCACCAAGGATGGCCACCACGGGGCGCTTCCGGAGGCGGTCAAGGGCGGTGTCGGCAAGCAGGCGCTGGATCGGCATGGCGCACGGTTAACCCTGCAAATATAAATTCGGGCTTTCGATTTGCAGGGTTGCGAAATGGTCGTGAGGCGGTGTTCTGAAGGACGACCGATCGGGGTCGCCACCATTGGCGGGGCGGACGCGTACCTTGGCCTCATGGCCGCTCCCCGGAAAACGAAACCCCGCTGCATCATCATCGCCGGCCCCAATGGGGCAGGGAAGACGACGTTCGCCAAGAAGTTCCTGACACCGGACAAGGGTATCCTCCATTTCGTGAATGCGGACCTGATCGCTTCGGGCTTGTCACCGCTGCATCCCGGAGTTGGCGGCTCGTGCGGCGGGCCGGTTGCTGCTTTCCGAACTGGACCGGCTGACGAACGCGGGAATATCATTCGCGCTGGAAAGTACCTTGAGCGGACGCACGTACGTGGAGCGGATCCAACGCATGAAAGAGCGGGGCTATACCGTGGAAATGCTCTTTCTCCGCTTGGAAAGCCCAGAACTGGCGATCAAGCGTGTGGCACACCGGGTGAAGCAGGGAGGCCATCATGTGCCACCGGAAGATGTGCGGCGGCGTTATGTGCGTGGATGGCATAACTTTGAACAGCAATACCGCCCGCTGGCCGACGCATGGGCGGTGTATGAGAATTCCGGAGCTGTTCCCATACCCTTGGAGCAATATCCATGAGCAAGAAGAAGCAGAAGGCCGAGTCGGAAGAATTCTTCACCGCCGTGGCGAAAGCCATGAAGGAGGCCGCCAAGGAAGCCCGCCGCGTGGCCCGCATGCACGGCACCAAGGTGTGGGTGGTGAAAGATGGTAAGATCGTGGGGCTGGAGCCGTAGGTGAGCTACCTCTCCAGCACCGACCGCACCCACCCCACGGCAGCTCTCCCCACTACTTCGCCAAGACCGTCAGTACCCATGCCATCGCTTCCTGTTCCGAAGTGAACATGCGGATCTCGTACGGTTGGGGGTGGTAGACGTAGTGGATCTCCGTAAGCCTTTTGAACAGTCCATCGGAGGCGACCAAGGCCTGGGCGCGGACCCTATGCTCGAACCCTGCCGTACTGTGTTCCTGCTGCATGGCGCCGAGGTCCATCTCCCCATCGTTCGGCAGTACGCCGATCACGCCGAACGCTGGGTCATCGGTGATCCGTTCGCAGGTAGCGATCACCTCGGCGATGCCGTCCGTGCTGAAGTGGATCCCTTCGTGGTAGCGGATCACCACCACATCGGGTCGGACCAGCTCGATGGTCGCAAGCCGTGTTTCGATGGTACGCTGCGCGGACATCGGGGATGGGATGGAGCAATATACGCCCCGCTATGGCCTCAGTGGAACGAGGTGGTGGTATTCCTGGGTGTTGGAACCTCCTCGAACCGCTCGTTACGCCAAACGAACGCCCGATCCTGAGGCCCGGTCGTACGCCATGCCCCGCGGAACAGGAAGCCTTTCGTAAGCGCGTCCTGCAATTGGGTGGCCTCAGGAACCACGATGATGCGGTCTCCTGCACCGCCCGCAAGGTCCACAGCTTCCGGGAAACCGTTGCGGAAGATGAACGCCCCGGCGTTGGCGTCGGGTAGGCCAGCGAGCCAAAGGTCGCCATGCTCCGGCACCGAGGGCAGGCCGTTCAGGCAGCGCCGGGTGAGGCGTGAAGCCTCTTTCCAATGCGCATGGTTCTGGTGCAACAGCACGATGCTGCCGGTGCAGAGGGCCAGCGCTGCCAGCGCCCGCAGCCGCCGTTGCCCGATGCCGGACAGGGCGGTACCGACCAGCCCGCACAGGAAGGCCGATGGCAGATACAGGTAGCGATCGCTTTCGCTGGTCACCGTGCTCACCCCACCAGCCACCGCGACCCCCGAGGCCACCACGGTGAGCAGTGCCAACAGCCGCAGCTTTCCGTTCATCGCTGTTCGGCGGGCGGCACGTGCGAAGGCGAAGGCCAGTGTGAGGAACGATCCGGCCAACAACGCACCGCGCGTCAGCTGTACGCTGCTGTTCGCTGCGGGAGGCAGGAACAGGCGTCCGGCCACTTTCAAGGTGCGCATGACCAATTCGGACCCATCCTTGGGCAGGAGTGCGAGGGTGTAGTCGTGGTCCGCGCCCACGGTGGTGCCGCTGCGCCAGAGGAACCAGCCCACCGCGGTTCCGCCCAGGGCGATGAGCAACGGTGGAACACCCGGCCACCCGCGCACCTGCCCGGACCACGCCACCAGCAAAGCGAGGGGGAGCAGGAGCACGGCGCTTTCGTAGGTGAGTGCGCCAAGGAGCATGGTGGCCGCCATCAGCCCCAGCTTGAGCGGCCTACGCAGGTCGGCGCCACCGATGACCAAGCCGAGGAGCACGGCCATGGTGCCCAGCGCCGATTCCCGGCCCACGAGCCAGACGATGGATTCCTGATGGAACGGATACACCAGGAACAACAAGGCACTGAGGAGGCCTGCGGTACGACCGGCCCAGCTTGTCATCAGCACCGAAAGCAGGAAGGCGTTGACCCCGTGCACCACCACGTTGAACGCGCGGTGCCCTTCCACCGCAGTGCCCCAGAGGTGGTGTCCGAGCCGGAAGGAGAGGTCGCTCAGCGGACGGAAGAAGCCCTCGCGCCAGGGTATGCCGCGCACCCCGGCGTTCCACAGGGCCGAGTGGTCGTCGCTGAAGGCCGAAAGCCCCAGCACCGGCCAGAACAGGAGGAAGGCGACCGCCAGGAACACGGGTAGCCACCACCAGGGTGCGGAAAGGGTAGGGACCGAAGGCAACCGCATCGGCCAAAGCTATGCCCTGCGCGGAGCAGGGCATGGCGCCTCAATCCAGCTTCAGCACGGCCAGGAAGGCCTGTTGCGGGATCTCCACGCTGCCTACCTGGCGCATGCGTTTCTTCCCTTCCTTCTGCTTCTCCAGCAACTTGCGCTTACGGCTGATGTCGCCGCCGTAGCACTTGGCCGTCACATCCTTGCGCAGGGCTTTCACCGTTTCGCGCGCCACGATCTTGGCGCCGATCGCCGCTTGGATGGGGATGTCGAACTGCTGGCGCGGCAACAGCTCCTTCAGCTTGCTGCACATCTTCTTGCCCAGCTCGTGCGCATGGTCGCGGTGGATCAGCGCGCTCAGGGCGTCCACCTTCTCGCCGTTGAGCAGGATGTCGAGCTTGATCAGGTCGCTTTCCTTACTGCCTACCGGGTGGTAGTCGAAGCTGGCATATCCGCGGCTGATGCTCTTCAGCTTGTCGAAGAAGTCGAACACCACTTCGCCCAGCGGCAGCTCGAAGGAGAGCTCCACCCGGTCGGTGGTGAGGTAGTTCTGGCCCATCAGGATACCGCGCTTCTCGATGCACAGCGTCATGATGGCGCCGATGTACTCGGCCTTGGTGATGATCTGCGCCTTGATGTACGGCTCTTCGATGCTCTCGATATGGACCACCTCCGGCAATTCGCTGGGGTTGTGCACGTCGATCACTTCGCCCTTGGTGGTGGTCACCTTGTAGCCCACGTTGGGTACCGTGGTGATCACCGTCATGCCGAATTCGCGTTCCAAGCGTTCCTGGATGATCTCCATGTGCAGCAGGCCGAGGAAGCCGCAGCGGAAGCCGAAGCCCAGTGCGGCGCTGCTTTCCGGGGTCCACGTGAGGCTGGCGTCGTTCAACTTCAGCTTCTCCATGGCATCGCGCAACTCCTCGTACTCGTCGGTGTCCACGGGGAAGATGCCCGCCCACACCATGGGTTTCACGTCCTCGAAACCCTTGATGGCTTCGGCGCAGGGACGGTCCACGTGGGTGATGGTGTCGCCCACCTTCACCTCGCTGGCGGTCTTGATGCCGCTGATGATGTACCCCACGTCGCCGGCACTGAGGCGGTCCTGGGGCTTCAGGTCCATCTTCAGCACTCCGATCTCGTCCGCGTTGTACGTGACCCCGGTATTGAAGAATTTAACCCGATCGCCCTTCTTGATGGTGCCATTGAGCACGCGGAAATAGGCGATGATCCCACGGAAGCTATTGAACACGCTGTCGAAGATGAGCGCCTGGAGCGGCGCTGCGGGGTCGCCCTTCGGTGCGGGGATGCGATGCACGATCTCTTCCAGCACCTTATCCACGCCCAGTCCGGTCTTGCCGCTGGCGGCCATGATCTCCTCGCGACGGCAGCCCAGCAGGTCCACGATCTGGTCCTTCACCTCCTCCGGGTTCGCCGAGGGTAGGTCCATCTTGTTGAGGATGGGGATGATCTCCAGGTCGTGCTCCAGGGCCAGGTACAGGTTGCTGATGGTCTGGGCCTGGATGCCTTGGGTGGCATCCACGATCAGCAGCGCCCCCTCGCAGGCCGCGATGCTGCGGCTCACCTCGTAGCTGAAGTCCACGTGGCCGGGCGTGTCGATCAGGTTCAGCAGGTACTTCTTCCCGTTCAAGGCATAGTCCATCTGGATGGCCTTGCTCTTGATGGTGATGCCGCGCTCCCGCTCCAGGTCCATGTCGTCCAGAGCCTGGTTCTGCATATCGCGGTCGGCGATGGTACCGGTCATCTGCAACAGGCGGTCGGCCAGGGTGCTTTTACCGTGGTCGATGTGGGCGATGATGCAGAAGTTGCGGATGTGTTCCATGTGCTTGGAATACAGGGGTATTGGCCAAAGGGCTGCGAAGGTAACCCAAGATCGGCCGTGGATGGAGCACGCTTTATCTTTGAACGTTGTGCCCGGCGTTTTCGAGGCCAGGCAACCATTCGCATGCGGATCGCATCATTCCAACGGATGACCATGACGGATGAACGGCTGGTGGAAGGCTGCGTGAAGGGGGATCCCGTGGCGCAAAAAGCCCTTTATCAGCAGTACGCCAGGAAGATGATGAGTATTTGCATGCGTTACGCCAATGACCGGGACCAAGCCCAGGACATCTTGCAGGATGGCTTCGTGAAGGTGTTCCAGAAGATGGACCACTACCGGGGCGATGGGCCATTGGGGGGGTGGATCGCTCGCACCATGGTGAATACAGCGTTGGACCACATACGCCGCAATAAACCGTATGATCATAGCCTGGACCTCACCGAGGCCGAGCACCTGCATCAGGAGGACGAGCATGTGCTCTCCGGAATGAGCACCGATGAGCTGATGGCCCTGATCCAGGCGTTGCCAACGGGCTACCGAACGGTCTTCAACCTGTTCGCCATCGAGGGCTATGCCCATAAGGATATCGCCGAAATGCTGGGGGTGAGCGAGAACACCTCCAAATCGCAGTTCATGAAAGCGCGGGCCTACCTGCGTAAGTTGCTGCCCAAGGAAGTGGCGGCCCTATACGGACACGGACATGAGTGATCCTTTGAATACCCTCCTGCAACAGCGGTTCCAGGGCCATGAGGCTCCGGTGGACCCTCATGTTTGGGAGGGTGTACGACAACAACTCGCCGCCGCCGGTGCGGGGGGCGACGAGGTGAATGAATTGTTCAAGGAGCGCTTTAAAGGGCATGAGGTTCCGGTGGACCCATCGGCCTGGGTGGCGATCAGCGGCCAACTGGGGCATGCCGTGGCAGCAGGCTCCGCTTCTGGCTCGGTGTGGGCATGGGTCGCCGCCGGGGCTACGGCCGTGGCGGTGTCCACGGCGGTATGGTTCGGCGGAGGCTCCGGATCCGCTCCTTCAGGCCCCGTTGTGGCGGTGCCCGAGGTGATGTCACCCGTAGCCGAACAAGTACGATCCGCAGAGCCGGTCGCTCCAAGCCCCGCCGATCCCGTGGGGGAGGTGGAGCGCACACACGAGCATACCGTAACTCGCTCCGGTGCTGCACGGTGGAACCCTTCCCCGAAGCGGACCGCTCCGGTGGCAATGGTTGATGAACGTATGGAACGGCCGGTTCCCCAGACCGCCGAGCCGATGGAAGCACCGGTGGAGCAGCATGGCCCTGCCGTGGTGTCGGATATCATCAACGTGCTTGAGGAACAAGTGTGGCATCGACCGGTGACCGCAAAGCCGGAGCCCGGGCTTACCACAACACCGCGAAGCGATACGACGGGAGATCGGGTGGTCCATACGCCAGCCTCCACCGAACCCGCTAAGGAACCCCTAACCCCACTTCCTAAGCTGTTCATGGCCAACACCTTCACTCCCAATGGCGATGGGGTGAACGACACCTATTACGTGGAAGGCGAAGGGTATGCCATGATCCTGATGCGGGTCTATTCCATGAAGACCAACGCCTTGGTGTTCAGCACCAACAGTGCTGAACCCTGGACCGGTGAGGGGTGTGAGGATGGCATGTACATGGTGGCCATGGAGGCCCATACGGCCGACGGACGCTCCACCACCGAAGGAAAGGTGGTTTGGCTCACCAGGAATCGAATGAACTAAGTTGCCGTACGTATGGCGATAGCGACTATGTTTGGACGGGTCACACATCAGGTCACGGTCATGACCAAGGCCGGGACATCAGAACCACGCACGATGACGATGAGGACAATCGCATTGGCGGCCGTTGCCGCCACAGCCTTCCAAGCCACCAAGGCCCAATACACCATCATCGATGGTTATGTGGCGGCCTGTTCAGGATCCATCCTCGATTCCGGGGGGGAGGGGGCCTCAGGCTATAGCGACAACGAGAACCACACCCTGATCATCTGTCCGGATGGTTCGGGCGGTCCGGGGATCTCCCTGCAGTGGTTCACCTTCAACTTATCCACCGCAGGTCCGGAACCCATCGACCAGTTGGCTATCTATGATGGTGTGATCGATGGTGTGAACCCGGACCCTCCGTTGATCGGGGTCTTCACGGGCAACACGCCTCCGGGCATCGTCTCGGCCAGCTTCGAGAACGTGCAGAACACCCTTAACGGCGGAGGATGCCTCACCTTGGTGTTCACCAGCAACTCCACCGGTACGGGTACCTTCGCGGCGTTGATCAGCTGCTTCGCCCCGTGCGAGCCGCCTACCGCCTCGGCCACCTTCGGATCCCCGATCCCGCTACTGGCCTGCCAGGATGAGCCCATCACCTTCGATGGCAGCGCATCCACCGCCGCCGATCCTTTCGAGATCGTGCAGTATACCTGGGATTTCTACGATGGACAACAGGATAGCACGACCGGACCAGTGGTGACCCATTCTTATGGTGAAGCCGGGGAGTATGTGGTACAGTTGACCGTGACCGATGACAACGGATGCTCGAACACGAACCTGGTGGACCTCCAAGTGCTGGTCAGCACCACCCCGGACTTCTCCGGAACAGTGGTCGGGCCGCTGGAGATCTGTGAAGGCGAGACCGTGGATCTGAATGCCGTGGCCACTCCGGTGCTCTGGTCGGCCCTGCCGTCGGTGAACCTGGGCGGTGCGGTGACCATGCCCGATGGTTCGGGTGTGGCGTACACCTCGCAGCTCACCTATACCCAGTTCGCTCCGGGAGCCACCCTCACCAACCCGAACGACCTCACGAGCATCTGCGCCAGCTTGGAGCACAGCTACATGGGCGACCTGATCATCTCCATCACCTGTCCCACTGGTCAAACCATGACCATGCACCAGCAAGGTGGGGGGGGCACCTATCTCGGTGCGGCCAATGACAGTGATCCGGGCAATGCACCCGAGATCGGCGAGTGCTGGGAGTACTGCTGGAGCCCTACGGCCACCCTGGGCACTTTCGCCGATTGTGCCGCCTTCGGGACAACGCCGAACGTGACGCCGGCAGGCACCCCACAGAGCGATGCCTTGATCGCCGGCACCTATAGCAGCCTGCAACCTTGGTCGAACCTCACCGGTTGTGGTTTGAACGGCACGTGGACCTTCCAGGTGATCGATAACTGGGCCATCGATAACGGATTCATTTGCGACTGGGGCCTCAACTTCAACCCTGCACTGTTCCCGAGCCTCACCCAGTTCACCCCGGTGTTGGGTACCAGTACGGCGGACTCCGCATCGTGGGTCGGGAATGGCCTGGCGTCCGGTACCACCCCCTTGGTAGGTACGGCTACTCCGGTGGGCGTAGGAACGCATGACTACACCTTCTCCGTGACGGATAACTTCGGATGCACCTACGACACCACCTTCACCGTGATCGTGAATCCGGGTGTACCGGGCCCCATCACCATCACCGGGAACAACACCCTCTGCGAAGGGGCCATCGCATACCTGAATGCACCGGCGGGCTTTGATTCGTATAGCTGGAGCAACGGTGCCGTTGGCCAGCAGATCAGCGCATCCAGCGGCACCCACACGGTGACCGTGGCGCTTGGCGATTGCACCTTGGAGTCGCAGCCTTTCACCATTACACCATTGCCAAGCCCGGATCCGCAGATCGTCGGCCCAGGCTTCAGCTGTGGCGGTGCACCGGCTGTCCTCTCCACCACCGAACGGTACAGCAGCTACCAATGGTCCAATGGCGCCACATCGCCAACGGTCTCTGTGGGGTCGGGCAGCTATAGCGTAACGGCCACCAATAGCGATGGCTGCTCGGGGGTGTCCGACCTGTTCACCGTGGTGGTGGGCAGTGCCCCCCAAGCCGCGTTCTCTACCGACCCGCCCTCGCCACAAGGCCAAGGCACCACCGTGGCCTTCACCGATCTGTCCCAAGGCAATGGCTCCAACATCGTGGAGTGGCTCTGGTCCTTCGGTGAGGCGGGTGCCACCAGCAATGGCCAGTCGGCATCCTACACCTACGACACCCCCGGGAACTACCCGGTGTCGCTTACCATCACCAACGCGGATGGCTGCGCACATACGTTCAACGTCTTCTATGTCATCCTGCCCGAAGAGCTCATCTTCCCCAATGTGTTCACTCCGAATGGCGATGGGCAGAACGAGTACTTCGAGATCCAGAACGGGCAGTATTACGATAACACCTTGTCGGTCTTCAACCGTTGGGGCCAGAAGGTGTTCGAGACCACCAATTACCGGAATGCGTGGCGCGGGACCGACCTGCCCGAAGGAACGTATTACTACGTCTTCACCACCACGATCGACAAGAAGGAGTATACCGGTCATGTGACCATCCTTCGCTGATCCTGTCCAGTACCGCCTGATGGAAAGGCTTCGCGAAAGCGAAGCCTTTCTACTTTCGCCTTCCTTTCCAGAACCGTCCACCGAGGACCGCACCCCCCACCATGAAGGTCATCGACCACCTGCGCAACGCGGATCGCACACTGCTTTCCTTCGAGATCCTACCCCCGCTCAAAGGCAAGGACATCCGTTCCATCTACGAGGGGATCGACCCCCTCTTGGAGTTCAAGCCGAGCTTCATCAACGTGACCTATCACCGGGAAGAGGTGGTGTACAAGGAGCGTGGACAAGGGCTGTTGCAGAAGATCCGGATCCGCAAGCGCCCCGGTACGGTGGGCATCTGCGCCATGATCAAGGCGAAGTACAACATCGATACCGTGCCCCACCTGATCTGTGGCGGCTTCACCAAGGAGGATACCGAGGATGCCTTGATCGAGCTCAACTTCCTGGGGATCGACAATGTCCTGGCCCTTCGTGGCGACGCCATCAAGAGCGAACCGGCCTTCATCCCCGAGCGCGATGGCCATGCCCATGCCACTGACCTGATCCGCCAGATCGCCGGATTGAACAAAGGGAAGTACCTACACGATGAGGAGCAGGAGGCGGCGCCAACGGACCTGTGTATCGGTGCGGCCTGCTACCCGGAGAAACATGCCGAGGCCCTCAATCTGGCCACGGACATCGCGTACCTGAAGCAGAAGGTCGATGCCGGGGCCGACTATCTCGTTACCCAGATGTTCTTCGACAACACGAAGTACTTCCGCTTCGTGGAGCTGTGCCGCGCCGAAGGGATCACCGTACCCATCATCCCCGGCCTGAAGCCGCTCACCACCCTGAAGCACATCGCTTTCATTCCCAAGACCTTCGCCATCGACCTGCCACAGCCGTTGGCCACCGAACTGATGAAGTGCCGTTCGGATGCCGACGTGAAGCGTGTGGGCATTGAATGGAGCATCGCCCAGACCAAGGAGCTGATCGCACAGCGCGCGCCTTGTGTGCACTTCTACACCATGGGGCGAAGCGAAGCCGTGCGCAGCATCGTGGGCGCGGTGTATTGATCGCTAACGGGGCAGGGCCAGCATCCGCTCCACGTACTTCCCCAGCACGTCGAACTCGATGTTCACCCGGTCTCCGGCCTTAAGCCGTTGGAACGTGGTGTGTGCATAGGTGTACGGGATGATGGCGACCGTGAAGGAGCGTTCATCCAACGCCGCCACCGTGAGGCTTACGCCGTTGATGCACACACTGCCCTTCTCCACCAACAAGTGCTTGGATGCGGGGAGTTCAAAGGCGAAGCCCCACGAGCCGTCGCGGTCGTGTACCGCGAGGCAGCGTACCGTGGTGTCCACGTGGCCCTGCACCATGTGCCCGTCCAGGCGGTCGCCGATCCGCAGGCAGCGTTCCAGGTTCACCACCGTGCCGACCCGCCAGGTTCCGAGGTTCGTCCGATCGAGCGTCTCCTGAACCGCCGTCACCTCATAGTGGTCAACGTTCACGGCGGTCACCGTCAAGCATACCCCTTCGTGGGCCACGCTCTGGTCCACCTTCAGCTCATGGGCCAGGGCCGCCTTGATCGTGAAGGTGCGGTTCGTACCCTCCTCCTTCACGGCGGTCACCTCGCCCATTCGTTCGATGATCCCGGTGAACATCAGTGTACGTTGCCTTGCGCTCCACTGCCCTGGAGGTGCACATAGCCTTTCAGTTGCATGGGCTGTTCGCCCGCGAGCCGTCGGAGGGTCACCGTGCAGAGGTAGTAGTAGACGCCATCGGGCAGTGGTACATCGCTGTCCATATAGGTCCCCTTCCAATCGATATCGGGATCGGTGCTGGTGAACACCACCTGGCCCCAGCGGTTGAACACCTCGAGTTCGATGCGCACCACACCGCGGTACGGGAACGGACCGAATCGGTCGTTGCGCCCATCGCCGTTGGGGGTGAAGATGTTCGGCAGTTCATACAACGGGCAGTTGTCGCCGCAGACGGGTTCCACGAACGCGCTTTCGTTGCCCACGGTATCCACGGCGGTCACTTGGTAGCAGCCGGCCACCGAACTCCCGTTCACATGGGTGAAGCTCGTGTTCTCCGCGCCATCGATCTCCGCGATCAGGTGGAAGGCGCCTCCCACACTGTCGGCGAAGTGGATGCGGTAGCCTTCGGTGTCATCGGCACACCCCGTGTTGGGGTTGTTCCAGGTCAGGGTGTTCAGCGGCCGTTCGCAGTCGTTGTCCAGGACAACGGTGGGCGCACAGGGCGGTGTCAGGTCCACGGGAGTGCCACATACCTCCTGGCTCCAGTTCAGAAGCGGCGAAACGATGCTGGCGTCGCTGTACGCACCGGTGCTCACCACCAGGTAGCAGTATCGCTGCCCGTTCACCAGGCCGGTATCCACGAAGCTGTTGGTGGTGCTGGTGCCAACGGAGGTCCAGGTACCGCCGATATCCCGGAACACCTCGTACGAGCTGTTCGTCCACGGGGTGTTCAGGGTCCAGGAGATGGTGAGCTGTTCGTCGTTCGGCTCTGTGCCGATGAACACCGAGGAGGCCGCATTGCTGCTGCCGATCACATCGGGTAGTGGCTGGTCCGCACGACCGATCAGTTCCACGCGATACACGTAGGGTCGCGTCTCCGTGTCCAGCCCGGTAGCGATGAAGTTGGTATCCGGGTGGGCGAGGAAGGGGTGCTCGCCACTGGTCCAGATCAGCTCCGTGGCCGAGGTGAGGCCAGCCCCGCGGTACAGGTTGAAGCGGTAGGGACCCGGCCGTGCGAGGGTGTCCAGGTCGTAGGCGTTGCTCCACGCCACGGTATCCACGCCTGCGGCCACATCCGTGGTCCCGACGCTCACTTTGGTGATCACGGGCACTTGTCGGTCGAGCATGGCGCAGAATTCAACGCTGGCATAGCTCTGGGCACCATCGGGGAACACCGCCACCACCATGTAACAGTAGCTGTTGCCGATCACCAGGTCGTCCGTATCGTTGTAGCTCGTGTTGCCGACCCCTTCGTTGGTGCCCACATGCACATATCCGGTGTACACCGGAACCCCCAGCTCGCAATGGTCGGGGGTGTACCCGTAAGCGCCACTCCGGCGGTAGATCAGGTAGCGTACCGCATTGGCGCATGGGCTGGGCTCCCATTGCAGCGCGATGGTGTTACCCACCGGCGTGGCCGTGGGGTTCTGGGGTGCGGGGCCCACCACCGTCACGTTCATCGTTCGGTAGTCCTGCAGCTGCACGGGCTGTCCATTGTCGGTGGCGTTGAACACCACCATGTATGGCTGGAGACGCACATGGGCGCAGGCGGTGTTCCAGCTGAATACCCCGTTCACCGGGTTGTTCGGTGATGGTGCGATGAAGCTGGCCGGAGAGGTGCTCAAGTTGAAGGGCTGGCCAAGGGCCTCGAGCTGTACGGTCTGCGTGCCATTGGGGTCCGACGCCTGTACGTTGATGGAAAGGAATGTTCCGGCAACAACGCAGGTGTCCTGTGGCTGCGCGATGGTGGGTGGTTGATTGTTGCAGGGCACCACGGTGATCTGCATGTCGCGCATCACATAGCCCACCTCGCGCCACACGCCGTTCACCAGACGCCATTCACGTACGATGAACGCGATGTTGTATTCCCCCGCCAGCGAGGGTGCGATCCAGGTGATGGTGCCGGTGGTGGGGTCTACCGTGTAGGTGGGGCCGGGGAAGGAGTAGCCCGGTATGGGCAGGCCGTTCAGTCCGAGGCATACCGCCGGTTCGTAGGAGAGACTGTCCCCGTCGGGGTCGAACGCCGCTGGATTGTGGATCCAAGGTTGGCCCAGGCATGCATCCTGGATGGGAGAGTTCAGGAACCGCGCCGAGCAATTGCCCCCGGTCAGCGGCGTGATCCGGAACATCGTGTGTACGCTGAACGATTGGGCAATGGAGTTCGGCACATTGATCACCCCCCCGTTCCGGTTCATGTCATCGATCTGGATCAGGTATTCTCCGGCTCCGACGTATTCGTGGTCCACGACGTATTCGCTGCGCCGGAGATCCTGGCCGGGAAAGTCCTGGATATCGGTTCGGGGGATGGTGTCCCAGATCGGCGAGTCGCCGAAGTTGATCTCCAGCTCCGGACGGTCCGCGGGGGCGCTGAGCTTGGTATGCGTGATCACCGTGATCCGGTACCAGTTCGTGTTGCCCAGCCTGCAAACGGTGATCTCGCCCGCGCGGTTGTGTGTGGCCCAAGCCACGGCTTGGGCGCACAAGGCCACCAGCAACAAGAGGGTTCTCTGCCTGAACATCCGTATGGTCGTACAAAGTACGGTGATCCACGCCGCGTTACCATCGCCATTGCGTGTTGCAGCACCCCCGTTGCCTGGGTCGTCGGATCGCGACACCTGGCCGAGCGGGGCCCGCTCCGCGAGGTCGCCCAGGGCCGAAGATCCGCGGCGCTCCCACGGGCACCATGCACGGCGGTTATCTTCGGCCCTTCCATTCGAAGAAGCGATGATCACCCTTTCCAAGAGCTCACGCCCATCGGCGGCACGCGACTCCCTTGTCATCCTCAGCGATATCGGCCAGCTGCGCAACCTGGATCTGGAGCGGGGCGATCGCCAGTACCTTACCGAACAGCTGCAGGCCGACCCTTCCTTGGCCATCTGCGATGTGAGCGGCCGGTTGGTGATGGTGCACCTGGTGAAAGAGGCCGCGGTGGAGGTGCAGTTGGAGAAGGCGCGCCGCGCCGGTGACGCGATGATCGCCCGGTTGAACGCGGCCAAGCGCACCGAAGCACAGTTGATCGGCCTGCAGGACAACGGGGCGCTGACCCTCGCCTTGGCCGAGGGAGCCGCTCTGGGGAATTATGCCTTCCGCAAGTACAAGAGCGACACCAAGGGTGCACCCACCATGGAGAAACTCACCCTTGTCGCCAAGGAGGTGAGCGCCAAGGCGGTGGAGGAGCTGAGCGATATCGTTGAGGCTACCTGTACGGCGCGCGACCTGGTGAACGAACCGGTGAGCTTCTTGAACGCTACTCAACTGGGGGCCGAGATCCGGACCCTGGCCAAGAGCACCGGCTTCAAGGTGGAGGTGATGGAGAAGGCCCGCATCGAAGCCCTCGGCATGGGTGGATTGCTCGCGGTGAACAGAGGCAGCGTGGATCCGCCCACGTTCAGCGTGCTGGAGTGGAAACCGAAGAACGCGGTGAACAAGAAGCCGGTCGTGCTGGTGGGAAAGGGTGTGGTTTACGATACCGGGGGCCTCAGTTTGAAACCCACGCCCAACAGCATGGATCAGATGAAGTGCGACATGGCCGGTGCGGCCGCCGTGGCCTGTGCCATCGCCTTGGTGGCCCGCCAGGAGCTGCCCGTGCATGTCATCGGCCTGGTCCCCGCCACGGACAACCGCCCCGGCGGCAACGCCTACGCACCAGGTGATGTGATCCGTATGCACAGCGGGCTCACCGTGGAAGTGCTGAACACCGACGCCGAAGGCCGCCTGATCCTGGCCGATGCCCTGAGCTATGGCGAACGCTACAAGCCGGAGCTGGTCATGTCCATCGCCACCCTCACCGGAGCGGCCATGCGCGCCATTGGCACCTATGGCACAGCCGTGATGGGAACCGCATCGGATAGCGATTTCCAGCAACTGGAGAACGCAGGGAACACCGTGTTCGAACGAACGGCCCGCCTACCCTTCTGGGATGAGTACGGCGAAGAGATCATCAGCGATGTGGCCGATATCAAGAACCTGGGCAGCGACCTGGGCGGCGCGCAAACGGCTGGCAAATTCCTCGCGCGCTTCACCACACATCCGTACATCCACCTGGATATCGCCGGACCGGCGTTCCTCGGCCGCAAAGACGGTTACCGCACCAAGGGTGGTACCGGCGTAGGCGTACGGCTGTTCTACGAATTCCTCAAACAACGTGCGAAGAAATGATCCTGGCATTCCGGGCCTCACCCGGAATCGCGAATATGATCCCTGATCGAAGCACCCGTACCGTCGACCCCCTGGATCGACTAAAGCAATGACGCAGCACCTCGAACGCGATCCCCTCCGCATCGGCATCACCTGTGGCGACCTCAACGGCATCGGCATCGAAGTGGTGCTGAAGTGCTTCGAGGATGCCCGTATGCATACCGACATCACCCCCATCCTCTACGCTAACGCGCACACGGTGAGCCATCACCGCAAAGCGCTGAAACTGGATGAGGTGCAGTTCCAGCGGGTGAACGACGCCCGCGACGCCGTGGCCCGCAAGTTCAATGTGGTGAACGTGTGGGAGGAGGATGTGGCCATCGAATTCGGCAAACCTTCGGGCCAGCTCGCGAGCTACGCCATCAAAAGCCTCGAAGCGGCCGCACAAGACCTCTCCAGCGCCAAGATCGACGTGCTGGTGACGGCCCCGATCGATAAGCACGCCATGCAACAGGCGGGCTTCGCATACCCCGGCCACACCGAATACCTGCAACACCTCGCGGGAGGCGATGGCGAAGTGCTCATGCTGCTGGTCGGCGAAGGCCTGCGCGTGGGCACGGTCACCGGTCACATCCCGATCAAGGACGTTGCGAGCGCGATCACCACGGACCGGATCATCGCCAAAGCCCGGCTGCTGCATCAGAGCCTGCTGCGCGACTTCGGCATCGTATCGCCGCGCATCGCCATCCTCGGCCTCAACCCGCACGCCGGTGATGGAGGCGCCCTCGGCAGCGAGGACAAGGAGCGCATCGCACCCGCCGTGCGCCGCTTGAACGACGAGGGCATCACCGCCATGGGACCCTACGCCGCCGATGGTTTCTTCGGCAACGGCAGCTATAAGCACTTCGATGGCGTGCTGGCCATGTACCACGACCAGGGCCTCGCTCCCTTCAAGGCCCTCAGCTTCGGCAACGGCGTCAACTTCACGGCCGGCCTGCCCATCGTGCGCACCAGCCCCGACCATGGCACCGGCCTGGACATCGCCGGGCAAGGCGCAGCGAACGAGGCCAGCTTCCGCGCCGCCATTTGGATGGCCTGCGACATCCACCGCAACCGCGAGGTGTACAAGACCATCGGGGCAAACCCGTTGCAGCCGCAGAAGCGGGAGAAGGAAAGGAAGGAGGGGTAGTTCAGTAGACTACCACGCGCGAGCTCATCATTTGGCTACCCACGCGGACCTGCACTACGTACACCCCATTCGGGACGCTAGCCAGATCGAGCTGAACTGGTTCAGTACCAACCACCTTGGTCGGAACCGTACGACCTGCCATATCATGGAGCGCTACCATCGCTAGCACTCCACCTTTGCCAGAGCTAAGGGATAACCGACGTACACTGGGGTCGAAGGAGACTTGGAGACCTTGTCGAACATGCTCCTCAACTGACACAACACACTGTCGCAACTCTAGGGCGTCCAAATAAAACATGGCCCGTTCCGTATGATAGGTCGTTGGCCCTAGGTATACCGTATCCGGGTCCAATGTGCCCCTGAAATTCCCGATCGTGATGTACGACTCCCCACCAGCCGCAACAAATGAACCGGATAGGAGCGACCATGAAGCGGTATCCACTCCTGTGGTGTTCAAGGTGACCTGCGCTGTGTTCAACCAGACTGTTGTATCGTAAGCCTCCGGCCATCCACCGGTCTTGATCCCGCTTACATTGCTAAGGGCCGC
>JADHED010001337.1_pt1 | contig 21428 bp, 17 predicted proteins | sample 8952041 | NCBI WGS metagenome assembly JADHED01 (sample SAMN16124423, study PRJNA663239) | bioreactor sludge metagenome | isolation source: sludge (control) | place: India:Bengaluru | collected 2018-09-08
ATCGAGAAGGCCTCCCTCGACACGCACGAGATGCAGTACCTCTACTCGGACGGCGAGGGGCACCACTTCATGAACCAGGAGTCCTACGATCAGGTCCGGCTCTCGGACGAGATCGTGGGGGACGCCATGAAGTACCTCCTGCCCGAGACGGTCATCGAGGTCGACTTCTACGAAGGGAACCCGATCTCCGTGGAGCTCCCGACGACGGTGAACCTGAAGGTCGTCGAGACGGAGCCCGGCATGAAGGGGGCGACGGCGTCGGCCTCCTACAAGCCGGCCAAGCTCGAGACGGGCCTCGTCGTCCAGATCCCGCAGTTCGTCGAGGCGGGAACGATCATCAAGATCGACACGCGCGACGACTCCTACCTGGAGAGGGCCGGCTGACCAGGACCGCGCTCTCCGCGGCGGTGGCGCTCGCCGGGCTCGCCCTCGTGGCGGGGCCCGCCGCGTCCGCCGCGAAGATCGCGAAAGAGGCTGCCCCTTCGGTCCTGGCGGCGGCCGTGCCGTCTGCCGCGCCCGCCCCCTGCCCGTACCGCGATCCGGAGGACGGCGGATGCTTCTCCTCCGCGGACGAGGCCGACCTCGCGTGGATCGCCCGAGCCAGCGCGGCCCCGCCGCGCGCGCGGAAGGTTGCGCTCCCTCCCGGGCTTCCGGCCGTCCTCGCGGTCGCACGGAGCCAGGCCGAGGAGCACCTCCCGCTCGAGGCCGACCCGGACGGCGACGAGCCGTACGAAGACGGGAGCTGGTCCGCGGGCGCGGTTCCGGCCGCGCCGCTTCCGGCGCTCTCCGAGGAGCAGCGCTCGTTCTGGAGAGACCTCCGTTCGACGCTGAAGGGCCTCGTCGTCCGCAAGAAGGACAGCAAGCCCGCCTCGATCCCCGAGGAAGAGCTCGCCGCCCTCTTCGCGACCGGGTTCCCGCTCCCGATCGAGGCGTTTCCGAAGGAGAAGCTCCGCGACACGTTCAACTCCTCCCGCGGCCGCCACAAGAGGCACCACGCGATCGACCTCGGCGCCCCGAAGGGGACCCCGATCGTCGCCGTGAGCGACGGGAAGATCGAGCGCCTCGGTCGCGACCGGCGCGGCGGCATCGTCATCTACCAGAGGGACGCGACCGGCCGGTTCGTCTACTACTACGCCCACCTCTCCCGCTACGCGCCTGGACTGAAGGTCGGCGACACGGTGAAGCGCGGCCAGCAGATCGGCGAGGTCGGCACGACGGGTCGGACGTTCGGCGCGCACCTCCACTTCGCCATCTTCCGCGACGCCGACGCCCCGAACCCCTGGAAGGGGCTCGTCGTGAACCCGTACCTCGTCTTCTCGGCTCTCGTCGGCGGGAAGTGACCCGCGGCGGCGTGCCGCCCGCCCCGCTCCGATCCCCCTTCGTGATCGCCGGCTCGTCTCTCCGTTGACCCTCCGGGGGCCGGACCGACAGAATCCCGGCATGAGCGAGCGCGTCCCCTTTCATCGTCCGGCGGAGGCCTTTCCGGGACCGCTCTCCGAAGCCGTCCGCATCGCCGGGCTCGCCGACCGTCCCTGGACGGGCAGCCCGCCCGAGCACGATGGAGGCCCCGCCCTCTACCTTGTTCCCCCGCAGCTGGCGGAGACGCTGGCGGCCTTCCTCCGGGAAGGCTCCCCCGCCGTCGCTCTCTCCTGGGGAGAGCCGGCGGACCTCGCGGTCCCCGTCTTCTCCCTGCCGCCTCACGCCCCGCCGGCGGCGCTCGCGTCGATCCTCTCGGCCGCGGCCGAGGTCTCGGCGGCGCGGGCGGCCTCGGCGTCGCTCTCGCGACGGCTCTCCGAAGCCGAGGAGAGGGTCAGCGCGCTGAACCGGATCGGGATCGCGCTCTCGGCCGAGCGGGACCTCGACCGCCTGCTCGAGAAGATCCTCACGGAGTCGCGCCGGTTCACCTCTTCGGAGGCGGGGAGCCTCTACCTCCTGGAGGAGGGGCCGCACGGCCGGCGGCTCCGCTTCAAGCTCGCCCAGAACGACGCGGTGAAGTTCGCGTTCTCCGAGCGGACGATGCCGGTCGACGACGCGAGCCTCGCCGGCTACGTCGCCGGCCACGGCGAGTCGATCGTCCTCGAGGACGCCTACGACGTGCCGGCCGGCGCCCCCTACCGGCTCAACACGGCGTTCGACGACCAGACCGGCTTCCGGACCCGCTCGATGGCCGTCGTCCCGATGTCCGATCACACGGGCGCGCTCGTCGGCGTCGTCCAGCTGATGAACCGAAGACTCGCCGACGGCAGCCCGGCCCCCTACCCGCCGGACCTGATCCCGCTCCTGCACTCCCTCGCGACGCAGGCCGCCGTCTCGGTCAAGGCGAACCAGCTGACGGCCTCGATCCGGAAGCTCTTCGAGGACTTCGCGCGCGCCGCGATCATGGCCGTCGAGCTCCGCGACCCGACGACCGCCGGCCACAGCAACCGCGTCGCCGATCTGACCGTCTCCCTCGCCCGACTCGTCGACCGCGCGGACGACGGGCCCTACTCCTCCGTCGCGTTCTCGCGCGAGGAGATGCGCGAGCTCCGGACGGCCGCGCTCCTCCACGACTTCGGGAAGGTCTCGATCCCGGAGCGCGTCCTCGTCAAGGCGAAGAAGGTCGACGAGGAGGCGGTCCTCCGGATCCGGGACCGGTTCGACTTCGCGCTCGAGTCCGAGGACGCCCGCGACGGCCGGAGGCTCCTCGAGCGCCTCGCCGAGGCGGGCGTCCCCCCGTCTCCGGAGGACCTCCGCCTCCTCGACGCCGCGCGCCTGGACCGGGCGCAGGAGCTCGAGGAGATGTTCGAGGAGGTCCGCCGCGCGAACGAGCCGACCGTCCTCCCCGAGGAGGCAGGAGGCGTCCTTCGGCGGCTCCTGACGCGCTCCTACCGCGACCGGAGGGGCGTCGTGACGTCGCTGCTCCAGGACCACGAGTTCCAGCTCCTCTCGATCCGGAAGGGGAGCCTCTCGCTCGAGGAGCGGACCCAGATCGAGAGCCACGTCTCCCACACTTACCGCTTCCTCTCGTCGATCCCGTGGACTCCGGACCTCGCTCGGGTCCCGGAGATCGCGCACGCCCACCACGAGAAGCTCGACGGCTCCGGTTATCCCCGCGGCGTGCGCGCGGACGAGATCCCGCTCGCGTCGCGGGTCATGACGATCTGCGACATCTACGACGCCCTGACCGCGTCGGACCGGCCCTACAAGAAGGCCGTGCCGCGGGAGAAGGCGCTCCGGATCCTCGAGGACGAGGGCCGCTCCGGGCTCCTCGACGCCTGGCTCGTCTCGGCCTTCGTCGGCGGGAAGCTCTGGCTCCCCGCGGGGCACGCGTGAGGGGAGCGGGGCTCGGCGCTCTCTTCTTCCTCGCGCTTTCTCCGGCGACGCCGCCGCCGTCGGCCGCCGAGCCCGGGCGCGCCCTCGTCCCGCGTGGACGCTGGCACCACGAGGCGCCGGGACCTCCGGCGGTCCGCTGGTCGGTCCTCTTCCGCAGGAGCGACGCCGAGGACGAGACCCGCCTCCTCGTCGAGACCCCCGGCGGGCGCTGGTCGCTCCTGTCGCGACAGCCCGCCTCCGGCTCCGACACGCGCGAGGAGGTGACCGACACCGCGACCGGCGAGACGGTCTCGCGCGTTCTCACGCATGCGCCCGTCGTCCTCTTCCCGGAGTGCGCATCGGTACGCCCTCCCGACGCGTGCCTCGTCCTCCAGGGGACGCGGGGCCGCCTGGCCGCGCCGCTCTCGGCGTTCTCGGGAGACGAGGCCGCCGGCCTGAGGCAGCGGGCGTCCGCCGTCGTCTCTCCCGGTTTCCTCCGGAGGCTCCGGGGCCTCGCGCCCGCCCTCCCGATCGCCGACCTCGCGTTCTACTCGGAGGACTTCCTCGTGCTGCTCGACCCGGCGCTCGCGAGGCCGAAGGGACCGGCGCTCACCGCGCCCCGGCGGCCGGGGTGCGCGTTCGACGCGGAATTCGGGTGGCCCTGCAGCCCCGACGAGAGGCGGCGCGAGGAGTGGCTCTTCCGCCGCCCCGCCGGCGTCACCCCGGAGCGGGCCGGTGCTCGGGGCGAAGGAGGTCGAGGACGGTCTTGACGGGCGCGAAGGTCTCGATCGGCACCTCGACGAACAGGGTGTTCCAGAAGGCCATCGCGCCGTTCCAGAGGCCCGGCCGCTCGAGCGCGAGGAGCGGGACGCCTTCGTGCGACTTGCGCGAGACGAAGACCGCCGACTCGTCCACGAACTTCGACAGGTCCCACGGGCGCCCCTCGCCGTCCCGGAGGGAGAGGACGAGGTCGACCGGGTTGAAGTGCGTCCCGGAGCTCCAGAGCGCCCTGCGCGCCGGGTCGGAGAGGTCGACCTCGGCGCTCTCGACGATCTGGCGGGAGAGCCTACCGTCGCGGCTCCGCACCCAGAACGGCCCGCCGCCGGGCTCCCCCTCGTTCCTCACGACGCCGCAGACGCGCAGGGGACGCGCGAAGCGGGCCCGCGCCCAGCGCCGCCGCTCGTCGTCCGAAAGCGCGTCGGCCTCGGCCGTCGCCTCGCCGAACGTCTCGCGAAGGTAGGAAAGCGCCTCGTCGGCGGCGCCGGGCGCCCCCGCGTCGAGGAGCGCAACGAGGTTCCGGACCCTCCGCTCCACCTCGAGGAGCCTCCCCGCGAGGAGCTTCTTCCAGAGGAGCGTCGGACCCTTCCTCGAGTCGGGGACGACGTTGTCGACGTTCTTCACGAAGACGACGTCCCCTCCGAGGGCGGCGAGGTTCCCGAGGAGCGCTCCGTGCCCGCCCGGGCGAAGGAGCAGCTCCCCGTCCGCCGTCCGGAAGGGCGCCCCGTCGAGCGCCACGGCGAGCGTGTCGGTCGAGCGCTCCTGGACCGAGAACGTGACGTCGAAACGGGCGTGGAGACGGCGCTCGAGGTCCGGCCGGTGCCGCTCGAGGAGCGCCTCGAAGTCGCCGCGGGCCTCGTCGGCGACGGTGAAGTGGACCGGCGTCCGGCCCGAGGCCGCGCGGACGGTGAGGGCGGCTTCGACGAGGTGCTCCTCGAACGGAGTGCGCGCCCCTTCTTCCTCGAGGTGGAACGGGACGAGGCCCTTCGGCCGCGAGGCGAGGCCGAGACCGGACGGGAGGAGGAGCGCTTCGAGCAGGTCGACGAAGTGCCGTCGCGGATCCGAGAAGGCCGCCTCCCCCGCGACGGCGCGCAGCTCCGCCGCGAACGGCAGCTCCCCGAGCCCATCCACGAACCGGACGACCTCCGCGGCCGCCGCATCGCCCCTTTCGGCGCGAGCGACCCACTCCTCGAACGTCGTCTCGGGCTCGTCGAGCGCTCTCCGGAGCGACTGGAACATCCGCGTCGCCGCCCCCGAGGCGGGGACGAGCTTCGAGAGCCGTCCGGCCTTCTCGGCCTCCTCGAAGAGGGAGAGGAGGTCGCGATGCCGCTCCTCGGAGATCCGCTCGATCCCGTCTCCGCGCGTGCAGGGGCGGACGAGCGGGGCCGGCGCGGGGGGATGCGTCAGGAGATCGACCTGCCGGCCCGCATCGGCCGGGTCGATCCCGGCCCGGGCCAGCGTCGCGAGGTCGCGCTCGGTGAAGAGCCCGCCCACGGTCACCTCGCCGTCCGCGAGCCCGCCTCCGCCTCCTCCTCCAGGAGCCGGAGCAGGTACTGCCCGTACTCGTTGCCCTTCATCGCGCGGGCGGCCTCGCGAACTCCCTCCTCCCCGATGTAACCCATCCGGTAGGCGACCTCCTCGAGGCACGCCACCTTGAGCCCCTGCCGCTCCTCGATCGCCTGAATGAAGTTCGAGGCCTGCAGGAGCGAGGCGTGGGTCCCCGTGTCGAGCCACGCGACCCCGCGCCCGAGGACCTCGACGTTCAGCTCGCCCCATTCGAGGAAGACGCGGTTCACGTCGGTGATCTCGAGCTCTCCTCGCGGCGACGGCTTCAGGTTCGCCGCCACGTCGAGGACCCGGTTGTCGTAGAAATAGAGCCCCGTCACCGCGTAGGAGGACCGGGGCTTCGGCGGCTTCTCCTCGAGGCTTACGGCCCGCCCGTCGGCCCCGAACTCCACGACGCCGTAGCGCTCGGGGTCGCGGACCCGGTAGGCGAAGACCGTCGCCCCGCTCGCCTTCTGGGCGGCCCTCTTGAGGAGCTCCGGGAACCCGTGCCCGTAGAAGATGTTGTCGCCGAGCGCGAGGGCGACCCGCCCCTCGCCGACGAACTCCCGTCCGATGAGGAACGCCTGGGCCAGGCCGTCCGGGCTCGGCTGGGCGGCGTACTCGATCGTCAGGCCGAGCCAGGAGCCGTCCCCGAGGAGCCGGCGGAACCCCTCCTGCTCGTGCGGCGTCGTGATGACCAGGATCTCCCGGATCCCGGCCAGCATCAGCGTCGAGAGCGGGTAATAGATCATCGGCTTGTCGTAGACGGGAACGAGCTGCTTGCTGATGCCGCGGGTCACCGGGTGGAGGCGCGTGCCGGAGCCCCCGGCGAGAATGATTCCCTTCACTTCGAGCTCCTCGGGCGGATCTTAGCCGGGGAGGGGGGACCGGGAGCTTCCGCGCCCGTCCGAGCCCCGTCTCGGGCTACGATCTGTCCATGCTCCGCCTCTTCCGCACCCCGCTCCTCCTCGTGGCGCTCCTCGTCGCCCTCCCGGGCGCGGCCGCCGACACGCACCCCTTCTCCATCCACGACATGCTCGCGATGGACCGCATCTCCGACGTCCAGGTCTCGCCCGACGGAACGCAGGCGGCGTTCGTCCTCCGGACGACCGACCTCGCCGCGAACCGCGGACGGACGGACCTCTGGCTCCTCGACGTGAAGTCGAAGGCCGTGCGGCGCCTGACGACGCACGAGGCGGCCGACTCGAGCCCCCGCTGGGCGGCCGACGGCAGGAGCCTCTTCTTCCTCTCGACGCGCGGCGGGTCGCAGCAGGTCTGGCGCATCCCGCTCGCCGGAGGCGAGGCCGAAAAGGTCTCCTCCGAGCCGCTCGACGTCGACAACCTCGAGGTCGCGCCGGGCGGGAAGCTCCTCGTGATCTCGATGGAGGTCTTCCCCGGGAAGAGCCCGGCCGAGACGAAGAAGGCGCTCGAGGAGAAGGAGACGGTCAAGTCGACCGGCATGCTCTACGACCGCCTCTTCGTCCGTCACTGGGACACCTGGAAGGACGGGCGGAGGAACCACGTCTTCGCGCTCCCGCTCGGCGCCGACGGAAAGGCGGCCGGGGCGGCGAAGGACCTGATGCCGGCGATGGACGCGGACGCGCCGCCGAAGCCGTTCGGCGGCCTGGACGACGCCGCGATCAGCCCCGACGGGAAGACGCTCGTCTTCACCTGCAAGGACGTCGGCCGCGAAGAGGCCTGGTCGACGAACTACGACCTCTGGGAGGTCCCGACGGACGGCTCGGCCGCCCCGAAGCGGATCACGACGAACCCGGCCTGGGACTCGACTCCGCGCTTCTCTCCCGACGGGAAGACCCTGGCGTACGCCGCGATGTCCCGCCCCGGCTACGAGGCCGACCGGTTCGAGATCGTCTTCCGCGACCTCGCGACCGGGAAGGACCGTTCGTTCACCCTTCGCGCCGGCCCCGGGAAGACCGACGACCGCTCGCCGTCGAGCCTGACCTGGGCGGCCGACGGGAAGTCGCTCTACGCGACGGCCGACCACCTCGGCCAGAAAGCCCTCTTCGCGATCGAGGGGGCCACCGGCAAGACCCGCCTCCTCCTCGCGGATGGCTCCGTCGACTCCGCCTCACCCCTCGGAAGGGACCGGGTCCTCTTCACCCGTCACTCCCTCCTCGGGCCGACCGAGGTCTTCGCGATGCCCGTGGCGGGCGGCGCGTACGAGAGGCTGACGTCGGTCAACGACGCGAAGGTCGCCGCGGCCCGCTTCGGCAAGCCCGAGCAGTTCACGTTCACGGGCGCGAAGGGGGACACCGTCTACGGCTGGCTCGTCCACCCCGTCGATTTCGACCCGGCGAAGAAGTACCCCGTCGCGTTCCTGATCCACGGAGGGCCGCAGGGCTCCTTCGGGAACGACTTTCACTACCGCTGGAACCCGCAGGCCTACGCGGGCGCCGGCTACGCGGCGGTGATGATCGACTTCCACGCCTCGACCGGGTACGGCCAGGCCTTCACCGACGCCGTCAACGGCGACTGGGGCGGCGCGCCGTACGAGGACCTGATGAAGGGGCTCGACTTCGTCCTCGGGAAGTACCCCTTCCTCGACGGCGGCCGCGTCGGCGCCCTCGGCGCCTCGTACGGCGGGTACATGATCAACTGGATCCACGGGCAGACCGACCGCTTCAAGTGCCTCGTCGTCCACGACGGGAACCTCGACGAGCGGATGGCCTACTACGACACCGAGGAGCTCTGGTTCCCCGAGTGGGAGAACGGCGGCACGCCCTGGACCGCGAAGAGCTTCGGGCACCACAACCCGATCGACTACGTGAAGAACTGGAAGACCCCGACGCTCGTCATCCACGGCCAGAAGGACTACCGCGTCGTCTACACGCAGGGGCTCTCGACGTTCACGGCTCTCCAGCGCCGCGGCATCCCGAGCAAGCTCCTCATCTTCCCCGACGAGAACCACTGGGTCCTCAAGCCCGCGAACTCGCTCCAGTGGCACGAAACCGTGCTCGGCTGGATGGACGAGTGGCTGAAGAAGTGACGCGCTGAGGCGCGGCCCTCCGGCGCCTCATCCACCGAGTGTGCGGAGCGCCCGGCGAGAGCCGGGCGCTCCTGCGTCCGGGAGGTCCCGGCTCGCCGTCCGTCCCGGCTCGCGCGGCGCCTCTCTCAGGCTACGAAGAGCGGGACCTCCAAGCCGGCGACCTCCGCCCTCCCTTCCCGGAACGCCGCCCGCGCCGCGTCGACCGCGTCCACCGCGCGGCGGAGGTCCTCGTTCCACCGATCGAGGAGCGCCTGAAGCTCGGGCGCGAGCGGCGCCTCCTGCTCGGGCTCCCCGTACGGGAGCCCGTCCCACGTCAGGTGCGGCGTCTCCGGGACGGCTCTGAGGTAGGCCCGCTGCACGTCGTGCGGCAGCGAGCGCCCGCGCTCCGCGACGAGCGCGTGGACGCAGGCCGGGACCACGCGCGGGATCTCGACGAGCCTCTTCAGCGCGAGCTCCGCCGCCGCGGAGAGGGCCGGGTCGGAGGCGAGCGGGAGGAAGAGCGCGGCCATCTCCGCGTAGAGGGCGTCGGGCGCCTCCTCCGGCGGCAGGAGGTGCTCGCGGAGCGCGGCCTCGCGCGCGGCCGCCGAGCGGAGCGTGGCGAAGAAGGCCATCCGCGCGCGGGCCTCGCCCTCGTCCTTCGGAAGCCCGACGTAGAAGCAGCGCGCGAGCTCGGGGACGAGCGAGGGGCGCTCGACGGCGGCCTCGTCGAGGAAGGAGAGGAGCGTCTCGGCGGCGTAGTGGAAGCCGGTGCCGGTGACTCGCCGTCGCGCGAGGAGGAGCGCGAACGCCAGCGGCGGCCCGCTCAGGTAGAGCATCCGGTGGAGGAGGATCTCTCCCATCACGGCGTGGTGCGGGTAGTTCCGCTGGAAGATCCAGTTCACCGCGAGGAGCGCCGTCGTCGCCGCGTCGTCGTCGCCGCGCCGGTGGGCGAGCTCGGCCGCGTCGAGGAGGAGCTTGAGAGAGGTGCCGTCGCCGAGGCCGAGCGCGAAGAGGAGCGTCGGCGGGACGGCCCGCTCGAAGGCGAAGGGCTCTATGGCCCGGAGCGTCGCGTTGCGGAGCGCGGCGCTCCCCTCGCAGAGGAGCTTCCCGACGAGGTCGGCGATCGCCACCTGAAGGGCGGGCTCCGCCTCGCACGCCACGCGAAGGAGCGACGGAAGGAGGCGCGCGGCGGTGGCGTTGACGAAGAGCCACTCCTCGAAGCGGAGCGCGAGGGCGAACCGCCTCCGCGGGTCCTCCTCGTTCACCACGCGCCAGACGAGCTGCTCCGTTCGAGGGTCGTCGTCGTCCGCCGCCGCGTCGTCGCTCGCGACGCGCCGCCGCGGGAGTCCGCGCGCCGGGTCGAGAGGCGGTGCCTGGAGGCGACGCTCGAGACGGCAGTCGGTGCCGCACGAGGGACAGTCGACCCTCTCGGCGTCGTCCCGCCACTCGAGCGCCTCGCCGCAGCCCGGGCAGAGCGTCCGGGTGACGACCGACTGTCGAAAGCCCTTCGACCTCACCCAGGGCGTCGCCGCCGGGTCGCCTCCGGCTTCGGCCGAGGCGGCGTCGAGGTAGAGCCGGAGCGGCGCCCCGTCGATCTCCGGCTCGACCTTCCGGAGGCGCCTCTCGAGGACGGCCGGCGCCCCGCAGAAGCGGCACGTCACTTCCGGCGCGTCCTCGCCGAGCTCGAGCGGGACGCCGCACGACGGGCAGAGCCCGCGTTTCGTCCGGAAGAGGACGCGCGGCAGCCCGGCGCTCATCTCCTCCGTCCGCCGCTCAGAGCCGTTTCAGCCACTCGGCCTTCTTCGCGTCGTACTCCTCCTGCGTGATCGCGCCGAGGTCGAGGAGCTCCCTGAGCTGCTTCAGTCGCGCGACGGGATCGACCTCTTCCGACGCCGGTGCGGCCGGGCCGCCCGGCGCGGCCTCCGGCCTCAGCATCCCCTGCATCATCTGGGGAACGAGCATCGCGGCGCCGAGCGAGACGCCGGCTTCGAGCGCCGAGCCGCCGCCCCCCTCGCCCACGTTCGCCGCGAGCTCCTTCAGCGCGTCGGTCGCGCCGACCTCGCGGTAGCTCGTCCCGGCCTTCCTCAGCGCCTCCGCGCCGGCGGCCCGAGCCTGGAGGTCGTACTGGGTCCCCCTCGCCTTCGCGAAGGCCTCCGAGGCGATCCTCGCGTTCCCGTTCAGCGTCGCCTGGATCTCCTCCGTCGTCGTCACCGAGTTGACGGAGAGGTCCGTCAGCTCGAGGCCGAGCGCGGCGAACTCGGGACCGAGGATCGCGCGCACGCCCGTGCCGAGCTCGCGCGTGAACCGCGGCAGCTCGACGAAGGGCCTGCCGAGCGAGGCGAGGGCGTCGGTGAGGGCCGACACGAGGTACTGCGCGCGCAGGAACTCCTCCAGGTCGCGCTGGCGGAAGGCCGGCCGCGTCCCGACGACCTTCGGGACGAAGAGGGCGGGGTCGGCGACGCGGATCGCGAAGCGCCCGTTCGCGCGCACCGGGACCTGCAGGAGGACCGGGTCGGGGATGTAGACCGGCTCGGGCGTCCCCCAGCGGAGGTCGCGGAAGAGCTGACGCCCGACGAAGACGACCTCGGCGCGGAACGGGGTCTCCCCGCCGTAGGCGAGGCCGGCGACGAACCCGGTCAGCCCCGCCACGTTCTGCGTCGTCAGGACGTGCCTCCCCGGCTCGAAGAGCTGCATCGCGCGCCCGTCGCGGAGGAAGAGCGCGCTCTGCCCTTCGCGGACGACGAGCTGGGAGCCCCAGCGGATGACGGCGGGCCCTTCGGCCGGGACCCGCGCAGCGAGAAGGTCGCCCGTCGCGTCGACGAGCTCGAGGACGTCGGCCAGGTCGGGCATCACCTCACCTCCCGCAGGACCTCGCCGCGGCGCCGGAGGGCCTCCTCCGCGGCCGAGACGGCCGCGGCCAACGGATCGAGGCCCTCGATGTCGACGCCGGCCCGAAGCCGTTCCGCCGCGTCGAAGACCCGCTCGCCCGCCTCCCGCACCTCGAGGTCGAACGCGTAGATTCGGTCCAGCTGGGCCGCGTCGAGGGTCGCCGCGTCGAAGAGCGCCGCGTAGCCCGCGGGGGCGTGCCGCAGCGCGTCCGCGAGCGCCGCGACCCGTCGGGACAGCGAGTCGAGCGGTTCGAGCAGGTCGAGCCGGCCCGTCCGGGCGCAGTCGGCCGTCTTCCGGTCGAGGGCGGCGCGTGCCGCGCCGAGGCGCGAGGAAACGGCGAGCCGCAGCACCTGGTCGCATTCCCGGCGCGTCTCGCGGTCGGCGTAGCCCGCGTAGCCCGGCACGAGGGAGCCGAGCTTCTCGAGGAGCGCCCGCACCGAGCCGCTCATCGGGGCCTCCTCTCGCCAGCGACCAGGACCGCGCCGTCGCGCTCGGGCGCCGCTCCCATGCCCCGATAGCGTCGGGCAGACAGCCGTTGCCTCATCTTCCGGACCTCCTCGTTCGGGTCGATGGCGGGAGGGTAATTCAGAGCGGCCCTGTTCGGCGAACGGACGACGCAACCGGCCGCCGGGGCGTGTCCGCCGTCACCCGGGCGTCGCGGACCTTCCTCTGCGAGCCCGTCGCGGTGCTAGCCTCGCCCCCTCGAGCCAACCCGGAGATCGAGCGCGTCGGCCGGCGCGCGAGGGGGGAACCATGACGGGACTCGTCGTTCTCGGCGCCGTGCTCCTCGTTCTCGTCGCGATCGCGGTCCACGACCGCGTCCAGAAGACGCACACGATCGTCTCGAACTTCCCGGTCCTCGGCCGCTTCCGGTACTGGTTCGAGGCGCTCGGAGGGCCGCTCCGGCAGTACATCGTCACGGGGAACGACGAGGAACGCCCCTTCAGCCGCGACCAGCGCCGCTGGATCTACGCGTCGGCGAAGAAGGAGAACAGCTACTTCGGGTTCGGGACGGACAACGACCTCGAGAAGGAAACGGGATACATCGTCGTCCGACACTCCGCGTTCCCGCTCCACTCGCCCGTCCCGGGCGAGGAGGGGTACGACCCCGGCCACCCGCTTCCCGCCGCAAAGGTCCTCGGCGGGGCGCGCGGACGCCGCCACGCGTTCCGGCCGACGAGCCTCGTGAACACGTCGGCGATGAGCTACGGCTCCCTGAGCCACGCCGCGGTCGAGGCCGTCAACAGGGGCGTGGCCCTCGCGGGGGCGATGCAGAACACCGGCGAAGGGGGCATCTCCGACTACCACCGGAAAGGCGGCGACATCGTCTGGCAGATCGGCACGGGCTACTTCGGCTGCCGACCGGAAAGGCGGCGACATCGTCTGGCAGATCGGCACGGGCTACTTCGGCTGCCGCGACGAGGCCGGCCGATTCTCCATGGAGCGCTTCCTCGAGAACGTCGCGAGCGCGCGGGTGCGCGCCGTGGAGATCAAGCTCTCGCAGGGGGCCAAGCCGGGTCTCGGCGGCGTCCTCCCGGCGGCGAAGGTGACACCCGAGGTCTCGAGGATCCGGCACGTGCCGGTCGGGAAGGACTGCATCAGCCCGTCGTCCCATTCAGCCTTCTCGGACGTCTCGTCCCTTCTCGACTTCGTCGAGGGTCTCGCGGAAGCGACCGGCCTCCCCGTGGGGATCAAGAGCGCCGTCGGCGACGTGGGCTTCTTCGAGGAGCTCGCGAGGCAGATCGAGACGAGCGGGCGGGCGCCCGACTTCGTCACGATCGACGGAGGCGAGGGCGGCACGGGGGCGGCGCCGCTCGTCTTCACCGACCACGTCGCGATGCCGTTCAAGCTCGGCTTCGCGAGCGTCTACCGCGCCTTCGCCGAGCGCGGAGTCGCCGAGAAGGTCGTCTTCATCGGCTCGGGGAGGCTCGGCTTCCCGGAGCAGGCGCTCCTCGCGCTCGCGCTCGGGTGCGACATGGTGAACGTCGCGAGGGAGGCGATGCTCTCGATCGGCTGCATCCAGGCCCAGGTGTGCCACACGGGCCGCTGCCCGACGGGCGTCGCGACGCAGGACCCGTGGCTCGTCGGGGGGCTCGACCCGGCGCTGAAGTCCGTGCGCCTCGCGAACTACCTCGCGACGCTCCGCAAGTACCTCCTCGCCCTCGCCCACGCCTGCGGAGAGGTCCACCCGGCGCTCGTCTCGCTCGAGAGGATCGACATCCTGGACGGGCTCTCGTCGAGACCCGCGCGGGAGGTCTTCGGCTACCGGCCCGGCTGGGGCCTGCCGACGGAGGAGGAACGCGAGACGATCCGCCGGCTCATGAAGGGGAGCTCTTCGAGCCAGGCCGCGTAGCCGGCGGCCGCGGGCTCTTCAGCCGCGGCCCGCCTGGCCCTCGTTCTCTTCGTGCCCTCAGTGGACTTCGCCGCGCTGGCAGGTGCAGTCGGTGCAGCCCTTCGCCGCGCAGGTCGCGCAGGTCGAGACGAGCCTCTTTCGGAGCGCCTCGCGGGCGCGATGGACGCGGACCGCGGCGTTGTTCGGCGTGATCCCGGCCTTCTCCGCGAAGTCCTTCAGGGAGAGCCCCTCCACCTCGACGCCACGCAGCGCCTCGGCGTACTCGGGCTTCAGGTCTCCTGCGATCCGGCCGACGCAGCGGCAGACTTCCCGCTCCAGCTCCTCGTCCCTCGCCTCCCCCTCCTGCTCCGCCGCGAACGCCGCCATCGCGCGCCCCTCGGAGGCGCTGCGCCGGTGGTGATCGACGAGCGCGTTGCGGAGGACCTGGTAGAACCAGGCCACGGCGGAGGTGTCCTCGCGAAGGCCGTGAGCCTTCGTCACGGCCTTCGCGAAGGCCTCCTGGAGGATCTCCTCGGCCACGGCCCGGTTCCCCGTCCGCTTCGCGAGGAAGGCGAGAAAGCGCGGGTACTCCTCCGCGAGGGCGACGACCGGGTCGGGGCGGGTCACCCGCGCATTCTGCCAAGGTCCGGCGTCAGCGCACCTCGATTCCCCCCTTCATCATCCCCATCCCGCAGGTGAACGGGACGATTCCGGCGGCCTGCGGCGGGAGGTCGATCGAGACCCTCTCCCCCGTCGGGAGCGCCCGGCGAATCCCGAGGCCCGGGAAGACGACCTCCTTCGAGCAGCCGGAGGTCTCGTTCCGGAGAAACGTGACGCGCAGGGGCGAGCCGGCGCGTGCGGTGAGCCGGGCGGGGCGGTAGCCCTTCTCCACGGTCACTTCCAGCTGCTGCGCCGGCGCGGGGAGGGTTCCTGCGGGCGACGCCGCTCCTGCGGCGGTGACTGCGGAAGCCTTCGATTCCTCCCGGGACGGCCGCTCGCAGGCATCGCCGCCGCTGCAGCAGGAAGGCTTCGCGTGGGGCGCCCGGACGCCGGGCCCCGTACTCAGGAAGTTTCGGATGCTGTCGGTGAGGCTCATGAGGGTCTCCTTTCGTCGGTCGCAAGAGGAGACGACGGGCCTCGCCGGACCTTACAGGGTCTCGCTCGTTCCCCACGCCGGCCCCCTGTAAGGCCCCGGGCGACCCCGCGTCCCCGCTCCCGGAGGCCGACGACATGTTTCGAGTCCCGCGACGGACGCTCCTCTCGCTCTTCCTTCCGATCCTCCTCACGAGCTCCGGCTCCGCGTCGCTCGCCGAGGACCTCCCGCCTGCGGGCGGGGCCCCGCGTCGCTCCGCGCACGAGCCCTCCCGGGAGGCCGCTCGACAGGCCCCGGTCACTCCTCCCCTCACGCCCGAGAGCGCCGTCCGGCTCTCGTTGCTCGCCGACGGATCGCTCCGGGCCCGCCTCCTCGAGGTGGAGGTTTCGGCCGGGAGGCTCGCCGAGGCGCGGCGCCTTCCGGATCCCGAGCTCGAGGTCGAGCTCCGGCGGCCTTCGCGGGAGAAGGACGGCCCGGGGACCCGCGCGGAGGCCGCGCTCGGCTGGGACCTGTCGGCCGTGCTCGGCAGGCGCCCGGTCGTCGATGCCGCGCGGGCCGAGCTCGACGCGGCCCGCGCGCGCGCCGCTGCCGCGCTCGGCCGGCACGCGTTCGAGGTCGAGAGCGCGTTCCACGGACTGGTGGCGGCGCGGCGGAAGCTCGAGCTCGCCCGGACCCGCACCGGGCTGGCCGAGGTCGGCGCCGACGCCGCCCGGGCGGTCGCCGACGCCGGAGGCGCGGCACTCCTCTCGCCTCTCCGGGAAGCGGCCCGACGCGAGGCCGCCACGCTCGCTCTCGCCGAGGCCGACCTTTCGGTACTCGAGGCCGAAGAACGGCTCGTCGCCCTCCTCGGCGGCGGCGCCGTCCCCGGGGTTCACGACGCGGTCGCCGGCGTCGGAGCCGAAGCGGCCTCCCCCGCGCCGCAGGCAATGGACCTCGCCGGCCTCGAGGAAACGGCCGTGGCGGCGAGCCTCGAGCTCGCCGAGCTTCGGGCGCGCCTCGGCGCCGCCGGCCGTGGCGGCGAGCCTCGAGCTCGCCGAGCTTCGGGCGCGCCTCGGCGCCGCGCAGGCCCGAGCTCGGCTCGCCAGGGCGGAAAGCCGCAGGCCGGGCCTCGAGATCCGCCTCCTCGCCGAGCGGGAGGAAGGCGCCTGGACCGCCGGGGCGGGCCTCTCCCTCCGCCTCCCGGTCTTCGACCGCGGCCGCGGACGGATCGCCGCGCTGGAGGCCGAGGTCCAGTCGATCCAGGAGCTCCTCGGTGGCACCGAGGTCCTCGTCCGCTCCTCCGCCCGCGTCGCCGCGGCGCGTCTTCTCGCCGCCCACGCGCGCGCGGAGCGCCTCACCGGCCCCGTCCGCGCCTTCCACGAGCGGATGACGTCGGAGACGCTCCTTCACGCCAACGCCATGCAGGTCGGGATCCCCACTCTCCTTTCCGCTCGCGACTCGGCTCTCCGTGCGGAAGCGGACGCCGTGGACGCCCTGCGAAACCTCGCGATCGCCGACGCCGCGGTGCGCACCCTGCGCGCCGGCGTCCGCCCCGACGCCGCCGCGCCCCGCCCCGGTCCCTCGACCGTGATCGCAACCGCCGAAGGAGGCCACTGATGGACCGCCGCTCTCTCCTCCGCTTCGCCGGCCTCGCTGCCCTCGGAAGCGCCCTGCCTCTCTCCGCCCGCGAGCCGGACGCGGCCTCCCGCCGCGCCGGGGCGCGGCGCCGCACGTCCCGTCCCGCCCGGTCCGGCGTCGGCTCCGTCGTCACGCCGAACGGCTCGACGCTGCCGCTTCGCCGCTCGGGCCGCGTCCTCGTCGGCCACCTCGTGGCCGGCGAGTCCGAGCACGAGTTCGCCCCGGGTCTTCGCGGCCTCGTCTGGGGCTACAACGGCGGCACTCCGGGGCCGACGATCGAGGCGACCGAGGGGGACCGCCTCCGGATCTACGTCACGAACCGGCTCCCCGAGCCGACGACGGTCCACTGGCACGGGCTCGTCCTGCCGAACGGGATGGACGGCGTCGCGGGCCTCAACCAGGCGCCGATCCCGGTCGGCGAGACGTGGGCCTACGAGCTCGACCTCCACCGCGCGGGGACTTTCATGTACCACTCGCACTACGACGAGATGACGCAGGTCGCCCTCGGCCTCGTCGGGATGATCGTCGTCCACCCGCGCGTCCCGAAAGGCCCGCCGGTCGACAGGGACTTCGTCCTGATGACGCACGAGTGGAGCCTCCCGGTCGGCGCCCGGCGCCCCGACCCGGGCGCCATGAGCGACTTCAACCTCCTGACGTTCAACGGGAAGGCGTACCCCGGAACGGCCCCGCTCGTCGTCGGGACCGGGGAGCGGGTCCGCATCCGGATCGGAAACCTCTCGCCGATGGACCATCACCCGATCCACCTTCACGGCCTCTCGTTCGAGGTGACGGGGACCGACGGCGGCGACGTTCCGCCGTCCGCGCGCTGGCCCGAGACGACCGTCCTCGTCCCGACCGGCTCGGCGCGGGTCATCGAGCTCGTTCCGACCGAGCCGGGGGACTGGGCCGTCCACTGCCACATGACGCACCACGTCATGACGCAGATGGGGCACGGCCTCCCGAACGTCCTCGGCGCCGACCTCGCGTCCGTCGACGAGCGCCTCTCGCGCCTCGTTCCGGGGGCGATGGTCATGGGGACGACCGGCATGGGAGGGATGGGCGAGATGTCGATGCCGATTCCCCCGAACAGCCTCCCGATGAAGGGGGCGCACGGCCCGTTCGGCTACGTCGACATGGGCGGGATGTTCACCGTCCTGAAGGTCCGCGACGACCCGGGGTCCGCCGATCCCGACGGCTGGTTCCGTCACCCCGAGGGGACCGTGGCCGGGCCCGCGGACGCCGCCCGCCTCGCGGCGGACGGGATCGAGCCGTAAGGCGTGAACTGACGGCGGAGCGGGGCGGGCCGGACTGTAAGGTCCCGGCCCGCCCCGCGTCTCCTCCTGTGAAACCGACAGGAGGCGAGCATGAGAGCCCACGCAACCGCCCGCGCCCACGAGCACGAAACCTCGGCCGCAATCCCCGCCGCCGTCCCCGCGGCCGCCGGCGCGGTCCGGTGGATCTGCCCGATGGACCCCGAGGTCGTCTCCGACGGCCCGGGCGACTGCCCGATCTGCGGCATGGCGCTCGAGCCCGAGATGCCGACGGCCGAGGTCGAGTCGCCCGAGCTCGCCGACATGACGCGGAGGCTGAAGGTCGCGACCGCGCTCGGCCTGCCGGTCCTCGTCCTCGCGATGTCGGACATGGTCCCCGGACAGCCGCTCCAGCACGCCGTCTCGCCCTGGCTCCTCACGCTCGCCCAGGCCCTCCTCGCGACGCCGGTCGTCGCGTGGGCCGGGGCGCCCTTCTTCCGGCGCGCGTGGGCCTCCCTGGTCAACCGCAGCCCGAACATGTTCACGCTCATCGGCCTCGGCGTCGCGGCCGCGTGGCTCTACAGCGCCGTGGCCCTCGTCGTCGCCGCGCTCCGGCCCGACCTCGTCCCCGAGGTCTACCGGGGGCACGGCGGCGCGCCCCTCGTCTACTTCGAGGCGGCGGCCGTCATCACGGCGCTCGCCCTCCTCGGCCAGGTCCTCGAGCTCAAGGCCCGGAGCCGGACGAGCTCGGCCATCCGTGCCCTCCTCGACCTCTCGCCCAAGACGGCGCGGAGGATCGAAGGAGAAGGCCGCGAGGTGGACGTCCCCGTCGAGCACGTCGCGGCGGGCGACCGCCTCCGCGTGCGGCCCGGCGAGCGCGTCCCGGTGGACGGGACGATCGAGGACGGGACCTCCTGGATCGACGAGTCGATGATCACGGGCGAGCCGATCCCGGTGGAGAAGGCCGCGGGGAGTGCCGTCACGGGCGGGACCGTGAACGGCGCCGGCGGCTTCGTCATGCTGGCCGAGAGGGTCGGCGAGGGGACGACGCTCGCGCGGATCGTCCGGCTCGTCGCCGAGGCGCAGAGGAGCCGCGCCGCGATCCAGCAGCTCGCCGACCGCGTCTCGGCCTGGTTCGTCCCGGCGGTCGTCGCCGTCGCGCTCGTCACGTTCGCTCTCTGGCTGGCCCTCGGGCCCGAGCCCCGGTTCGTCCACGCACTCGCGTCGGCGATCGCGGTCGTCATCATCGCCTGCCCGTGCGCCCTCGGCCTCGCAACGCCGCTCTCCATCATGGTCGCCACCGGGCGCGGCGCTCTCTCCGGCGTCCTCGTGAAGAACGCCGACGCCCTCGAGCGGCTCGCCGCCGTGGACGTCCTCGTCATCGACAAGACCGGCACGCTGACGGAAGGGAGGCCCGCCGTGGCGGCCCTCGAAGCCGTCGCGCCGTTCACGAAGGACGAAGTCGTCCGCCTCGCCGCCGCCCTCGAGCGCGCGAGCGAGCACCCGCTCGGCGCGGCCATCGTGGCCGCCGCGGGCGCGGGCCCGCTGCCCCTCGTCTCGGAGTTCCGGTCCGTCACGGGCCGCGGCGTCGCGGGCCGCGTCTCGGGCCACGACGTCCTCGTCGGGAGCCTTCGGTTCCTCGCGGAGGCGGGGGTCGAGACGACGGCGCTCGCCGCCCTCGCGACGGCCCACCAGGAAGAGGGACGCACCGCCGTCACCGTCGCCGTCGACGGCCGCCCCGCGGGGCTCGTCGCCGTCGCCGACCCGGTCAAGGCGTCGGCCCCGATCGCGATGGGGACCGGGACCGACGTCGCCATCGAGAGCGCCGCCGTCACCCTCCTCCACGGCGACCTCGCCGGCCTCGTCCGCGCGCGCCGACTCGGTCGCGCCACGATGCGGAACATCCGGCAGAACCTCGCCTGGGCGTTCGGCTACAACCTCCTCGGCGTCCCTCTCGCGGCCGGGCTCCTCTATCCCGTCTTCGGCGTCCTCCTCTCGCCGATGGTCGCCGGGGCCGCCATGAGCCTCAGCTCGGTCTCGGTGATCGTGAACTCCCTGCGGCTCCGTCGTATCGACCTCTGAGGCGGCACCGGCGAGGCGGCCGGGAGGCGAGAACTCCCGGCCGCTTCCTCCGCTTCCCTGTCGAGACGCGTCGCAGCGTCCCGGTCAGATCAGCTCGTCGCGCCAGAGCCGCTCCACGAACGTCCGCCAGGGAAGGACCACGATCCCGTCCTCGGTGACGCGGGCCTTCGGCTCGAGCGAGACGACGAAGCGCTCCTTCAGCTTCGGGTGGTCGATCCTGATCTGACGGAGACCGTTCAGGTCGTCCGACTTCACGCGGGGCGTCGCCTTCGCTTCGACGGCCGCGGCCATGTCGTCGACGACGAAATCGACCTCGATGCCGCTCGCGAGCCTCCAGTACGACAGCTCGAAGAAGCGCTCCCTGTAGTGCGAGTACGCGCGGAGCTCGTGCCTCACCCAGCTTTCGAAGGCCTTCCCGAAGAGGGCGGACCCCGGTTCCATCCGCCCTCGCTTCGCGAGGTGGTTCACGACTCCGACGTCGGCGAAGTAGAACTTCGGCGCGCCGATGACCCGCCGCTTCGGCCTCCTCGTGAAGGCCGGGAGGAAGTCTCCGAGGAGGGTGTCGACGAGGACCTCGAACCACCCCTTCACCGCCGGGGCCGAGACGCCGCACTCGCGCGCGATCGTCGCGAAGCCGACGAGCTCGCCGTCCGAGAGCGCCGCGGCCGCCAGGAACGTCGTGAAGGCCGGGAGGTTGCGAGAGAGGCCCTCGGCGAGGACTTCCTCCTTGAGGTAGTCGTTCACGTACGACCGGAGGAGCCTCGCAGGCGTCTCGGCAAGGTAGTGCCTCGGCAGGGACCCGTGGTTCAGCGCCCGGACGAGGTCGAATTCCTTGCCGATCTCCCCCGACGTCAGTCCGAACATCTCGTAACGGACGGCCCTCCCGCCGAGGAGGTTCGCGTGCGACCGGCGCACCTTTCGCGCGCTCGAGCCCGAGAGGGCGAACACCCGCCCCCGGTTCTCGATGAGCCAGTGGACCTCGTCGAGGAGGCCGGGCGCCTTCTGCACCTCGTCGATGACCACGAGCCGGCCCTGCGGGACGGCCTCGAGCTCCTCACGGAGAAGCGCGGGTCTCGACGCGTACCGGATCTGCTCGTCGGTCTTCAGGAGATCGAGCCAGACGGCGTCGGGATAGAGCGCTCGCAGGAGAGTGCTCTTTCCCGTCTGGCGAGGACCCCAGAGGAAGAACGACTCGAGGGGGGAGGCGGGCAGGGGGACGCTCCTACGAAGCATAACTTTCGATTATCATGATAATCGAAAGTGGCGCACCTGGACGAGAGGCGGACGGAAGCCGAGCGGCTGCGGTCCCGGTGGCAGCCCGGGCGCCGATCAGGCGCCGCGGACGAGGATGGCGCGCGTGTAGAGGAGCGCGAAGCCGCGCCGCCGGACGTTCTCCTGCGACTTCGAGCCGGGCTGCGTCGTGACGACGGCGAGGTCGCACCCCGAGCGGCCCGCGGCCGCGAGCCGCTCGGCGAGGAGCGCGGTCTGGATGCCCCGGCGCCGGTGATCGGGGAGCGTCGCGGCGCCGCAGAGCTGGGCGAGGCCGTCGGCGATGCGCACGCTCCC
>JADHED010001348.1_pt1 | contig 21424 bp, 18 predicted proteins | sample 8952041 | NCBI WGS metagenome assembly JADHED01 (sample SAMN16124423, study PRJNA663239) | bioreactor sludge metagenome | isolation source: sludge (control) | place: India:Bengaluru | collected 2018-09-08
GCCGGGTCGGGTGGTGTCTGGCGGGGGACGCCGTGAATCCGTCCCTGGAGGCTTGCCGCCAGCTTCCTTGCTGGCGACACCCCCGCCAGACGCCACCCAACCCTCTCTGGCCCTCCTGGCCCGATCGAAAGCTGCCTGCAATGCACTGTGCATTAAGGCTAGGCTGGGGTCTCAGTCCGCCCCGCCGCCGGCGAAGAGGGCGTCGAGCTTCTGCTCGAAGGCGTGGTAACCCAGGTAGTCGTACAGTTCCATGCGGGTCTGCATCAGGTCCACCACCCCCTGTTGGGTGCCATCGCGGCGGATGGCCTGGAAAACCTTGAGGGCAGCCTGGTTCATGGCGCGGAAGGCGGACAGGGGATAGAGCACCAGGCCGACGCCGACCCCGCCCAGTTCCTGGGTGGTGAAGAGGGGGGTGGAGCCGAATTCGGTGATGTTGGCCAGCACCGGCACGCCCACCGCCTGGACGAACTGCTGGTACTGGTCGAGCTGGGTCATGGCCTCGGGGAAGATCATGTCCGCCCCGGCCTCGACGCAGGCGCAGGCACGATCGATGGCGGACTGGAAGCCCTCCACCGCCAGGGCGTCGGTGCGGGCCATGATGACGAAGTCATCACGGGCGGCGTCGGCGGCGGCCTTGATGCGGTCGACCATCTCCCCCTGGGAGACGATGGCCTTGCCCGGGCGATGGCCGCAGCGCTTGGCCTGGACCTGGTCCTCGATGTGGCAGCCAGCGGCCCCGGCGCGCATCAGGTCGCGCACGGTGCGCTCGATGTTGAAGGCGCTGGGGCCCATGCCGGTGTCGGCGTCCACCAGCAGGGGGGTCTGGGTGACGTAGGTGATGCGACGCACATCCTCGCAGACGTCGTGCAGGTTACTGATGCCCAGGTCCGGCAGGCCCAGGGAGCCCGCGGCGACCCCGCCCCCGGAGAGGTAGAGGGCGCGGTAGCCGGTCTTCTCGGCCATGATGGCGTGGTAGGCGTTGATGGTGCCGACCACTTGCAGGGGCTGTTCGTCGCGGACGGCCTGGCGCAACAGGGCGCCGGGGGAGAGGGATGCGGTCATGGTGGTTGCTCTAGCTATTCAGATGATGGGATGAGGCGGACGGAGGCATCAGGGCGGTGCCGGTCCCCGCTTTTCCCCCGCTCCCCGGCCCTCCCCCGCGAGGGGGGAGGGAGAAAGAGGGCGCCAGACGGCCAGGGGTGGCGTCGCGGGCGGAGGGGCACCCGTTTTCAATGGGTCAGGGGCGGTGGCGTCGCCAGCTCGCCACTGAGACGCTTCTCTACCTGCCGGCGGGCGGCGCGGATGTGGCGGCGCATCAGGACCTCCGCCAGTTCGCCGTCGCGGGCGGCGATGGCCTCGACGATCTGGGCGTGCTCGCGCAGGGCCGTCGGGGTGCGCGGGCCGGTCATGGCGAACTGGCAGCGATACATGCGCACCAGGTGATAGAGGTCGTTGGCCAAGAGCTCCTGCAACCGGGCGTTGTGACTGCCGCGGACGATGCAGTAGTGAAAGTCCAGGTCGCCCTCGCTCTGGTAGTAGGCCAGGCCGTGGTCCTGGGCGACCTGGCGCTCGTGACGGGCGATCAGGTCCTGGAGCTCGGCGATCTCCTCGTCGCTCATGCGTTCGGCGGCCAGACGCGCCGCCATGCCTTCCAGGGCCTCGCGCAGGTAGTAGAGGTCCAGCAACTGGTCGCTGGTCAGCTCCACCACCCGGGCGCCGACGTTGGGCCGGCGCACCACCAGGCTGGAGGACTCCAGCCGCCGCAGGGCCTCGCGCAGGGGGCCACGGCTGATGCCGTAGCGCCGCGCCAGCTCGGGCTCGCTCATCTTGGAGCCCGGCGGGAGCTGGCCCTCGACGATCTCCCGGCGCATGCGGGTGAAGATCTGGTCGGCGAGGGTGATGTCCTGGTCAAGCATGGGGTGCGGGAGGGCCTCAGACGTGATGCGCGTAGCCGATGGTCTGTAGCTTGGCGGTGATCTCGTCGAGGATGGCCGGGTCGTCGATGGTGGCGGGCATGTTGAAGTCCTGACCGTCGGCGATGCGCTTCATGGTGCCGCGCAGGATCTTGCCGGAGCGGGTCTTGGGCAGGCGCTCGACCACGACCACCTTCTTGAAATCGGCCACCGGGCCGATCTTCTCGCGCACCAGGGCCACCAGTTCGCGGTCGATCACCTCCTCGGGGCGGTCGACGCCGCTCTTGAGGACCACCAGGCCGACGGGAACCTCGCCCTTGAGCTGGTCGGCGGCGCCGATGACGGCGCACTCGGCGACGTCGGGGTGGGAGGCGAGGACCTCCTCCATGCCGCCGGTGGACAGGCGGTGGCCGGCGACGTTGATGATGTCGTCGATGCGGGACATGATGAACAGGTAACCGTCCTCGTCCTTCATGCCGGCGTCGCCGGTGAGGTAGTAGCCGGGCTCGGCGCTCAGATAGGAGTCGACGAAGCGGTCATCCTTCTGCCACAGGGTGGGCAGGCAGCCGGGGGGCATGGGCAGCTTGATCATGATGCGGCCGATCTGGCCCGGGGCCTGTTCGTGGCCGTCGTCGTCGAGGATGCGCACGTCAAAGCCGGGCACCGCCTTGGTGGGGGAGCCGGCCTTGACCGGCAGGGGCTCCACGCCCATGAGGTTGGCGGCGATGCCCCAGCCGGTCTCGGTCTGCCACCAGTGGTCGATGACCGGGCGCTGGAGGATCTCCTCGGCCCAATGCAGGGTGTCGGGGTCGCAGCGCTCGCCGGCCAGGAACAGGGCGCGGTAGCGGGACATATCGTACTTTTTGAGGAACTCAGCCTTGGAGTCGACGCGCTTGATGGCGCGTAGGGCGGTGGGGGCGGTGAACATCACCGACACGCCGTGCTCGCTGATTACCCGCCAGAAGGCGCCGGCGTCGGGGGTGCCGACCGGCTTGCCTTCATAGACGATGGTGGTGCAGCCGTAGAGCAGGGGCGCATAGACGATGTAGGAGTGACCCACCACCCAGCCGACGTCGGAGGCGGCCCAGAAGACCTCGCCGGGCTGCATGGCGTAGAGGTGCTTCATGCTCCAGGTCATGGCGACGGCATGGCCGCCGTTGTCGCGCACCACGCCCTTGGGGATGCCGGTGGTGCCGGAGGTGTAGAGGATGTAGAGGGGATCGGTGGCGGCGACGGAGACGCAGCCCTGGGGCTGGGCGCTGGCCATGGCCCCTTCCCAGTCGACGTCGCGGCCTTCGATCATCGTGCCCGGCTCCTGAGGCCGGCGCAGGATGACGCAGCGCGCCGGCTTGTGCTGGGACATCTCGATGGCCTGATCGAGGAGGGGCTTGTAGTGCACCACCCGGTTGGGCTCGATGCCGCAGGAGCCGGCGACCATGACCTTGGGCTTGGCGTCGTCGATGCGGGTCGCCAGCTCGCGGGAGGAGAAGCCGCCGAAGACCACCGAGTGGATGGCGCCGATGCGGGCGCAGGCGAGCATGGCGATCGCGGCCTCGGGGACCATGGGCATGTAGACGATGACCCGGTCGCCCTTGGCCACCCCCAGGCTGGTGAGGACGCCGGCGAAGCGGGCCACCAGGTCCTGGAGCTCGGCATAGCTGATCTTGCGCTGGGACTGGGTGACGGGGCTGTCGTGGATGATGGCGATCTGGTCGCCGCGGCCGGCTTCGACGTGGCGGTCGACGGCGTTATAGCAGGTGTTGAGCATGCCGCCGGCGAACCAGCGGTAGAAGGGGGGGCGGGAAGCGTCCAGGACCTTATCCCAGGGCTTGTCCCAATGGATCGCCTGGGCGGCCTCGCCCCAGAAACCCTCGGGGTCGGACAGGGACCGCTGGTAAACCTCGTCGTAGCTCATGACCGTCTCTCCTCGTAATGGATGTTGCGCGTTGTTATGGATCCCAGGCGTCACCGAACCGCTGGCCACCCCGGATTGTCGACAATCTCAGGCGATGGGCGGCTAAAATACCCCAAATATCGGCTCTGTCAACCCCCTGTGTCGACAATCACGCCTCTCGCCAAACAATTTTCGCCTTCTCCTGGTACGTGTTCAGCCTGTACGGGCAAAGGTCGGGGTAGCAGGCATGATCCGATCGTCTTTGCTCACCCCTTGCGTCTCAGGAGGGCTTTGGCGGCACAAGCCGAAGATGCTCTTACTCCCTCCCCCCTGGAGGGGGAGGATGGGGGAGAGGGGGCTGAACGGTACCGTCCGTCCCTGCCTTACCCTGCCTCTAGCCGCAGCATCCCGCGCAGCCCGTATCCGGCCACCGCCAGGACCAGGATCACCGCCACCAGGAAGGGCTCCCAACCCAGGGCGCGGTAGATGGCTACCGCCAGCCAGGAGCCCAGGCTACCGCCAAGGTAATAGGAGGCGATGTAGAGCCCGTTCACCACCCCCCGGTAAGGGCCGCCCATCTGGTTGACCTGGCCCGAGAGGCGGGTATGGATGAGAAACATGCCCCCGCAGAATGCGAACATGGCCAGGTAGGTCCCCCCCATGCCCGGAAGGGCGAAGAGAGCGATCCCCAGGGCATAGAGCCCCAGGCCCAGGCCATAGAGGGGGCCTTCGGCGTGGAACCAGTGGCGGATACGCTCGGTGTTCAGGGAGACCAGCATCCCCGACAGGTAGCCCAGGTAGGCGAAGCCGATGCCCGCGCTGCCGGTACCCGGGTCGCGCTGCGCCAGATGGAAGGGCAACACGTTGAGGACCGAGGCGAAGACAAAGAAGATGCAAAAGACGGCGAGGTAGGCCTGCGGGGCCCCGGGACGCTCCATGACCGCCAGGAAGACGCGGAGCGTCACCCGGCCAAAGCGGCTCTCCTGACTGCCCGGCAGGCGCAGGGCCCAGAGCCCCATGGCCAGGAGGGCCGGGGCCCAGATCCCCAGCGCCAGGCGCCAATCCCACAGCGAAGCCATCAGGCCACTCAGGGCCCGGCCGGCGAAACCGCCGAGGATGGTGGAGGCGATGTACCAGGCCAGGGCCTGGCGCAAGCGCTCAGGGGCCGCCGTGGCGGCGACGAAGGTCATGAGGGCGGTAAAGAGGGCGGGGAGGCAGAGACCGATCAGCAGGCGCAGGGCCAGCATCAGCCACCAGGCATCCGCCAGGGCCAGGCCGATCTGACATAGCCCCAACAGCAGGGCGGAACCCGCCAGCATCGGCCGCGCCGGCACCGATACCAGCAGATAGCCATAGACCAGGGGCGCCACGGCCAGGGGCAGCATGGCCAGGGTGATGAGCAGGGAGGCCTCGGTCGGCGCCCGGCCGAAGTCCGCCGCCAGCACCGGCAGGAGGGGCTGGGGGGCGTAGAGGGTGCTGAAGCCGACAACCGACAGCAGCAGGATGACCAGGGGCGGACGAGAGCGGGTCACGGGAGGGTCCGGCGACGGTGGGAAGCAGATGATCGGGGGGCTAACGTCCGGCCTGCCGCATCAAGGATTTGGCCCAACCTCAGCCGGCGTCGGCCACACACCCCAGCCGTTCTATACCCGCCTCGGCCATGGCCACGGCACGGAAGATGGCGCGGCCCTTGTTCATGGTCTCCTTCCATTCCAGGTCGGGCACCGAGTCGGCGACGATACCGGCGCCGGCTTGAATGTGGAGCTGCCGGTCCTTGACGACGGCGGTGCGGATGGCGATGGCAGTATCCATGTTGCCGTTCCAGGACAGGTAGCCGACGGCGCCGGAGTAGATGCCGCGCTTGACCGGCTCCAGCTCGTCGATGATCTCCATGGCGCGGATCTTGGGGGCGCCGGAGACGGTGCCCGCGGGGAAGGTGGCGCGCAGCACGTCGAGGGCGTCCAGCCCCGGGCGCAGTTCGCCGATGACGTTGGAGACGATGTGCATGACGTGGGAGTAGCGCTCGACGATCATGCGCTCCGTGAGGCGCACGGTGCCGATGCGGGCAACGCGGCCGACGTCGTTGCGGCCCAGGTCGATGAGCATCAGGTGCTCGGCCAGTTCCTTGGGATCGGCGAGCAGTTCCTCCTCCAGGGCACGATCCTCGGCCTCGGTGGTGCCGCGACGACGGGTGCCGGCGATGGGGCGGACGGTGACCACCCCATCCTCCAGGCGAGTGAGGATCTCCGGCGAGGAGCCGACGATGTGAAAGTCCCCCAGGTCCATGTAGTGCATGTAGGGCGAGGGGTTGAGGCCGCGCAGGGCGCGGTAGAGGTCGATGGGCCGCGCCTGGAACGGAATGGACAGGCGTTGGGACAGGACGACCTGCATGCAGTCGCCGGCCAGGATGTAGTCCTTGATGCGCTCCACCGCCGCCTTGAAGCCAGCCTCGGTGAAGCCGGAGACGAAGTCGTCCTCGCTCACCTGGCGCGCCGGGCCGGGGGGCGGGCGCGGGGCGCCGCGGCGCATGAGCAGAATCAGGGCATGGAGGCGCGCCTCGCCGTCGGCCAGAGTCTCGCCGGCGCTGGGGTCCAGGTGAGTGATGAGGTACATGCGCCCGCTGAGGTTGTCGAAGACGACGATCTCATCGGCGACCATGAGCAGGATGTCCGGGGTGCCCAGGGGGTCCGGCTGGGGGCAGGCGGCCAGGCGCGGCTCGATGTAGCGAATGGTGTCGTAGCTGAAATAACCCGCCAGGCCGCCAGCGAAGCGCGGCATGCCCTCGGCGGCCGGGGCGACCTTGAAGCGGCGCTGGAAGGAGCTGATCCAGGACAGGGGGTCCGGGGTCTCTTCCTCCTCGATCAGCCGGCCGTCACTCCAGAGCCGCACCTGGTGCCCGTTCACCTGGAGGCGGGTACGGCTGGGCAGGACCAGGATGGAATAGCGCCCCCACTTCTCACCGCCGTGGACGGACTCGAAGAGGCATGAGTAAGGTCCACCTGCCAGCTTGAGATAGGCGCTGAGCGGCGTGTCGAGATCGGCGAGAACCTCGCAAATCAAGGGGATGCGGTTGTAGCCCTGGGCGGCGAGGCTGCTGAATTGTTCAGGGGTCATGACGTCAAGCAACTCCCTCCAGCAGACCCTGAATCTCGGTCAGGGAGTCGAGGACCGCATCCGGATGGTAATCACGGATGTCCTGGCCGTGGTTGTAGCCGTAGCTCATGCAGAAAATGGTGAAGCCGGCGGCGCGGGCCGCCTTCACGTCGCTGATGGAGTCACCAATCATCAGGGCCGCCGCCGGCTCGGCGCCGAAATGGGCGGCGGCATGGAGCAGGGGCAAGGGATCCGGCTTGCTGCGCGGCAGGGTGTCGCCACTGATGACGATCTCGAAGAAGTCCCGCACCCCGAGATCCCGCAGCAGGGGCTCGGTGAACTGGGCCGCCTTATTGGTGACGCAGCCCAGCCGGTAACCCGCAGCCTGAAGCCAGTCGAGCCCGTCGCGGACGCCGGGGAAGAGCTGGGAGCGCCTGGAAGTATTGTCCCGATAGAGTTCCAGAAAGATCGGATAGGCGCGCTGAAAATCGGCCTCGTCCGGCTCGCCCTCCAGTTGGCCGAGGAGGGCACGGCGGACCAGGCGCTCGACACCATTGCCCACCCAGTTGCGGACCTTGGCCTCGCCATGGGGCGGGCGGCCTAGTCGTTCCATCATGGCGTCGACGCAGAAGGCCAGGTCCGGCACGCTGTCCACCAGGGTGCCGTCCAGGTCGATGAGGATCATGTTCGGTCGCATAGCGGTATCGCCTGTTTAGGAGCAATGAGCATCCCGCTTTCAGTCATTAAGGCCCAAGCACCGGAGGTCCGGTATCACGGAGCCCTTCACCGCCGACCTCGCCATAGCCGCGGCAGCCCCAGCGTTGGACGATTGATGTCCGGGTGGCGATGAATGGCTAGCCAAGGGCGGGTTGGAGGTACCGCCTACCCTTAGCGACTGACGTTCGCCAGGGCCCGGCGCATCTCGGCGATGATGCTGTCATAGCGGTTGGGGTCCTCGGCCTTGCCGTAGCCGAAGATGCCGGAGCCGGAGACGAAGGTGTCAGCGCCGGCGGCCTTGATCTGGGCAATGTTGTCGGCCTTGACCCCGCCATCGACCTCCAGGCGGATGTCCAGTCCGGCGTCGTCGATCAGCTTGCGCACCTGGCGCAGCTTGTCCAGGGCCGACGGAATGAAACTCTGGCCACCAAAGCCGGGGTTGACAGACATGAGCAGGATCATGTCGCACTTGTCCAGCACATAGTCCAGGTAGCTCAGGGGGGTGGCCGGGTTGAACACCAGGCCGGACTTGCAGCCCTCGTTGCGGATGAGCTGGAGGGTGCGGTCGATGTGCTCGCTGGCCTCCGGGTGGAAGGTGATATAGGTGGCGCCGGCCTTGGCGAAGTCGGGCACGATCCGATCCACCGGCTTGACCATCAGATGCACGTCAATGGGCGCGGTAACGCCGTGCTTGCGCAGGGCCTCGCACACCAGGGGCCCGATGGTCAGGTTGGGCACATAGTGATTGTCCATGACATCGAAGTGGACGATGTCGGCGCCGGCGGCCAGAACCTTATCCACCTCCTCGCCCAGCTTGGCGAAGTCCGCGGACAGGATGGAAGGTGCGATCAGATCAGCGGCCATGAAGCTCTCTCCCCTTGTGCGCCGGTACAGCCTGGCATGGCCACCGGACCCGTTATCGTTAGGCGAAACACTCTACCCCAAGCCCCGGGGATTTTCATCCGCCAGCCCGGCTGGGGACCCCTGAGAAATGCGTGTCCCTGGGCAATTTGGGCTAGGCCTTCCGCGCCGCGGTGATCAACTCGTAGGCCTGGCGTATCTCGTGGGTTTTCTGGGCGGCGAGCTTCATCATCTCCTCCGGCAGCCCCTTGGACACCAACTTATCCGGGTGATGCTGGCTCATGAGTCGCCGGTAGGCGCGTTTGATCTCGGCCTCGTCCGCCTGGGGGCTGACGCCCAGCAGTTCGTAGGCCTGTTCCAGGGTGGGGCCCTGGGGTTCGGCCTGACGCCAGCCCGCCCCGGCGCCTCCAGGCCCGGCCTCGCCCTGGGCATAGTCCCAGCGCATCCGCGCCAGGTGCTCCAGGCGGCTGAAGATGAACTCCGGGATGCCCAACTGGTCGCGGATACGCCGCAGGATGTGCTGCTCGGCGGGGGCAGCCAAGCCGTCGGCGTAAGCGGCCTGGATCTGGATCTCGATGAACATCTGCAGGAGAGTGGCGCGGCGATGACACTCCCTTCGGAACTGGTCCAGCACCCCATCCAGGTCGAAGTCGTCCGCCTTACCCTGGTTGAACAGGGCGATGGCGGCGGCGCGGGTCTCCGGGGTAAGCTCCATGCGCCGGATCACCGCCTCGGCCAGGGCGATCTCCTGGGGCGACACCCGGCCATCGGCCTTAGCCATGTGGCCAAGGACGGAGAAGGTGGCGGTGAAAAAGGCGGTCTGAACCCGCTCGCGGTCGCCAGGTTCGGCCTGGGTATCCTCCGCCTGGAGGGAGGCCATGCCCTTGTCGAGCTTATGCCCGACCACGCCTCCCAGGAGGGCACCGATGGGCCCTCCCAGCACGAAGCCCAGGGCCCCGCCGACGACCTTGCCCCACCATGCCATGCTCGTTTCTCCGCGCCAGCCGCCTAACCTGGAAACCCTTCATCACCGATTGCCCGAATCGGGCAAGCCCCTCCGGTGACTCATCCTGAACTATCAGGGACTTTTCAAAGTACTCAACAAGGAACACTCGGGAACGAGAAAATGGAAGTTTTCTGACTTCCACCCCCCTCTTAACCCTTAGCCGCACGTGAGGGAGCGGTGGCCTTGCGAAAAGACGGCAGAAAGGCCACGGCCCGGTGCCTACTTACCGTGCAGGTATTCCTCGTCGCGAAAAGAGTAAACCCATTGGGGCCGGAAGGCCACGAGGACCGCCATCACCCAGCCGTTGACAATGGCCTCCGGCAGGAACATGAGAGGGAAGAAAGGCAGAAAGGCCTGATCCAGTTGCGAGAAGCTGTAGGCCCCCGTCGCCACCAGCAGGCCGGTGACCAGATAGCCGGTAGTGCTGCCGACGAAGCCGGCGGTGAGGAAGCCATTGACCAGGACATAGACGAAGAAATGCCGGGGCAGATAGGCGCGGATAAGGATCAGGAGGATCTGGGTCAGGGTGACGGGGACGACGCCACCGATCAAGGCGTTGACCGCAAAAGACTCCCAGCCAACCCCGGTGTTGAGGCAGACCCCCGCCAGGGCCAGGCTGGCGCCGATGACGGCGAGGGACCAGCCGAACATGAGGGTGAGCGCGGTCAGCCCTAGCAGGTGGAAGCTGAGCCCCGGCTTGACCAGGACCTGGCCATGCCAGAGCAGGACCAGCACCAGGACGCAGCCGAGGAAGACGTGAATCAGGCCCGCGGCGTGGAAGCGCCCCCAGGGGGCCAGGCGCAAGGCGAAGCCCAACGCCACGAGATAGCACGCCAGGAAAAGGCCGTTGAGGAAAGGCGGCAGCAGGCCGCTGTCGATGACCATTGCCGGGCTCCGGTGACAGGATTATTGGCGATAATAGCGGCGATCATCTACCAGCATCAACGCTTTTATCCATTGACATCAAGCAATTATTTCGCCCTACCAGCTCGGGAGACACCATGCGAAAACATCCATTAGGTAACAGCGGCCTCCAGGTCAGCGCCCTCTGCCTCGGCACCATGACCTTTGGCGAGCAGAACACTGAGGCCGACGCCCATGCCCAGCTCGATCGGGCCCTGGCGGCCGGCGTCAATTTCATCGACACCGCCGAGATGTACCCGGTGCCGCCCCGCGCCGAGACCCAAGGCCGCACCGAAAGTTATATCGGTTCCTGGCTGGCGGCCCGCGGTGGCCGCGACCGACTGGTGCTGGCCACTAAGGTCGCCGGCCCCGGAGACTGGGTGGCCTACCTGCGCCCCGGACGGGTGCGGCTCGACCGCGCCAACATCACCGCCGCCCTGGAGGCCAGCCTGCGCCGCCTGCGCACCGACTACGTGGATCTCTACCAGCTCCATTGGCCGGACCGCCCGACCAATTTCTTCGGCCAGTTGGGTTACCAGCACCCGGAGATCGACGACAGTGTGCCTCTGCTGGAGACCCTGGAGGTCCTGGCCGATCTGGTCCAGGCCGGCAAAGCGCGTCACATCGGCGTCTCCAACGAGACCCCCTGGGGCCTGATGCGCTACCTAGCCCTGGCCGAGAAACACGGCCTGCCGCGCCTGGTCAGCATCCAAAACCCCTACAACCTGCTCAACCGCAGCTTCGAGATCGGCCTGGCGGAGGTATCACTGCGGGAGAACTGCGGCCTGCTGGCCTATTCGCCCCTGGCCTTCGGCGTACTGTCGGGCAAGTACCTGAATGGGGCCCAACCCGCTGGCGCCCGTCTGACTCTCTTCGAGCGCTTCCAGCGCTACTCCAACCCCCAGGCCGCCTGGGCCGCCGCCGAGTACGTCGCCCTGGCCCGCCGCCATGGCCTGGACCCGGCGTGGATGGCCCTGGCCTGGGTCACCAGCCGGCCCTTCGTCACGTCCAACATCCTTGGCGCCACCAGCCTGGCGCAACTGGATGACGACCTCGCCAGCGTCGACCTGGCATTGTCGGAGGAGGTGATCGCCGGCATCGAAGCCATTCACGTGCGCCAGCCGAACCCGGCGCCCTGAACAAGGATGGCCATCCGCCGCGCCCTTGCGGTAGTTAGCGTGAAAGTCACGGGAAAGTCTTTCATTATCAGCTGTATGGCTTGCCACCTCATGACAGTTAGTCAGGCAAGGGCGGCGCGGCAAATCTCCCTGGCCCCGGGACTGGCCAACCTTTACCGCCAGCCCGCCGCCCGGGCGCTGGCCACCAACCCAGCCAGACCCTGACGGCCGCATTTATGGCCAGCCAGGGCCGTGGCGCGGGCGAGTAGCGCTTCCAACCCCAGCCCCGCCAGCAGGCCATCGATGAGGGCGCCAATGAAGACATCCCCGGCGCCGAGGGTATCGACCACCCCGGCGGGGACCCGGGCCGGGGCGAAGTGGAGCGGGCCCTGGCGGGCCTGGCCATAGGCCCCCGCTGCGCCCCAGGGCAGGAACAGGAGTTCCGCCGTCGTCTGGGGCCACTGGGCGGCGAGAAAGGCCGCCGGGTCCCGACAGCCCTGGGCCAGGGCATAGGCGCGGGCAAAGATCAGCACCCGCGGGCCGGTGAAGAGGCGCTCGATGTCTGGTCGGGGCTTCTCGATCTCCAGGGAGATGGGCAGATCCGGGCGTCGTCGCGCCGCGTCGCGGAGCAGATGGACGGTCTCGACCGGGTGGCGACCTTCGCAGTGCAGCCAGGTCAGGCCCGCCAGCGGCACGCGGGCGAAGTCCGCGGCAGCCAGTTCCGGCAGGTCCCGGTAGTGGACGATGGTCCGGCTGCCGGTGGCTCGGCTCAGGGTCACGCAGGAGAGGGGCGCCCGCCCCCCGGACAACCGCCGTGCCGGGCGGGTATCGATACCCTGTCCCCTCAGGCCGGTCAGAATCTCCTCGCTGGCTGGGTCGTCGCCAATGGTGCCGCACCAGGCGCAGGCATGCCCCAACTGACTGAGGACCGACAGGGTGTTGGCGGCATTGCCGCCCAGGCGCCGGGACTGGGCAAGGGCGCGCACCTCCGCATCCTCGTCCGGATAACTGGCCACCTCGTTGACGAGGTCCAGGGTCGCGCAGCCCACGCCCAGGATGGCCTGGCCCGATGGATGCGTGATTTCGGTCATGCTGGCCATGATATATCCAACGTCAGGGAATTTTTCTGCATCCTGTCAGCTATGACTGAGATAACATGCCCGCCCTTGGCCTGCGGCACAAATTTCAAATGATTAAAATCCTTGAGCTTAAATCCGTCACCAGGACCTTGCTCGCGCTGGGGCTGGCCTGGCTCTGGCCTCTGACCGGACTGGGGGCCCCCCTGGAGGTGTTCGTCAGTGTCCTGCCGCAACGGACCTTCGTGGAACGGGTGGGTGGAGAGCACGTCCGCGTCACCTCCTTGACCCGCCCCGGGCAAAGCCCGGAGACCTTCGAACCCACGCCACGCCAAGTGGCAGCCCTGGCCCAGGCTGACCTCTTCGTTGGCACGGGCATGCCTTTCGAGACCGCCTGGATGGCCAGGTTGCGGGCCGCCAACCCCCGGATGCGGGTCCTCGATGCCCGGGAGGGCATCGCCCTGCTGCCGGCCGAGGACCATGGGCACGGGCATGGGCAAGAGCACGATCAAGACCATGGGCATGAGGCTGGCATCGGGCAAACGGACGGACAACACGATCACGAAGCGGCCCAGGCACCCGAACCGCAGCCCGGTTCCCAGGCATCTACCGCTTCGGTGGCGGCGACGGCACCCGCCACCCCCGATCCGGACCATGTTCATGACGCTGGCGACCCGCACGTCTGGACCAGCCCGCGGCTGGTGGCCCGCATGTCAGTCAACATCCGCGATACCCTGGCCGCACTGGATCCCGCTCACGCCGCGGATTTCGCCCGTAATCAGGCGGCCTTTGCCGCCGAACTGACCAGCCTGGACACTGAAATCCGCGCCCTGCTGGCCGATCTGCCGAACCGGAAATTTCTCGTCTTCCACCCAGCCTGGGGCTATTTTGCCCAGGATTACGACCTGATCCAGGTGCCCATCGAGCGGGGCGGCAAGGAACCGGGCCCCCGGGCCCTGGCCGCCCTGATCGATGACGCCCGGCGTGACGGCATCCGCGTCGTCTTCGTCCAGCCCCAGTCCGACCCGCGCTTTGCGGCGCGGATCGCCGAGGCCATCGGCGGCCTGCTCATCCCCATCGACCCCCTGGCCCCGGACTACCTGACCAACCTGCGCGAGGTGGCACGGCAGATAGCGGCCGCTGGTAAGTCCGTGTCCCCCTGATATCCCTCCCCCTGCCGTATGGCAATTTCATTCGTGCTACCTCACCGCGGGAAAGCCCGTATCTCCATGAGACCCTGACGGCCATGCCCCCGCTTGAGACGCCCACCGAATTGCCCACCTCAGCCGTACCCACGGCCATCCCGATCCCGGACGCGGTCATCCGCGTTTGGGACCTGAGTTTTGCCTATGGCGCGGCGCCAGTCCTGGAGGGCGTGAACCTGGAGGTGGGCGCCGGCGAGTTTCTGGGCATCGTTGGCCCCAATGCCGGCGGCAAGAGCACGCTGCTGAAACTCATCCTGGGTCTGTTGGCGCCCCAGGCCGGCCGGATCCGCGTCCTTGGCCACCCGCCCGCCGCGGCCAGCCGCCTGATCGGTTATGTCCCCCAATACCCCAGCTTTCCCCGCGATTTCCCCATCACAGTGGAACAGGCCGTGCTCCTGGCGCGCATTGGCGGTCGCGGACGGCAGCACGCCGGCGCATCGGGCCTCCGCAACCCTCTCCCCGGCTGGCTCGCCGCCCTTCGGCCCGGCAGCTACGGTCGGGCCGACCGCGCCGCCGCCCGCCAGGCCCTAGAGGAGGTGGAGGCCGCCGACCTGGCCCAACGGCGCATCGGCAGCCTGTCCGGGGGGCAACTGCAGCGCGTCCTCCTGGCCCGCGCCCTGGCTGGGGAACCGCGCATCCTGATTCTGGATGAACCCACGGCCAACATCGACCAGCGTCTTGAGGGGGACATCTTTGAACTGCTGCGCCGGCTCAACGCACGCCTGACCATCCTGGTCGTCTCCCATGACATCGGCTTCATCTCCAGCTACGTGGGGCGCGTCGCCTGCGTCAACCGCACCCTGATCTGCCATCGCACCGATGCCATCGACGGCCAGGTCATCCGCGACCTCTACGGGGAATCGGTGCGCATGGTGGCCCATCGTCACTGAATCGCTATGCAAGAATTTCTGACCGCCCTCGCCACCCAGGGCTTTCTTCAATCCGCCCTGGCCGCCGGCCTGCTAGCCAGCATCGGCTGCGGGCTCATCGGCCCCTATGTGGTCGTCAAGCGCATCGCCTTCATCGCCGGGGGTATCGCCCACTCGGTACTCGGCGGCATGGGGGCGGCCCTGTATTTCGGCCAGTCGCCACTGGTGGGGGCCCTGGTGGCGGCGGTCGTGGCGGCCTTGCTGATCGGCTGGGTGCGGCTGCGCTGGCGGGCGGACGAGGACACCCTCATCGGCGCCCTCTGGGCCATCGGCATGGCCGTGGGTCTGCTCTTCATCGCCAAGACCCCCGGTTACCAGACCGACCTCATGAGTTATCTGTTCGGCAACATCCTGCTGGTGCCGGCGGAGAGCCTCTGGTTCATGGCCGCCCTGGACGCCGTCCTGCTGCTGCTGGTCCTGGCCTGGCACCGCCAATTCCTGGCCGTAGCCTTCGACGAGGAATTCGCCCGTCTGCGCGGCATCCCCGTCACCTTCTTTTATCTGCTGCTGTTGGTGATGGTCGCGGTGACCGTGGTGCTGCTGATCCAGGTGGTTGGCCTCATCCTGGTGCTGGCCCTGCTCACCCTGCCCGCGGCCATCGCCGGGCACTATGTCCATTCTCTGGCGCTGATGATGCTCTTGGCTACCGTCGTCGGTAGCGCCGTCAACCTGGCGGGCCTGGCCCTCTCTTACGGACCGGACCTACCCGCAGGACCGACGATCATCCTGGTCGCGGGCGCGCTCTACGTTGCCTCGGCCTTGCTGGCGGGCTATCTGGCGCGACAGCGAGCGCGACGGGCGGCGGGAGAGGGCGGCGGCGCGGAGGGTTGAGCCTCCCCTGGCAACCTGCATCCGGATTTACACCTCACGCCGATCATTCTTCGGTTTTTCCTGGTAGGGGCCAAAGAACAGCGGTGGGCTCAGGCGGGTATTTTGACCTCAAAGGGGTGGTCGTCGAGCCTGATGGGATTTGGCCCAGCCACCAAGGCATGCTGGTGGTCAGCCCGGGGTGCGTAGGATCAGCGTGCCATCTCGCTGGATGAGTTCGTAACGCTTGAGGTAGCTCATGCCCAACAGCACCTGATCGCCGGGCATGTTCGGCAGGACGGAGGCGCGGACGCGGTGGGCGGTGAGGCCGCCGAGATCGACCTCATCAAGCACGGCGGACCAGGTCTGGACATCCCCATTGGCGGTGCGGGCCAGGCGCCCGGCCCCCAGGCGCAGCCCCAGGTGCCTGGCCAGGTCGAGGGGCAAGGCCACGTCCGTCGCCCCGGTATCGATTAGGAAGACCACCGGTTCGCCGTTGATGTGTCCCGGGGCGACGTAATGCCCCGCCCGGTTGCGCGCCAGCACCACCTGGGGCCGCCCCCCGGCGTCCAGGCTGACCGCCAGATCCCGATTGGGGTTTTCCTGGGCATCCATCCAGCGTTGGAAGAACAACACCAGCAGGGCCAGGCCGACGATCCAGGCGCCAAAGAGCATGGCCCGGCCGATACGGGAGGGGGTGTCGTCCAGGCTGGGTTTAGGGGGACTCATGAGGCTCGTGCTCACATCAACTGGTCAGGCGCCGGTAGAAGTCCGCAACCCTGGCCAGCAGAGGGCTTCGTCGGCAACCATGGTGTAATCTCCCCTGTGTCAAGATAGATGTTGCCTCCCTCTGGGAAAATTCATGTGATCATTCTATCCATAACAAGGGATCGTGACCGCCACTCCATGCGCCAGCGCTTCCGCCTAGCGGGTAGCCGGTTTCACCAGCTCTTTTTCTTAACTGGAACTCGTTTCCGCGCTACCAGGTGGATACCAGTGTCGGCGAGGATCCCGAAGCAGATCGCGATCTAGTTCATCCAAGAGGCTTGGCTTCGGGGGTAGAGGAACACCACCGCATGAAAAATGTTGCGCCCGGATCCCATACGGGTGGCCACGGCTTCCAGCGACACCTGATGACCGCACCGCCGCAGTTGAAACCCGTCGTTCCCATGGGAAACACCTGAGCGGCTTCCGGGGTGATAATGGCATCACTTGGCCGCGATGACGAACTCGCTCCCCTCGGGGGCTGTCTTCGTGGAGAATGCATCGCGCGTCACGGGAAGCCCGGTTTCGAGAACTTGCTCGACGATGTCCGCCGCGCGGATCGCGCCGCCAGCGGCCATGAGAGCCCGGCCCAGGGCTGTAGCCCGCTGACGGAATTTGTTGTCGCCGAGTAGCCGTTGAACCATCGGCCTCAGTTGCTCCGCAGTGAACTTCGTATAAGAGGCACGTAAGCCGGCACCGGCATGAACCACGCGCGCCGCCATGCCCGGTTGGTCGGCGAAGCGAGGCAGGAGCAGCATCGGGACGCCGTGGATCAAGGCTTCCAGCACGGAGTTTAAACCGGCATGACCAATCAGGAGAGAAGCCCGATCGAGCAACGCCAATTGCGGCGCAAAGCCGACCAGGATCGGGTCACCCGGTAACTGGCCCAATTCGTCCGCAACCGTGCCCGACTGCGGCCTCCATTTTCCTAGCCCTAGGACGAGTTGCGCCTCGATCCCCGCACAGGCCATGGCAATCTTCCGATAGGCACTAATGTTCTCACTGCCGGGCATCGTTCCGAGTGAGACGTAAATCAATGGGCGCCCGTCGAGTTTCTGCCAGGGAAAGTCGACGGTGTTAGGGCGGGTTGCGGCCAGCGACCCAATATAATGACAACAGGGCGACAGCCGGTGCCGCAGGAAATCGAGCTCGACGCACATCTGGGAAAGCTGTGCATAGCTGGATAACGTGTCCCCAAACCGCCGCAAGGGTGGGAGCTGCCAGGACCGTCGGTACCTGTTGATTACCTCTAACGGCGGGCGTAAATGGGTTTGCCAGGCGGCATACCCGATGTGGTTTCTGAGTTTCCCGATGATTCCCCTGCGGGGTAGCCATCCCATGTAGTGGGGCGGCATCCCCGGTTCCTCGTTCCACAGCAAGGCTGAACTCAGCGTGACGTAGGGCAGTTTCAACCGCTCCGCGACCGTACCACCGGCCAAGACATCCTGGTCCACCAGGACGCACTCGGTCCGCAACTCCCGAAGGATATCCGGTGCCTGCCGCAGGACCTGTTCTGCCTTCCAGCACAATCCTTTCTCAATCCTCACAATCCAACCCTTGCGAAGTAATTGGGCGAAGAACCACCTGAGACGAGAGACCCGCTGGTTTGGCAAACCCTCATCCGACAGTTCCCGCAAGGGCAGATCAAGTTGGTGGACCAGGCTGGCGGCATTGCCGCGCGCCACCACCGTTACCTCGTGCCCGCGGCGTTGCAACTCGCCACCCAAATTACCGGCTGGCAGTAGATGTCCTGCCAACTCCGGCACGAGAATCGCGATTCTGGACATCAGGATCTCTACTTATCGATCGTACTCAACACATTATTTCCCCATTCTCTGCCTCAATCTTGGCCATTTCCGCCAACGAAAGGCCATAGTCTTGATAATGGTTGATCTGGCAGCCGTCGAGGCGAATGTCGAATTGATCCTCGATCCGTCCGCGGTATTTTGCGTCCGCTGATAGCCGGTCCACATCGATAAGGTACTGGAAGTGCTCCACCGCCGCCTCGTACGCCCGCCGCCATTCACAATGAAATTCCGATAGGTATCGGCGATGGATAGTGAACGCAGGTAACGTTTCCCTGCGTGCAACATGCTCCCAACCGTTAGCGGCCCAAGGAGACGCAAGTAGCGCAACTGGTTGGGAAAGGGTCGGTTCAGCCTTAGGGACAGCGTGGATTCCGATACGGGCCGTAACGCGGCGATGACGCACGTCATGGCCATCCAATATGGGCGTCCCTTGAGCATGTAGGACTGCCACTGGTCACGCGGATTACGAAACAAGTAAAGGTGCTGGCCGGGAAACAACCGTCGGAAGAAGCCCAAGCGGCCGTAACTCCGGACGAATTTCATCATTCCCTGGCGTCCATCCGTAGCGGCCGATGCAAGCAATATGCGTATGTACTCCGCGAGCGCCGGGTCGTGCTCCCGAAAGAAGTCATGGTATGCAAAACGGGCATGATAGCCGCGGACGCCACCCCACAAGCGGCGCAACGGTTGATACTCCTCGAAGTATGGCAAGTCTAATTCTTCATGCATCATGCGCTTGGCAGCCTGCGGCCCAGAGTATCTTGAGAGCGTCCAATTGTTTAACGTAAACAAGCCCTCATTCAGCGGTTCAAAGAAACAGCGGTAATGCTCGTTCCTCCGAAAACGACCGAACAGGAAGGTACTGCCCGTGCGGAACATAGAGTGGACAAATACGGGATCGTCAGATGCGCCGGGCGGTTGAGAGGAAGGACATTTCTCGAAGTTTCGTTGTTCGTGGCTTATGCTGCACTCGGTCATCACCTGATCATTAAAGGTTGGAATGGGCATACTGGGTCCCAAGTGTTCTTCTCCAACAGTCCGGCATGTTGCGGAGAGTTGGGGAAGTCAAAGCAAAGTAATTCATTTTTAGGGGGGCACCCCCTTATGACAGCTAGTCTATAATAAGATATCCTTGATGACTAGCAGCCTGTCGGACTTTCGGCGTGACACTTTTAGATTTGTCAAGAACTGATCAATCTTGGTTGTCCTACGCAAAATTTATTGCTCCCATAAAATTCTGAACGCTCGAATTTCGCCTAGAAACACAACGGTACTTTAAGTCCGACAGACTGCTAGAAGAAAATTCTACTGAAGAGAGTACCACCAATGATAATAATGGCGGTTGTTGTAGTTACGCTTCGTTACCGCAATCAGTGGGTGGATTCACTGAGTATATGAGGGACCACCCCGTCGGTCCTGATGAGCAGAGATCCATCAGGCCATGGTTTTATTGGTAATCCGGGTATCTGATGTTTTCCAAGGAACTCTTGAATAACGGATGGTTCATCCAATGGTCTGTAGCGTTGGCGTAGGATTTCTTTAATATAATTTTCATCTCTTATTGGGACCACGTATTCTATTTTGGCGTCCGTAACATAAGGGCCGTCTCTGATGAACAGTTTCGCGTAGTCGCACTTCGGTAATGGTAGGGATGAATTAAAGGACTCCACCGCCGTGCAAAGTCTGTCCCTGTACTCGGACAAGGGGGAAATGTAATAAGAAATATCCTGCGCGGTTATCGGATGTGATGTGTAAAAAAGCAATACTTTTTCGGTTTGTGGAATTTTTGTCAGGAGATTTTCGCGTGCCTCGAGAGTCTGGAGAAAATCGAATTTAGTTTGTCCGTATATCAGGAGAGTCACCGCGTAAGGCAAAAGCAATAAGGCGATGATTCCGGCGCGCATTCTTTGGTGGGGTTGGTACAAGTTAGCCTGCGCGGCCAAATAAGATATCGTTAACGCCGTTATTGTCATAAACGGGCCATATACTTGCGGATAATTGTAATTGCCAGCAAAATATAATCCCACTATATAAGTGATAATGCAATAACTTATCAATAATATGCTTTTCATGCGCTCATCTTTAGGAATAAGCGTCAGGAGCGATGATAAGGGTAACAAGATAATGACCATAAGAAGCAGTGACTGATAATGCCTGATTCCATACGTGCTAGTTCCCAAGGATTGTAGATGAGAACTAAATTGTAAATTGAACAATACCCTGTCCAGATAAAAACCTGAAGCCAGAGTATAACTGATGAGAAATATCATCCCGCCACTGACCAGCAATGCCCATCTTATTGGTAAATGGCGTCCTAATATGAAAAAAATCCCGCCAAGTGAGAAAAAACGTGGGCTCGAATAAAAGGCGGCCCCTGCCAGACAGCCCGCAATCAGTAGTAAGAGTGCATTACTTTTAGCTTCATGCCAGAGAACCAGCGAGATGAGTATTGCCATTGCCGAAATGGTTTCCGGTCGGATAACGAAAATTTGGGGCATAAGGATCGTGTAGCTGATAAAATATAACACACCCGACCATTTCAAGAGGGATGCGCCCAATGAGTCTTTGGTTGGATTTATTCTGGCAAGTTTGAGTAATGCTATGATCGCCCCGATGCCGCAGATTACAACAAGGATGCGTCCCCATATCAATACACTTGGACCTTCATACCCCAAATAGAAATAAGGCGTAAGTAAGCTCCAAAGTAACGGCTGGTGGTGCTGGAAAAAGTCCACTATTGGCTCTTTTCCGGAACTAATCAGCCAAGCTGCGTGCGCATGTTCCGCCTCGTCGCATTTGCACCCCGTTTGAAGAAATAAAAAAATCAGCCACGCAAAAACTGCAAGTATCATTGTGGTGAGGAAAAGCCATTTATGATCGAGGCGTTTCGCGACTTTCAACATGGTCATTACTCCTTATAGGAGACGCATTCCAGTTTTCGGCTTTTATTTACCAACTATCTGGAAATTTTCGGTAAGAAGTGTTCTTAGTTGCCGCGCAAACAGACCCAGCTCGGCAAAAAATGTTTCGCATGCTTCCTTGAATTTTTCGAAGGTCTCGTAATACTGATCATGCAGGACTTGTCGTTTCAAAACCTTCCATAATCTTTTAATAAGATTGAGATTCGGGCAGTGGGGTGGAAGCGACACTAATTCAATGCGCGATTTCTCCAAATACGCGGATACCAGTTTGGCTTTATAGTAGCGGGCATGGTCGCAAATCACAATGAAACGGGAAGCGGTTGGATTCCCGGCCTCCAACTGCTGACATAAGGCTATCTGTCAAGTCCCGGGAGATTATATGGCCGTTTATTAAACAACTCGGGTCGT
>JADHED010001349.1_pt1 | contig 21417 bp, 17 predicted proteins | sample 8952041 | NCBI WGS metagenome assembly JADHED01 (sample SAMN16124423, study PRJNA663239) | bioreactor sludge metagenome | isolation source: sludge (control) | place: India:Bengaluru | collected 2018-09-08
TCTATGCCACGCTGGCCGTGATCGTGGGCGCCATCGTCTACCGCTTCTTCATCGCCGCGGCGCTCAACAGCGACTTCATCGGCCTGAAGGCGCAGGACCTGAACCTGGTCACCGCCGCCCTCGTTACCGTGGCCTTGGTGATTCCCCAGCTCAAGCGCAAGCTCAGCAGCCGCAAGTGATGCGCCCCCAGGAGAAACCACCCATGCTGAGCGCACAAGACCTTTTCATCACCTTCAACCCCGGCACGCCGATAGAGACGCGCGCGCTGCGCGGCATGTCGCTGGAGATCCCGGCGGGCCAGTTCGTCACCGTCATCGGCTCCAACGGCGCGGGTAAATCCACCTTTTTGAACGCCATCTCGGGCGACCTGGGCGTGGACACCGGCCGCATCGCCATCGACAACCTGGACGTGACGCGCCGCCCCGTGTGGGAGCGCGCCGAGCGCGTGGCGCGCGTGTTCCAGGACCCGATGGCCGGCACCTGCGAAGACCTGACCATCGAGGAGAACATGGCCCTGGCGCAGCAGCGCGGCACGCGCCGCGGGCTGCGCGGCGCCGTCAAGCAGGCCGAGCGCGCCATGTACCGCGAACGCCTGGCCACGCTGGGCCTGGGGCTGGAAAACCGCCTCACCGACCGCATCGGCCTGCTCTCGGGCGGCCAGCGCCAGGCCGTGAGCCTGCTGATGGCGGCGCTGCAGCCATCGCGCATCCTGCTGCTGGACGAGCACACCGCCGCGCTCGACCCGCGCACGGCCGACTTCGTGCTGCAGCTCACGGCGCGCATCGTGACCGAGAACAAGCTCACCACCATGATGGTCACGCACAGCATGCGCCAGGCGCTGGACGTGGGCCAGCGCACCGTGATGCTGCACCAGGGCCAGGTGGTGCTGGACGTGTCGGGCGAGGAGCGCGCACGGCTGGACGTGCCCGACTTGCTGCAGATGTTCGAGAAGGTGCGCGGCGAGAAACTGGCCGACGACGCACTGCTGCTGAGCTGAACAAACGCCGCCTTCCACACTCTTAAATTGATAGCTGCTACCGCCCATGCAACGGGCGATAGCGGCTATTTTTACGTTGAGACGCGCTTATACGCCCAGCGGCAGGTCGGCCTTCTTCAGCGTACGCAGCACGAAGCTTGAGCGGCTGTGGCGTATGCCCTTGATCTTGTAGAGCTTCTCGCGCAGCAGGCGCTCGTAGTCGCGCGTGTCCTTGACCACCACGCGCAGCAGATAGTCGTAGTCACCCGACACCAGGTGCGCCTCCACCACCTCGGGAATGCTGGCGAGCACCTCGCCAAACTTCTCCAGCGTGTTGTCCGAGTGGCTGTCGAGCGTCACCTGCACCAGCACCGTGTCGCCCAGGCCCAATGCCTGGGCATTGAGGCGCACGGTGTAGCCCTCGATCACGCCGGCCTCTTGCATCTTCTTGATGCGGCCCCAGCACGGCGACGGGCTCAGGCCGACGGCAGCGCCGATCTCCTGCAGGCTGGCCTGCGCGTTCGCCTGCAGCACGGAGAGAATTTTTCTATCAAGCTTGTCCATGTGGTTCATTATTCACCAGACAAACAAAGAACAGAAAATTTTTCTTTAAATGCGACGAAGTTAAGGAAGTTCAGCAAATTCATCCAACCCCTTGCGCGCATACTTAGTCCATCAAGGCGCTCTTATCGGGGCGCACAACATTGACCAGAACCCGCCCGGTTACCGCCGGGTGGGGTTTTGGCAAAGCCGAAGCGATCTACCAAGCCCAGGCCGCCAGGTCAATGCACGCAACATCGTTGCGCGGTTGTGCGCGTAAACCCTCTTTGTTACCAACTCTCACGCGGAAAAGATACGGGTTCTGGACAAACCAGACAACCCAACCAAGGAGAGAGCTACATGACAGAGCAGACCGTAGTAACAGGCCGCCGCAAGCTTCTCAAGGGCGCTGCCATAGGCGCAGGCGCCCTGTCCGCGCCGATGATCAGCACGGCACAGACCACCTCGTTGCGCTTTCAAAGCACCTGGCCCGCCAAGGACATCTTTCACGAATTTGCCGTTGACCTGGCCAAGAAGGTGAACGACATGGCCGGCAGCCGGCTGAAGATCGAAGTGCTGCCCGCCGGCGCCGTGGTGCCCGCCTTCCAGCTGCTCGATGCCGTTGCAAAGGGCACGCTGGATGGCGGCCACGGCGTGGTGGCCTACTGGTACGGCAAGAACCAGGCGGTGGCGCTGTGGGGCTCCGGGCCGGCGTTTGGCATGGACGCCAACATGGTGCTGGCCTGGCATAACTACGGCGGCGGCAAGGAGCTGCTTGAAGAAATCTACAAGAGCCTGAACCTGGACGTGGTCTCCAAGCTCTACGGCCCCATGCCGACACAACCTCTGGGCTGGTTCAAGAAACCCGTGGCAAAGGTCGAGGATCTCAAGGGCCTGAAATTCCGCACCGTCGGCCTGGCGGTGGACGTGTTCAGTGAGCTGGGCGTGGCGGTCAATCCGCTGCCTGGCGGTGAGATCGTGCCGGCGCTCGATCGCGGCCTGCTCGACGCCGCCGAGTTCAACAACGCCTCCAGCGACCGCGTGCTGGGCTTCCCGGACGTGGCCAAGAACTGCATGCTGCAGAGCTTTCACCAGCCCAGCGAACAGTTCGAGGTGCTGTTCAACAAGACCAAGTACGACGCGCTGCCGGCCGAGCTCAAGGCCATCATCGACTACGCCACGCAGGCGGCCAGCGCCGACATGAGCTGGAAGGCCGCCGACCGCTACGCCAAGGACTACGCCGAGATGCAGTCCAAGCAGGGCGTGAAGTTCTACAAGACACCCGACGCCATCCTGCGTGCCCAGCTGGCTGCCTGGGACAAGGTCACGGCCAAGAAGGCGGCTGAGAACCCGATGTTCAAGAAGGTGATGGATTCGATGCGCCAATTTGCCCAGCGCAGCGGCCGCTGGCAGAACGACACCACCATCGACTACCGCATGGCCTGGAACCACTACTTCGCACCCAAGAAGAAGGGTTGACTCCCCCCTGTTGCAAGAAGGCCTCGACACAGGCCTTCTTTTCTTTCAGCCCTTGCGAGACCGTCCTGGGGCCCACCGTGGTCACCCACCCCTCGTCTGCGCACCTTTTGCAGCCACGTCACCATGCAACAACTACTCTTTCGGATCGATGCGGTATCGACCTTCATTGGCAAGGCGGCTGCCTGGCTGTGCGTGCCACTGACCTTGCTGATCTGCTGGGAGGTCTTTTCCCGCTACGCGTTCAACAAACCCCACGCCTGGGTGCTGGACGCACAAATCATGCTCTACGGCACCATGTTCATGCTGGCTGGCGCCTACACGCTGGCCAAGAACGGCCATGTGCGCGGCGACGTGCTGTATGGTTTTTTCAGCCCCCGCGTACAGGCCGGGCTGGATCTTGCCCTGTACATCCTCTTCTTCTTGCCCGGCGTCCTGGCCATGACCTGGGCCGGCTGGACCTATGCGCAGGAGTCGCTGGCGATTCGCGAGCAGACCTTCTCCGCCGAGCCCCTGCCGCTGTACCCATTCAAGTTTGTGATTCCCCTGGCGGGCGCTGCACTGCTGCTGCAGGGCCTGGCCGAGATTGCACGCTGCGTGATCTGTCTGCGCCAAGGCGCGTGGCCCAAGCGTGTTGACGACGTGGAAGAGGTGGACGTAGAGAAGCTCAAGCAAATGGTGCATATCGAAGGCACGATGTACGAGGCCAGCCAACCCCAACCCGCACCAGGGCAACAGGGGGGCAAGCCATGAAACTGCGCAAGGAACTATGGTTCGGCCTGTCCATCATGGCGCTGGTGGTGGCAGGAGCCGCGTGGGGTCTGCTGAGCGTTCCCACCATCACCAACGGCCACCTGGGCCTGTTGATGCTGTCGCTGGTGGTGGTAGCCATCATGATGGGCTTTCCCACAGCCTTCACGCTGATGGGGATGGGCATGATCTTCACCTGGCTGGCGTACGACAGGGACATCACCCGCTCGCTCGACCTGATGGTGCAGGCCGCCTACAAGAGCATGGTCAACGACGTGCTGATCGCCATCCCGCTGTTCGTCTTCATGGGCTATCTGGTCGAGCGGGCCAACCTGATCGAGAAGCTGTTCAAAAGCATGCACCTGGCCATGTCCCGCATCCCGGGCTCGCTGGCCGTGGCCACGCTGGTCACCTGCGCCATCTTTGCCACGGCCACCGGCATCGTCGGCGCCGTGGTCACGCTGATGGGCCTGCTGGCGCTGCCGGCCATGCTGCGCGCCGGCTACAGCATTCCGCTGTCGGCCGGCGCCATCACGGCGGGCGGCTGCCTGGGCATTCTGATTCCACCGTCGGTGCTGCTCATTCTGTACGGTGCCACGGCCGGGGTGTCGGTGGTGCAGCTGTACGCCGGCGCCTTCTTCCCCGGCATCATGCTGGCTGGCCTGTATGTGGTTTACGTCATCATCGTGGCCAAGGTACGTCCTGCGTGGGCGCCGCCCCTTGCGGCTGCCGACCGCCAGGTCGATCTGCCCCCGCTGACCGCAGCCTTGCCTGCACAGACCGGCCAACACGCATTTGTGCGGCTGCTGGCTGCCCTCAAGGGCCAACGCAACGCCCAGGTGCCGCTGGCCCATGTGCTGCGCCAGCTGGCCCTGGTGGTTCTGCCCGGGCTGCTGTTCGTGCTGCTGGCGGTGACCAGCTGGAATGCCGTCACCACCGTCAAGGTTGAAGAAGCGTTTGACATCCAACCGATTGGCCTTGGCGAATACAGCGCGTCTGCCACCGGCCTTGAAGAGCCCGCAGGCGATGACGGGCTTCAGGAGCCCCCGTCGGAGGACGCACCCGATGCACCGGGTGATGAAGCCCAGGCGGGCACCGCACTGGCCGAGCCGCCCGGCGCAGAACCCGGTGAGCCAACCCCGTCCCAGGACACAGCCGTGGCCGAGCCGCCCTCACCGCCCTCACCGCCATCAGGCCAAGCCGCAGCACAGGCGCAAACCCAACCAGCACCCACCTGGTGGTGGGTGCTGTTCTCGCTGCTGGGCGCGGTCACGGCGCTGTTCTACCTGTTCCTGAGCTTTGCCCGGCTGGAAATCTTCAAGATGCTGCTGACGTCCTTCTTCCCGCTGATGATGCTGATCCTGGCGGTGCTGGGCTCCATCGTCTTCGGACTGGCCACGCCCACCGAGGCGGCGGCCATGGGGGCACTGGGCGGGTTTCTGCTGGCGGCGGCCTACCGGCAGCTGACCATGGACGTGCTGCGCGAATCGGTCTATCTGACCGCCAAGACCTCGGCCATGGTGTGCTGGCTGTTCGTGGGCTCGGCCATCTTCTCGGCCGCCTTTGCGCTGCTGGGAGGCCAGGAGCTGATAGAAAAATGGGTACTGTCCATGAACCTCACCAAGGTCGAGTTCATGGTGCTGTCCCAGATCGTCATCTTCTTGCTCGGCTGGCCACTGGAGTGGACGGAGATCATCGTGATCTTCATGCCTATCTTCATCCCGCTGCTGAGCCACTTCGGGGTCGATCCGCTGTTCTTCGGCCTGCTCGTGGCTCTCAATCTGCAAACCGCCTTCCTGTCGCCGCCCGTGGCCATGTCGGCCTTCTATCTGAAGGGCGTGGCGCCGCCCTATGTCACGCTGAACCAGATCTTCCTGGGCATGCTGCCCTTTATGGGAATCCAGATTCTGGCCATCGTGCTGCTGTATGCCTGGCCGTCGATTGGTCTGTGGCTGCCGCAACTGTTGTACCGGTGACCGCCTGCGGTGGCGCCGGCCTGCGCCACCGTGCCCATACCGGCACGGTGCGCAGGGCGATCAGATCATCTGGTACCAGGCACAGCCATCCGCATTGATGGACATGGTGACTTCACCGCGCGCGAGCAGGTAGTTCAAGTGGGCCACGCTCTCGCCGGTGGCCAGGCTCATCAGCATGTTGTCTGCCGTGATGGGCCGAGAGAACAGCGCCCCAAAGACATCCACGACACGTTGCGGTTGCTGCAAGGCCTGACGCAGCCTGTCGAGCGCGCGCAACTGGCTGTCCCGAAGTGCGCCGATGCGCCGATGCAGGCCCCTGAATGGCTGGTTGTGCGATGGCAGCACCAGCACATCGTCGGCAATCGTGCGCTCGAGCTTGTCCAGCGAATCAAGCCAGTCTGCCAATGGATTGGCATCCGGTTCGACGGGGAACACCGACACATTGGATGAAATGCCCGGCAGCACCTGGTCGCCAGAGATCAGCAGCTTGAGTTCTGGGCAGTACAGGCAGGCGTGCTCAGGTGAATGGCCCGTGCCCACCACCACGCGCCAGCGGTGCGCGCCAATGGCAATGTCTTCGCCGTCGTGCAGGCGGCGGTAGCTGTCGGGCAGGGCATAGATCAGCTTGCCAAAGCCACCAAAGCGGGTGCGGTAGTTCTCTATCGCCTCGTCGTTCCAACCCGCGCGCCGGTAGAACGCGATGCCATCGTCGGGCGCCTCCCGCCCAGTGTCGGCCCCCAGCGAGCGGCAGCTCAGGTATTCCAGGCGGCTGATCCATAGCCGGCAGCCAAACTTGCGTGTCAGCCAGCCAGCCATGCCGATATGGTCGGGATGCATGTGGGTGACGAACACGCGCGTCACCGGTCCATCGAGCACGCCCGCAAACAGCTGGCGCCACGCTCCAGCCGTATCGGTGGACCAGACGCCGGTGTCCACCAGCGCCCAGCCGTCGCCATCGCGCAGGGCCCACAGGTTGATGTGGTCCAGCGCAAACGGCATGGGCATGCGCATCCACCACACGCCGGGGGCCAGCTCCTTGGCACTGCCGGCCGCGGGCGCGGCGCCGCAGGGGTAGGCCAGGCCATGCTTGTCGATCACCACTTCATCAGTTGGTTGTTCCATGATTGCCATCCTTGTTTCCAACGGGCAGCTTATCGGATAAGGCCCGAGGGGATTGCCGAGACGCCGCCGCAGGGTAGAATTTGCGGCTGTCAGGAGAGAGCCCCCAGCGGGGCCGCCGAAGGCGCAGGCTGCTGCCAAACGCTCAGGCAAAAGGACTGACAACACGCCCGCGCTTGCCGTGGGCGTTTCCTTGCTGGAGAGAGGCGCCCCAACCGGTTTCGGGCGTCCACCGAAGGAGCAAACCCTGCCATCCGGGGTGAATCTCTCAGGTAAAGAGGACAGCAGGGCAAACACCATGGCTCAGGCCATGGCCTACTTTTGCCCTGGAGAAATGCCTTGTCCACTACCGAGCTCCTGACCACTCCACTGAATGCGCTGCACATTGAGCTGGGCGCCCGCATGGTGCCCTTTGCCGGCTACAGCATGCCCGTGCAATACAAGTCCGGCCTGATGACCGAGCACCTGCACACGCGCGAGAAGGCCGGTCTGTTCGACGTCTCGCACATGGGCCAGCTCAAGCTCATCGGCCCCGACGCTGCTGCGGCGCTGGAGTCGCTGATGCCCGTGGACGTGATCGACCTGCCCGTGGGCAAGCAGCGCTACGGCCTGCTGCTCAATGACGAGGGCGGTGTGATCGACGACCTGATGTTCTTCAACCAGGGCGGCGATACGCTGTTCCTCATCGTCAACGGCGCCTGCAAGGCGGGCGACATCGCTCACATCCAGGCGCGCATCGGCAACCGCTGCCAGATCGTGACGCTGCCCACCCAGGGGCTGCTGGCGCTGCAAGGCCCGCAAGCCGTCACGGCCCTGGCGCGCCTGGTGCCTGGCGTGGAACAGCTGGTGTTCATGAGCGGCGGCACCTTCGACTGGAACGGCGCCGAGCTGTTCATCACGCGCAGCGGCTATACCGGCGAGGACGGTTTTGAAATCTCCGTGCCCGGCGACCAGGCCGAGGCCCTGGCGCGCGCCCTCCTGGCCCAGCCCGAGGTGGCGCCGATTGGCCTGGGCGCACGCAACTCGCTGCGCCTGGAGGCCGGCCTGTGCCTCTACGGCAACGACATCGACACCACCACCACCCCGCCCGAGGCTGCGCTGAACTGGGCCATCCAGAAGGTGCGCCGCACCGGGGGCGCGCGCGCCGGCGGCTTTCCTGGCGCTGACAGAGTGTTGGCGCAGATCGACGATCCGGCCAGCCTCACGCGCAAGCGCGTGGGCCTTGTCGCCAAGGAGCGCGTGCCCGTGCGCGAGCCGGCGGTGCTGGAGAACCTGGACGGCCAGCACATCGGCCATGTCACCAGCGGCCTGCTGTCACCCACGCTGAACCAGCCCATTGTCCTGGCCTATGTGCAGACCGACTACGCCAAGCCAGGCACCGAGGTTTTCGCCATGGTGCGCGGCAAGCCCGTGCCCATGGTGGTGGCTCCCACGCCCTTCCTGCCCCCGCGCTACCACCGCGGCTGATTTTTTCGGTTTCGCGACACTGGCGGCGCGGCTACAGTGCGCGCTGCCCCTCACTACAACCTATCTTTACCGGAGCATCACCATGAGCATCAAATTTTCCAAGGACCACGAATGGGTCAACGCCGCTGACGCCGGCGCCGCCGTGATCGGCATCACCGTGCACGCACAGGACGCCCTCGGCGACGTGGTGTTCGTCGATCTGCCCGAAGTGGGCAAGAGCTTTGCCCAGGGTGACGTGGCCGGCGTGGTCGAATCCGTAAAGGCCGCCGCCGATGTGTATATGCCCGTGAGCGGCGAGATCGTCGAAGTCAACGAGGCCTTGCGCGACGATCCCTCGCTGGCCAACACCGACCCCATGAACGCAGGCTGGTTCTTCAAGGTCAAGCTGTCCGCCCCCGCCGAGCTGGATGCGCTGATGGACGAGGCCGCCTACAACGCCTTTGCCGCCAGCGCCTGATTTACTTTTAAAACAATAGCTGCTCGCGCTTTATTTAAAAGCGTTTGAGCAGCTTTTTAGCATTAAACGCCATGACCGCCGCCCTGCCCCTCTCCGCACTGGAAAACCACGCCGAATTCCTGCCCCGCCACATCGGCATCGACGCCGCCGACGAGGCGCACATGCTGTCCGTGATCGGCGAGGCATCGCGCCAGGCGCTGGTGACCTCCATCGTGCCGCGCTCCATCGCCCGCGCCACGGCCATGGACTTGCCAGCCCCCTGCACAGAGGCCGAGGCGCTGGCCGAGTTGAAGGCTATCGCCAGCAAGAACCGGGTGTTGAAGAGCTTCATCGGTCAGGGCTACTACGGCACACACACCCCCGGCGTCATCCTGCGCAACATCCTGGAAAACCCCGCCTGGTACACCGCCTACACGCCCTACCAGGCCGAGATCAGCCAGGGCCGCATGGAAGCACTGGTCAACTTCCAGACCATGGTGACAGACCTGACCGGCATGGACATCGCCAACGCATCCATGCTGGACGAGGCCACGGCCGCGGCCGAGGCCATGACGCTGGCCAAGCGCTCCGTCAAGGCCAAGGGCAACATGTTCATCGTCTCGGGCGACTGCCATCCGCAGACCATCGAGGTGATCCAGACGCGCGCCGCGCCGCTGGGCATCAGCGTAAAGATCATCCAGAGCGCCGAAGCCTGGATCGCCGCCATCAACGGCGACGACTACTTTGCCGCGCTCAACCAATACCCGGCCAGCAGCGGCTGGCTGGCCGACTGGACGCAAAGCGCCGAGGCCATCCACGCCAAGGGCGCGGCGCTGATCCTGGCGGCCGACCTGCTGGCGCTCACGCTGCTCAAGGCTCCGGGCGAAATGGGTGCCGACATCGTCGTCGGCAGCACCCAGCGCTTTGGCATGCCCATGGGTGCCGGTGGCCCGCACGCGGCTTTCATGGCATGCCGCGACGCGTTCAAGCGCTCCCTGCCCGGACGCCTGGTGGGCGTGAGCGTGGATGCGCACGGCAAGCCCGCCTACCGCCTGGCGCTGCAGACGCGCGAGCAGCACATCCGCCGTGAAAAGGCCACATCCAACATCTGCACGGCGCAGGTGCTGCCAGCGGTGATTGCCAGCATGTACGCCGTCTATCACGGCCCCGAGGGATTGACACGCATCGCCCAGCGCGTGGCGCGCTTCACCGCCATCCTGAGCCGCGGCCTGGAACAGCTGGGCTACAGCGCACGCCACCACGCCACGGCGTTCGACACGCTCTGCCTGAAAACCGACGACGCTACCAATTCAATAGCTGACCGCGCTGTATCCAAGGGCGTCAACCTGCGAAAAGCCTGGGGAGACTACCTGTGCATCTCGCTCGACGAAACCAGCACACGCGCCGACATCGAGCTGCTCTGGAGCATCTTCGCCCAGGACGGCCAGCAGCTCCCCAGCATCGAGGCGCTGGACGACGGCAATCACCTCATCCCCGCCGCTCTGCGCCGCACCAGCAGCTTCCTCACACACCCGGTGTTCAACACCCACCACTCCGAGACAGCCATGCTGCGCTACATCCGCGCCTTGAGCGACAAGGATCTGGCGCTGGATCGCACCATGATCCCGCTGGGCAGCTGCACCATGAAGCTCAACGCCACCAGCGAGATGATCCCCATCACCTGGCCCGAGTTTGCCAACATCCACCCCTTCGCACCGGCCGACCAGCTGGCGGGCTACGCCGAACTCGATACCCTGCTGCAACGCTGGCTGTGCGCCGCCACCGGCTATGCAGGCGTCAGCCTGCAGCCCAACGCAGGTTCACAAGGCGAATACGCAGGCCTGTTGGCCATCAAGGCCTACCACGAGGCCCAGGGCCACGGCCACCGCAACGTCTGCCTGATTCCCAGCAGCGCCCACGGCACCAACCCCGCCAGCGCGCAGATGGTGGGCATGCAGGTGGTGGTCACCAAGTGCGACGAGAACGGCAATGTCGATATGGCAGACCTGCTGGCCAAGTGCGAGCAGCACAGCCAGGATCTGGCCTGCGTGATGATCACCTACCCCAGCACGCACGGCGTGTTCGAGACGCAGGTGAAAGAGCTGTGCCAGATGGTGCACCAGCATGGTGGACGCGTATATGTCGATGGCGCCAACATGAACGCCCTGGTCGGCGTCGCCGCGCCGGGCGAGTTTGGCGGCGACGTGAGCCACCTGAACCTGCACAAAACCTTCTGCATCCCGCACGGCGGCGGCGGCCCGGGTGTTGGCCCGGTGTGCGTGGTTGAAGACCTGGTGCCCTACCTGCCGGGCCACGGCACCACCGGAAGCGCCCGCAGCGTAGGCGCCATCAGCGCCGCGCCCCTGGGCAATGCAGCCGTGCTGCCCATCAGCTGGATGTACATCCGCATGATGGGCGCCGAAGGCCTGACCGCGGCCACCGAAGCCGCGATTCTGTCGGCCAACTACATCAGCGCGCGCCTGAAAGACCACTACCCGACGCTGTACGCATCCGCCAACGGCCATGTGGCGCACGAGTGCATTCTGGACCTGCGCCAGTTCAAGGAAACCAGCGGCATCATGGCCGAAGACGTGGCCAAGCGCCTGATCGACTACGGCTTTCACGCGCCCACGCTCTCATTCCCCGTCGCCAACACGCTGATGGTGGAGCCCACCGAAAGCGAGAACCTGGCCGAGCTGGAGCGCTTCATCGTCGCCATGATCGCCATACGCGAAGAAATCCGCCAAGTGGAGGCCGGCACCTGGCCGCAAGACGACAACCCGCTCAAGAACGCCCCGCACACGGCAGAAAGCCTGCTGAAAACCGACTGGAGCCACCCCTACACACGCGAAGCGGCAGCCTTTCCGGTGAGCAGCCTGCACCAAAACAAGTACTGGTCTCCTGTCGGCCGCGTGGACAACGTCTATGGCGACCGCAACCTGTTCTGCAGCTGTGTGCCAATGGATGAGTAACCGGCGCAATGCACTGCCCACCGTTTTTCGTCTTCCAGGAACCGATGGTTCGCATCGGAACCTGAGAGACGAGGGGCGAAAAAGGTACCGAAGCAGGAATACACGGCCGAGTTCAAGAAGCTGGCCGTCCTGCGCGCCAGAACGAGCAACGAGCCTGGCGTGTCGCACCCGGTGCTGGTGGGATGCATCGCGCGGTCACGCCATGCCAGGCGATGGACCAAAAACCTCCATCTTCATAAGACGTTCTCGAAGATGACAAGCGGCCAACCGCCGCTGCCCCAGCTCAATACGCCTTGCGAAAAGACGCCGTCAATTTTGTGTTTCTCCCTGCGCCGCCGGGCGCTGGGCCTTGATTTGCACCTTGAAACGCTGCTTGAGCAATTCGTAATACGCCTGTGCCTCCGCGGAACCCCAGGCTTGCAGGTATTGCTGGCGCTCCGTGCGCGCCATAGCGTCATCCACGGCCTCGCGTGCAACGATGCGATTGACCTTGACCACGGCATAACCCTGCCCGGCAAGATCCACGCCCACCCAGGACGGCAGCTTGTCAACGGGTGCATGCAATGCCCCATCGACCACGGCGCGCGGCTGATCTTGCGGCCGATCACGCGATACGGTGATCGCGGCGGACAGTCCGGCGGCGCTGTCGGGGGCGGCTTTCCAGGCCTCCAGCCTGGCCTGACCTTCCTGGCGCGCAAGCTCTGCTGACTTTCCGGCCACGTAGAGGGCGCGCACTTGGTCACGCGCCTTGTCCAGCGGCAAGGTCATCGCCGGCTGGTAGGCCGTGATCCGACCCGCAGCCAGTGTGCTGGGGGCAATCTCAACCGCTTCGGTATTGCGCTTGTTCTCGAGTGAATCGGACTGGAACAGCGCCTCCAGAAAGCGCGGGCTGGCCAGCGCACCCTTGGCGTCCGCAGCAGGCGTGCGCGTGATGGCGCTGGCCTTGTGGATCGTAAGCTTGAGCTTCTCTGCCACCGGCTGCAGGCTGTCGGCCTGTTCATAGACCGAGTTGGAGAATGCCTCGGCAACCTCGGCAAACTTGCGCTGCGCCTGCTGCTGCTTGAGCTCGGCCTCCAGCGTGGGGCGCAGCTCCTCAAACGTGGGCTGGCGTGGCGTCTTGATGTCGGTGAGCATGATGATGTGGTAGCCGAAGTCGCTTTCCACCACGTCGCTGACCTCACCCTTCTTCAACGCAAAGGTGGCATCTTCAAACGGTTTGACCATGGCGCCATGGCCAAAGAAGCCCAGGTCGCCACCGACAGCGGCCGATCCGGGGTCTTGCGAATTCTTCTTGGCAAGCTCGGAAAAACGGGCTGGCTCCTTGCGCAGTTCGGCCAGCAACTCCTGGGCTTTGGCTTTGGCCTTGTCGCGTTCGGCGGCGGGCAGATCCTTGGCAGCGGAGATCAGGATATGGCTGGCTCGGCGCTCTTCCTTGCCGGCAAGGCGGCTGAGGTTTTCCTTGTAGTAGGTGCGCAGATCGTCTTCGCCCAGCGTGATGCCGGCCTTCACCGAGTCCAGATCCAGCACCACGTATTCGACGCTGGCCTGCTCTGGCTGCTGAAACTTGGCAGGATTGGCCTTGTAGTAGGCCTCCAGATCGGCATCGCTCACTGCGACCTTGGATACAAAGGACGACGCATTGAAGCGCGCCACCTGGATCTCGCGGCGCTGCAGGATGGCGTCCAGCGCCAATGTGGATTCGGCCGCGCCGGCAAAGGCCGATGCCGCCACGCTGCCCATGACCTGGCTGACCGAGATGTCATGGCGTATGCGCGCCTCCAGCCCCTCGGGTGTCAGCCCCTGCGAGCCCGCCAGGGCACGGTAGGCCTCACCGTCCAGCGTCCCGTCGGGGCGCTTCAATGCCGCAATCTGGGGAATGCCTTGGAGTTCGCGCGCCAGGCGCGCGTCGCTGGTCAGCATGTGCATCTGCTGCGATGCGGTCTGCAACACGCGGTCGCGCACCAAACGCTCCAAAGTCGCATAGCGCGCCTGCGGGGTATCGAGCAGCTTGGCATCGATGTTGGGCGACTGGGCGCGAATGCGGTCACTTTCCATGCGGTGCGCATTGTCCCAGTCGGCCTGCGTGACGTCCTTGCCATCCACGCGCGCAACCACGGGGCTGCCGCCGGTAAAGTAGTTCTGGTCGATCCCGACAAGGACGAAGGAAGGGATGATCAGCAAGAACAGCAAGCCCATTACCCACTTGGTGTGCTTGCGGATGGATTCCAACATGGCGAGTCTTTCAACGGCTGCAAAAGAAAAGGCGAACTCACGTTCGCCTTTGTCTGGGGTGTCGGGCGCCTGAGCAAGGTACGCCGACCACTGAGGTTAACCGGCAAATTTTAGCGTAACTGCAGTGACACTCCGCTTGCAATCCGGTTGCCAACGCCAGCGGCCGCATCGGTGTGGAATCATCGCCTTCCGGCGGCCCAACGATCCTGCGCGCTACCATCGCTGCGCCATGACAGAGCCGCACCCCTTCATCACCCAGGCGCTTGGGCTTGCCGCCCAGGCGCTTTGTCTTTCCAACCCCAACCCACGCGTGGGCTGTGTGATTGCGCGCAGCGACGGCACCGTGCTGGGCCAGGGCTTCACACAGCAGGCCGGCGGCCCACATGCCGAGGTGATGGCGCTGCGCGATGCGGCGGCGCTTGGGCGTGACGTGTGCGGCGCCACGGCCTATGTGACGCTGGAGCCCTGCGCGCACCAGGGGCGCACGGGGCCGTGCTGCGACGCGCTGATCGAAGCCGGCATAGGGCGCGTGGTGGCCAGCATTGCCGACCCCAATCCGCAGGTGGCGGGCCAGGGCTTTGCGCGGCTGCGCGCCGCCGGCGTGCAGGTCGAGGTGGGGCCGGGCGCGGCACAGGCGCGCGAGCTGAACATCGGGTTCTTCAGCCGCATGCTGCGTGGCCAGCCCTGGGTGCGCATGAAGGCAGCGGCGTCGCTTGATGGGGTCACGTCACTGGCCAATGGCGCCAGCCAGTGGATCACTGCGCCGACCGCGCGCGCCGACGGACACGCCTGGCGCGCACGCGCCTGTGCCGTGCTGACGGGCATTGGCACGGTGCTGGAAGACGACCCGCTGCTGAACGTACGCGAGGCGGCCACCCCGCGCCAGCCACATCTGGTGGTGGTGGACAGCCGACTGCAGACACCGCCCGGCGCGCGCCTGTTCGACGTACCCGACAGGCGCGTGTTCATCTACGCCGCCCATGACGACCCAGCCAAGGCACAGGCGCTGCAGGAGCGCGGAGCCACCGTCATCCAGCTGCCCAATACCCACGGCAAGGTCGATCTGCCCGCGATGCTGCGCGACCTGGCCCCACGCGGCGTTAACGAACTGCACCTGGAGGCCGGGCACAAGCTCAATGGCTCTTTTGTGCGCGAAGGCCTGGTCGATGAAGTCTTGCTCTATCTGGCGCCCCTGCTGCTGGGCAGCGGCGCGCATGGGCTGGCCAGCTGGGGGCCACTGCAATCACTGGCGGAAGGTCTGCGCCTGGAATATCACGACCTGCAGCAGATCGGCCCCGATCTGCGTTTGATCGCCCGCGTGGCGGGGCGGGCGCAATTTTGAGTGACACGGACTACACCGGTTTCCTGCAAAAGCAATGGCCGCAGCAAGAGCCGCTGGTGGCTTGCTACACGCTGGCGGGCGAGCAGGTCTGGCTCAAGCGCGCCGGGCCGCGCCATGGCATGTGGCGCTACCGCATGATGGGCGCCGCCGCCGCCCTGCGCCTGCCGGTACTGCGCCCCGTGCCCAACCTGGGCGGACGGCCAGCAATTGCCACCGAGCTCCGGCGCCTGCGCACCCTGGGCGCACTGGGCCTGCGCGTGCCGCAGGTGCTGGCCGCCTGCGATGACGCCTTTTTGATGCGCGACCTGGGCACGCCGGGCCGCCCCACGCCATCGCTGGGCGACGAGATCGAGGCCGCCGTGGCTGCGGGCCCGGCCGCCGTGCTGGCGCTGTGGCGCCTGGGCCTGCAGACGCTGGATGCAGTGCATGGCCGCCGCCAATGCCTGAGCCAGGCCTTTGCGCGCAAGATGGTGCGCTGCCCGGACGGTGCGATTGCCTGCATTGACTTCGAGGACGACCCTTTAAGCGCCCTGCCCCTGGCCCTGTGCCAGCTGCGCGATGCGCTGGCTTTTGCGCATTCCACCGCCCTGCCCTTGCTGCAGGCCGGCGCGCAGCAGCAGGCGCGCACCCTCTGGAACGACTGGCTGGCCCAGCCGCTGCGCGGTGCGGATTTTCAAGAGGCGCTGCAAGACACCCTCCAGCGCCTGGCCTGGCTGCGCCACCTGCCGCAGGATCGCCGCTGGGGCCGCGACGCGCAGCGCATGCGAGCGGCGCATGATCTGCTGATCGGGTCTTATTGATCGACCACCTGCCGCACCCAGGCAGTGATGGTGCGCTGGTCGGTTATCACGCGCACCTCGTCGAACGCCTGCTGCGCCTCGGGGTAGCGCCGGCGCAGCAGGTTCAGCCACTGCTTGAGGCGGCCGGCGCGCTGGCGCGGCTCCAGGTCGGCACAGACCAGATCCCAGAAGCGCCCGACCTGCGGCAGCAGGGCCCGCCAGGGCAGAGGCTGGTGGGCCTGCTCCTGGTCGTGTGCGCGTATGGCCAGGGCCAGGCCAGGGTCGGCCACCATGCCCCGGCCCAGCATCAGTGCGTCGCAGCCCGATGCACTACGGCAGCGCAGCGCGTCGGCCACGCTCCAGATTTCGCCATTGGCCACCACGGGGATGGTCACGGCATCGCGTATCGCCGGGATCTGCTCCCAGTACGCGGGCGGGCGGTAGCCGTCGGCCTTGGTGCGCGCGTGCACCACCAGCTCGCAGGCGCCGCCCTGCTCCATGGCCTGGGCGCATTCGCGCGCCAGGCCGGCGTCGTCATAGCCCAGGCGCATCTTGGCCGACACCGGCAGCGGCGCGGGCACGGCGCGGCGCACGGCTGCCACCACGGCGGCTATTGTTTCGGGCTCGCGCAGCAGGGCCGCGCCGCCGCCGTGGCGGTTCACGGTCTTGGCCGGGCAGCCAAAGTTCAGGTCTATGCCCTCGGGGCCCAGGGCCGCCAGGCGGGCGGCGTTCTCGGCCATGCTGACCGGGTCCGAGCCCAGCAGCTGCGCGCGCACCGGCACACCAGCCAGGGTGCGGCCGCCGTTGTTCAGCTCGGGGATGTAGCGCACGAACACCCTGTCGGTCAGCAGATGGCCCGAGACGCGGATGAACTCGGATACGCAGCGATCCACCCCACCCACACGCGTCAACACGTCGCGCAGCACAAAGTCCAGCAGCCCCTCCATCGGGGCCAGCAGCAGAAGCTTACGGGTTGAAGTTTCAGTCAAAACAGCCTCTAGCGCCCTACTATCAAGCGCTAACAGCTACTATTTATATAGCAATCATGGCGCTACAGCCAGCCGCCACAGCGAGGTGACCTCGGCCGCACGCGCGGCGTGCAGGGGGTCGTCCGCGTCCTGCGCCTTGCCGTGGCGCGGGCGTGTGTCCTGGCGGCCCAGCACGCGCAGGCCCGCGGCCGCAACCCAGCCCAGCAGCTCTTCGCGCGAGCGCAGGCCCAGGTGTTCCGCCAGGTCGGACAGGATCAGCCAGCCCTCGCCACCGGGCGCAAGGTGCGCGGCCAACCCGGCAAGGTACCCCTTGAGCATGCGGCTGCCCTCGTCGTACACCGCCTGCTCTATGGCCGAGCTGGGCCGCGCCGGCAGCCAGGGCGGGTTGCAGACCACCAGCGGCGCACGCCCCGGCGGGAACAGGTCGGCCTCCAGCAACTCGACGCGGCCCTGCAGGCCTAGGCGCCGCAGGTTGTCCTGGGCGCAGGCCAGAGCGCGTGGCGCCAGCTCGGTGGCCACCACGCGGCGCACGCCCCGGCGCGCCAGCACGGCAGCCAGCACACCGGTGCCGGTGCCGATGTCGAAGGCTAGCTCGGTGGACGGCAGCGGCGCCTGCGCCACCAGGTCGATGTACTCGCCACGCACGGGCGAGAACACGCCGTAGTGCGGGTGGATGCGGTTGCCCGGCGCGGCGCCCAGGGCGGGGATCTCCACGCCCTTCTTGCGCCATTCATGCGCGCCGACCATGCCCAGCAACTCGCGCAGCGTGACCACGCTGGGCGCGCCATCGGCCGGGCCCCAGGCCTCGGTGCAAGCCTCACGCCAGTCGGGCGCGCGGCGCAGGGGGATGGAATAGTCGCCATCGACCGGGATCAGCAGCGCGCCCAGCGTGCGCGCGCGCTGCGCCTGCGCCTGGCGGTGCAGGTGAAAGCGCTCGGACGGAGTGGCGTCGGCCAGCTTCTGCGCTGCCTTGGCGGCTGCCTTGGGGTTCTTGCGGTCGGCGCGGCGCATCAAGGCCTGCAGCAGCTGGCGCGCGTTCTGAAAGTCGCCGCGCCACAGCAGGGCCGTACCCTCGCAGGCCAGGCGGTAGGCGCTGTCGGCGCTCAGGGTGTCGTCGGCCAACTGCAACCGGGCGGGCACTGCGGCGCCGCTCTCGGAGCGCCAGCGTGCGCTGTGCGCCTGGCCCTGCTCGCTCCATTCGATCATGGCCGACATCGGTGCCCGGCGCCTTAGTTGACGGGGCGCTTCAAGCGCACTTCCTCGATCTTCACGCCGCCCACCACGGCCGTCTTGGCGGTGGTCATCTCGCGTTTGAAGCCAGCCATCTCGTGAAAGCGCAGGGCGCGCTCATTGCGCAGCGGCACCCAGGCCGTGACGGTGGTGCAGCCCTCCTCTTGCAGGCCGTCGCGCGCGGCGTCCCACAGGGCCACGCCCACGCCCTTGTCCCAATGCGTGGGAGCGGCGTAGATGGCCCAGATTTCGCCCGTGGTGTTGCGCGTCTTTTCGTCGCGCGAGCGGTCGAAGCCGACAAAGCCGACGATCTTGTCGCCGTCCACCGCTACCTGCACCTGGGGCTCGCAATACTCGATGGCCTCGCGCCAGTAGGCCTGGCGCTTCTCGACCGATGACATGGATTTCAATTGATCGTCGGGCACCAGACCTCGGTAGGCTTCCAAAGCGGCGGTGGTGTGAACCTGTGCAATGGCCTTGGCATCGCGAAGTGTGGCGGGACGAACCTGGATACTGGACATGGGAAAACGAAAACCAATGAATTTGGGAAAACCCGGTATTTTCCCTCAAATGGTTTTCCGTCCCCAAACGCTGGCAGTTTCCTTGTGCGCAACCCCGTTTTTGCACGCAAACGCCTTCGTTTGTGGCAAGCACGTGGGTTGCAGCAAAACGGCGCTACAAAAGGCGGCGCACCAATGCCATCAGGCGGTCAAACCGCGCGCCATAGGGCGGATACATCAGGTGCCCCATGGCCCAGCGTGATTGCGCCAGCACCGACTTCTGGTGGCAAAAGCGCAAGAAACCCGCCTCGCCATGGTAGGCACCCCAGCCGCTGTCGCCCACCCCGCCAAAGGGCAGGTTATGGTGAGCGATATGCACCAGCGTGTCGTTGACCGACACCCCGCCGCTGACCGTGCGGCGCAGCACGTCATCGCGCGCAGCGTCGCCGCGGCCAAACCAGTACAGGGCCAGGGGGCGAGGCCCGGCGTTGATGTGCGCAATGGCGTCATCGAGCCGGTCGTAACCAAGCACCGGCAGCACGGGGCCGAAGATCTCTTCCTGCATCAGCTGCATGGCGGGCGTGGCGCCAAACACCAGCACCGGCGCCATTTGCCGCCCCACGCCGTCGCCAATACTCTGCGCTGGCGGCGCGGGCGAACCTGCCACGGGCTGCAGCACCTGCACCTCGGCGCCCAGGGTCTGCGCCTGCTGCAGCATGGTGCGCAGGCGCGCCAGGTGGCGCGGGCTGACGATGGAGGCGTAGTCCGCATTGCCTTCGAAGTACGGGAACAGCCGCGCCACGGCAGCGCGGTAGGCCTCGGCAAAGGCGGCCTCGCTGCCGCGCGGCAGCAGCACGTAGTCGGGTGCAATACAGGTCTGGCCAGCGTTGAGCAGCTTGCCGTGGGCAATCTTCAACGCGGCGTCATGCAGGTCGCAATCGGCGTCGATGATGGCCGGGGACTTGCCGCCCAGCTCCAGCGTGGTGGGCGTGAGGTTGGCGGCTGCGGCCTGCGCCACCTTGCGCCCCACGGCAGTGGAGCCGGTGAACACCAGATGATCGAACGGCAGCGATGCCAGCAGTGTTGCCGTGGCCGCATCGCCCTGCACCACGCAAAGCTCGTCGGGTGCAAAGAATTGCCCAATCAGGGCCGCCAACTGCGCGCCCGTGTGCGGCGTGAGCTCGCTGGGCTTGAGCATGACGCGATTGCCCGCCGCCAGCGCGTCGATGACGGGGGCCAGGGCCAGCTGCACGGGGTAGTTCCAGGGCGCGATCACGCCCACCACGCCCAGCGGCTGGCGCTCGATCCAGGCGCTGGCGGGTTGCAGCACAAGCGGCGTGCGCACCTTGTGCGGCCGGCACCAGCGCGCCAGGTGGCGCAGCGTGTGCGCAAGCTGCGCGCGCAGCACGAGCAAGTCGGCCACCTCGGTCAGGCGCTGCGAGCGCATGCCGAAGTCAGCCTGCACGGCCGCTGCCAGGGCCGGCCCATGTTCGTCGAGCAGTTTGGACAGGCGCAGCAGGCGTTCACGCCGCAGCGTCACGGGCACGTCAGGCTGGGCGCGGCTGGCTTGGTGCTGCAGTTCAAAAACGTGACGAATGTCGTCCGGCAAAGTGGCGCGCATGGTGAAAGGCCGCTCGGGCCTGCAGCCCATGCGACAGGCAAGTGTTGGGTGTGTTCAGCGGATTTCGCGCGGCACGACATCGGTGACGTCGGTGACGTCGCGATCGTCCCGGCGCGGCTGCTCCGGCCGCTGGGCAGTCCAGCGTGCCGTGCTGCGATAAACCGTGCTCCAGCCGGTACGCGGATCCATGCGCATGACCCAGGGCGTGACGGGCCTGCCCGTCAGGCGCGCCCACAGGGCACGCAAGCCCCACACCACCGCCAGCACGGCCGCCGCGGCCAGCAGGCTCAGGAAGAACAGCACGCCCATGGCCAGCACCACCAGCCGCAAGCCCCACCGGATCACACCGGTCACTACATCATTCAAACCGTTCCCCTTTCAAACAGCAGCGCCTGCGGGTCTCACCCGCAGGTCGCTCCATGGTAGGACTCAAACCGCTTCGTGGGCCTGACCAAAGTGAAATACCCCTGGATCCTGCACCGGATCGACATCCACTGTGATCACGCTCTTGGGCGGATAGTGCCCCTGCAGCAACAACTTGGACAGCGGGTTTTCAATGCGCTGCTGGATAGCGCGCTTCAAGGGCCGCGCGCCAAACACGGGATCGAAGCCCACCTTGGCCAGCTCGGCCATGGCTGCCTTCGACACCTCCAGTACCAGATCCATCTTCGCCAGCCGCGCCTGCAGCAATTGCAACTGGATGCGTGCAATGGCTTCGATGTGCTTGGCGTCCAGCCCATGGAACACCACCGTCTCGTCGATGCGGTTCAAGAATTCGGGCCGGAAATGGTTTTTTAGTTCCCCCCACACCGCTTCCTTGATGTCGTCCGCGTCCTGGCCCACCATGGCCTGGATCAGCGGCGAGCCGATGTTGCTGGTCATGACGATGACGGTGTTCTTGAAGTCCACGGTGCGGCCCTGGCCGTCGGTCAGGCGACCGTCGTCCAGCACCTGCAAGAGCACGTTGAACACGTCGGGGTGGGCCTTCTCCACCTCGTCGAGCAGCAGCACG
>JADHED010001342.1_pt1 | contig 21413 bp, 21 predicted proteins | sample 8952041 | NCBI WGS metagenome assembly JADHED01 (sample SAMN16124423, study PRJNA663239) | bioreactor sludge metagenome | isolation source: sludge (control) | place: India:Bengaluru | collected 2018-09-08
TCGCGGACGTCGCCGACGACGTGATCCTCTCGGCGCTGCCGCTGTTCCACGTCTTCGGCATGACGATCTGCATGAACCTGCCGGTCTTCGCGGCGTGCGCCATGGTCCTCGTCCCCAACCCGCGCGACGTCGCGGCCGTGATCGAGGCCGTGACGAAGCGCCGCGTCACGCTGTTCATGGGCGTCCCGGCGCTGTTCGCGGCGATCGGCAACACGCCGGGCATCGAGTCGGTCGACCTGTCCAGCGTGAAGCGCTGCTTCTCGGGGTCGGCCCCGCTGCCGGTGGACGTGCTGCAGAAGTTCGAGCAGATGACCGGCGCGGTCATCGTCGAGGGCTACGGCCTCACCGAGAGCGCGCCGGTCACCCACGTCAACCCGATGGGCCGGCGCAAGGTCGGGAGCATCGGCGTGCCGTGGCTCGAGACCGACGCGCGGATCGTGGACCTCGAGACCGGCACGCGCGACCTGCCGCCGGGCCAGGACGGCGAGCTGATCGTGAAGGGGCCGCAGGTGATGGGCGGCTACTGGAACCGGCCGGACGAGACGGCCGTGACGCTGAAGGACGGCTGGCTGTTCACCGGCGACATCGCCCGCGTGGACGACGACGGCTACTTCTACATCTCCGGGCGCAAGAAGGACATGATCCTGGTCTCCGGCTACAACGTGTACCCCGACGAGGTGGACGGCGTGCTGATGTCCCACCCCGCCGTGCTCGAGGCCGCGACGATCGGCGTCCCCGACGCGAGGCGCGGCGAGCTGGTGAAGAGCTTCGTCGTGCGGAAGCCCGGGATCACCGCGACCGTCGAGGAGATCCAGGCCTACTGCCGCGAGAACCTCGCCGCCTACAAGGTGCCGCGCGCGGTGGAGTTCCGCGACGCGCTGCCGAAGAGCGCCGTGCTGAAGATCCTGCGCCGGGAGCTGCGCGACGAGGAGCTGGCGAAGGCCGCGCATGCGGGCGCGCACGCGGGCGCGCACGAGGGTGCGTTGCCCTGAGGCGGTGCCGCGCCGGGACGCCGGACCGCCGGACCGCCGTCCCCTGCCGTTACGCGACCCAGCCCGGCCGCGCCGCCGCCTGCCGGATCCAGCCCGCCAGGAGGTCCTCGTCGAGCGGGTCCCCCTCGTGGATGTGGAAGTAGTACGTGTCCTTGCTCCTGGCCTCGACGGGCGGGAGCGGGCGCAGCGGCGTGGCGCAGAAGAAGGCCACCTTCACGTACTTCGTGAAGCAGTGAAAGCTCAGGAACCAGGCCTTGTCCGCGGTGCCGTAGAACGGCGAGTTCCAGCGCACGGCCTTGTGGACGCCCGGGACCGTGCGCGCGACGAGCGCGTCCAGCCTCCGCCCGACCTCGCTCTTCCAGCCCGGCATCGCCGCGATGTACGCCTTCACGGGCGCGTCCCCGTCACCCTTGGCGATCTGCGGGTTCCCGCCCGCGAGCAGCACCGGCTGCCCGGTCGGGCGCCCCTCCTCCGCCTGCCTGGACCGCTTGGCCATGAACGAATTCTCCGGGACGGAGTCCCCTGGCGCCAGAACGGTGGCGGCGAGGGCGCCGCACCACAGCACCGGTCCGTTCCCCCCGCGCAGCACCGCGGGTCAGCGCGAGCGCGAGCCCCATCAGCGCGGCGGCAAGTCCGAACGTGACGCGCATGCCCGTGGCCACGGCGGCGGGGGGAGCCGCGGCCGGATCGCTCGTCCGCGTCGCCCACACGAACACCGCGCCCATCGCCGCGGTACCGGTGACGAGCCCGAGGTTGCGCGAGAGGTTGAGCAGGCCCGCGATCACGCCGCGGTCGCCCGCGCCGGCGCGCGCCACGACCGCGGTGTTGTTCGCGGCCTGGAACAGCGCGTAGCCCGCGGTCAGGACCACGATGGGCGCGGCGAACGCGGCGACCCCGAGCGCGGCGGGCAGCGTCGCGAGCAACGCCGCCCCGGCCGCGATGCCGGCCAGCCCGATCGTCGCCGCCCGCGAGGGGCCGAGGCGATCGACGAGCCGGCCCGCGGGGACGCCCCCCAGCGCGGCGACGATGGGTCCGAGCGACAGCACGGCGCCGACGCCCGCGGGCCCGAGCCCGAGGGCGCGCTCGAGGTAGAAGGGGCCGACGACCAGCGTGCTCATCAGCACGATCGAGACGAGCAGGTTCGAGACGAGGCTCGCGCCGAGCGCCCGGTCGCGCAGGGTCGCGAGCGGGACGAGCGGCGCAGGAGCGATCGACTCCCGCCACACGAAGAGGGCGGCCCCCGCGAGCGCCGCCAGGAGCAGCGCCAGGTTCAGCGGCCCGAAGCGGCCGCGCCCGACGGTCATCGCGAGCGCGTACGCCGCGAGCGACGTCGCCAGCGCGATCGTGCCCGGCGCGTCGAATCCCGGCCGCGCGCGGACGTCGCTGTCCGGCTCGCGGAGGCCGCCGGCGGACTCGTGCCGCACGAAGCGCAGGGTCAGGAGCAATGCGGCCAGCCCGAGCGCCAGTTGGACGGCGAAGATCGCGCGCCAGCCGAAGTGCGTGACCAGCACGCCGCCGAGCGACGGTCCGAGCGCCGTCCCGATCGCCGAGCTCGTCCCGAGCAGGCCCATCGTGCGGGCCGTCGTGTAGGCGGCCCTGGGAGCCGCCGGAGCGCGGTCCGGCGGCCCGCCGGGCGCGACGCTCGCGGGCGCGAGGGCGCTCGCGGGCGCGAGGGCGCTCGCGGGCACGAGGGCGCTCGCGATCGCGAGCGGGAGCGCGAGCATCATCGCCGCGCCGGCGCCCTGCGCCGCGCGTGCCGCGACGAGCCAGGCGAGCGAAGGGGCCAGGCCGCCCAGCGCCGAGGCGGTCGTGAAGAGCGCGATCCCTCCCGCCAGCACCGCCCGCCGCCCGGCCAGGTCCCCCAGCCGGCCCGCGCCGACGACGAGCGCGGTGCTCGCGAGCAGGTAGGCGAGCCCGAACCACTGCACGTCCTGGAAGGCGAGCCCCAGGTCCGCCGCCAGCGTCGGCAGCGCGACGTTGCCGATGCTCGTCCCCACCGACGCGGTGAGCACGCACAGGGCGAGGGCGGCGAGCGCCCCGCCCCGGCCCCCGCCCCCGCCCCGGCCGTCGCCCCCGCCGCCGCCCCGGCCGTCGCCCCGGCCGTCGCCCTCGTGCTCGCCCAAATCCTTCCTGTAGTGTGACTTATCGCTAGCCGCCGCCATTGTCGGCCTCCCCGCCCGGGTCCGTTCCCCGATCGAGGAGAACGGTAGCGGGGCGGGTGACATGGCGGAAGACGCACCGTTTGCACGTTATTCGTGCACGCTACGCCATGTATCGTACCGACGTGCTACGGTGCGCCGGTGACCCGACCCGACCTGAACCTGCTGGTCACGCTGGACGTCCTGCTCGCCGAGGGCGGCGTCGCGCGGGCCGCCCGGCGGCTGCGCCTGAGCCCGTCCGCGATGAGCCGCGCGCTCGCCCGGCTCCGCGAGACGACGGGCGATCCGCTGCTCGTGCGCGCCGGCCGCGGCCTGGTCCCGACGCCGCGCGCGCTCGAGCTGCGCGAGCGCAGCGGGGTCGTGCTCGAGGAGGCCGAGGCCCTGCTGCGCCCGGCCGCGACGCTCGACCTCGCCCGCCTCGACCGCACGTTCACGCTGCGCACGAGCGAGGGGTTCGTCGAGACCTTCGGGCCCGGGATCATCGCGCGCGTCGGCCGCGAGGCGCCCGGGGTGCGGCTGCGCTTCGTGCAGAAGCCCGACAAGGAGAGCCGGCCGCTGCGCGAGGGCGACGTGGACCTCGAGACCGGCGTCGTGGACGCGTCCACCGGCCCCGAACTGCGCATGCAGCCGCTCTTCCGCGACCGCGTGGTCGGCGTCGTGCGGCGCGGCCATCCGCTGGCCGGGGCGGAGGTCACCCTACAGCGCTACGCGGCCGGCCGGCACGTGAGCGTCGCCCGGCAGGGCGTCGAGCAGTGGCCGATCGAGGGGGCGCTGGCCGCGTCGGGCGTCACGCGCCACATCGTCACGATCGTCGCCGGCTTCTCGACGGCGCTCGCGCTGGCCCGCGGGTCCGATCTCGTCGCCAGCGTTCCCGAGCGCCACACCGCGGCCCTGCGCGACGGCATGCACACCTTCGCGCTGCCGTTCGCGACGCCGGAGTTCACGGTGTCGCTGCTCTGGCATCCGCGGATGGACGCCGACGCCGGACACCGCTGGCTGCGCGAAGGCGTCCGTGAGGTGTGCGGAGACGAGTAGCGAGGCGGGGCGACGGAGGCCGGGCGACCGGGGCCGGGCCACGAAGGCCGGGCCACGGAGACCGGGCCACGGAGGCCGGGCCACGGTCAGTCGAGCGGCTCGTCGAGTGGCTCGATGCCTTGCTGCCTGAGCCGCTCGAGGCCGGCCTTCATCGTCTCGAGCTGCTCGGGAGAGTGCCCCTGCCAGTCGGCGACCTCGCCGACGACGCGCAGAGGTTGCCGCGAGCGATACGACCGGGTGGGATTGCCCGGGAACTTCTTGTCGGTCAGGTTGGGGTCGTCCTCGATCGCGCCGGTCGGCTCGACGACGTAGATCCTGCCGCGCCCGGCGCCGAGCGCGAGCTCGGCCCCCCACGTGGCGGCGTCCAGCGTCCCGGTGAGGTAGACGTAGTTCGCCATCCGGTCCGGCGTGCCGAAGTTGGCGGCGCGGCCGGGTTCGATCAGGTCGCCGAGGTTCAGGTCGGCCTTGGTGCCGTGGAAGAACCGGCCGACGCCCGTGCCGTGGCACGCGGCACACGTCTGCCCGTCGGCGTCGCGCCCCCCCTCGCACGCGGGACACGGGTGGGAGACGAGGAACGGAACGGGCGTCGCCGCGCCTCTTCCGCCGGTCGCGTCGTCACGGGAGGTCATCGGCTGACTCGATGCCAGCGACGCGTCCACGGTCCCGCGCCATCTCGACGGCCGGCGCGGCGCGCCGATAGGCCTGCCCTCGTGGAACGCACACGGTCCAACGGACACCGTCGCCGTCCGCCGGCTCCGTGTCGAGCCGCCACACCTCACCGCCCTGCTGCAGGCAGGACCGCGCCTGCTTCCCGGCCTCATCCTCCCTGTCCGGCGTCTCGGCCTCCGCCGTGACCGTGCGCCGCTCCAGCACGAGACCTCCCTCGTACTCGCCCCACCCGGTCACGTGCTCGAACTGAACCGCCCGCCCCACGACGTCCGCCTCGAGGACGGAGGCCCCTGCCCGCGCCGCCGGCGGGATCACGAACCCGCGAGTCGTCACCGGGGCCTCGATCACCGAGCCGTCCTGGAAACGGAAGCGGACGTGACCCGGATTCGGCACCTCGACACCGTCCGCCAGGCACCTGAGCCCGACTCGTTCCTGGCCCGCCGCGGGCTCCGGTGTCTCGTCCGCACATCCGTCGGGTAGCCCCTCGCGGAGGTGAAGGGCGAGTTCGGTGACGCTCGTCCACTGCCGCCGGTCCCGCGGCGCGAGCGGAAGAGCCGGGGCCCTGTCCGGCAGGAAGAGCACGAACTGCCGCGAGCGCCCGTCCGCATGCAGGGACAGCCGTGCGAAGACGGGATTCGAGCTCGCGGGGTCCGGCTCCGCCGCGGTCCAGATCCGGTCGCCCGCGAGCGCCCACTCGCGGTCCGGAAACAGGTGATCACCGCGGCTGGATCGGAACAGTCCATTCGCGCAGCGCTCGACCCGCCGACGCCGCGACGGCGCCTCGTACCTGAGCACCGCCTGGTACGCGAGGGTGCGCGTGTCGAAGACCTCGAACAGCAGCGCCCGCCGGACGTCGCTCGGCATGCGGCTGCCCCCGACGAAGGCGTCACGGGCCTTGCCGAGCGCGGCCACCATGGCCGCCGGGTCGACGACCGCCGGGTCGACGGCAGCCTGCTGGACTGCCGCCTGTTCGACGCCGGAACCGGACCGTCCGAGCAGCGCGGCCTCGCCGCACCGCGGGTCCCAGTGGAGCGGCGACCCGAAGAGCGCCATCGCGGACAGCAGGACGGATGCCACGTGGACCGGCATTTCCCCTCCCGCACGGAGAATCACGCGGGCTTGGCAACCGCGCAACCGCTGCCCTGCTCGGCCGCGCCCGCGCGCGCCGCCGCAGCAGCCGGGCGGCCGCGCGCGGCGGCCAGGCCCCGCCCCGGGTCGTTTGATCCGCCGACGCGCCCCAATCCGGCAGGATCCCCGGCGGGCGAAAACCCTGCCGGGCGGGATTATCGGCGGGCGGGATTCCCGTCCGGCGCGATTCCCATCGGGACTTCGGCGGGCGCGATTCCCGGCGGGCGAGGCCCATTTCGGGCGAATTTCTCGGCCGGCGGGACACTCGTCGAGCGGAATCTCTCACGAAGGGGTTGCCGTGCAGCGGCGCTAGATGAGTAGAATCGCGCTGATTCCCCGGTGATCCGGGCAAACGACCCCAAGTGAGGAGAACACATGGCCAAGACTGCGAAGAAGAAGGCGTTCAAGCCGACCCCTGCGCCCGCCCGCCGCTCGCGTGCGGAGACGATCCGGGAGATCGCCGAAGCGACCGAGCTCAAGACCACCAAGGTCAAGGAAGTCTTCGGAGCCCTGACGGCCCTGATCGCGGCCGACCTGGGCAAGAAGGGGCCCGGCGAGTTCAACTTCAACGGGCTGATGAAGCTGAAGGCCGTGAACAAGCCGGCGTCGCCCGCCCGCAAGGGACGCAACCCGTTCACGGGCGAGGAGATCACCATCAAGGCGAAGCCGGCGAGCAAGAAGGTGCGCGTCCGCGCGCTGCGCGGGCTGAACAACCTGCTCTAGGCGTCCCACGACGTAAACCGGGATGGACCGGGCGCCTCCCTGCCGGGACACGCTTCCTGGGCCCTGTCGGCTCTCGAACGTCCCCTCTGCAGGCCCCGGTCCTCCTTCGTCGTCCCGCCGCCGGTGCTCCCGCCCGGATCCCGCTCCCCCGGCGGCTCGGCGCGGCGGCAATGCGTCGCCGTGATCGCGCCCGCGTATCGAGTGCACACGTATCAGTCGTCGAAGCGAGTGGCGCGGCGGCGAGCCGCTGCGAGCCGCTACGAGCCGCTACGAGAGGTCCGCGAGGACCCGTCCGAGGGCCTCGCGCGAGACGACCTGCACGATCTCGATCGCGTCCTCGTCGAGCCGGAACAGCAGGCGATGGGAGATCCCGATCCGCTGGCGCCAGAGGGTCGCGTTGCCGCGGATGCGCCGCGCGCCGCGGAACGCGGTCTCCGATCCGGCCGCGAGTTCGCCCACCGTGCGGAGCGCCGCCCGGGCCACGTGCACCGGCACGCCACGCAGGGACGCCTCGAACGAACGCGCGAACACCGGCACGCGCACCCCGTGCGTCCCCTGCGCGTCGGTGCCGGCGGGCTCCAGCAGTCGCTCCTCCGCGTCCTCGGCCGGCCCGGGGGGCGCCACCGCCTCCCGGTGCTGCACGCGGAGGCGGTCGATCTCCGCGAGGGCCCGCTGCAGGTCCTTGCGCAGCTCCGCCTGCGCCGCGTGATCATTCCGGAGGCGCTGCTTCAACGCCTGGATGCGCTCCTGCGCATCGGGCTCGGCGGGCGCGACGCGTGACTCGCCCGGTACCGAGGCGGGGGCCTTCGTCGACGCGGCGGTCGCGTCCGACGCGGCGGGCGTGTCCGACGCGGCGGTCGCGTCCGACGCGGCAGACGCGGTCGGCGCAGCCGGCGTCGCCGACGCGTCGGACGCAGCCGGCGTGCCCGACGCGGTCGACGCGGTTGGCGCAGCCGGCGTGCCCGACGCGGTCGACGCGGCTGGCGCAGCCGGCGTGCCCGACGCGGTCGACGCGGCCCACGCGACAGACGCGGCCGGCGCAGCGCGGCGCTCCAGTTCGGCGATCGACGCGCGCTGCCGGTCGAGCTCGCGCTGGAGGTCGCGGATCTCACGGCTCTTGCGCTCGACGGCGGCGCGGGCGGCCCGCAGGTCCTCGGCGCGTCGGGAGTCTTCGGCAAGGTCGTCGAAACCGAAGTCCGCCTCGTGGCCATGGACGAGTTCCAACAGGCGCAGCGCCGTGTCGTCGGGCTCGAGCCCGAGCTTCTCCGCACGCGTGCGATCCACTTCCTCGAGCAGGGTGCTGGCCTCGAGCGGGTGAACCGCGGGCAGGACACCGCGCGTGACGAGGTTCCCGAGCGCGGGCGCCGTCGAACTGAGGAGGTCCCACGCGAAGCCGGCCGCGTCCGGCCCGGAGCCCGAGAGCGCGCGTCGCGCTTCGGATTCCAGCAGCGCAAGGATCGGGTGGTCCGCCGACCCGTCCGCGAGCAGGCGCGCCGCGAGGCCCGGCTGGGACCTCGCCCCCGCGTGCCGCGACCAGCGATCGATGAACGCGCGGACGAGCTCGGCGTCGCCCGACGTGACCGCCTCGTCGGCGAGCCTCGCGGCCTGGCTTGCGAGGTCCGCCGTCATCGGCCGCGAGTCGAGGACCCTCAGCGCGGCTTCCCACTCGTGAAAGATCAACAGGCGATCGAGGACGATGCCGACCATCCTGTCGGGGATCCGCGCCGGGTCGAGCTCCGCCAGCTCGTGGGAGCGCATGGCGTAGATACGCTGCGCGTTCAGAACGGCCTCGGTCCCCGGACCGTCCTCGAACCCCCGCTCCTGGTCCTTGGTCCAGCAGCATTGCTTGTACTTCTTCCCGCTGCCGCACGGACACGGCTCGTTGCGCCCGACCTGCGGGGCGGCCTTGCGGTACGTGAACCCGCTGATCACCCGCTCCGCGGGCTCGACGGGGACGCACTCCCACGCGTCCGCCGTGCGCCAGGCCTGGAATTCCTCGATCAGCCGCGGCGCGCCCGGGTGCCGCCCGACGATCGCCAGGAGAAGCGCGTCGTTCAGTCGTCCGGCGAGCGCCGACAGGACGATCGACATGGCCATGCCCGCGCCCGGCGCCATCCTGCGCGCCATCGCCGGCAGGTCCTCGGGAATCGGCACTCCGCGGGACTCCGCCCAGAGCGCGGCGAGTAGAAGGGACATCGCTTCGCGCTCGGAGCCCATCCGGCCGCTGCGTACCGCGGCGACGACCGCGTCCGCGACCGGACCGCGGAAGCGCCACGCGGCCCGTCCGAACTGCTCGACATCATCGAAGAGGGCGGCGCCCTCCACCAGATGACGCGCGGAGACCGCGCGCCCGGTTCCGAGCGCCGCGCACACCAGCGTGCGGAAGGCGCGCGCGTTCCGAAGTGCGACGGCCTGTTGCAGGGCGCGATCGAGGATCGCGTCGTCGGCGGGAAGCTCGGCCGCGAACGTCCGGACGGACGCGCGGGTGAAGGCGCACGAGCGCGCACGCTGGATCAGCTCATCGAGCATGGAGGCCCCACGTCTGGCGCCAAGGTCGCCGAGCCGCACTGACGGCGGCCCGGGACTATCGTCGCCGATTCAGGTCCCGCCACCAAGTGCCGGCGTGGGAATGGCGGTGCATGCGACCGGCCGTACGCCCGGCGCGCGCTCTCCCGCTGCAACCTCAAGGCGAGGAGAGAGAGCTGCCCCTTGGACTACACTGATCGCCGGTGAATAGCTGTCCTTCGGAGGGAATCTCGGAGGGAATCTTGGCCGCCGTCGACGTTGCTCCCGGGATCGTCATCGACGAGACGGTCCGCTCGGTCAAGCCGGTCATCAAGAACACCAGTGTTCCGGTCGAGGTCGTGGTGGGCCACCTCGCTGCCGGCGATACCCCGGCCGCGATCTGCAGCGAGTATGGGGTCACGGAGCAGGATGTCCGCGCGGCACTCGCCTACGCGACCAGGCCCGGTCCGGGTCCGGGGTCGGCGAAGGGATAGAGGCGACGTACGCTCGTCTCGCCGCACTCGATGCAGCGCTTCCTGGCTGTAACTTCTTGGCGGTCAGCGCCTTCCCCCGGCCCTGGCAGAAGCCTTCTCCGCCGTGCGGTCGACGGACTACACTGAGGCGCCACGTTGAGTCGTTCAACGTGCCCGGTCGGGCGGAGGGAGATCGTGGCTCGTATTGCGCCAAGAATCGTCGTGGATCCGAACATTCGTTTCGGCAAAGCCCGTCATCGAGGGATCGCGCGTCCCCGTCGACGTGATCGTGGGGAAGCTCGCGAGCGGCATGAGCGCGGCCAGCGTGGCCGACGCGTACGGCCTGACGCTCGAAGACGTACTCGCGGCGCTCGCGTACGCCGCGGACGTTCTGTCACACGAGCGCGTCCGCGCCGTCGGCGAGTAGGTGGCACGCTTCCTGATCGATGAGGATCTGCCACGCCCGCTGGCGGCGGCGTTGCGTGCTCTCGGCGAGGATGCCGTCCATGTCCGCGAATCCGGGCACGGCGGCGCAACCGACGACGCCGTCTTCTCGCTGGCGAAGCTCGAGGATCGCGTTCTCGTCACCGCCTATCTGGACTTCTCGGATGTCCGTCGCTTCCCACTCGGCGAGCATTCCGGAGTGGTGGTTGCCCGGCTTCCAGGTGAGTGGACCGCGGATGTCTTGGTCACAGCCGTCGTCGCCGCCCTGAAGGCTCTCACCGACGAGGAGGTCCGCGGCGCACTCGTCATCGTCGAACCTCATCGAATCCGTATCCGTCGCTGAGTCGGCGCCGCGGTTCCGGAAGCACTTGCAGCAAGAGCGGTGCGCCTAATGACGATGGCGCAGACGCCCGAGCGGCGGCTCGGGCGACGACCAGGCGGCGCGCGCCCGAGTGGTGGGCCGGATCGGCGAGACCCGCGCGGAAGAACAGTGCGGGGATTACCGCCGCTACGGCGCGGGCTCGCCGGCCACGACCGGCAGCCCCGCCTCGTGCCATCCCGCGGTGCCGCCGGCGAGGTTGTAGACCTCGCGGAAGCCGGCCTGCTTCATGTACTGCGCCGCGCGGAAAGAGCGCCCGCCGCCGTGACAGGCGACGATCCACGGCGCGTCCGGCGTCAGCTCCGACAGCCGCGTCGCGAGCTGGAACTGCGGCACGTGGATCGCGCCGGGGATGTGCATCCACTCCCACTCGTCGTCCTCGCGCACATCGAGCAGCTTCCACGCGCCGCTCTCGATCCGCGCGCGCGCCTCCCCGGCCGGCACGTCGGTCACGGGGGGCAGGGGGCGGCGCAGCATCGCGGAAGACAGGTCCGCCGCGCCGCGATTCGTCGCCAGGATCGCGTCCATGTTGAGCGGCCGCGCCGGATGTGACGCCGACAGCTCGCGGACGAACGCTTCCTTGGACGGCAGCTGCAGCATCGGGTTGAAGCGCCGCTCGAACCCGATCGTCGAACTCGGGCGCCCGCACATGCCGCGTCCGCACGAGCCCTCGAAGTGCGCAGGGAAGACCTCGACGTAGTCTTCGAGGCCGAGCAGCCGCTGCGCGCTGTCGTACTGCTGCGCGGCCGCGTCCGGCCCGCCGAAGTCGGGGCGGCCGACGTCCCCGACGAACAGGCAGTCGCCGGTCAGCACAATCGAGGGCTGCGGGCTGCGGGGCGGGTTCGTGATCAGCAGCGAGAGGGACTCCGGGCGGTGCCCGGGCGTGTGCAGCACTTCCACGATCAGCTCGCCGACCGCGATTTTCTGGCCGTCGCGCAGCTTCTCGAACGGGAACAGCACGTCGGCGGACTCGTGCAGCGAGACGGGCGCGCCCGTCGCCGCCGCGAGCCGGCGGTTCCCGGACACGTGATCGGCGTGCAGGTGCGTGTCGACGATGTGCCGCAGCGTGAGCCCGCGCTCTGCCATCAGCTCGAGTTACGGTGTGATGTCCAGCGCCGGATCGACGACGAGGCAGTCCCCCGACTCCCGCGAGGCCAGCAGGTACGACGAGCAGCCGCAGTCTTCGTTCTGGATCGACTTAAAGAACATGGCGACACCGTAAACCCGGCGCGGCGTGCCGGTCAACGGCCGCGCGGCCCCTCGGCCGCCACGCGCGGGAACTCACCCGCGTTACTTCTCTTTGGGTGTGGAGGCGGCGGCCGCGGGCGGTTTCAGCGCGTCCGCGATGGCCTTCTCGACGAGCGGCTTCAAGATGGCGTAGCCCTTCTCGTTCGGGTGCACGCCATCGTCGCTGACGCCCTCCTTCATCTTCCCATCTCTCCCGGCGAGGGCGGAGTGGTAGTCGATGAACGTGAGGTGTGATGCTGCGCAATAGCGCGCGACCCAGTCATTCAACGCGACCATCTGTGACGCGGGCTCCGGGCCCGTGCGCCCCGGATAGTCCGCCGGGGGCGGTCCCGCGACCAGGATCGGGGTGATGTGATGGAGGCGCGCCAAGTCCGCCATGGAACGCAGGTTGTTCTGAATCTCCGCGAGACTCGACGGCCCTGCGAAGCCGGCGATGTCGGCCAGTCCTCCCTGGATGATCACGATCGCGGGCTTGAGATCGATGACGTCCTGGCGAAACCGGATGAGCATCTGCGCCGTCGTCTGGCCGTCCACTCCGCGATTCAGATAAGGCTGGCCCGGGAAGAACGGAGAGTTCCTGCCCCAGTATCTCGTTATGGAATCGCCGAGGAAGACGACGCGATTCGGCGGTGCGGCAGGCAGGGCGGCGTTCTCCTTGGCGTACGCGCCGAGCCCCGCGAAATCCCTGATGCTCTGCAGGACCTTCCACTGAGGTGGGTCTTCGGGGGCCGGGTTCGAAGCCGGTGGAGTCTGAGCACCGGCATCGGCGGCGATGAGTGCCAACCCGAACAGCAGGGAGTAGCGGAGACGAGATGACATGTGGGCGGCCTCCACGCTGCGAGCATCTGGGCTAACGAATATGTTTCTATTGCGACACGCGCTCCTCGGATCTGCGGCGCGTTCCTGACCCAAGGTACGACCGACAGGATGGCGCAGACGTCGGACAAGCCGCAATGGGCAACGAACGCCGTTCCCGGTTAACCGTTCATGAGTCCGCTGATGCGGTCAACCGCGCGGCTACCTATATCGCGCGGCGGACGACGCGGCACGAGATCCTTAGGGGGAGGGGTCAGGGCCGGGCGCCGGCATCTCTTCCATATAGTCTTCAGTCAAAGTCAATATCGCCTTCGCCGTTGCATCGGGGTTCACGAACTCGACCTCGTACGCTACTGACGGCACGGTGTGCACGATGAGGACGACGCCGACGTCACCTACCTTTACAGGCACGCCGGGCAGCTCCTTCTTCAGCATGAAACAGTCGTACTCGGCGAACATTCGGGCGCTCCAATATTGATCATGACAGCGGATAGGACTACAGACAGAACGACTCCGAGTATCAGAGCGGGTCGAGTCACCCGCCTCATCGTCGCCGCCCCTGGGCGCCGCCGATGGCAGGCGCCGATCGACCAGAGGAACGAAGTGCTTGCATAATCACTGGGCCAGTCTTGGGGGGGCAGGTCACCCGCGTTTCCCTTCGACGGACGTGCTATCGTGTTGCCCTGCATCACTGATTCTCTCGAACAGGACCGACACGGGACTCAGGCCCTTGTGTGTGCACCGTTCCATCAACGTGGATAGCCGCGACTCCTTGCGACACGATGCCCTCCCGATACTCCCAGTAGTCGACCGCGAACGAGCCCGCTTCCGTGGCGCGCGCTTTCGGGCGTTCAATGACCGCTTTCACTTCCAAGTAGACTGACAGTCTCCATTTCTCGAATTCGGCGCTCGCATCCCTTCCGCCGCGCCAGAGATAGTCCTCGATCGCCACGGACAGTAGGTGCAAATCGCTGTCGAGTACCCGCTCATTCGGACCGTTCAGCGCGGCCAGCCGACGGAATAGTCTGAACATCCGAACCGCCTGGGATGGTGTCTTCACACGCATATTCATGTGGCGCACGATCTGATTGAACGCGTCCTCTGCAGAATCTCGACCACATGCGAGCACGCCGACCACTTCACGTCCGTCCACGGCCACCAGGATCTTCGGCGAGCCATGAGCCCAGACCGTCTGGATGCTCAGCGCTCCGTCGCGCTCGACAAATACGGGATTCTCAACTACGAAGAACTGCATCTTCGCAAGAGGTCCCAGATCGTCCCCGACTCTCGCATCCGCCGCGAATACAAAGCCCTCCCACGTTTCGGCGTCTGTCGTTGCACGTAGTGGGCTCTCCATCTGACACTGGGCCTCCGCCGCTGCGATGGCGTGCTTCTCAGCCTTCGTGGGTCGCGCTCCGTTTGCGAGCGCGTGGACGCAGGAGAACGTCACGAAGCAGGCAATCAATGAACGGCATACGACCAGCCCAGCAGTCACGTCGCACCGTCTCCCCGCCTGACCGCCTCTTGACCTCTAGGGCGCCGCTTCTCCCACACTCTGAGCGCCAACGCGAGCTTCTCCGTGTCCAACACGACGCCATAGTGCGTCTTGACAAGGCCGGAATCAACGCCCGTTTGTTCCTCCATGTACGATATCGCGGCATCGAACTCCCATTGCAAGAACCGACCCCCCCTTGTCAGGGCAGAGAGGTACGAGAACTGCCGCTCCCACTCGGCATCGCCCGACAGTGCACTCGAGGGATTCGGGTGGACTGTTACACAAGCGGCGCACAGGAGGGCTGCCGCAGAGATCGCTGCCCGAATCACCGTTTCACCTTCGTGACGTTCCCCCTCGACACCCGAATCGACACAGTACTGTGCAGATTGCCGCGGGAGTAGTCGATCTTGTTGGTACCACTGATGTTCCCCGACCGTGACTTCATCCAACCGGTCTCAGCGTTTCTCGTCCACCCCGACGCCGCGTTCTCCGCCTTGATTCCTGCCGCATGTGCTGCATTCGCCGGCTTGTCTTGAAGGGTCAGCCGCTGGTACTCGGCGACCACGGACGCCTGGCCGCTCGCAACCCGATAGGTGTTCTCTGCGGCGACGCCTCGCATGTGAGCCGCCTTGAAAGTTCGTGTCCAGGAAGTCTCCCTTCGCCGCCGTGTAGTCGGCCATGTTGTGCACCGGTGCTTCCGCTCGCGTCACGGCGTCCTTTGGGCGCGGACTGCGCATTGGCAGGAACCCCTCCCGGATACAGGGTCTCGCCGGGATGGCCGTACATGCAACAGGCTGGCTCTCGTGCTGGCTCTCGACCGCTCGAGAGAGCCATAGAGCCAGAGCGCGAGGGAACCGGCCGCGGCGCGCCAGCCGCCTGTCACACCCAAGGGCCGACCTGCCGATTCGCGCATCTGGAGAGACTCCGACCCCGGGCAGTCAACCCTCCCGGCGCGATTCCGAGATCCTGAGGATTGGCTCCCCAAGAGGGACGCTATCCGGAAGTTGACCCGGCGAGTTGAATCATGATTTGTGCTCAGCGATGACCACTATCGGCCCCATGACTCCGGTCCTTACCGCCCGACCGCGTCTGTCTCGTCGCACGCGTCGTCCGCCACCTCGAATTCCGGCCCTGTGAGATCGACGTCGGAATCGCGATGACGAACCTTAATGACCAGCCTGTACCTCCCCGGATCGAGCGGATAAGGAGCCGCGGCGTGATGCAGGGGAAGCGTTAGCTTGCGCGACTCCTGCGGGTTGAGACGCATCTGTGTGACGACCTTGCTTACTTGGACATTGCCTACAACGTTCTCCCAGAAGGGACCCCACTCCCCGGTCTGGATGCGCCTTTCAATGACCAACCCGCACCAGACCGGCTCGTCTGCGACACTTCTTATCACCACCGTAGGCTCAGGCGCTTTCGGACAATACCTGCTCGGCACACCTGACACTGTCACCAGCCCGTTGCCGGAAACCGACACCGCGCATGCCAGTGCGAGCGGAAGAAGTCGGATCATGCACTGTCCTCAAGATTTGTTGTTGGAGGTCGCCCCTTTGTTCGTGGGGTCTGTGTACTGAACCATTGCGGGCACTTGTTCTGATCTCTGGATTTGCCTTCCGGAATCGGTCTGACGCTGCTGCGCAGAGACACACGACGACCAAAGGTGCCCAGCTCATTCACTGCCAGATCTGCGTCCTAAGAGGGCGAGCGCGAAGCTCACTCCATACACGTCTAGGAGGACAAGCGGGGTTAGTGGTAGCGCACTACGTTCACGAGGCAGGTAACCCGAGCACACGACGACATGTGTGACCGCCCACACGGCGAAGAGAATCAAGGCTCGTGGAATGCGTAGCCGGCGACGTGACACGTACGCCACAACAAGCAAAGGGGCGATGATGAACATTTGCCGTCCCAATGCGGTTACATCGACGCCCGCAAGAGGAACAACGCACACAACCACTAGAATGACGGCGGCGATGGCGAGCAACTGGAGCTTGTCGCGGATCCACGAGACTCGCGCGGAAGCGTTCTTTACACTTCTATCGGCGCCATCTCGTCTCATGGCGAATCATGATAGCGGATAGGACTACAGAACAACGAATCCGAGATCAGGGCGGGAACGAATTACTCGCCTCATCGTGGCCGCCCCTGGGCGCCGATCGACCAGAGGAAGTGCTTGCACAATCACTGGGCCAGTCTTGGGGGGCAGGTCATTCCGGCCGGCTGGCTCTCGAGGCCACGGCCGAGCTGCCCCGCGGCGCTCCCGGCGGCCCTATCTGGACAGACTTGGGCGCCCGGGGCGCGGTCAACCCGCCCGGCCCGATTCTGAAATCCTGAGGATTGGCTCCCCGAGGCGGACGCTGTGCGAAATCGTGGGCAGCGATTCTGTCCACAAAGGGACCTTATTACATGAACTATGACGCCTCATGCCAGCGCGGAGCAGCCTCCCTGACCCCAGTTCAGTCGATGACGAGAGCGTCTCCCGGAATCACCAGCACCCGCCGCAGCTTACCCTGGAGCAGGCCGGCTTCCAGCACGAGGTCGCGCCCCTCGATGAAGGCCCTGAGCATGCCTTCAGTTCGACCTCGGAAAGCGAGCAGGAGCAGTTCGCCCCCCCTCTGCACCTCGTAGACGAAGGCGACACTTGTAACTAGCCCCTTGGTCGGGGAGCCGATCAGCACAATGATAGTTCTCTGGTCTGCGAGTGTGAGTTCATCTACCGCGAAGTCACCGTCGAACGCCCCGCTCGCGCAGCGCTTCAATTCGCTGACGCTGCTCTGTGGGCGGAACAACTGGCCATAGTGGTCGTACCCAGCTGACATGGCGTCCTGTCCTAACGAAAACAACATTAAGGCGCAAGTCAGAATGAGAAGTCGGCCGGAACCCATAATGCCCCTCTGCTCACGGTGTATGTCCCGCGGTCTGATGTCTCGGGATTGTCGATGAGCGCCGGAAGATTGCCGCGTGTCTGCCCCAGCTGATTTCGTTCTTGAGGAATGGGTACTTCTTAATTTAGTCAAGGCAAGCCAAACCTCAGCTCCGCGCTTGTCGCTTTGCGCCATTGTTGGTGTGAAGCCAATCGCCAAGACCAGTGCAGCCAGCATCGCCTTCCAGCCCATCGCACTCTCCTGTTCTCGCGCCACTTTCGGGCAGGGCAAGACCGCGGGACCAAGAGGGAGTGTGTGGCGCAGTCTTCGCGTGATGCAGCCAGGCCTGGCTCTCCCGAGATGGAGAGAGCCGTAGAGCCAGAACGCGCGGGAGCCTCGGCTCAGGAGTCCAGCCCGGTTGGCTCTCACGGGCCGAGGGCGGGGTCGCCAGTTGAGTCCCAGCGGCCGCCCTGGGCAGACTCGGTGGGCAGACTCCGGCCCATGGGCGCAGTCAACCCGCCCGGCCCGATTCCGAAATCCTGAGGATTGGCTCCTGGGGAGGGACTCGAACCCCCGACCCGGTGGTTAACAGCCACCTGCTCTACCGGCTGAGCTACCCAGGAACCCGAGGACGACGCGGAAAGATATGCCCCCTCTCGGGGGGTGTCAAACCACTTGATGATCCCGGGGAAACCCCGGAAAACTGCGGACAAAGCGTCGAGGAGGAACGCCCTGGAACCGACCCTCACCCGGTTTGCGGTCGGCAGGGGGGGGAGTGCGCCGACGGTTTTTTGCTCCCCGGGGAGTGGCCCCGATCCGGCCCAGTAACGCCCCTCCTCGACTCTCTCGTCCGGGGCCGCGGTGACTCCGCGTCCCCACCCGGACATCCGTGCACCCGGCGCGACACGCCGGGAATATTCGCGTGCAACCGCTTTAGTTTTCCTGGAAGCCCCCAATGCGATGTCTAGGCTCAAAGTACCACGGGTCAAGCCCGGGCGGCCTACCTAACCGTTAATGATTTGCGTCCGGCTCCGCCGGAATCCCTGCCCGCTCGAGCAGCCAGCCGCCTGCGCGTTCCAGGGCCTGGCCGCGATGCGACACCCGGTTCTTCTCGGCGGGGGTCATCTCCGCGAACGTCATCTCCGCCGGTTCGTGGAAGAAGACCGGGTCGTAACCAAACCCCTCCGCACCCGCCGGCTGCAGCGCGATGCGGCCCTCGGCCACGCCCTCGAACGTCGCGAGGATCCCGTCCCGGCGATTCGCCACGGCGATGACGCAGCGGAAGCGCGCGCCGCGCTTCTCCCACGGCACGCCCTCGAGCCGGTGCAGGACGAGCCGCACCCGGTCCGCGTCGGTCGCGGCCGGTCCGCCCACCCGCGCCGAGCGGACGCCCGGCCAGCCGTCGGCCGCATCGATCTCCAGCCCGCTGTCGTCCGCGAGCACGAGGCCGTCCACCTCGATGATCCCGGCGCGGTGGGCCTGCTCCGCGTAGTAGACCGCCTTCTTGCGCGCGTTGGCCTCGAACGTCAGCCCGTCCTCGGCCGGCGGCGACATCGAGGGCACGTGCTCGGGCCCGATGACGCGGATGCGCTCGCCCAGCAGCGCCTCGATCTCGCGCGCCCGTCGTGTGCGGGACCTCCGGGGCGACCTGCGCCCGGACGACCCGGACCGGCAGGACGACCTGCGCCGGCGGGACGACCGGTGCCGCCTGGATGGCCGGCCCCAGGACGACCGGCGCCGCCGGGGCGACCCGCCCCGCCAGGCCGACGCGGCCCTCCGGGACGGCCGCCGCCGGGCGGGCGGGAGCCGCCGTCGCCGCCCGCGGGACGCGGACTCACGGCCGCGGCCTGATGACGCGCGTCGCGGCCTCGCCGAGCACGCGCCGGATCTCGCGGTCGAGCTGCGCGAGGCCGCCGTCGGCCAGGTCGAGCATGCGGTTCAGCCGCTCGCGCGCGAACGGCGCGCCCTCGGCCGTGCTCTGGACCTCGATGTAGAGCCCGCGGCCGGTGCGCACCACGTTCGAGTCCACCTCGGCCGCGGAGTCCTCGTCGTAGTCGAGGTCGAGCAGCGCCTCGCCGGCGACGATACCGACCGAGATCGCGGACACCGTGTCGAGCAGCGGGTAGGCGCCCATGCGGCGGTCCTTCGCCAGGCGCTCGAACGCGAGCGCGAGGGCCACGAAGCCGCCCGTGATCGAGGCGCAGCGCGTGCCGCCGTCGGCCTGCAGCACGTCGCAATCCACCCACAGCGTGCGCTCGCCGAACGCCTTGCGGTCCACGACGGCGCGCAGCGAGCGGCCGACGAGGCGCTGGATCTCGTGCGTGCGGCCCGCGGTGCGGCCGTTGCGGTCGCGCTGCGTGCGGTCGTGCGTCGCGCGCGGGAGCATCCCGTACTCGGCCGTCACCCAGCCCTCGCCGCGGCCGTGCAGGAACGGCGGCACGCGGTCCTCGACGCTCGCGGTGCAGAGGACCTCGGTGTCGCCGAGGCGGATGCGGCAGGAGCCTTCCGCGTGGCGGTTGACGTTCAGCTCGATGTCGAGGGGGCGGAGCTGGTCGGCAGCTCGGCCGCTGGTTCGGACGCTCACGACGGGTGTCTCCGGGAATGACTGCGCGCGTTACGGTACACGAAACCGGCGAATTCGCTCATCGCGGGGCCGTGCCGGCCGAGCGCGGGCGTCGCCGAGGAGTCGCGGGTCGCGTCCGCCTCGGGGCCGGGGCCGAAACCGGCGGGCGGGCAGCGTTCCCCGCCGGCGTGAGCGGCACGCGGTCGCCTGGCGAGTTGGTCGCCAGCCGGGGTTGGTCGCCGGCCGGGGTTGGTCGCCGCCGGGTTGGTCGCCGCCGGGGTTGGTCGCCGGCCGGGGTTGATCGCCGGCCGGGTTGGTCGCCGCCGGGTTGGTCGCCGGCCGGGGTTGGTGGACGCCGGCGGGCGGAGGTCGCGCGACGGGCGCCCGGCGCCCGGCCGTCCGCGACGTGCATTCGAGGCGTTCTGTTCGACGCAGACGCGCGAGTGCACGGGCGTCAAAACGGAGAGCCGCGAATGTGCGTTTTCGGCGAAGACAACGGCCCGAGTGCATCGCGCATGGGCGTTAGCGGGTGGTCCCGATCGGGTAAACGGGCGTTCGACGCCCTCCGTTTGAGCGATCGTGCAGTCGGGCCGTTCTCTTCGACGCAGGCGCGCGAATGCACGTGACCGGGCGTGCCGGGGGCCGTCTTTCTTTGAGCGCGTGCCCGGCCGCGCCGAGGGATGCCCCGTCTCCCCGGGCGTGCCCGGGGCGTCCGCACACGGTGCGCCGGGGCGGCTGTCACACGGTGCGCCGGGGGGTGTCACACGGCGTCGGGGGGCGCGCCGTACCCCGGAGGACGGAAGGTCAGGCCGGGTTCGCGCCGGCGCCGGGGGCGGCCACGGTCGGCTCGGCCGGCGCAGGCTCCGGCGCGCCGTCGGCGGCCGGCGGGACCGAGGCGTCGCCGTCGCCGCCCGTGGCCGCGTCGCCTTCGCCGCCGTCACCGCCGCCGCCGTCCCCGTCGTCGGAGCCACCGCCGGCGCCGCCGGAAACGGGGAACTCGCGGCCGGTGTACGTGCGGGTGGTGTCGAGGTGGCCGGCGAGCGAGCGGGCGGGCATGCCGTCGACGAGCACGCCGACGCGGCGGATCTCGTCGGGGAACGCCTGCGTGAGCGAGCGCGCGAGCGCGCCGACGAGCGCCTCCTCGTGGTCCGAACCCAGCCCGCCGAGAGTCGCGCCCTCGAAGTCGATCCAGGCCACGCCGTTGGTCGCGAGCCGCACGTCGCGGTAGCGCACGCCGACGGGTGCCGGCGGGATCGCGCCGGGCGTGCCGGATCCGCCGGACGCACCGGATGCGCCGGACGCGCTGGATCCGCCGGATCCGCCGGATCCGCCGGGCACGCCTTCGAGCACCAGCTGCACGACCTGGCGCGCGCGGTCGACCGGCGAGTCGAGCCAGACGATCTCGGCCTCGACGCCGACCAGCGCGAACGCGGGGGCGTCCGCGCGCTGGTAGATCGTGACGGGCTGGCGCCGCACGTCCGGGGACGCGGCGTCGGCGCCGTGGCCCGCCGCGGCCGCGTCGCCGCCGATCGCCGCGGCCGTGTCCGCGGCCAGGCCGCCCGAGCCGGGGGACCAGCGCAGGACCGCGAAGAAGCCGAGGCCCGCCGCGAGGAGCGCGGCGGCGACGATGACGGTGAGGCGGCGCAGGCTCAACGGGCGGTCTCCAGCGGGAGTCGCGGAGGGCGTTTTCGGACGAGAAGCTTACTCGCGGTTCGCGCGGGCGGGGCGGGGCCGGCGGGCGGGTCGCGGGACGCGCGGGTCGCGGGTCGGGCGGGGCGTCGTGGGGTTCGCGGGTCGGGCGGGGCGGCGCGCGGTCCGCCGATCGGGCGGACCATCGGGCGCTTCGCGCCCGAGGCCCGCCCCTACCCTGAGCGCCCGCCCCTACCCTGAGGGCCCGCCCCTACCTTGACCGTGCGG